>Ga0206813_1043_pt1 | contig 34932 bp, 31 predicted proteins | sample Alteio_BWOrgCont_92_FD_152856 | JGI IMG/M metagenome (GOLD analysis project Ga0206813, IMG submission 152856) | Enriched cells from forest soil in Barre Woods Harvard Forest LTER site, Petersham, Massachusetts, United States -... | ecosystem: Environmental > Terrestrial > Soil > Temperate forest >...
GTGATGCCGCAAAAATCCACGGATTTTTACCCGAAGCTGTTGAGCGGATTAGTGATTTATCGGTTAGACGAAAAGTAGCGCCGGCGTCCCGGCCGGCATCTTGCGAGCAAGAAAATAGCTGAGTGCAATAGTCACGCCCGGACTCACCGAACACTTACAGGAACGAATTGTGTTTTGCGCGCCGAACGTATGGGTGGGATGTAACGTACGATAAGTTCATAAGATGCCGGCGGGGACGCCAGCGCTACTTGGACGAATGGTGTTTTGCGAGCGGAACGAGTGGGTGGGATGGAACGTACTATGAGGCCGTAAGATGCCGGCGGGGACGCCAGCGCTACTCGGACGAATGGTGTTTTGCGCGCCGAACGAATGGATATGCTAGAACGTACGATGAGGTCGTAAGATGCCGGCAGGGACGCCGGCGCTACTTGGCGTCCGCCGAAGCGGACGCCCAAGCAGCGAAGAATTTATGCAGTAGCGGAGAAGCTGGCGACGGCCGCGGTATCGCTGTCGAACACGTCGAACACCGTCATCAGCTTGGTGACTTGCAGCACTTCCTTGAACTTCGATCCCAAATTAGCGAGCTTTAGCGTGGCGCCTTGCGAGCGCGCGCTATGGAATGTGGCCACCAGCGTCCCGAGTCCGGCGCTATCGATATAAGTGACATTCGCCAAATTCAGCACAATCTTCTTCTTCCCCGCCGCCATTAGCGCCTTCACGCGCTCGCGGAACGCGTTACTCTCCTCGCCGAGCACAATGCGCCCGTCGATATCGAGAACAGTAACGCCATTCACATCATGATCGGTTATTCGCAGTGCCACGTTTTCGCCTCCTGAAATCCGACACGTCTAAGATACCTAAGCGCTATTTATGCAGAAGCGGGCTTCAGTAGAAGTCCGAACACGACATGTAGTAGCCGCAAATCGCGCAAATCATCTTGCAGCTTCGCGCCGTCAATTTCGACGAGCAGCGCGGGCAATACTCGGACGCTTCCTCAACCCGTGGCGCAGCCGATCCCCGAGGAACCTCCCCGCTGCCGTCCGATGCCCGTTTCGAAGGTTCCATCCCAGCCGCCCCGCAGCGCGACGTTTATAACATATTCACGACAAACGGCAAAGCAAGCCAACTACGTTGGCGGCGTGCCGGCTTCTTACTACGCACACACTCTCACCCACAACAACAGACACCAATCACTCCCCAAAGGTGCCCAAAAATAGCGCACCTCTTCCCGCCTGCGAGAGAGTAGAATCCGCTGCAACCGCATACATAGCTAGAGCGTCAGATAACATAGAGGGACAGGCCCATGAGTAAAATCACTAAATTCGCGTTTCTGCTGGGGGCATCAGCAGCACTTTCAATAACTGCCGCAGCGCAGCAGCGAGGCGCAGCCGTAACCGGCGCCGCAGCTCCGGCAGCAGCCCCAGCCGCCGCGCCAACCGCCAGAGTCTCTCATCCAGCCCCGACGACAGGCCAAGTTTCCGCCCACTCGCATCACGTAGCACCGTCAGGCGGCCGCGCCTCAGGAACCGCGCATCGCATAGCGGGAACCGCAAACAGCACCACCGAAACCGCCGCCGCCCCGCAAAACGCAACGCCCAACGTAGTGGTAGTCCCGGCAGATTCCGGCATCACGCTACAAGATTTGACGAACCAAGCCCCAGGCCTCGGCTTCGATTACGAACACCTGGCAGCCATCAGCGGCAATCTCGCAGAAAAAGCCCTGATTGATCCAGCCACAATGGAAGAGCTTGCGCTGGCCGAAAGATTCAATCGCGGCGGCGTGGGCTCATCGGCATACATCCTCGGAGGCTACGGCTACGGCTACGGCTACGGCGGCGGAGATGTGCCGGTGGACAATGGCGATGCGCAGGATGCGCAAGCGGCCCCCGCGCCTCAGCCCGCTCCGCAAATCATCATCCTGCAGCAGCCGGCGGCCGGCGGACAGCCGACGTCTCAGAATTACGGCGGCGGCCGCGCCGCAGAGCCGCAGGCGGCGCCAGCCCATCTGCCAGAAGCGTCAGATTTCCTGTTGGTCCTGAAGAACGGCGCGATGATTTCCGCGGTGGCGTTCACGCGCCAGGGCGATCAACTAATCTACGTGACGAAAGAAGGCAATCGCCGCACCATGGCCGTGGCCACAATCGATTCCGACGCCACTTCGAAAATCAACGCAGCACGCGGCACTCCGCTCAAGCTGTCGATTTAAGTAGCGCCGGCGTCCCTGCCGGCATCTTGCGAGCGCGATTCAGCCACGGGCAACAATCACGCGCGGACTGAATAACTTCCTCTATTTACTGGATAGATCCGCCCGCCCGTGATCTCGGGCATAGCGTACGTTTTTGCTCGTAAGATGCCGGCAGGGACGCCGGCGCTACTTTGCCGGCGGCTCGGGCATGTAGAGCTGGGATTCCGATGGTAGACCGGCGCGCTCGAATTGAATTGTGGTGTGGCTGATTTGAAAATCGCGGGCTAGATTCTTGCGGATTTCATCGAGGATTCTCGCGCTTTCTTCCATGTGCATGTCGGGGATCGAAATATGGCAGGAAAGAGCGTTCAACTCTGTCCCAATCGTCCAAATGTGAATGTCGTGAACTTCCTGCACGCGCGGGACGCCGAGGATCGTATGCGCGACGTCCTCGAGATGAATCTGCCGGGGCAATCCCTCCAGTAAAATGTGGCTACTCTCGCGTAAAATTCCCCAGCCCGACCACAAAACCATCGCGCCAATCACGATTCCGATTGCCGGATCCACCCAGAAAATGCCAGTCCAGCGAATCATCAAAGCCCCGGCAATAATCGCCACATTCGAAAGCGCATCGCCAAACGAGTGCAGCAAAATACTGCGCACATTCAAATCCCGCCGCCCGGAAACGAGCGCCAAAGTAATTCCGCCGTTCACGAGCAAAGCCAGCAGCGCCACTCCCAACATCAATCCAGTGTGGACTTCCACCGGTTTACGCAGGCGTTCAATAGCCTCAAATAAAATCACCACCGCAACTGCCGCGAGCAAAAGTGAATTCGTAAACGCCGCTAATATCCCCGCCCTGTGAAATCCGTAAGTGTGTTCTTTTGTAGGAGGCCGCAAGGCCCAGCGCCCTGCCAGCCAGGAAATAAACATCGCAGGTACATCAGTAAGGTTATGCACCGCGTCGCTAACCAGCGAAATCGAATGCCCAAAATATCCGGCAACGAATTCCGCCGCCACCAGGACCAAAGTAGCCGCAACAGCAGCGCCCAAAAACGCAGTCATCCGCGAAGAAGAAAACGCATGTGCGTGCGAGTGGGAGTGTCCGTGATGGTCATGTACTCCATCATGAGCATGCACGTGCATTCTCCGATTGTAACCACAGAACGCCGCAGTTGCCTACGAGAGCGAGGCGCTGCACAAAGCCGTTAACCCAACGCACGCCCCCAGCAAATGCGATTGACTTCCATCTCCACGGGCTTCTAACATTCCATTGGGGTCATCATCGCGCGAATATTTCCAGTTCCAGCGGGACAGCGCGAGTCCTGCAACAGCAACTCGACCCACCATGGCGAACACCACCACAAAAGTAACTTTCTGGGGCGTGCGCGGCTCAACGCCCACACCCGACCGCGGCACCTGGCGCTACGGCGGCAACACCGCTTGCGTGGAAGTGGTCACCGGCGACGGCACGCGCTTCATTCTCGATTGCGGCACGGGCATGCGCCTCCTGGGCAATCGCTGGGAAGAAGAAGCCGGCCACCGCGCCATAGAAGCACATATCCTGGTAACCCACTATCACTGGGACCACATCCAAGGCATTCCGTTCTTCCATCCCTTTTTCCAGCAGCAAAATCGCTTTCACTTTTACAGCTTCGAATCGAAATATCTCGGGCCGAATAGCCTGCGCAAAGTTCTTGAAGCGCAATTGGCCAGCCCTTATTTTCCAGTCGATCTGAGCATGCTAACCGCAGGCCGAGAATTCCGCGAAGTGGGCGGCGGCGAGCAATTCGAAATCAATGGCACGCGGGTCACTACGCGCTGGCTAAATCACCCGCAAGGCTGCCTTGGCTACAGGCTAGACACGCCAGGCGGCTCGGTCGTTTACGCCACGGACAACGAGCCAGGCGTTCCCGAGTTCGACGAAAATCTGCGGCAGCTTGCAGCAGGCGCCGACGTACTCATCTGCGACGCCCAGTGCTCGCCGGAGCAGTTAGCCACGACGCGCAAAGGCTGGGGCCACTCGAGCTGGCTCGAATGCGTGAAACTGGCGCGGCAAGTAAAAGCCAGCAATCTATTCCTCTTCCACCACGATCCGGATTCCAACGATAAAACGGTAGACGGCTTCCTATTCGCCGCCCGCCAGGAATTCGCCGGAACCTGGGCCGCCATGGAAGGCATGAATATCCAGCTCAACGAAAAAGGCGTAGACGTAACCATGCGCGAATCCCGCGTAGGCCCGCGCCGCCGCCTACGTTTCGCCGCGACGGTCGCAGGAATCGGGGAAGACGGAAAGGCCTTCGAAGAAAAAGCGGTAGTACGCGACATCACCCTATACGGCGCCTATCTCTCGCTATCCAATCGCCCCGCTCTTCAATCGGAATTAAATTTAGTTATAGAAGCCAACGCGGCCGACAATCACCCAAGCCTATTGTCGCTACGCGGCACAGTGGTCTACAGCGAAGCCGCCCCAGAAAAATACAAAACCGGCATAGGCGTCCTCTTCGTAGAAGACGAAGAACGCGGCCGCACGCGAGACTAAGGCGCGCAAGCGTCCCTCCGAACACACCCCTGAAAGGCGTCCTCCGAACGTAGGGCCCGCGCTTTTATGCCGGGCCGGGCGGGATGCAACTTCAAGGCTCGATTCCGGCTCGGCGCAGATTCTCATTAGTTAGATTCCTGGTGTGCGCGGATCCGAAATTCTCCATAATTTTGCATGAAGAGGCCCGGCATAAAGCGCGGGCCCTACGGGGACGCAGACAATTTGGCCGCGCCCGACTCCGGCTTACCAGTTGACCCGCGCCCAACGATTCGAGAAACTAGTCTCGCAGGCCGGCTCATAAAATCCATTTCCTGCTCCGACGGAAATTCAGCAAACACACCGGCCGCCGCAAAATTCCGTCCAGCAGACGAGGCAAGCAACCATGAGAGACGAACCAATCGGCGAACTACTCCCGCCAGCCAGACTAATGCTAACGCCGGGCCCGTCGTGCATCGACCCACGCGTCTATCGCGCCATGATGGCGCCGATGGTCGGGCATCTCGATCCGTGGTTTATGGAGATGATGACCGACGTGCAGATTCTGCTGCGCCGCGTCTTCCAAACCGATAATCGTGTCACCTACCCTCTCTCCGCCTCAGGCTCCGGCGGAATCGAAGCAGCGGTACTGAACCCGCTCGAAGCGGGTGACGACGCGATCGTCTGCGTAAATGGTGTCTTCTCCGAGCGCATGGCCGTAATCGCCGAACGCACGCCCGCCAACATAATTCGTGTGGAAGCCCCGATGGGCCGCACGGTAGATCCCGAAGATGTCCGTCGCGCCGCAAAAGGCAAAAAGCTAAAGCTGATCGGCCTGGCCCACGGCGAAACTTCCACTTCCGTGATCCAGCGTCTCGCCGACTATCGCAAGGTAGCCGATGAATTCGGCGCCCTCCTGGTCGTCGACACGGTAGCCACGCTAGCAGGCGTCCCCTTCGGCGTAGACCGCGATCGGGTAGACATCTGTTTCAGCGGCTCACAAAAAGCCATTAGCGCCCCGCCAGGCATGTCCCCAATGACGGTGAACGCCAAAGCCGAAGAAATCATCCGCGCCCGCAAAACCAAAGTGCAAAGCTGGTATTTCGATATGCAACCAGCCATGAACTATTGGGGCAAAGAGCGCCTCTACCATCACACTCCGCCAATCCCTCTCATCTACGCACTGCGCGAAGCGCTCCGATGCGTCCTCGAAGAAGGCCTGGAAGCCCGTTGGGAACGTCACGCGATCAATCAACAAGCACTAATCGCCGGCGTCGAAGCCATGGGCCTCGAACTCTTCGTCCAAAATCCGGCCGATCGTCTACCAACAGTCACGGGCGTCCGCATTCCCGAGGGCGTAGACGATCACAATGTGCGCACGCAACTACTCGATGAATTCAATATCGAAATCGCCGGCGGCCTGGGCCCAGTGAAGGGAAAAATCTGGCGAGTCGGCCTAATGGGCTATTCCAGCCAGCGCCAGAATATTCTTCTCTTCCTGGCCGCATTCGAAAAAGTCCTGCTGGATCAGGGCTTCAGAGTCCCATCAGGTGCAGGAGTAGGCGCCGCGGTTCAGTCCTACCGCCAACCGCAGCGCGAAGAAGTAAACGTAGGAAAATAGGTTCGCGCCACCAAGCGTGCGAATCATTCGCAGCTAGCAACGCGAAGCGCCCTCCGAACGTAGGGCCCGCGCTTTATGCCGGGCCCGGCGACATGTAAATTCAAGGCGCGATTGCGGCTAGGCGGAGATTTTCATCAATGAGATCTGGTGGTACCAGAAATACATAGTGACCCGCAAGCATCGGCACATCTCATGACGACGAGTGAATCCAAAAAACCGAATCCCATCCCCAACGTCGGCGCCATGAGCGATTTCGTAGGCGCGTTCGACGTGCCCTCCAAAGTCACCGACTACACCTACCGCTGCCGCTTCTCCCACTGCTGGAACGGCATAGCCACGCGCCACGCCGACACCATGGATTGCAAATTCTTCGTCGACGGCAAAGGGGTAGTGCTGGGTCTGGCCCACCCAGCCTTCATAAAATTCCGCGAATCGATAGGCCGCGACCTAAGCGACCGCGAAGCCAGCTACATAGCCGCCAAATATCTAAGCGAGCGCCTAGAACAAGAAGACGAGCACTCCCTATACGATGTCTCCCCCCAAGACGTAACCCGCCTAATAGAAAAACTATCCATCCGCTGATTCAAAATCGACGCGCAGTGTCGCCTCCGAACGTAGGGCCCGTGCTTTATGCCGGGCCGGGCAACATGTAAATTCAAGACGCGATTCGGGCACGCCCCAGATTTTCGTTAGTAAGGTGGGTTGCCTTGCGCGAATGTGAGTCCTGCCGAAATCTTGCACGAAGAGGCCCGGCATAAAGCGCGGGCCCTAAGAAAACCGGATCTCAAGCATCCGAAAGCGATTCACCAAATCCCTCAACATCCTTAATCTCCCCAGCCTCCAGAATCGCCCCGCAATCCAAACATTCCACATACTTCGCATCCGCATCCTCAGCAATCACCTGCGTCCGAGCATGCTTGCAAGCCACTGGATCGTTTTTGCCCAAATCCGTCATCGCAACGAAATTCTAACACTCCCCACAAAAAGCGTCGCGCCATTGACAAACCCCGCGAATCTATCTATCTCTCACTGTGCCCAAAAAGGGCAACCAGGAGCGAGCCCGTTTGACCACAGCTTCCGACGCAACCTCAGAAAAAAGAGTAGGCGCCGTCCTCTTTTACGCGGTCCTCGCCGTCCTCGGCTATTACGTCTACCTGATCTTCGAACCGTTCCTGGCCCCGTTAGCCTGGGCCGGCATCCTCGTAGTTTTCTTCTTCGGATTGCACAAACGCGTCGCCAAGCGCATCGGCTCAACGTGGGCCGCGATCCTAAGCACCGCTGCAGTGACGCTTATTATCGTCGTTCCATTAATTTTGGTCGGCGCGGCATTCGTCAGGCAGGCCATCGAAATGGCCGGCTCAGTTCAGCAGCAACTCGCGGCAGGACGCTTCGCCTGGGCCAACAAGGCATGGACATCCATACAGTCGCACATTCCTGGAGAGAGCCCCGAGGATCTGAATGACCTGCTCCATCGTTACGCTGAGATCGCAGCCGGATATCTCGCTGGAGAAATCGGCGTAGTTCTGCGCCACGTCGCGCGTTTCCTCTTCGCCCTGGTAGTCATGTTCCTGGCCATGTTCTATCTCTTCCGCGACGGCGACGACATCATGGATCGCGTCCGCCGCACGCTCCCGTTTGAAGAAGAGCACCGGGCCCGGGTAATCAACGACGCGCACGAACTAATTTTCGCCAGCGTCCTCTCCAGTCTGGCCACGGCGTCCGTGCATGGTTTCGTCGGTGGCGCCATGTTCGCGATCGTGGGGATTCACGCCGCGCTCTTCTGGGGCGTGATGATGGCGTTCTTCTCGATGCTGCCGGTCGTGGGCTCGTCGATCATCTGGCTGCCCGGGGCCATCAGCTTGATTGCGGAGGGGCACACAGCGCGTGGCGTCATCCTGATCGTGGTATGCGCCGGAATTATCGCCATCGTCGAAAATATAATGCGTCCCTGGCTGATCGGCGGACGCGTCCAGCTCAGCGGTCTGGTAATTTTCATCAGCGTGCTGGGCGGCATCGGCGCCTTCGGCGTCCTCGGCATAGTCCTTGGCCCCATCATCGTCGCCACCACTTCCAGCGTGCTCGCGCTCTACACTCACCCAGAACTATCAAGACACGCGCGCGGCAAAGCGGTTAGGCCCTGACTGACGCACGTGCTAGAGTACGGCCCTCGGAAAAGATTATGAGCACGAAAACTGCGCAAAATCCGACTGGACTGCCTCCGGAAAAACTCCGCTGGCGCTGCGATCCCGCCACCGTGCCCTTCAATTCCACGAAGGATGCCCCGGTCGTCGAAGGCGAGCTAGGCCAGGAACGCGCCCTGCGAGCTTTGCAAATGGGCGTCGAGCTCACCGCCCCTGGCTACAATCTTTTCATCTGCGGCCTCTCCGGCACCAGCCGCGGCGGCATGGTCACGCGCATGGTCGAAGGCCTGAACCCGCGCCGCGAGCCAGCCCCGGATCGCTGCTACGTAAATAATTTCAAAAACGCCGATCGCCCGCGCCTGCTAACGCTCCCCCGCGGCCAAGCCAACGCCTTCAAGAAAGAAATGGAATCGGGAATCGAATTCCTGCGCCGCCGCATCCCGCAAGTTTTCGAAGGCGAACCATTCCAGCGCCAAAAAGCCCGCATCGTCGAGCGCTTCACCGTCCGCGAAAAAGAATTGATGGATGATTTCACCCGCCGCATCGCTCGCGAGCAATTCGCTCTAGGCCGCATGCAGGTAGGCGCAGTAGCGCTGCCCGAGATCTTCCCAGTCCTCGAAGGCCAAATGGTTCCCATCGAGGAAATCCCTAAGCTTGTGCAAGACGGCAAGCTAGAAACCGCCGCCGCCGAAGATATCGAACGAAAGTACGATCAATTCCGCCAGGAGTTCACAGTCGTCTATCGCAAGACTCTTTCACTCTCGCGCGAACTAGCCAGCGAGATGAGCTATCTGGAGCAGGAAGCCGCCTCAGTGCTAGTCGATGGCGTAATCGAAGAGCTCAAGGAAAAATATCCCAACGAGCACATCGCCGAATATCTAGAAGAAGTCCGCCATCACATTCTCGACAATCTCGAGCCTTTCAAAGAACGCGAAGGCGAAGAAGAAACCCCGCCGCCCGACAGCATCAGCGGCGTCCCGAAACTTGACCGTGGCGAACGCGACCCGTTCCGCGTCTACGGCGTGAATGTGATCCTGGCCCACGGCGAGCAAGAAACCTGCCCGGTAATTTTCGAAACGATTCCAACTTACGCCAACGTCTTCGGCACGATCCATCGCAGCTACGACAATCGCGCCGGCTGGAGCTCCGATTTCATGGATCTCCGCGGCGGCTCGCTGCTGCGCGCCGATGGCGGCTACTTGATCATGTATTCGCTCGACGCGCTAACTGAAACCGGCGTCTGGCGCACGCTCAAGCGCACGCTGAATCACGGCAAGCTGGAAATTCAACCGGTCGATGTATTTTTTCCCTTCAGCACCGCGGCCATGAAGCCCGAGCCAATCGCCGTAAACGTAAAAATCCTCCTAATCGGCGATCGCGACATGTACGAGCTCCTCTACACCTACGAAGAGGACTTTCGCAAAATTTTCAAAGTCCGCGTAGAGTTCGATGAAGAAATGCCCTGGAACGACGAAGTCATCCGTCATTTCAGCGGCCGCCTGCGCAAACTCGCAGAAGATGAAGGCCTAACCGGTTTCGATCGTTCCGCCATAGCGGCGCTCATGGAGCACGGCGTCCGCTGCGCCGGCCGCCGCGGCAAAGTGACCGCCAAATTTTTCGAAATCGCTGACGTAGCCCGCGAAGCCTCCTACGTTGCCAAACACGAAAACGGCAACGAATTGGTAACAGGCGAACACGTCCGCAAAGCCCTGGACGCAAAAATCGAGCGCCACAATCTAACCGAAACCAAAATCCGCGAGATGATCGAGCAAAAACTAATCTTCATCGACACGGAAGGCGAACGGGTCGGCCAGGTAAACGGTCTAGCAGTCCTGGAAATCGGCGGTTACGCCTTCGGCAAGCCAACCAGAATCACCGCGTCGGTTTCCATAGGCAAAGCCGGCCTAATCAACATCGAGCGCGAATCCAATCTAAGCGGACGCTTCCACGACAAAGGCATGCAAATCATCAGTGGCTACATCCGCCGCACTTTCGCGCACGACAAGCCCTTATCGCTAGCAGCCAGCCTCTGCTTCGAGCAATCCTATTCCGGTGTAGATGGCGACAGCGCCAGCTCCACAGAAGTCTACGCGCTGCTAAGCGCGCTAGCCGATCTACCTATTTCGCAGGAATTCGCAGTAACGGGATCGGTAAATCAACAAGGGGATATCCAACCAATCGGCGGCGTGAACGAAAAAATCGAAGGCTTCTACGACGTCTGCCGCCTGAAAGGTCTCACCGGCAAACAAGGCGTACTAATCCCCAGCGCCAATATCGATGACCTAATGCTGCGCGCCGAAGTAATCGACGCCGTAGCCACAGGAAAATTTCACATCTACCCAGTCGCCACGGTCGAACAAGGCCTGGAAATCCTGACGGGAAAATCCGCGGGTACCCGCGACCAAAACGGCAAATTCCAACCAGAGACAATCTTCGCCCGGGTCGACGATCGGCTAAAAGTAATGGCCGAAACCCTACGCGAATTCGAGTAAAAGTACCGCCGGCGTCCCTGCCGGCTCTTTTCTGCCGATACAATCCCAACCGCCCTATGAAGCGAGATCCGCTGTTGCACCCGTAGCGCTGGCGTCCCGCCGGCTCTTACGAGCGCAGAAAGTGGCGAAGGCAAAGGCTTGCGGCGGAGTAAAGCAGATCGCCAGGAGGACCAGTAAGATTCGAGGTCCGGTCGTAATTCGTCGATGTAGCTCGAGTATCGCTCGTAAGAGCCGGCGAGACGCCGGCGCTACAAAGCCATCACACCAGCCGCTTCGTCTTCAATTTCATCTCGACGGTATGATCACCGCGCGTAACCGTCAAATGATAATCATGACCAAAAACCCGAAATAAATCCCGCACCCCCGATAAATCCAAATCCGCCGCCGGCTGCCCATCAATCCCAGCAATCACATCCCCCTTCTGCAACCCAGCCTCCGACCCCGGCGAATGCGGCGTAACCGCAGCCACCTCAAAAGTTTTCAAATTCGCCCCACGCGCCACCAAAACCACGCCGCTCATATCCGCCTCAAAGCTATTTTTATAATTCTCCCCAGTCTCAAGAATCACCTGCTGATGCGGCTGATCCAAAAAAATCCGAAATCGCGACAGCAACCCATTTCCAACCGATCCGCTCGATTGATCCGGCCCCGCCGCAGCCGGAAACTCCACAATCGGCTCCAGAAACACATAAGGCCCAATCGACACGCTCTTCATCCGCGTCATAAGCGTCTTCCCCCCATTCGGCTCCACGCGAGAAAATCCCTTCAACTTTTTCTGATTAATGTGATGCGCCACGGCATAAGGCCTGGAAATCGAAACCGTGCTGGCCGTCTCCGTCTCCACCGCAAAGTCATCTTCAAACGATCCGTGCCCTTCGAGTGAAATTTTCATATGAATACTCGGCACGCCATTGCGCATGATCAAAGGAAACTTCATCCCCTTGCCGGAATATTCGAACGATTTCGCATCGTAAAAATGAATCGCCGAGCGATCGTATTCCAGCTCGATCACAAATTGCCGCAACACATCCGCCCCTAGAACCCCGCGCACCGGCTGCCCCACCTGCTGCGATAAATCCACCAAAGAAGCGGGCATCAGCCCCGACACCTGCATGTCCAACCCCGGCAAAGAAAATAGCGTCTTCTCGAAATCAATCGGCGCAGCCGCCGCCGCGTCCTGCGGCAACCAAGGCTTCGGGTCGAGCGCCGTCCGCGGATCTCCAGTGGCGATCAGAAAAAATCCCGGCTTGCCAGTGTTCACGCGTACCGGCATCAACATCCGTCCCGAAACATTCTGCAGCGGGATCTGCGCGACGTTCCCCGCGTAAGCAAACCGGTAAGCCACATTCTCGCTCGTCATGATGCCGTTGTTGGGCGGCGGCGCAGCCGCTGGCGCCGGATCCTGCGCAGGTTTATCCTGCGCGCTTAACCCCAGCCAAGCTCCGCCGCTCGCCAGTAGCGCGGAAAAAATAATTGCCAATCTCGCGCTCGAACTTACCGTCCGCCATGAATTCATGAATTTCTCCGCGTGAATTTTCCCGGCCGGACGCGCCCACGCCAAGCCGACCTGATTGTACAAAATCCCCGCCTCATTTTTGCGGCGCAAGATAAGTTTGACGCGCAAACACTCGCAGACCGTTGTTCGCCTTCGAACCGCCAATCAGCCTGCCGTCCGCACGGCTAATCCGAATCTCAATCCCATGCGTCTTCCCGTCGCGCACCGGTGGCACGTATCCAAGAAAATATTGATTCCGCAGCTGCAAAGCAATCTCCTGATAAATCCGCACAAAATCCGTCGACGCAGCAGGGAAGTAAGACCGCCCGCCAGAAAGTTCCGCCATCGCTCGCAACGCCTTGGTAGCCCGCTCAAAATCCGGCTGCGTTCCGGGAGGCCCTTGCGGAGCCGCCGAAGGCACCGCCGATTCAAATGGCGCGTCATCACTCTCGGCTTTCTTCCGCTTCGATCCAGAGGCGCTCTTCGCCTTTTTGCCTTTGAAGTCGCGCAGCTCCCCGCCCAGCGCGACGGTAAAAACCGGCGCATAGCCCGTCTCAATGCGCTTTTCGAGCGCCTGCCAATGCGAAGCCGGTGAACTATCAAGCCCGGTCGAAAGCACGAGGAGTGCGACCTTCGAGTTCCGCAATTCAATCCACGCGAGCGTAGAATTTACCGCGTCGTAAAAATTCAAATCGCCCATGCCCAAAAAATATTGCAAGCCGTTCAAAGTTCCCAGCAGCGCCCCCTTATTCGTAGTGAAGGGCATCACCACCCGCGTCGCCGTATCGTAAGTCGCCAGCGCCACTTGCGCATCCCTCGGCAATCCATCCAAAAGCGCATAAGCCGCTTCCAAATGCTGCCGCTGAATCAAATAGACCGCCGGGCTAGTCTCCACTAAAACGCAAACTTCCGGCGGCTCCTGAATGGTCTGAAAAACGGTAATCGGTTGCTCGATGCCATCATCGAAAACATGAAATTGCGATCGCTCGAGGCCACCCAGAAAATTGCCATGCCCATCAGCCACGCTAGCCTCAACAATCACCAAGGCAGAAACACTCTGAATCGGCTCTTGCGCAGATTGAAAGCCGGCGAATTTAATTCGCCCGCGCGCAGCCATAGCCAGCGGCAGCAGAACGCCGGCGAAAACCATAATCAAAAATCGCGCCCGTGATTTACTGCAGATAGGAATCAAAGTAAACGCCGTCAGGCGTTTTCCACCAGCCGCTCGCATAGGAATGAAGATAGCGCGAGAACACCCCAAGATTCACGCCCCGCAGCCAATCGTCGCCGGTCGCATTCGCAGGTATCGCGCCACCTGGCGCCGAATTTTTCGAAGCCGCAGCTCCTGCCGCCGCGTGCAACATCACCGCAATTTCCCGCTCCCAAGTCTGCTTCGACATTTGCGCGTAAGAAAATCCCGTCAAATCCTTCGGCAATCGTCCGCGCGCCCGCTGAAAATCCGGATTGCCGACGAGCGATTCGGCCTTCGGAATCGAGCCCCGGCTAGTCCGCCCCACCGCGTCCAGCAAAAGCGCCTTGCGCTGCGAGTAAATCAAAAGCTGCGGCGTCACCGCAATGTAGGAAAGCTCCAAACGCGGCGCCTTCGTGGCAGGATCAACGGAATTCGTGCCCAACTCCAGCACCGTAGCGCTGCCCTCCGTAGTCGTATCCCGAATCATCGGCCCCAAACCTTTTCGCAGCAAACCTAACACGACTTCCGGTTTGTGAATCGAGATCGCCACCAGAGCAGTGTAAGTCGCATCCCCCGGCGCCGACGTGACGGTCGCCACCTCGCCCCCAAGCAAAGCAAGAATATCGGGCAAGGGCATCCCCAGCATCGCCTGCCCCAACATGTCGAATCCTTTGAAGCTCCCAGCTTTCTGTTGCGGCAAGGAATCGACAAACGGCCCGCGAAAAATCTGATAGATCGCCGGAAAACTTAATCTCCAGGCAGCAAACGAAGCCCCATCGCGCGCCAAAGGCAAACTCTCAAACGCAGGAGTGCTCGCCCCTACGATGTCAAACAGGCTGCCAGCAGAGGTATCGCCCAAAGTCGCAAATCGCAGCCGCGTAGAATCGGCCTCAAAACTCAAGCTTCCGCAAAACGCATGCAAGCGATCCAAATGCACCGCCTGCGCGAACTTGGCCAAATCCACGTCCTGCACTTTCGGCGTCGTCGGCGAAATCAATCCCTCAAGCCGCACATAGAACTCCACAATCGCCCCACCCCCAAAATTCACCCGCGCCTTTTTCCATCCCGCATCATCGGCAAGCGACGCACCCGCCGGCACTTTCGCATCAAATCGCTTCACCAGCTCTTCGATCAGTTCCTTGCGCCCCGCACTCAAATAATAATTTCCCACCTGCGCCGAAAAATCCGTGGTGCCAGACCGCTCCACGGATTCAATTTTGATTTTTCCAAGCATGTAGGAGTGAATTTGCGGCGCGCCGGCTCCCGTCTTAACAGAAATCGCTTTGGCCTTCTGAATCAAATCCGCTTTCCCCGTACCGTCGTAGATCACAAAGCCATCGTAGCCACCGGCACCATGAGCCGCGCTACCAGACGCGCCGGGACGACCAGCGCCGGCAGTTGCTTTGCTCCCCGGCAGCGTGAGACTTCCCACAATCGCCTCATTCTCAAAGAGCGGCAGCAACACAGCGAGCTGCTCCGGCCGCGCGGATTTGTCGTTCATCTTAAGCCAAGAATTTCCAAATGCCCCCGCCGTCAACTCCCGCCGAATCGGCGCGAAATCAGGATCCGCCCACAAGCGCAAAAGTCCATTCTTGCCCTGCACAGGATCCAAAGTTTTTGTGCCGCGCCAGTGCACGTAAAATTTCACTGAAGCAGGTAGCCGTGATTCGATGTTCGGCGCTTGCGTTTCGTTAGCGGCAGCGGATGTTGGATCGGCCGAAGTCTTCGCAGCACTCGCCGGCGCCGGCGTCTTCGATGCAGTCTGCTGCGCGAAAATCCCGCCAGACAGCGCGCAGATCCCAGCCAACGCGCAAGTCATCGCGATAATCAAAGCGCGATTTATTTTTCTCGATGGCGCTGCAGGGCTACACAAAGGTTCACGGTGAGATCGAGCAGGGAAGTGCCGTACGAAAGAAACCACAAAGCGCCGCAAAGACGCCAGCTCAAGCATTTTTCGAGTCAAGTGATCCCAAACGAAGCGATTTCAAATTAGAACAACAACCCCAGGGGCCCAAACGCAGTTCCAGTCGTTTCCGGATCTAAAAATTTCAAATCTGAAATTTGAAATCTCTTAGCCTTTCGCTGTAGCTGTCGTAGGAGCGGCGGCTTGCTGCGCCCGCCCACGTAACGCTCACGAAAACATGGCCTACATGCCTGTGCGAAAAGCGATCCGCCGTTCAATTCCCCGGCGGAGTCGCCGGCGCTGCCGCAGCAGCATCCTTCGGCGTACTCAAATACCCGCTAATCTGATCCTTAGTCACATCAAAAACCACGATCTCATACGGCGCCCGCGCCCCATGGACATAAAACTGCACTGGCTCGCCGGCCGTCTTGTCCTTCTTTTCAATATTTTTATCGTCGGCCAACACATTCACGGTGTACTTGTATTTCTTCGTGTCGACTTTGCGCAAAGTAACCTGAATCGGTCCCACCCGCTGCATCTGATTCGATTTCTTGATCTTGAATTCAAAAATATTCCGCTCGCCCAACCTCTTCAACTCTTCCACTTCCTCGTGATTCCGTGCAATCAAACCACTCTGCACGCCCAAATCCCCAACGGTAGATGACAACTTAGCCTTCGTCGCCTCTAGATCAGCCTTGGTGGCCGCCACATCACTCTTAGTCCCGCTCAATTCGGTAGAAACCTGTCCAAACTTCGTCGCCGTATCCGCCTGCACCGCGCCAATCTGCGTTTTTAGCTGCTCGTCGCTCTGCTTCTGATCTTTGCGCACCTGCTGCGCCAATGCGCGCGCGTGCGCCAATTCATCCTGCGTCAATCCAAGCTTCTGCACGGTAACGTCCATCTCGCCCTTCAAATCCGCAATGCGCGCATTCGTCTTGTCAACTTCCGCCGCCATAGCCTGCTCGCGCTTGCTGGCATCATCCGCAGCCTTCTGCGCCGCCGAACGCGCCGTAACGCTCGCATAAGTCAAATAAGCCAGAAACAAAAACGCGATAACAAACAAAATCGAAATCCATCGAGGCGTAGCAGAAGTTTCGATATGTTCCACCCGCTCCACCCGCGTAGGCTCCCCACCACCACTAAATTGCGACGGCGTAACCATCAATCCTCCTAAGTTAAGCGCCCAGCACGAGTAGCGCTCCCCCAGCAATGCTACGCATTATCTCCAACGCTCAATGCGAAGTCTATTCCCGTCCGCGTCGGCGTTTCGTAGGGGCGGGGGTTCATCCCCCGCCCGGTTTGGCCTTGGGTTTTAAACCGCCACGACTTCACCGGCGCCGATCACCCCGTCCCCGCGGCCACCGCGCCTCAATCGTGGTGGTCAACCCCCCACGCGGCGTAAATTCCCCGGTCACCGTAAACCAATCCGGCTTCGTCGCCGCCACAAAATCCCGCAACATCCGATTCACCGCATTCTCATAAAAAATTCCCAAATTCCGGTAAGCCAGCAAATACATCTTCAAAGATTTCAATTCCAAGCACAATTTCCGCGGCTGATAACGCAAAATAATCGTCCCATAATCCGGCAATCCAGTCTTCGGACACATCGAAGTATATTCAGGAAATCGAATGGTAATCTCATATCCAGGAAAATGATTCGGCCAAGTTTCGATCTTCGGCAGCTTTGCGTCGATCCCGGCCCGCGCATGCGCCGCAGTATAATCAGGCATATTCCCCCCGCAGATATCTTACACTCGCCGGTCGAAAATTTTTCGCTTGCCCCTTGAAGCGCAGGGCAGTTTATATTAGTGTTCGTAATTAGGAAGTTAACTCAGGAGAGTGGGGGAACGCGGTGGTTTGTCCCGAGTGCTATTCAACGCGCTGCACCCGCTCGCGCCGCAAAGGCGTGAAGGACTACGCCGTGAGCGTCTCGCAGCTACGCCCGTGGCGCTGCCGTTCCTGCCAGCATCGCTTCTACGCCTGGAATGTTCCCGTCTCTCTGCTCTTCTACGCCCACTGCCCGCAATGCGCCGATTTCGCCCTAGAGAAAATTTCCGGCCGCCTAGCCCTAGATGGCAATTTCAAATGGCTAAAGCGAGTCCTAGGCTTCGCAGCCTACCGCTGCCCAGGTTGCCGCTCCCGTTTCTTCAGCGGCCTAATCTACCTACCAATCCTCTCCGACCGCGACGAAAAACTAGCCGGCACAACCAAGTAGCGCCGCCTCTCGTCGCGCCAATAAGACGTACCGCTGGCGTCCCTGCCGGCTTCGACGACCACTCACAACCCAAGTCTGCAAATCACCGCCGGACTCAACCCGTCCGATAATTTGCCAGCCGTAAATTTCAACGACATCAAAACAATCGTGTACAATCGCCCCACAAGAAAGCAAAAACGGAGAACGCCATGCCAGACTCGGTGCTAAAGCATTTCAAATGGAAAGAAATGGAGATCGAACACCTAAACCCGCTCTTCGATCGCCAAATGGTAGTAGGCGAATCCATAATGCTAGCCCGCATCATCCTGAAAAAAGGCGCCTACGTCCCCATGCACCATCATCACAACGAGCAACTAACCTATTGCCTGGAAGGCGGCATGAAATTCGGAATCGACGGCCGCGAAATCGAGCTCCGCCCCGGCGACGGCCTCTGCATCCCGCCAAATATGCCCCACGAAGCCTGGGCCATCGAAGACACCATCGAGCTAGACGTCTTCGTCCCGCCACGCGCCGACTGGTTGGCAAAAGACGACGCGTACCTGCGCGGCAAAGGATCAAAGTAGCGTCAACTCGAAATCGCGCACACCAAAACTCCACGACGCATGAACGCAACCCCAGCCGAAGCGCGCGCCAATCAACGCAACGCGTTACTAGCCGGCTTCTTCGGCTGGACGCTAGACGCCTTCGATTTCTTCGTCCTAACGTTCGTCCTGGCCCCAATCGCGAAAGAATTTCACCTAGACGTAGCCCACATAGCCCTAGCCATCACCGCTAGCCTAGCCACCCGCCCGATCGGCGCATTCCTCTTCGGCCTGCTAGCCGATCGCTACGGCCGTCGTCTTCCGCTGATGCTAGACATTCTTTTTTATTCCGCGGTAGAAGTAGCCTCAGGCTTCGCCCCGAATTTCACGGTCTTCCTAATTCTGCGTCTGCTCTATGGAATCGGCATGGGCGGCGAATGGGGCGTAGGCGCGTCACTCGCTCTAGAATCCGTCCCAGCAAGATGGCGTGGCCTACTCTCAGGCCTGCTACAAGAAGGCTACGCGCTAGGTTATCTCCTGGCCGCGGTAGCCTATTGGACCGTCTTTCCGCACTGGGGCTGGCGCGCCCTATTCTTCCTGGGCGGCGCCCCGGCTTTGCTCACACTCTTTATCCGCGCCAAGGTAAAAGAAAGCGATGCCTGGCTAGCCTCGCGCGGCGAGCGCCATGATTGGTGGAAATATGCCAGCGAGGTCTGGGCCAACCGCGGCCGTTTCTTCTACCTGGTAATCCTGATGGCCGCAGTAAATTTCATCTCCCACGGCACGCAGGATCTCTACCCAACATTCCTTCAGCAACAGCGCGGCTACAGTCCGAAACTCACCTCGATCATCACGGTAGTCTCAATGGTCGGCGCAATCTGTGGCGGATTAGCAGTAGGGTTGCTCTCGGATCGCTGGGGACGCCGGCGCTCCATGGCCGGCGCGCTTCTGGGAGGAATAGCGCTAATTCCGCTGTGGGTTTTCGCGCCCAGCTTCGCCTGGATTCTGATCGGCGCCTTCACTCTTCAATTCATGGTGCAAGGCGCCTGGGGCGTGATCCCCGCTCACATCAACGAACTCTCGCCCGACCGCCTTCGCGGCTTCTTCCCGGGTTTCGCCTATCAACTGGGCGTCCTGATCGCCGCAGCCTTGCCGTCAATCCAAGCTGACGTGGCCAAAAGTATCGGCTACGCGCAGACGATGGCCATATCCGCCACCACGGTTTTGATTTTCGGCGCAATCGTAATTCTGTTAGGCCCCGAAGCCCACAGAATCAAATTCGGCCGCAGCGCCGATTCGCCGTCGTAGGGGCGGGGGTTCACCACCCCCCCGCCAAAAAATCCCGAACATCCCCTCTCGTAAATGCCAAATTGCAACCCGCTCAAGCGAAGCCGGTTTGGATTTCCGCCCAACAACGCCAAACCCCGCAAAAAAATTCCAAATATCCCCACGTTCAACTCGTAGCCAATTCCCCCGCCCGAAAAGGCAGCGATCTCACCCGTTTCCCAGTAGCCATAAAAACCGCATTCCCCACCGCCGGCGCCACAGAAAGCACCCCCAACTCCCCAAGCCCGCTAGGCGCCTCCTCACTAGGCACAAAATGAATCTCAATCTTTGGCACCTCGCTAATCCTCAACATCTTGTAATTATTAAAATTACTCTGCTGCACCCGTCCATCAACCAAAGTAATCTCCCCGCGCAAAGCCGAAGTAAGCCCCATAATGATCCCACCCTCAAGCTGCGAAGCCGCAATATCCGGATTCACCACCCGCCCGCAATCAATAGCCAAAACAATGCGGTCCACAGTAATCGCACCATTCTTCGCCACCGTAACTTCCGCCACCTGCGAAACATAACTAGAGAATGCCTGGCTCCCAGCAATCCCGCGCCCGCGCCTCTCGCCCGCCAAAGGCGTCCCCCACCCAGCCTTCTCCGCAGCAAAATGAATCACCCGCCGCAACCGCCGCACATCCACAACTTCATCATCCGGATTCTTAGGCGGAGGCATCTCATGCCATTCCCCAAACAACTCCCCCCGCAAAGTCACCGGATCCTTCTTAGTAGCCACGGCAATTTCATCCAAGAAACAATCGATCGCCCACCGATTCGCCAAATGATCGACGGCTCGCAAATACCCACGCGGCACCGCCGTCTCCAGAAAACTGCATTCCAGCAAATAATTCGGCACGGATCCGCAAGTCAACCCCGGCCCAGCCAATTCGCTCCCCGCAACATCCGGCGTCTGCGGCCCCTCGTAATAACCATCGGTGGTAGGCGCCACGATATGGTGCATCCAGGCATTCACCCGCCCCGACTCATCAATCCCAGCCCGCATGCGGTGCAAACTCATTGGCCGGTAATAATCAAATCGAATGTCATCTTCCCGAGTCCAAAAAACTTTCACCGGCGCCCCAGCAGCCTTCGAAATCAACGCCGCCTCCACGCCATAATCCACATTCAACCGCCGCCCAAATCCCCCACCCATCAAAGTCACATGCACAGTCACATTCGAAGTAGGGATCCCCAACGCATGCGCCACCGCGGCGAGCACTCCCTGCGCATTCTGCGTAGGCGCCCAAATCGTGCAATGCCCATCCTTGAAATAAGCCGTACAATTCGGCGGCTCCATAGGCGTATGCGCCAAAAACGGCAACTCGTAAACCGCCTCCATCTTCACAGCCGCCTTCGCAAACGCTGCGTCCGCATCCCCAACTTTGCTAACTTCCTGCCCCGGCTTTTGCGCCAATTCCGCGCACTTGGACCGATGCTCCGCGGTGTTCTCGCCGCCATGCCCCAACTCGTCCCATTCAATCTCCAGCGCCTTGCGCCCCTGAATCGCCGTCCAAGTAGAATCCGCGATCACTGCCACTCCACTCGGCAGAAAATGCTGATTCCCCGGCTTGGCTGGCCCAAATCCAAACGGTGAAGTCATTTCCACCGCCGGCACTTCCACGACTTTCTTCACGCCAGCCACGGACGTCGCGTTGCTCGCGTCAAATTTTTTCACCTTACCCAAAAACACCGGACTCCGCGCGGTCACCGCATAAAGCATCCCCGGCAACTTCGTATCCACTCCATATTTCGCCGCCCCCACGACGATCTTCGGCCCATCCACGCGCGGCTCACCCATCCCCACAATCTTGAAATCCTTCGGATCCTTCAGGGCAGGCGTTTTCGGCACCGGCAATTTCGCAGCCTTCGCAGCCAACGCCCCATATTTCACCGAGCGCTTCGAAGCCGCGTGAAACACAGCCTCATCCCGCGCCACACAATCCGCAGCCGGCACTCCCCATTCCTTAGCCGCCGCCAAAATCAACATCTCCCGCCCAGCCGCCCCCGCATTCCGCAAAGGCTCCCAACTAGTCTTCACGCTAGCGCTGCCGCCAGTAACCATGTCCCCATACTTCGCCTCAGAATCCGCCTGCACAATCGTCACGCGCGTCCAATCCGCTTCCAGCTCCTCCGCCAAAATCATGCACATCGAAGTACGCACACCCTGCCCCATCTCCGACCGCGCCACCCAAAGCGAAATCTTCCCCTCCGGATCAACTTGCAACCAAGCATTCGGCACAAAACTCCCGTCAGCCCCAGCAGCCTCCCCCCGCGCAGGCAAATAAAACGCAATCACCAACCCAGCCCCAGTCAGTGCGCTACGCTTCAAGAAATCCCGCCGCCCCAACCCTCCACGCGCCCAAGCGCTCAAAGTCCCACCAGGAATCGGTAACCGCTTCCTCTGCGTGAATGGCTGCGTCACAGCGCACCCCCATCAAGCTGCACCAAAGTGTCTATCGTAGGGGCGCGCCTTGGTGCGCCCGCTGTCGGCGATGCCGTCCCCGTTGCCACGTTCGCCGTAAATCGAGCATCGTCCGTAGGAGCGCCGCTCGCTGCGCCCGCGCGTGGCGTAATCGCCGCGGACGTACCCGCGCCGGCATCCCGCCCCATCTCCGCCGTCATCTTCGCCGCCGCATGAATCGCCTTCCGAATCCGTGGGTATGTCCCGCACCGGCAAATATGCCCAGCCAGCGCCTCATCAATATCATCATCGCTAGGCGCGCGATTCGTAGCCAACAGAGCCGCGCAAGACATAATCATCCCAGCCTGGCAATACCCACACTGCGAAACTTGCGCCTCCAACCAAGCCCTCTGCAAAGGATGCGACCCGTCACCAGAAAGCCCCTCAATAGTGAGAATCTTGCTCTCCCCCACAGTAGAAACCCGCGTAGAACAAGATCGCTCGGCGACCCCATCAATATGCACAGTGCAAGCCCCGCAAAAAGCCTGCCCGCACCCAAACTTAGTCCCAGTAAGCTCCAACGTATCCCGCAAAACCCAAAGCAAAGGAGTCTCCGGCGCAACATCCACACTCAAAATCGTCCCATTAACATTCAATTTATAAGCAGTCACAAGAAAACCTCCAAGGATCCGCCGCAGAAGTATCCAATCGCCAAGATTCTACACTCCAAAATTAAATCCAACCACAGCCAGCGCCGGATGCGTCTCCTCCGTAGCGCTGGCGTCCCGCCGGCTCCGACGACCACAAATCAAACTTAGCCCACAGAAAAATCGCCGTCCTCCAATCTCAACTACATTCAACGTACCGCTGGCGTCCCTGCCGGCTCCGACGAGCAACCCACAAAAATCAAATCGCAAGAAATCGCCGTCCTCCCATCTCAAGAACATCCGCGCCGTAGCCTTCCTCCTCTTTAAAATCTCAAATCTGAAATTTGAAATTTCTAGCCTCACGCATTCCACCCACAATAAATCCCCTTGACAATCCTTCCGTCCATTTTTATATTTAACCGTCAGGTTATTTAAACAAGAGGTTCAGCAAGACAACATGCCCCAAGACCACCTAACCCAAACCTTCTCCGCCCTAGCCGACCCCACCCGCCGCGCCATCCTAGCCCGCCTAATCACCGGCGAAGCGACAGTCACCGAACTCTCCAAGCCCTTCGAAATGAGCATGCCAGCAATCTCAAAGCACCTGAAAGTCCTAGAGCGCGCAGGCCTAATAGCCAGAAGCCGCGAAGCCCAATACCGCCCCTGTCGTCTAGAAGCCAAGCCGCTAAAAGAAGTCTCCGCCTGGGTTGAGGAATATCGCCAGATCTGGGAGCACCGCCTCGATCGCCTGGACGCCTATCTCCAAGTCCTAAAGAAAAAGGAGCAGAGAAATGCCCGAAGCAAAAAAAAGCCCCGCTGAAAACACCGCCGACCGCGAAATCGTCCTAACCAGAATTGTCGACGCCCCGCGCGACCTAGTCTGGCAAGCAATCACCAATCCCAGAAACGTAGTGAACTGGTGGGGCCCCATCGGATTCACCATCACCATCGAAGAAATGGATGTGCGCCCCAACGGCGTCTGGAAGCACACCCTGCACGGCCCGGACGGCACCGATTACCCAGGCAAGAGCATTTTCAAAGAGGTAGTCAAACCGGAGCGCCTCGTCTTCACCCACTCTGGCGGAAAAAAAGGCGAGCCCGCCGCGCACTTCGAGTCCACGTGGACCTTCGAAGCCCAAGGAGAAAAAACTAAAATCACGCTGCGCATGCTCTTCGACTCGGCACCAGCCCGCGATCTAAACGTAAAGACCTACAAGTCCATCGAAGGCGGCGAACAAACTCTCGGGCGTCTAGCAGAATATCTCCCGAAAATTTCCCAGTCAGCAGCCACGTCGCCCGAAAGATACGAACTAAATCTAACGCGAGTCTTCGATGCTCCCCGCGCCTTAGTCTTCAAAGCCTGGACCGATCCCAAACACGTAGCGCAATGGTGGGGCCCCGGCGGCTTCACAAATCCAGTCTGCGAAGTAGACGCCCGCCCCGGCGGCGAAATGCGCATCCACATGCGCGCCCCCGACGGCGCCACCTATCCAATGACCGCCATCTTCAAAGAATTAGTCGAGCCCGAGCGAATCGTCTTCCAAAGCGCAGCTCTCGATCCAAACGGAAAACCGCTCTTCGAAGTCCTAACGACGGTAACGCTAGCCGACCAATCCGGCAAAACCAAACTAACGCTGCACGCAAAGGTTCTGACCATAACCCCAGCAGCCCCGCGATATCTGGCCGGAATGAAAATGGGCTGGACGCAAAGCCTGGAGCGCCTCGCCGCGCACGTGGAGAAAGCCTAATCGATCGAGCATCGTTGAGTTCTGATGTGAGACCATGATTACCACGGGATCGACGGTGGCATCGTAGCCAGAGGATTCACAGGAGCAATTTGCGATGGCTAGGAACAGCATCAGGACGGATCGGACGCGTCGCAGCAGCTTGCTTTCATCGGTACGCGAAACAGCCCAAGGATTGCGCGCTGCTGGAATCATGAACGATCAGAACTTGCGAAAGTTCTGCGCTCTTCGCGGAGCGCGAACGGCCCACGGTCGCTTGAAACGTACTGCTTAATCTTCGACCGCTCGCGCCCCAAGTCTCGATTGGCGAAATCCCTGCCATCTCCGTTACAATCATCTCCCCTTCAATTCGAATCAAGGAGACCGCCATGGCCGCCACATCGCCAATCACCGCATCAACCATCGACGACGTAAAAGAAAAAGCCCGCCGCCTGAAAGTCTATTCCATGATGGCCACCACCGCCGCCGGCTCCGGGCATCCCACCTCCTGCCTAAGCGCCGCCGAATTAGTAGCAGGCGTTTTTTTTCACGCCATGAAATTCGATCCCAAAAATCCAAATTCAAATGACGGCGATCGCTTCGTCCTCTCAAAAGGGCACGCCGCTCCAGTCCTCTACGCCGCCCTGGCCGAAGCCGGCGTCTTCCCCATTTCGCGCCTGATGACCCTCCGCCAACTAACCAGCGAACTCGAAGGCCACCCAACTCCAATCATCCCCGGCGTAGATGCAGCCACCGGCTCACTAGGCCAAGGCCTCTCGGTAGGCGCGGGCCTGGCCATAGGCGCGCGCCTCGATAAAAGCCCCACCCGTGTCTACGTTCTCACCGGCGACGGTGAACTCGCCGAAGGCCAGGTCTGGGAAGCCGCGGAATTCGCCGGCCATTACAAGCTCGAAAATCTCACCGTCCTCTGCGACATCAACGCCCTCGGCCAAAGCGACTACACCATGTACCAACACGACATGGAAAGATACCGGCGCAAATTCGAATCGGAAGGTTTCGATGCGCAGGTAATCGATGGCCACGACGTAAGCGCAGTCCTAGCCGCATTAGATCACGCCAAATCCGTCACGGATCGTCCGCAAGCCATCATTGCACGCACCATCAAAGGCCACGGTGTAAGTTTCTGCGCCGGCAAACCAGGCTGGCACGGCAAAGCCTTCTCAAAGGACGAGCTGGCCACAGCGTTAAAAGAAGTAGGCACCGTCCCGCCAATCCCGCCGGACGACGGCATATCCTACGCCCGCAAAAATCTGCCAAAGCCCCCAGATTTCCCGGCTCCAGCAGCCCCCGATTACAAACCGGGCACCACAATCGCCACCCGCGAAGCCTATGGCTATGCGCTAAAGCGGCTTGGCGCCGTAAATCCGCATCTAGTAGCCATCAGCGGTGACGTGAAAAATTCCACCTTCTCTGACATCTTTGAAAAGGCCTATCCCGACCACTTCTACCAAGGCTATATCGCCGAGCAAAATATGGTGAGCGTCGGCGTAGGCTTGGGCGCACGAGGCAAAGTCCCCTTCGTCGATACTTTCGCCTGCTTCCTGAGCCGCGCCTTCGATGAAGTTCGCATGGCCGCCATCAGCCGCAGCTTCGTCAAGCTCTGCGGCTCCCACTGCGGCGTAAGCATCGGCGAAGACGGCCCCTCGCAAATGGCCCTGGAAGATCTAGCCATGTTTCGCGCCGTAAACGGCTCGATCGTCCTCTACCCGTCCGATGCTGTCTCCACCGAGCGCCTGACCGAATCCGCCGCCCGCGCCGACAACATCTGCTACATCCGCACCTCGCGCCCCAAAACACCAATCATTTATTCGCTCGACGAAAAGTTCCCCATCCCGGGCTTCAAAGTCGTCCGCCAAAGCGCGAACGATCAAGTAACGGTAATCGGCGCAGGCATCACGCTACACGAAGCCCTGAAAGCCGCCGATGAACTCAAGGGGCAGGGAATCGCGATCCGAGTAATCGATCTCTATTGCGTAAAGCCCTTAGAAGGCGCGGCCCTAGCCACCCAGCTAAAAGCCACAAACGGCCGTCTGGTAACAGTAGAAGATCACTTCGAAGAAGGCGGCCTAGGCGAAGCAGTCCTAGCCGCGTTAGCCGACGCAGGCGTAGCCCCAACAAAATCCCGCCGCCTGGCCGTCCACGGCATGCCGCATTCCGGCAAACCCGAAGAGCTAATCGATAAGTTCGGAATCTCGGCCAAGCACATAGCCGAAGCCGTCCGCGCAATCACAGCAAACTAGCGACAGAAAGCAGCCCTCAAACTAATGGCCGAAAAATTAGTCTTGGTAGGAATGTTTCCCGAAATAGCGGTAGTCGAACCAGGCGATCAAATGGTCTGGCACTCGCTATCCGGCAATCTGAGGATCGAATTCGACGCCAACCGTTCCCCGTTCTCCAGCAACGTCTTCCAAGCCCCCACAGGCGTCAACATCCTGAGCGGCCCCCCGCGCGCATCCATAAATCCAGGCTCGTACAAATATCGAGTCTGGCTAAACGACCAACACATAGCCGACGGCGAAGTCGTCGTGCGCCCCAAGCAACCGTAATCCTCGAAAGCCGCTGCCGCTTCTTTCGTACCGCTGGCGTCCCTGCCGGCTCCGACGACCGAAACGCAAAACCGGCGCTCAGGCTGCGCCCGGCCTCCGCATCCGGCACATCTGCAGCCACATCAGCCGTGTGTCATGACATGTGTTACACCCTGTGTCAGGACATCCGTTACACCCGCTCGCCGTGGATAGACACACCCGTACCCAAAAGCAAACAAGGGAGTTAAGCAAGGCCCAGCCGAGCCGAAAGACCTAGTCGCCGGCCACAGCCACGCGCGCCGATGCCGCCCGCGCCGTCTCGACAGCCTCAGCCAGCGCGCGACGCACCGGAGCTAGCAACACCGCGGGCACAGGCTTCTCGCGCGGCACACCCAGCCCGGCAGTCTTCCGCGGAAACTCAGTGCGCCGATCCAGCCGCAACCCAATATCCACCAACAAATCCTCAGCGAAATTCGGATCATCACTCCGCTCGCGTCCAAAGAACCACAAGCGTTCCTCATTCCGCTGCAAGAGTTGCAGCGCCTCCTCCAGCCGTTTCATCGCGGTATCAAACGTCGACGCCAGAAAATAAACCGGCAGGACCCAGCTCCGTCGCCCGAACGCGGCTCGTACGCGCACGGTGTATTTGCCATTCTGATTTTTCTCGATGGCACAGCGATATTCATTACCCGAGCCATTCTGTTTGTTCGACATGATCGTCCTCGATAATTCGCCGAAACTCGGCGGAATTCGCTCCGGCCCCAAAGCCCACGCGCTACAAATGTTCCAAATGCGGCTAGTTGAACTCGCGACCGGACTTGCTTCTACGACTGAACCACCAACAACGCCGGAATTGACTAAATTACAGAAGCTTCGAAACGTGAGAAACATGGCCTGCAGCAAGTCGCCGCTAACTCGAACGGCAGTGGAGGGACCGCCATTTCCAAAACGTCCCGCGGCAACGGGTTGGGCGCCACAGACAGCAATATTGTAGACACAGTTCAAAGCCGGCGGCAAGTGTCCTGTGGAAAACTGTGATGTGGCTGAAATTAAAGGGGTTAGAAGGCTAAGCTTGACCCGAAAGGGCCTTCAAATTGGCGCTATCGATGGTGATTTTGCCTTCGCTCTTGAGGCGATCTTGCAGCGCTGTTTTGAAGGCTTCATACGAAGCTTGCTGCTTGGTTTGCAGCAGTTGCTGCTCGAGTTGCGGCTTCTGCAAGATCAATTCTTCCATTTTCGGCGAGTCATGCGTCACGATCCGGTACACAGCCCAATTCGCGGCCACCTGATCCGCGTCGCTCACCTGCCCGACCTGCATGTTAAAAGCAGCATTAAATTGGGTGGCGGAGCCCAGATCGCTCACCTGCCCGTTGCGCGCAAACGGCGCGCTCGTCTTCGTTTCCGCGCCAAGTTCCTTCGCCGCCTTAGCCAAAGCTTCGCCGCCCTTCACGCGCTTGGCCAGATCCTCAGCTTTCGAGCGGGCCAAAGTCGCGGAATTGTCCTTGCGATAGTCCGCCAGCACCTTGTCGCGCACCTCAGCCAAAGTCCCCTGATGCGCTGGCTGCGTTTCCTTCAACGCAATAATCGCCCACCCGCGATCGATCCGCAGCGGCGCGCTAACCTCGCCTGGCCGCAGCGCGAAAAGCGTCTGATGCACATCCGGCGAATTCCCGAGATCCCCCAAAGGCTCAGAAACCGAAGCCACCGGCGTGGTTCCCACGGTCAAATTGAATTTCTTAGCCAAATCATCCAAAGATTGTCGGTTCGACTGCCGCACCGCCGCGGCCATCTGATCCGAAATCTTGTTCGCCTCGGCATTCACCTTAGAATCGAGCACGGTAGGCTCAATCTCCGCCCGCACTTCGTCAAAACTCTTCGTTCGCGCCGTTTCCTTGTCCAGAACCTTGATAATGTGGAAGCCGTATTGGGTTTTCACCAGGTCGGAAATCGACCCTTTCGGCAGGGTAAACGCGGCCTGCTGGAATTCCGGCACCGTCTGCCCCTCAACGATCCAGCCAATATCCCCGCCCTTGGTCTTCGACGTGTCGTCCGAATACTGTTTCGCCAAATCCTCAAAATTCCCGCCCGACTTGGCCTTCTTCAACACGTCCTCGGCCTTCTTCTGCGTCTCAGCCACCAGCGCGTCCGTCTGGCCGACGGTCTTGAAGAGGATATGCTCGACGTGCACGCGATTCTGCACCTTGAACTGATCGATATTCTGCTGATAAGCCGCCTTCAACTCGTCGTCGCTAACTTTCGTCTGCTGCTTCAATTTATCCAAATCCAGCAAAGCATAAGAAGCCGAGCGCTTCTCCGCCACCTGATACCGCCCAATATTTTTCGCGAAATAAGCCTGCAATTCCGCATCTGTAGGATTGATGGTTGCCGCCAAATCCGCCGGCTTAAACACCGCATACTCAATCGAAATTTTCTCATTCCGCCGGATATATTCCTGCGCAATCTCGGTATCCGAAACCGTCACACCGTCGGTAAGAATATTCCTGAATTTTTCCTCGAGCAGCTGCTGCCGCACAAACTCCTCAAAATCCTCGACAGTCATCCCCGTCCGCGTTTCCACTTCCTGCGTGTAACGCTCTTTGCCCACCCAAGTATCGCCCGTAAACGCCGTCGGCAAATATTTCTTGATGCGGTCGGTCTGCTCCTCAGGCGTCACCCGCAACCCAAGCCGCTTCGCCTCCATCTCCAACGCCTTCTGAAACACGAGCTGGTCCAGCACCTGCTTCGTATACATGCCCTTCAACATCGGCGGCAAACTCTGCCCGCGCAATTCGCGATTCAAAGTATTCTCAATGTCGGTGCGCGTAATCTGCTCATCGCCCACGCGCGCCACCGCATCCGGGCTATTCATGCCCGTCATAGCCCCAGGGACAAGCCCAGGCACCAAGGTGATCACCATCGTCAGGCAGATGATCCCCAAGATCACGCCCATCAAAATTTTTACGCCCGTCTTCCGCTGCTGAATTACGTCAAGCATGTGTAAGAAGCGCCCTCAAGTCGCGCCAAAACAATTAATTATAAGGCACGCAGCCGAAACGCTCAACCGAATTGCAGTTGGCGTGGCTGGTCTTCGTAGGGGAGGGCCGGAGTCAGCTCACCCACGACGGCCGCACTTTTGGGCGTCGCCGCGCGAGCTTTGACCGCGGACAGTTTTTGCTGCACGCGCGCCCGTTGACATCGTGCGGATTGACTTCGCCGATGGAACGCAGAAAATGCCGGATTGTGGTACGGCGCAGCAAATAGGCCACGTGTTCGCGAGCGTTACTCGGGCCGGCGCAGCAAGCGGCGCCCCTACGACGGGATTTTTGTCGCTAGGGCCTCCCGATTAGCATGTTTTGGATTTCGGCGGCAGTTAGTGTGGTTATGGGCGGGGCCTCGAAAAGGGCTACTTTTTCCCGATTAGGATTGGGGTCGGGGCTTTGTTTTGTTGGAGTTACGGGGTTTTCTAATCGTAGTGATTCCCGATTAGAATTGGGTTCTTGATTGGGGGCGTTTGTTTGTTTTGTTGGAGTTACGGTGGTGGTGGGTCGGGTGGGTTGATTGGATTCTCGATTAGGATTTGGGGCGGTGGTTACTGTGTGGAGTTCGACGATTACTTTCTTTTTGGGTTCTGTGTAGTGGCCGTGTTGGTCGAAGCGGCAGGAGATTTCTATGGCGCGAATGATGGCGTTGGCGGTGGCTCTGCATTCGCCGGCTTGCTCGATGATGCGATCTAGGGCGTGGCGGATATTGGAGCGGCGGAGAGTCCACAGGCCGCGGGCGTGGGCGTGGCGGTAGAGGCAGGATAGGCTGGGGAGGTTGAAGTCTTGGACGATGCGCTCGCCGCGGGACCAGTGGAGGAAGGCTTCGTCGATGGCTTCGCGGTCGGGGTGGTTGCAGATGGTGCATTTGCGGGAGTGGCGGTGTTCGTTGGTGGTCGGTGCGGCTGGTGATTCTAGTTCTGTGTGCATGGGTGTTTTCCTTTGACGCGGGTCCTTGGCTCCCGGTGATGTTTTTGGCGGCTCTTCAGAGTGCGCCGAGAGTAGGATGAGGGTGAATATCTAGTTGGTCAACGATAAAGTGAAGGGAAAGGGGCGGAATTCGGGATTATTGGTGATTTAGTTGGGAAAGGGGGTTTGGAGTGGGAAGCGCGCTTCCTGATTGGTAACATTTTGTAACATTTCGCGTGAAGGACTGGCGTCCGGCGGGAGTGGTAGATGCGGGACTGAATTGATGGCCGCTAGGGCGGATTTCGAAAACTCACCGTGAACGACGGCGTCGGCCTTGGCGGAGGCATACGATTCAAAAGCGGGGCCGAAAAGCGGGCGGGACTTAACGGCAAGGCCCGCCCCTACAATGACTTCACATTGAGGGGCGAGACGTTTTTTGTTGGCGTGCGTCTGTTTGGCTAAGAGGCGCGGGCCAGGCGGGTCCGGACAGGAGAGACTCATGGAAAAAGCTGCAGCAGGGATTACGCGCCGGTGGGGTGTGTTGCTCGGGCTGATGGTGGTGATGATTGCATCGCCGCGGGTATTGGCTGCGTCGCAGGCCCACGATGCGGTGGTGAAAATTGTGGCGCAGATTCAGCGGGCGGATTATGAAGGCGATCGACCTGCTTTGCGGCGCCTGTACCGCGAGCTGGCGCCCTTCGCCGATGACAAAGACATGGGCGCGCGCGTGCAATACTGGCGCGGGTTCGCGCTGTGGCGCCGGGCGATTAATGGATTCAACGAGACAGTGGATCCGAAAGAATCGGCCGCAGACGTCGCGGATGCGACGGAGGCGTTCCGCTCGTCGTTCGCGAAAGATCCTGCATTTGTGGACGCCAAAGTGGGAGCGATTGCCTGCCTCGGACTATCGATGTGGCTGAACATGAAAGATCCGGCGCGGATGCAGGAATTTGGGGCGCAGGCGTCGCCGCTTTTGAAGGAGGCGCGGGTGGCCGACCCGGATAATCCACGGTTGCTGTGGGTGCTGGGGCCGATCCTTTGGCAAACCCCGCCTGAGCGCGGCGGCGGGCAGGACAAAGCTATCGCGACTTACGAAAAGGGACTGGAGATTATCCGAAAACAGAAGAAGCCCAGCGACCTGCTCGAGCCATCCTGGGGCGAGCCGGAGCTTTTGATGAGTTTGGCTTGGTCGAATTTGAATAAGACTGCGCCGGATTTGGATGCTGCGGAGAGGAATGCGCGGGCGGCGCTGGAGCTGGTGCCTTATTGGCATTACACGCGGGATATTTTGATGGCGAAGATTCGCGAGGCCAGAACGAAGCAAGAGACGAAGCAGGGATGACGATTAGAGCGCGTCTTGAAATCTAAAACGAGAAGCCTCAGGTCTGAAGACCTGAGCTACATGATTTGACGGCGCTGAAAAAATTGACGCCTCGGTTGTGTTGCTTGACATGACTTCTACTGCGGAATAACTTTCGAGTGCAGCCACAGGTTACGGTTCGGGCGATTGCTGGCACGCGCATTTAGCCAGCGATCGCCGAGAACGCATGCGACCTAAAACTTCACCGACAACTGAACCCAGTGCCGAGCGCGCAGAGCCGGGGCTGCGTGCCTCAATCGCCTTCGCAATCGCGCCATTGGTTGCGCTTGTGGCGGCCGCGATTTCGATGCGGCCACTTTTGCCCGCATGGGGATTTATGTGGGCGCTGGCCGCGGCGATTTTTTTCGGATTGAAATGGCTTTCGTGGTGGCGGGCGCGAAGGGAAGTGGCGCACGCGGCGTGGCGATCGTTGGCTTATCTTTTTGCGTGGCCGGGGATGGATGCGGCTGCCTTTCTGGGCGACGCACGGCCGGCGCGGCCTTTGGCTTCGCGGTGGGTCTGGGCTGCGGCGAAAACTTTGGCTGGAATTTTGCTTTTGTTCTTATGCGCGCGGGCGGTGCCGGAACGATTGCCGCTTCTGCGCGGTTGGGTGGGGTTGCTGGGGCTGATTTTAGTCCTGCATTTCGGGAGCTTTGAATTAATTGCGCTGGGTTGGCAGAGCTTGGGCGTGAACGCGGAGCCGATTATGCAGGCGCCGATTTTGTCGCGCTCCCTGAGTGAATTCTGGGGCAAGCGGTGGAACTTGGGATTCCGGCAGCTGTCGTACGATTTTGTTTTTCAGCCGCTGCATCGCACGCTCGGCGTAGCCGGCGCGACGTTGCTGGTTTTTCTTTTTTCCGGCTTGATTCACGAGTCGGTGATTTCGATTCCGGCGCGCGGCGGATACGGATTGCCGACGGGCTACTTTTTGCTGCAGGGCGCGGGAGTAATTCTGGAGCGGTCGAGCGCAGGGAAGGCGCTGGGGCTGCGTGGAGGATTTTCTGGTTGGGCTTTCATGGCGGTGATGACGGCCGGGCCGGCCTTCTGGCTTTTTCATCCGCCATTCGTGATGCGCGTCGTCTTGCCGTTCATGCACGCGATTGGGGCGCTATGAATTCATCGTTGATTTACCGGCTATTCGATCTGGCGCTGTGGCTGGCCGGGGCTGGCCACTTTGTGATTTTGTTTGCGAGCTTTCAGGTGCCGGGGCGGCTCGATTGGCGGCGGGATTTGGCGCAGTTGCGTCCGTTTAATCGCAAGCTGCTGTGGGTGCAGGGCGGATTTACGGTGCTGACGATTATTGCGTTCGGGGTGCTGACGCTCGTTTTTCAGGCGGAGATGCTGCGCGGCGACCGTGTGGCGTTGGGGATTGCGGCGTTCATCGGAATTTATTGGACCGCGCGGATTCTGGTGGATGCACTTTCCACTCAATCACCTGATAGGGATCGGCAATATCGCAAGTCTTACAATGCACGCAATTCGAAAAATTAATCTTCAACCGTGCCGCGCCCTTCTCCATCCCCATCTCATACACCGCCGCGGGACAAAAATACTGGCAAGGATTCCCATATTCCCGCACGCACCGGTCCGCGCAAATATTCGGCTCGGTCACCACCAAATGACAAGGCTGATCCTCCTCATGCCGCGTCCCCGAATGATAAACGTCCGTCAAGCGGTCGAAGGTAATCACCCCATCGCCCTTGAATCTCGTCGATTGATCCACAAGCGTGTCCGGACGATTCAGTTTCGTATATTCCTCATACCCAGCCTTCGAGCGCAAAGGATCGAGAAACCCGCGCCCGCCGGAAACAAACTGCACCGCCGATTGCGCCAGCCCGCTGTAAAGCCCGTGCGCAAACGCCTGATGAAAATTCCGCACTTCCCACAATTCCGTCTTGATCCAACTCGCGTCCAGCTTCGAAGAATAGGCCGACAATTTCGCCGCCGAAGTATCCCCAGCGCAAAGCGCCTCGTAAATCGTCTCGGCAGCAAGCATCCCGGATTTAATTCCCGTATGGATGCCCTTCAACCGCTGCGAATTCAAAAGGCTCGCGGAATCCCCAATAATCAAACCACCATCGACATAAGGCCGCGGCATCGAATACCACCCGCCATAAGGCACAGTCTTAGCCCCGTAACGAATTAATTTGCCGCCCTCAATAATCCGGCGAATATGCGGATGCGTTTTATATTTCTGAAAAGCCTCATGCGGATCGAAAAGCGGATTGTGATACTCGAGCGCAATCACCATCCCCAGCGAAACGCGATTATTCTGCAATCCATAAAACCACCCGCCGCCATACATCGAAGAATCAAGCGGCCAGCCCAGCGTATGCCCGACAAATCCAGTCTCAATCCGCCCAGCCGGCACTTCCCACAATTCCTTGATCCCAATCCCATAAGCCTGCGGATTCACCCCATCCAATTTAAATTGCGATACCAAATCCTTGGTCAGCGAGCCGCGCGGGCCCTCCGCCAAAACGGTAACTTTCGCCCGCAATTCATAGCCAGGCGTAAAGTTGTCCTTAGGCTTGCCATTCTTATCCACGCCCTTATCGTCGGTAACAACCCCAGCAATCCCAGCCCCCTCCGCAATCAAACTCGCCCCGGCGAACGAAGTAAATAAATTTACGCCCTTCTTCTCAACGAGCCCGCCCAGCCACTTCACCAATTTATTCAGCGAAATAACAAA
>Ga0206813_1045_pt1 | contig 32677 bp, 31 predicted proteins | sample Alteio_BWOrgCont_92_FD_152856 | JGI IMG/M metagenome (GOLD analysis project Ga0206813, IMG submission 152856) | Enriched cells from forest soil in Barre Woods Harvard Forest LTER site, Petersham, Massachusetts, United States -... | ecosystem: Environmental > Terrestrial > Soil > Temperate forest >...
GTATCGTGGGAGCGCTCATTTACGCATGGCACTTTCAACTGGGCGTCGGGCGTTTCTTCGCGCTGAACGCCGGCCTGATTCTCCTCTACGATCCCGCAAAGACTCTCGGCCGCATTAATATCCTCATGCAGAAATGTCTGGCGGCGACGACGAAAGTTTTCGAACTGCTGGATCGCGCCCCCGCCATTCAAGACGCCCCGGACGCCGCGCCGCTTGGAAAGGTGCGTGGTGAGATTAATTTCTCCGGCCTTTCCTTTGCCTATCCGGGCAAAGACGTTCCCGCCGTCCAGGGCGTCCGTTTCAAGGTTCCCGCGGGCTCCACATGCGCGCTGGTGGGCGCGACTGGCGCCGGAAAGAGCACGCTCTTCTGGCTTCTCCAGCGGCTCTACGAGCCTCAGTCCGGGGTCATCACCATCGACGGCCACGACATTCGCCAAATCACGCAAGCCTCGCTGCGCGAACACATCGCGATGGTCAATCAGGACAGTTTCCTTTTCCACGACACGCTCCGCGCGAACATCCGCTATGGGCGTCTCGACGCGACGGATGCGGAAGTCGAGGCGGCCGCCAAATTGGCGCACGCCCACGAATTCATCCTCGCCCAATCCCACGGCTACGACACGATCATCGGCGACAAAGGGTGCATGATCTCGGGCGGACAACAGCAACGCGTATGCATCGCCCGCGCGCTGCTGAAGAACGCTCCGATTTTGCTTCTCGACGAAGCCACGAGCGCGCTGGATTCCGAGACGGAAAAATACATCCAGGAAGCGCTTGATACGCTCGCAAAGGGCCGAACCGTCCTCGTCATCGCGCATCGTTTTTCCACGATCCAGAAGGCGGATCAGATCATCGTTCTCGAAAAGGGCGTCATCAAGGAAGTGGGCACGCACGCGGAACTCTTTGCGCAAAGCGGCTATTACCGGCGGCTTTACGATCTGCAATTCAACCGCCATCACGGCGAAGATGTTCCGCTGGCGGAACTCGTCGCAGAAGGATAGCCTGCCGGGAGTCGTCTTGAAACTCGCCGCCCGCCTCCTCCCTTTTTTCCTGCTCGGGATGTCCGTCTTTGGACAGAACGAACCTCCCATGGGAGCCATCAAGGAAACCACCCGTGTGTATCCGGATAAAAGCACGGCCACGATGGTCACCGACCCGGAGAAGCGCACTTCGGAGGAAACGGTGCGCGACGCCTCAGGCAAAGTTCTGCGCCGAACCGTATTTCCGCTGAACGATCAGAACTTCGCAAGGGGAGCGATCCACTACGATGCCAAAGGCGTGGTGGTTTACAAGGAAGTGTATGTCTTCGACTCCGCTGGGCGCATCATCGAATCGAAACTCTTTACCAGGGACAATCAACCCAAGGGGAAGCGGGTCTTCGTGTACGAAGCCAACAATAAGGCGCGCATCGAGGATTACGACGAATTCGGCAACCTCATCACCCCGCCGAACAAGGGGCGCAAGCATTAGAAACCGGCGAACGGCAGCGGGCGGCCGGCGCCTACGGGATGATCAGCGTCATGCCGGGCTTGATCTTCACGGTTCCTTCCAAGGCATTGAAGTTCGCGTCCTGGATGTCTTTCCAGCGGGCTTTATTCTTATAGTACTTCAGCGCGATGGAGGCCAGGGTTTCGTGGGGCTCGACGGTGTGCGTCCGCGAGCCTGGTGGAATGGGCTTCTTCACGGCATCGCCCTTGGCGTTGGACGCGGGGGACGGCGGGGGTTTTTGCGCGCGGATCATGGCGAGCTGCTCCCGCAACAGTTCGTTTTCGTTCTTGAGGCGAACGGCGTCCTGCTGGGTGATGGGCGAGCCGCCCGACCACTGGGTGAGGAGTTTGGCCTCTGCCATCTTCCTGTAATTCTTGGCCTCCTTCGCATGCGCGCCGGTCGGAGCCAGTTCGAGATAGCGCTCCATGTGGTGCAGCGCGCTCACGGGCTCCTTGAGTTTCCCGTCGTACAGGAGCGCCAGCTTGTAGTGGACATCGGCCGTTTTCACAGTCCCGTCGAACGCGGATTCATACAGCAGCACCGCCGCGGAATAATCCCCGGCGGTCACTTTTTTGTCGGCGGCGGCAATGTTTTCCGTAAGGCCTTTGTCGAAAAGCCGTTCGCATCCCGTAAAGGATAGCAGGGCGAGCGCGCAGAGGATTTCCAACGCGCGCCTGAGGGGAAATTTCATTTAGGCCTTCTTGTTCAGATTCGCCCTTTCGAGCGCTTCCACGATCGTCTTTACCACTTTCACACGCGCATACCATTTGTAGTTCGCCGCGATCACGGTCCACGGCGCATGTTCCGTGGAGGTGCGCTCGAACATATCCTCGGCGGCCTTGTTGTGTTCGTCCCACTTGCGGCGATTGCGCCAATCCTCATCGGTGATCTTCCAGTGCTTGTAGGGATCGCCCTCCCGGCTCTTGAAGCGGTAGAGTTGCTCCTCCTTGCTGATGTGCAGGTAGAGCTTGACGAAGATGGCGCCGTCATCCGTGAGCAGGCGCTCGAACTCGTTGATCTCGTCGTAGGCGCGCTTCCATTCTTTTTCGGTCGCGAAGCTTTCCACGCGCTCCACCAGCAATCTGCCGTACCACGAGCGATCGAAAATGGTCGTTTGCCCGTAGGGCGGAAGCTTGTTCCAAAAGCGCCAGAGATAGTGGTGCTGATACTCCTCCGCCGTGGGCTTGATGACGGAATGCACCCGGAGCAGCCGCGGATCGAGCCGCTCCGTGACGCGACGGATCGCGCCGCCTTTGCCGGCGGCATCCGGCCCTTCAAAGATGACGATCAGGGAACGCTTCACTTCGCTCAATTCCCTCGTGAAGTTCAGCAGGTGGAGCTGGTGCTCCTTGAGCTTCGGTTTGTATTCTTCCTCCTCGAGCGATTTGTGTTCCAATTCGTCGAGATGTCGCCCTTTTTTCAGCCCGGCAGGCTCCTTCAGGTTAGGCATGGGCTGGTTTATAACGAGCGGGATTTTTTCTGCAAGCCGCGGCGCGCACGTTCATTTGGCAACTTCCTGCCAGCGGAAAATCACCGGTTTTTCGACGTCGGGATGGAGGCTCTGATGCACAGGGCATGTCAGCGCGGCGCGCTCCAGGGCCTCCCTCTGGGGATGCGACTCCGGCAGCGGCATCGTGATATCGACCGACAGTCTCGCGATGCGGCGCACGGGCGTCTGCGTCATCTCCTTGCCCACCGTGATTTCCATCCCCCGCAGATCCACCTCGTGGCGCTCCGCGAAGATGCCCATCACCGTGGCCATGCAGGTCCCCAGCGCCGTGGCCACCAGATCGGTTGGCGAAAAGGATTCGCCCTTCCCGTGATTATCAACGGGCGCATCCGTAACGAGCGTATTCTGCGAAGGGCCGTGCGTGGATTGGCAGCGCAGGCCGCCCAGGTATTCGATGGCGATGGAGATCATGGCGTGGTCTTCCGCGCATACTGGATGATTTGGCCGCGCGGGCAATCAAAGACCGCCAAAGTTGTCCGCAAAATCCCATTTGTTTGAAGGCCCTGAAGAAATCGGCGACTGTTCGCGGTGCTCCCGCCCTCCCGGTAGAATGAAACTGGCCTGCATCAGCCTGGAAATGCATCCGCGCCGCCCATTTCGGATCAGCCGGGGATGGCGCGCGGAGGTGCGCAATGTGTTCGTCCGAATCGAGCGCGACGGCATCCCGGGCTACGGCGAAGCGGCGCCCATCAATTATTACCAGGAAACCTGGCAGAGCGTGATGGCAAAGATCGAAAACGCCCGGGAGTTTCTTTCGACACTAAATCTCCAATCCGTGACGGACATCGAGGGCGCATGGATGGAACTCTGGCCGCTGGTCGCGCCGTCGCGCGCGGCGCAATGCGCTCTCGACCTGGCGCTTTGGGATTGGCTCGGGCGGCGGCGGGGCGTCTCCGCATCCCAACTCGCCTGGAACGCGGCGGCGCGGCCAGTGACGACCTTCTGCACCATCGGCCTTTCGGACCAGGAGGAACTCATCGCGAAAGTCGCGGAGGCGCGCGATTTTCCACAGATCAAAATCAAGGCTTCGAGCGATGCGAGCCTGGATGCCGTGCGCTACACCCGCGCCCATACCGATGCGCTGATCGCCGTGGATGCCAATTGCGCGTGGGAAAGCGCGGACCTGCATTCCCTATCCCGGGAACTGGCCGGGCTCGGAGTCGCATTCATAGAGCAACCGTTCCCGCCCGTTCGCGATGCCGAACTCTCGAAGGCGAGCGCGCTCCTGCCGCTGATGGCCGACGAAAGCTGCGTGACGGAGGAGGACGTGGAGCGTGCGGCTGGGCGCTATTCCGGCTGCAATATCAAGCTCGTGAAGTGCGGAGGAATCACGCCGGCGCTGCGCATGGCGCGGCGCTGCCGGGCGCTGGGCCTCCGGCCCATGGTGGGTTGCATGCTCGAAAGCAGCGCGCTCATTTCCGCCGGCGCGGTCGTCGCTCAGGGCGCCGATTTCGCCGATCTCGATGGCGCATGGCTGCTGAGCGACGATCCTTTCGATGGATGGGCGTTTGATCGCGGAATCTTGCGGCCGCCCGCTTCGCCGGGCCTCGGCCTGACGCCCCGCGAAAAGTGGTTTCCCGAGCAGGGGTGAGTTGCGTGGTTCAACGGAAGCGCACGCCGCCATCCCCAATGAAAGGTCAAACGTGAGAATCCCAATCCCTCCCCACTCGGTTAAGCTAGCTTTTGCTTTTTCTTCGCCTTTGTTTCCCAAGCCAATCTTCGGTGGTACTTTAGTTCTCAATCTCTACTGCAACTCGGCGTGGTAAAACCAGCGTAGTAGACCCCGGGTCTGAAGACTGGCGAGGCATAGCTGTGATTCGTTGACCGTCTATCAGGGCCTGCTCGCCCTGCGCGTTTTTGAAGTTAACGATGACTTGTCGGAAGGATTTAGCGACGGAACCGGGGCCGAAAACGCTGAACGATTTACTCCGGTAGCTTTCGTTGAGCATGAACATCATCCGCTGGATGTCGATATAGTCGGCGACCGTCCCTTCGTTCACCCGCAAAAACGGAAACAGCTTGCCGTTGAGCATGTGGAGGTCGCGCACCATGCCGGATTCATCGCACCATCCACGCTCGCGGTAGTAGGCGTGGTGTTTATCGAACAGTTGCGTTGATGGGACGGGCGCGAACAACATTGGGATGATCGATCCGATCACGTCCGAGACGAACATCGCGGTTTGCACGACACTTGCGATTGTTTCGCCCGGAAGGCCGTAAAGGCAGTAGCCGCTCACGTCCTGATGCCGCACCCGAAACCCAGCGCGTCCAATGTTTTGCGCGGCCTCGACCACGTGTCGAAGCTTCACGTGCTTGCGGTTGAGGCTCATTAGCACACCGTCGTCCGCGTTCTCGACTGGTAGGTAGATTTTTTGAAAGTGCGCGGCTTTGAGTAGGTCGCAGAGTTCCTGCGAACCGGCGAGGAAGCGTGTGTCGAGGCCCTCGGGTGCGTAGAGCCGCCACGGCATTTTCGCTTCGACGATCTTCCGCAGCAGCGGCATCAGGTTGTCTTGGTGGCGGATTAGCAGAAAGTCGGCGTAGAGCGCGAAGTCGCGGATCCCGAAACGGTCGTATTTGTCGCGCATCTCGGCGAAGATGTCGTCCACCTTGCGGAAGCGGACTTGCTGGACGCCGCCATTGAGCGTGCGCGCGGCGCAGTAGTGGCAGTTATAGGGACAGCCGCGGCTTGGAGTAATGATCGCGTAGGTCGGCGTTTTGCGATAGAGGCTCAGGTCAGTCCACAGGTCATTGGCTTCGCAGACTTCGCCGGCCACCACGATGTCGGCACCTGTGTAGCGCGCGGCGTGCTCCGGAGCGATCGAGGAGTAGATGCCGCCGATGATGATCTTCGGCTTGTGGCCCAGCAACCGTCGCAGTCTTGCGATGAGATCGCGCGTGCTCTCCCACCAATAGGACATCACCGACGCGATGTAGATTTCGTGCGGCGGGTGTTTGGCGAGATCATTGGCCTTCACCCAGAGTTCGAATTCATCCCACGTCTTGCCGAAGTGATATTTGAAAAGGTCCAGCCGCTCGCCCCCTTTTTCGATCACATAGGGCCGCGCGCGAAAGGCCGGGCCGCTCTGCTCCGCGTAGGCTTCGTCGCAATGGATGCGATGTTTCGGCACGCCGCGCTTTCCCTCCGGATCCTTGGGGTCGCCAGAGAGCGGCGTTGCTTCCATGAAGTCAAAAAACTCGACGCGCTTGTAGCGTTTCTTCGCGAGCAAGGCCGCGATGCGGACGAGGCCGTAAGGCTGCGACCACTCGGCCCAATACTGCGTGTCATAAACAGGTGGATTGATGAGCAGCGCGGTCTTGCGGCACGGATTGCCCGGCAATGAATCCGGCGAGAAGTGGCGCGCAATCTCTCCCGCGGGTGGCGGGGATTGGCCGTTGCGCGCGCTCACGCGAGTTCCTCCAGCGAGGCTTGGATATCGGCGACTTCGGCCTTCTCCAAACCCCAATACGCGGCGGCAAGTTCGAGGTTCTCGGCTTCGAGCTCGAAGAGCTTATCCGTATCGTCGGCTGCAGTGGCGGCGTGGCAGGCCCTGCTGTTAGCGGCGAGAGCGCAATGCGCCCTGTCTTTCCGGTCGAACCTAGAAATCGCGACATAGTTGAACACATGAGTCGATATGCTCGTCGTGACGCTGTAGCTCTTCACAATGAACTGAGCGGGCACGCTGTTGAGAAGTGCACAGATAAAATGCACTTCGTGCTCGGAGTCGCCTACGCAGAGCATCAGTTTGTGGTCGGGGATAACAGTTTTGGTTCTGGAATCCGCACTTGCGACGGCAGCAGTCAAAGTCGACGCCTGTTCTCGCCAAACGACTTTGTGCGGTCGGAACGTGTAGGGACCAACATTGTAGATCGAGTAAAACGGAGCCGTATCCACGTCGAAGAATTGGCGAAAGCCGCTTCGACGACGCAACTGCTCCTCGAACTGCTTTAGGTAAGCGTAAGTCTTCGGGCAACGGTTTTGCATCGCCGTTTCAGGGTATCCCTTCGCAGGATCATCGGGATCCTGCGGGACAATCACCCGGCTCGTGGGTTTCGCCCGCCAACGTCCCACGTCGCGACCTCGAAGCAGCGGAAAAATGAAGTCCGGTTCGATTGCCATATTTACATTTTTTACGGCGATCCGCCCGCAATCGTGGAGGTTATTGACAAGCACGAGTCCGTCTTTTCGTTCGGTGACCACATCGACCCAATATGCACCGTTCAATCCGCCAGTATTTGACCCTTCCCGACCGCGATAAGGAGATGCCCCGATAACATTTTCGATATGCCCAAGGGCTTTCCGTCGTCCGGTAATCCAAGGTGAATTCATCTTCTTTGGACTAATAGGTCTCGCAACCCATTGGAGATATTTGAGGCCTGCCATTGCCTCGTCATGATCTGCTTCGGTCGGAATCCGAGCGCGCTGCGTCTTGCGCCAATAGTTGTATGGCACGGGGAATTGCGTCGGCTGACCTTTTTGGAGAATGACCACGGCAGTGCGGTTGGTCGCGCCCTCGAAGCACTGCACTTCGCTAAAGTCGTCGACCTGAATGACCTTCAGGGGCTCCCCGTCCCCTAGTTGCAAACGTCGGAAGCCTTCGCCGCCACCTTCGGTCTTGAATATCGACTGCGTAATAATGAAACCAAGCCGACCCTTTGGTTTTAAGTATTGGTCGGCAGCGACGTAGAGCATAAGCACCGAAAGGTCATCCTTGGCCCCACCAAGTTTGTTCTTAAGCCCCTTCTTCTCGAAAAGACGGTAGCGGGTCCATAGCGACGTCGTCCGCTGGCGGTATTCATCCGGCAAATGCTCCCAATTGATCCACGGAGGGTTGCCAGCGATACGGTCGAATGGCGGCTGGAAGAGCGGAGCAAAGGCATTCTTGATGATGCGCGCCCAGATGCCGTTTATCTTTTTTCGCTCCAATTCGCGAAGCTCCGAGTAAAGCTCGCCGGTGATCGCGATGTCGCGGCTGTCTTTGCGCGGATCGAGGGGAAACTTGCGACAGAGGGCAGCGGTGAACACCGCCGGCTCGGCGTCGTTCTTGACGTGCTCTTCGAGGAGGTTCGCGAGTTCATCGATGTAGTCTGCCTTCACGAGCGAGCGCGGAAGTGCAAACTCGCCGACTGCGGTGGTGAAAAGGACCTTGCCCTGCTGATGAAGCTCCTCGCCGACGGTTGGGGTGAGCACGGAGTCGGCGAGATAAACAGGGATGTCGATCTCGCCGGTGATTTCATCGAGCAGATCGCCGAGAGCGAGCAGATAGTTGGTGCGCGCGCTGATGACGGCAAGCGGGTTCAGATCGTAGCCGACGACGTTAGCGAGGATTTTTTCCAGAAGCTGACGGCGCGTGATTTTCTTCTGCGGCAGGAGAATGTCCCGCGCGTGAAGGCGGATGTCCCGAATGTGCAGAACGAGGAAAGTGCCGGAACCGTTGGCAGGATCGAGGAGGCGTTCATCGGGCGAGCGCGGAGCTTTGTCCGGCGTGCCACCGTGGAGTTGATTGAGAAGCTGCGTTGCAAGCCAGTCGGGCGTATAGTATTCACCGAGGTCGTGCCGGAGCTCTTGCGGCATGAGGTTTTGATAGAGCTTCTTCAGCAGATCGCGCGTGCCGTCGGGATCGGTGTCAAGGGTGACGAAGGAATAGTTAGCGAGGCACTGCATGACACCGCGCAGCGCCGAGTCGACCTCGGTCGTCCAGTCCTCGAGATACCAGCCGAAGAAATCACCTTCGAGAAAGTTGCGGATGCCGAGATGTCGGAAAATGCCGCCTTCCTCCATCGTGCGGAGGTAGGCTTGCAGCCCGGCGCCGTCGAGACCGACGGCTTGCGTGAGAGTGACGGGTTCGTAATGAGCGATGCGTGCGACCTTCGAGCGCGCATAGAAATTGACGATCTGGACGGCGAGCAACTTGATGAAAGTCGCGTAGTAGCTGTGGATCGCAAAGAAGAGCTTGAACGGACGCAGCTTGTCGCGAGCTCCAGCGCGGACTGAGTAAAGCTTTGCGAGCGCATCCACATCGAGTTTGGGCGACTCTGGCTCGTAGCCGCAGATTTCGCTGAAAGTCCGCGCCCATTGACGATAGAGGGCGTCAATCTTTGGACTCGGGGAAGTGGTGAGAATCTTGTAGAAGGCGGCGACGCATGTGCGCGAAGAAGTGGTGTTCTCACCGAAGTCGCGAAGGAGATTCTCCGGCGTCGTCGCCAGTTCGGTTTGGAGCGCAGCGAGGTAATGAAGGAACCGCTCGCACGAATAGAGATCGACCGGCACAGGTGGCTCGACGTGCCATTGGTCATCACGAAAGCGGCAGAAGATGAAGAAGCAGCCGTCGCAAACGACGCCAGCGTACCGCTCCATCGTGTGTCGCTCGCGACGATGGAGACCGCCAATGTAATCCTTTGCTTGCTGGACGGCGTGCTGGTTGTTGGTGGTGTTCTTTTTCACCGACAGGAAACCGGGACGCTCGTATTCGATGACGAGGCGATTATAAACGGTATCGGCGCGACCTTCGATCAAGCGGAACTCATCACGCGGATCAATCGGGGCGCCGATCGTGCGAGCCGCCTCTGCGATCGCGGCCTGAAATGGAATGCGAAACTCGGCCTCGTTGGTCGCGCGCGCAGCAGCAGCGAGCGTTTGCTCCGCTAGAGTCTTGGCGGCGGTCTGTAGAACTGTTTCGGTATCCGGCATTGGCGCTGGTTTCTTTCGAGGCTTGCGAGTTCGGAAGGGCTTCTTCGGCTTTGCTTTGGGAGTTCTTCTGTCGTGTCGGAGGTGCCTGCGGGAATGTTGAATGCGTTTGATGGACTTCTTGCGCTCCTCCCCGATTCGCGGCTTTTTCCTCTTAGGCATCAGGTTCCCGGCTGGCGCTGCTTGTAGGCAGGACGCGGGAAGATGATCTTTACCGGCTGCCGATAGACAGCGTGCGTAACAATGAGTTCACCCTTGCCGAGCCGCGTGAGGTTCATCTTCAGGTCGTCGTCCAAAAACCGATAGTCCGGCGTAGATATCTCGCTCGCGCCGGTGCGCCCGAGGATCTTCGTGGCGCAGTTGCCAGTAACGCGGGAATGGACTGCCGACATGAACTGCTGCGCGGAGAAAAGCACAACGCCGAGGGAGCGTCCGCGCTCTGCGATATCGAGCACTTGCTCAAGAATCGGCGAGCCGCGCGTCCCGGACGGCGCGTACTTGTTCAGCTCATCGACGAAGAAGATCACTTTCTCGGGGATCGGTTTCTTGCTCACGCGGTTCTCCGGGTCCTCGGCTTTTAACTCATAAACGGTACGAAGCACGTCGCCAAAAACGAGCTTTTGTTCCTCGTCGTTGAGCTTGGCGATGTCCACGATGTAGGTGTGACCGCCTTCGATCTCGCGGATTTGCTCGGTGAGATTTAGTTCGTTGCGCGCACGGGCATTCGTGAAAACTCCCGTGCTGCGCGTGCGGATGATGCGGCGAAGATGTCGGCGGAGCTTGCCAACGGTGGAGGCGTAGTGGTCGCTCCATTTCTCAGTCTTGCCGTTCTTCGCAAGCGGCTCCGCGTTGAGGAGATTGTCCCAACTGTTGCAGTTTCGGAATGCTGCATCGCCATTGACCAGTCCCTGCATTACGTCTCCAACCAGCGCGTCCATCGCGCCAGATTGATCTGAGATATCAGAGAGCAGGAGGTCGAGCTTGTCGGCAGCATCGTGAAGACCGTACGCGAACATCTGGTAACCTGACACCGGTTCGATAAAGCTGTTCGGCTGGCCGGGATTGTTGCTGCGCGGCAAGAGGTAGTGTGTATTCTTGAATGGCCGCGGTTCCATTCCCATCGCCTCCCACATTTCTCTTTGTTCAACGCTGGGATTTGTGTCAGGGCGCTGGTCGATTTGCAGCAAGTCGCCCTGCTTCACATTGAGGATGATGACGGCGATCTTGTCGCTCAGCAGCACGCCATCCTCGTCCTTAGTCTTCTCCGCCTTCTGCAAGATCGACTGGAGCATGAACATCGCAAACGAGGTCTTGGTCGCGAGGCCGCTGATGCCGCACATGTTGATGTGAGCGCCTTCCGGCCCGAGGATGAATTCCTGGTCGAGATACGCAACAGTCGAAGCCCCGTTGCTCATCTTGATAAGCCCCGCGGGAATACGATTACGCTGCGCCATCGTGTCAATGCCGAGCGCCTCCTGAATACCCTCGGGCGAAGCGAAGTTCACCGGGCGATCACTCTGCACTGGCATGTAAATCTCGCCGTTGTTGGAGAGGATGTTGACCTTCGCGACGTTCGTTCCCACACGCGGCGTGTTGATGTTATTTTCCTCCACATCTCCGAAGTTTGAGGAAACGAAGTTCGCGAGATGATTTGGTGAGTCAGTCTTGTGCTCGATGGTCGTGACCAGCCCGTAGGACCGCGAGGGCTTGCCTGTGAGTTTGCCGTCAACGATTGCTTCGCCCATGTGCTCGACTTGCACGATGTCGAATGGGTTCGCGATCTGTTTCGGCGCGAGCCAGAAATTGAACTTGTCGCTGGAGTTGGCGTCGCGTTCTGTGGCTGAGGTTTTACCAATGACAGGCATCTTGCCATCGGCATCTGGCAACTCATCCGCAACGCCTGGGGCGGATACTTTGTTTGCGACGCTGCTTTCGATGGTTGGCATAGGTCAGACAGTAATATTTCTTGGCCAGCGAATGGAAGCAAGGAGCACCGTCTCGCTGAAGAAATTCGATTTGATGACGCGCTCGGCACAGAAGACCGGGTAGATGTGGCAGTGCCAGCGTTTGTCGAGTCCGTGCGGCGTGACATTGCGCTCGGCGACCAGCGCGGAGCTGATCTTGTCGGCAAGGTCGGCAGCGATGGGTTCTTTGTTTGGCATGGGCATCTCGACTTTCACGACGCCCATCAACGGGTAGTCAACCTCGCCTTGGTCGCGGATGCGCAAATACCAGAATGCAACTTGTCCGCCGTGCGCGCTAAATGCCACAGTGCGATGTGCGAATTTTAGACCAGAGAGTAGACTGCTGATGTCCTTCTTGAGCATGCCTTTGTTCCCTTTCCGGACGTGGAATTCCGGCATTCGATCGAAGGACTTCGCGACCCCGATGGTGCGCGGAAGTTCGATGAACGATCCCTTCCGAATTCCGCCATCCAAGATAGTCCATTCATCGGCACCGCGCTTAGGAGCGAACTGTACGATCAAATCCTTCTCCAATTGGTGCATCATAAAGCGCGCTTTAGCTCCCGATTTATCGCGCGGATCCTGCCGTCGGTCAGCGAGCGGGTCGGGAACATCAACGTCCACGATCTTGAAATGGGACGGCTTCGGCAGCGCATCAAGCTGCTCGAAAAGCGCGTCCGAAATTCCGCGGCCGCTTCGGTGGGGAACTAGCAGCAGGATTTGTCGCTCAAACTTCGCAACTTTCAGTGAGCCGTCGTCATTTCGATGGATGACCGCTGAGCCGATTTGAGTCAGTTCCAGCGGGTAGGAGTGGTCGTTTTCAATAATGGTGCCCAAAAAATAGGTCTTGATCGAGCCATCGCAGAAATACCGGAAGACATGCTCCTGCTCACGATACACCGGCGGAGTCGGACGGTAGAGATCGCGCCAATCCGGCGTGGGCGCTTCTCCGAATGTATCGAAGCCGTTTTCTGCATCTTGCTTGTCCCCGAAGAAGCGGTCGTCGGCTTCTTCGATGTCAGGACGCGCCATGTCCTCGAATGCTCCTCCGATGGCTGGGAGCACGCTTGCATTTCGACCGATGAGATCAATGGCTGGCGCTAGAAATGAAAGAGGAGCGGACACTGTGGGCGTTCTACGGAGTTCTCGTGTGTCCGTCGAGGCCTAACCCCAACGAAAGCGCAACGACTGGGCCTGGTTCTGTGCTTTAAACAAAAAAAGATCCGCCTTAAGATGGAATACGAGCATTTTCCGCGCATTTTTCCGCAGCAGCCATTAAAGCTTTACAGGAGGGATTGGCATGTTCCGATTGATGGAATTCAACGGCAAATTCATACCACTTCCCAATGTTTTCTGAAATTTCCGTCGGTCATCGTCCGCGTTCGCACAGATATGGCTTAACGAGCGGAAAAGCTTGTGCGGTATGCAGGCGTGTGGTGGTTACACGGAAGACGCTTGCCCGCCAATGAAACCTTCCATCACTCGAATTTTTCTCGTTCGCCACGGCGCGACGGTTCTCACCGCGGAAGATCGTTTCGCGGGGGCGACCGACGTGCCGCTCTCCGATGAAGGCCGCGAGCAGGCGCGGCGGCTTTCGTTGCGTCTTCAACGGGAGCCGATCACCGCGGTGTATGCGTCCACGCTCCAGCGCACGATTGAGACCGCCCGCCTCGCCACCGAACCGCGTGGTATTCCGGTGATGCCGCGCGCCGGTCTGCGCGAAATCTCGCATGGCCGGTGGGAAGGGCGCACGCGCAGCGAAGTGGATGCGCTTTTCCCCGAAGAAGCGTCTTCGTGGGAGCAGGACCCTTACACGTTTGCGCCGGAAGGCGGAGAAAGCGGCCTGGCGGTCACGGCCCGGGCGCTCCCGGCGCTCATTGAAATCGTCCGCGCCCACCCTGGAGAACAGGTTCTCGTCGTTTCCCACAAGGCGACCATCCGGCTCCTGCTGAGTTCCCTGCTCGGATTCGATCCGCGCCGCTATCGCGATAATCTCGAGCAGAGTCCCGCCGCGCTGAATATCGTGGATTTCAAAGATCCCGTGCGCGCCCGATTGACGCTGTTCAATGACACCTCGCACTACGCCGAGGCAGGCCAGGCGATTCCCGCGATCCCGGGCGCGCGCCTTTCCCGCTGGTGGGATCCGGAAGCGAAAAAATGAAGCCGGCAGGATGGCACGCAGACATTGCCAGGCAAGCCGCCGGGCGGATATGACATGCGGGAAATGAACGCAGTCGCTCTCGTCACCGGTTCCTCCCGCGGCATTGGCCGCGGGATCGCCCTCGCGCTCGCCGCGCATGGCCGGCACGACGTGGTGATCAACTACGCCGGAAACGAGGCCGCCGCCCGGGAAAGCGCCGAGCTTTGCCTGGCCGCCGCCGAAGGAAGGGCGCGCGTCGAAATCGTCAAGGGTGATATTTCCAACGGACAGGACCGTGTCCGGATGATCGATGAAATCCGGGAAAAACTCGGGCGGCTGGATCTCCTGGTGAACAATGCGGGCATCACCTCGCCCGGACGCGCGGACATTTTGGAAGCCACGGAGGAGAGCTTCGATACCGTGATGGGAATCAATCTGCGGGGACCGTATTTCCTTACGCAGCACGCGGCAAAGCTGATGATCGCGAGCCCGCCCATCCCCGGCCTGGCGCGCGCCGTCGTAAATGTATCGAGCATCTCCGCATTCGCGGTTTCCACCAACCGGGGAGACTATTGCATCACCAAGGCCGGCGTCGGCATGATGACCAAGCTTTGGGCGGTGCGGCTGGCCGAGTTTGAAATCGGCGTCTTTGAAATCCAGCCGGGCATTATCGAAAGCGATATGACCGGCCCGGTGAAGGCCAAATACGATGCGCTCTTCGCCGCGGGGCTGGCGCCCATCAATCGCTGGGGAAAACCCGAAGACGTCGCGCGCGCCGTGCTGGCCATCGCGCTCGGTCATTTCCCCTACACCACGGGACAGGTGCTCCACGTCGATGGAGGATTTCATTTGCGAACGATCTGAGCCACCGTGAAAGCAGAAGACTCATCGCCATGATCAAAATCGATTCGCAACTTCGCCCGATCCATCTGAAGAAAAAGGTGGAGCGCATGTGGGAAGTCTCCGGACCGAAGATCCTCTCGATCGCCCGGGAAGAAACACCGGGCGCGGCGGCCCCGGTCTTCACGGTGCAGGGAAAATACACGGCGCGCGGGTGGACGGAATGGACGCAGGGCTTTTTTTACGGCTCGGCGATTTTGCAGTTCGACGCTTTTTGGGATGAAGCGTTCCTGAAGGTGGGGCGCGAACGAACGATCCGCCACATGGCGCATCATGTCACACACGTGGGAGTCCACGACCACGGATTCAACAACGTCTCCACTTACGGCAATCTGTGGCGGCTGATGCGCGAAGGGCGCATCCCCGCCAACGAACGGGAACAGGATCTCTACGAACTGGCGCTGAAATCCTCGGGCGCCGTGCAGGCCAACCGCTGGACGTTCGCCGCCGGCGGCGAAGGCTTCATTTATTCCTTCAACGGCCCGCATTCCCTGTTCGCGGACACCATCCGTTCGCTCCGCTCGCTGGCGCTTTCCCATCGCCTCGGCCACGTGCTCATGGGCGAGCGCGATGAAAAAATCACGCTGCTCCAGCGGCTCATCGAGCATGCGCGGACGACGGCGAAATGGGGAGTGTACTACGGAGGAGGCCGGGACCACTATGATGTGAGGGGCCGCGTGGCGCACGAAAGCATTTTCAATGTGAACGATGGCTCCTACCGCTGCCCAAATTCGCAGCAGGGCTACTCGCCGTTTACCACGTGGACCCGCGGCCTGGCGTGGATCATGTGCGGCTTCGCGGAGCAGCTTGAATTCATCGCCGCGCTCAAGGACGAAGAACTGAAGCCCTTCGGCGGGCGCGACGCGGTCGAGACCTTCATGCTCGCCGTGGCTCGCGCCACCTGCGATTTCTATATCGAGCAAACGCCCTCCGACGGCGTCCCTTATTGGGACACGGGGGCCCCCGGCCTGCGTTCGATGGGCAACTATCTGGACCGCCCCGCCGAGCCGTTCAATGACTTCGAACCCGTGGACAGCTCCGCCGCGGCAATCGCCGTGCAGGGCCTGCTGCGTCTTGGAAATATCCTCACGAAACGCGGCCAATTGGCGGACTCGGAGCGCTACTGGCAGGCCGGGCTCACGGTGCTGAATACGCTGCTCGGCGAACCCTATCTCAGCGTCGATTTGAATCATCAGGGACTCCTCCTGCACTCTGTCTATCACCGGCCCAATGGCTGGGACTACATTCCTCAAAACCGCCGGGTCCCCTGCGGGGAATCCGGCATGTGGGGAGACTACCACCTCCGCGAAGCCGCGCTTTACCTGGAGCGCATCTACGAGGAAAAGCCCTACCTCACCTTCTTCGGGAGCTGATATTCATGCTAGTCTCCGACCTATCTGCCATCCCCGGCCGCCGCTATCCGGCGAAACGCCTGACTCAAAACCTCGCGGGCGGCGCGGCGCCGATCCAACCTTCGAATTTTGCGATGGGCAACGTGACCCTCGATCCCAAAGGCGGCCAGGTGCCGTGGCATAACCAGGAGCAAGAAGAAGTTTATTTCATCGTCGAAGGCACGGGAGAGATGTGTCTCGGCGAAGAACGCCGCACCGTCACGACGGGCCAAATGGTCTATATCCCCTCGCGCGTCTTTCACCAGCTCACGAACATCGGCGACACCCCCCTGCGAATGATCTACTGCTACGGCCCCGCCGGCGACGTGGCCCACTGGCGCCAGGAACTCGCCGGCACCCTCCCTCGCGCCGGACATGAAGCCCCGCCGCTCCCCACCGGTGCATGGCCGCAATGCACTGAGAAGCCAGAACCGTAGGTTTCGCCGCTTTCTCCAGGAGCGAATCATTCTGTCCGCAATGATTCTGGATTTCTTGCGCAGTGCCAAAACCGAAGCACCTTCACCACCTTCGCGGCTTCATCGATTCGATACAGAATGAGATAGGGATTGCGAACTAAGCGCCGCACGCCCGACCGCGTGCGCACGGCCTTGCCCCGCCGGGGCATGTCGGAAAGAGATTCTGCCCGGCTCAGCAGGTCTATAGCCACCCGCTGTGCGGCCCGCGGGTCGCGCCACCTGATGTAGTCAACGATCTCCTCGAGATCATTCAACGCCGCCTGTGTTATGATGACTTTGAAGTCCACTGAGCGATTCTTGCCCGCACCTCGTCCGGCGTGTAAGTCGGTTCGTTTTCCAACGAGCGCAGCCCTTCATCGATAGCGGCGAGCAATTCCGGCGTTTCCTCGACTTCCTGTGATTCTTCCAACTCGAGGATGCGCTCATGAATGCGTTGCAACTCCGTGGGCGTCAGCTTCGGAAGCTCGTCGAGAATATCTGTGGCGCTCATTCAGACCACTTTACGCAAGATTGATCTGACCTTCAACTTTTCTCGCTCCCACGCGCGGCCTGGCAATTCCAGCAGCTCGTAAAGTTGCCCGGAACTGTTTCGCCGCAGGAGGCGCATTTCCAGTCGTCCGCAGGCGGCTGACCAGGTTTTCGCAAGTCGGTGAGCACCTTCATGGCTGAGGGGTAATCGTCATCGTTCAGCACGCAAAGGGCGGGCCAGAATTCAGGAATCGGAAAAAACGCGGGGAGCAAGTCCCTGATGAGAGATTGCTGGGTGACGGAATTTTGCGTGAAGCACGGGATGCCCTCGTTTTCGAGGATCGCCGCAAAAATGCTGACCTGGGCGTGATCGGGGTTTCGGAAGACCTCCTTCACGGTCCTACATCAGATTCGCGGCCACTTCGGCCATCTCGCTGCGCTCGCCTTTGAAGAGGTTGACGTGGGCCATGAAGTGCTGGCCCTGAAGACGATTGCGGGTGAAGACGAGGCCGTTGGTGTGCGCGTCCACGTAGGGGTTGTCGATCTGCGCGAGGTCGCCGATGAGGATGATCTTGCTGCCCTTCCCCATGCGCGTCACCAGCGTCTTGGCTTCATGCGGAGTGAGCTGCTGGGCTTCATCGACGATGAAGACGGCGCGCGGAATGGAGCGCCCGCGGATGTGCGCGATCGCTTCGATCTCGAGCAGGCCGGTTTGCAACAGCGGCTCGTAGGGACGCGCGATCTTGCCGGAGGGAGCGCCGTTGCTGCTCGAAGCATACGCCGGCGGAGACTTCCGGGAGCTCTGCTTCTTGTTGGCAAATCTCTCGGGCTTGCGCGGCTGCGCGAGGAGTTGCTCCAGGGCATCGTAAGCGGGCTGCACCCAGGGCTGCATCTTTTCCTCCATGCGCCCGGGCAGGAAACCGATGTCCCGGCCTGTGGGCATGATCACGCGGGTGATCAGCATCTTTTCGTAATCGCCTCCCTGCACCTGTTCGAGCGCCGCTCCGACGCTCAGCAGCGTCTTGCCCGTGCCGGCCTTGCCATAGACCGTGACCAGCGTGATGTCGGGATCGAAGAGCGCATCCAGGAGAAAGCGCTGGCCGAGATTCGCGGCCTGGAACGTGCGCCCGCCTCGGATGGTGATGTGGTCGCGGCGCAGTTTGCGAAATTCGCCATCCTTCAAGTGCCGGGCGGGAACGCCGTGGCTGTGCTCCTCTTCATTGCGCAGGAGCACGTATTGATTGGGATGCAGGCCGGTGACGTGGGGGAGGACGATGTATTCCTGGCTCGCAAAGGCGTGAAGCGTGTGCCCGGGGACATCGACGGATTCGTACTCGTCCTGCACGCTGCGCCGCTGGGTGCGGCGGATGTCATTGTCCTCGACGCGATCCGTGCGGTAGTCCTGCGCCTCCAGCCCAAGCGTGCGAGCCTTGAGCTGCATATTGATGTCCTTGGTGACAAGGATGGCGCTGTCGGACTGCGTGTCCGCCAGGTAAGCCGCGCTGGCGAGGATGCGGTTGTCGGTGGATTCGAGGTCCGGAAAGAGATCGAGCGCCAGGCGGCTCCGCGGCGATTCCTCGATGAGTTTCCAATCCTTGCCCTGGTGCTTGAGCGCGGGATTGATGAAGACGTGAAGGCGTCCGCCGTTCTCGAGCACCACGCCTTTGCGCATCTGCTCGGTGGTGCGGAATCGCTCGCTCAAGCGCCGATGCACTTCGCGCGCATTCGCGCCGCGCGTTGTGGATTCGGCTTTAAAACGATCGAGCTCCTCGAGCACTTCCACGGGCACCCAGACGATGTTGTCCTCAAATTGGAACATCGACTGGGGATCGTGGATGAGCACGTTGGTATCGAGGACGTAGTGTTTGACGGGTGAAATGTCGGACTTTTTGGTGGCCATGGGTTTCACTGGATTGTGGAGGAGCGCGCGGAAAAACTTGCGGAGGGACGGAGCAGACTTGCGGAGAAGTGAAGCGTCATTGACGCCGCAGGCGCCCGCTGAACAGGCGCATTTGCGCGCGAATTCCGTCCGGATGGCGGGGAGTTGCCAGGAAGGGGAAGCGCGAGTTTGCGGGGGGCATGCTTCTTAGAGAATGGATTCTTTCAGGGCGCGCCAGCGGATCGCCATCACCGGGATATCGTGGCTCCGCTCGCGTTCGCCACGGAAAGATCGCACATCCTTGACCGCGCCGCGCGTGATTTTCTCGATCATCATTTCCGCGGAGCGCTCAATCATCCATTGCAACCGCCGCGTGCGATAGTGGCCGGCAGTCATTCGCTTCATGAGGCGATCACTCGACGAGCCGGCCTTGAGCAGCTTCTGGGTGACAGCCATGAACAGCGCGGCGGGAATGCCTGGCAACATCACCTCTGAGCAAACACGATCGCGCGTCATCAAGGAAGTAAAAATCCGTAAATCTATCGTCAAAAAAGAATTTTCACGAAAGCCGCCTGCGGTTGGCTCCTCCCGGAACGCGTCATAAGAGCGTTTCTGCCATTGCACCCCCGCGCGGCTGCGCTTAACTCTTCCCTCCCTATGGAAAAAGTGATCATCGTCGGCACCGGTTGCGCCGGATTGACTGCGGCCATCTACGCCGCACGCGCCAATCTTAGTCCCCTCGTTTTGGAGGGGTGCGAACCCGGCGGGCAGCTCTCCACCACCACCCTGGTCGAGAACTTCCCAGGATTCCCGGAAGGCATCCATGGGCCGGAACTGGTGATGAACATGAAATCGCAGGCCGAACGATTCGGCGCGCGCTTCCGCTACTCCGAACTTCATTACCTGGAGGAAAAGCAGGGATATCTGCGTATAAAAGTTGACGACGAATGGCTGGAGACCCGCACGCTCATCGTCGCCAGCGGCGCTTCGGCTCGATGGCTCGGATTGCCGCATGAGAAAAAAATGGTGGGCCACGGTCTCACCTCCTGCGCCACTTGCGACGGGGCATTTTATCGGAACGTGCCGGTGGCCGTGATCGGCGGCGGCGATTCCGCGGCGGAGGAGGCCACGTTCCTTACCCGCTTCGCCTCGAAGGTCTATCTCATCCATCGGCGCGACGCCCTCCGGGCATCGAAAATCATGGCCGACCGCGCGATCGCCAACCCCAAGGTCGAACCGGTTTGGAACACCGTGCCGGTCGGTTATCTCGCGGACGAAACGGGCGAAATGCGCGCTCTGAGAATCAAGAATCTGGAAACGGGCTCCGAGAGCGACCTGGACGTGAAATGCGTCTTCGTGGCGATCGGCCACACGCCCAATACCAAGGCCTTCAAGGGCAAGCTGGATATGGACGAAAACGGCTACCTGCTCCAGCGTCACGGCACGAGGACCAACATCCCAGGCGTTTTCGCGGCGGGCGACGTCGCGGATCACGTCTATCGCCAGGCGGTCACCGCCGCCGGCCAGGGCTGCGCGGCGGCCCTGGATGCGGAGAAATATCTCGCGGGCCTCAACTGCGAGTGATCCCGCCATTTGAAAATTTGCGATCTCACGCAGTTCTATTCACCACGCAGCGGCGGCGTGAAGCGCTACGTCTCGGAAAAGGTGCGCTACATCCGGGAGGAATCGCCCGGCGATGAACACGTGCTCATCATTCCCGGCGAACGGGATGAGATCATCGAGGGAGAGCGCTCCCGCGTCTATGCGATCAAATCTCCGCTGATTTCCCGCACGTCCCGCTATCGCGTCCTGCTTCGGCTGGAGGCGGTGGAGCGCGTGCTGGAGCTGGAAAGGCCGGACCTCATTGAAAGCGGCGATCCCTATCAGGCGGCATGGAAGGCGATCCATTCCGGAGCGGCGCTGCGGATTCCCGTCGTCGGCTTTTACCATTCGCACTTTCCGGAAGCCTACGTGCGCACGGCGCGAAAATTCTGCGGCGAAACCGTCACAGAATTCTTCATGGATTTTTCGCGTCGCTACATCCGCAGCCTTTACCGGCGTTTCGAGAGGACGCTGGTCCCCTCGCCGGCGCTCGGAGAAGTGCTTCGGAGCTGGGGCGTGGAAAACATCGCATTCACCGACCTCGGCGTGGACACGGAGGTCTTTCATCCACGCCCCGCGCCAGGCGAAGATCTCCGCGCCGAGCTGGGCATCCCGCGGGATCGCACTCTGCTCCTCTACGTGGGCCGGCTCGCGCAGGAAAAAAACACGCAGACGCTCTTCGCCGCATTCCGCCGGCTCGCGCGCAAATTCCCCGGGCGCTTCCACATGCTGATTGTCGGCGACGGGCTTCAGCGCCGCGAACTCGATGCGCTCCAATCCGATCTCGCGAATTCGCACTCGCTTTCTCCCATCACCCATCTCTCCTACTGCGCCGAAGCGCCCCGGCTGGCGGCGCTCTACCGGGCGGCCAATCTCTTCGTCCACCCCGGCGTGCAGGAGACTTTCGGATTGGTGACGCTGGAGTCGCAGGCCTGCGGCACGCCGGTGATCGGAATTCGCGGCAGCTACATGGATCGCATCATCCACAGCGACCAGGCGCTCTGGGCGCCGAAAAACTCACCCGAGGCGCTCGCCGCGGCCATCGAAGAGACCAGCCTCGAAGATCTGAAGACCAGCGGCGACCGCGTCAGCCGGCTCGTTTCGGCTCAATACTCCTGGAAACGGGTCTTCAGCGGCTTGTTTGACGTTTACCGCGAAGTCATTCACAACTACCCCCATCGCACATGACCGACGGAAAAGGAAAACACATTGAGATTCGGAAATTCCAGCCGGCCGATCGCCAGCGGGTGCGAGAGCTCTGCTGCGAAACGGGCTTTCTCGGCAACCCGATCGATCCCATCTTTGAAGATCGCGAACTTTTTGCCGACTACCTCACGGCCTATTACACCGATTGGGAGCCCGAATCCGCGTTCGTCCTGCTCCTGAACGGAGAGATCCGGGGCTACCTCCTCGGCTCGCGGCATCCGTTTCGACAGCAGTGCTACGCCTTTTACCAGAATATCAGCCTCTTCCTTCGAGGTATCTTCCGCTATCCCGGCTACAAAGCCGCCTCGAAGAAATTCGTGCAATGGATCCTGCGAACAGCATGGAGAGAAGTGCCGGCAGCGCCCCGGCGCACCGCCCATTTTCATATCAACCTGCTTGCCGACGCCCGCCAGGTCGCCACCACCCGGGCGCTCATGGATTCGTATCTCCAATACCTCCATGCCTGCGGCGAGCGGCGCGTCTATGGACAAATGGTCGTCTTCGAAGACCGCCGCAGCACCAGAATGTTCGAACGTTACGGCTTCAAGGTGCTGAACAAAGCGGAGATCTCCAAATACCGGGATCTGCATCCCGAGCCCGTCTATCTCTGCACCGTCATGAAGGATCTGGACGAGAACCCGCAGCTTTACGCGAAGGCGCCGTAAAGAGTCCCAGCTCCGGTTATTGAGCGGTCGCGCCGGGCGTGGAAGGCGCAGGCGTCATTTTCCCGGAAGGCGCGAGCGTCTTCTTCGCGGGCGTCGCCACCGGCTTTCCGGGCGTGGCAGCGCCGGGTGTTGCCCACTCAAACCGGTGGGTCTGGACGTTGTAGATCCCGGTTCCCTTCTCGGGAGCGGGAACGGGCGTGATTTGCGCGACCACATTTGGCGTGGCCTGTGGCGTTGCCGGAGGCGGGGTCGGGGTCGCTTTCGCCACGACTGCACTCGGCGTCGCCTTCCCCTTTCCGGGTTTTGGCGGCGGAGTTTTCCCCGGCGCTGGTGTGTACGGAGGGGGCGTCACGTTGAGCGCCACGGCATCCGGAGTCTTCTTCGGTCTCGGAGTCGGCGTGGTGTTCGGCCATTCGTAACTCCCCGTGTTGCCGTTATAGACGCGCGCGTCGCGGCCGGTGTTCAGGAGAGCGTTGCTCGAGAGGCCGCTGAACGGACTGTCGAGCGAGTTGCAGGCCGCCACCAGCGAACCAATGGCGAGGGCGGCAAGAAGAGGGGCAAGTTTCATAGGATGGAAAAGAGAGAAATGAAAGGGAACCGGGCGCGCGATCTCATGCCACCGCCCGCCGCGGACGGCGGAGCGCACTTTGGAAGACAAGCGAATGGTTGCATTGAGGGATTGCCCGGCGGAGTCGGGATGCGATACCAAACTGCACTCACCCGACTATCAATCCAATATTCCACCCACCCACGATGTTTTCTCACGTTGTCATTTTCTGGACCAAACCCGAAATCCCCGGCGCCGCCGACGCGCTCATCGCCGGAGCCGAAACCTATCTGCGTCCCATCCCCGGTGTCGTCAGCTTTCACATCGGCCGCATGGTCAAAAGCCATCGCGATGTCGTCGATCAGACGTATCAAGTGGCGCTGAACCTCCGGTTCGAGAACAAGCAGCAGCAGGACGATTACCAGGTGCATCCGATGCACCTCGATTTCGTGGAGAAAGCGTTCAAGCCCAATTGCGCGCGTGTGGTGGTGTACGATTTCGAGTAAGCGGCGTATCGAACCCCTGCTCACGCAGGCGTGGGCTCAACGACGACCGCCGTGCCGGAGCAGAGCACTTCGGTGACACCCTGGCCCACTTCGGTGGCGTCGTAGCGCACCCCGATCACCGCGTTGCCGCCATGCGCCTCGGCATGTTGAACCATGTAGCGGTAGGCGTCGGCGCGCGCCTTCTCGCAGAGTTCCGTGTAGATCGAGATATTCCCGCCCACCAGGGTCTGAAAGGCCGCGCCGATATTTCCGACGATGGAGCGGGAACGCACCACGATCCCGCGCACCACTCCCAGCGTTTTCACCGTTCGATATCCGTCGATTGTAAACGCCGTCGTTGTCATCGCATCGTTCATGCGCGGATTCTGCGCCCCAGCGGCGTGAAATCAAGCGCAGAGGGGAATTGCGGATCGCGGATTGCGGATTGATTACGGGCGGCGCGAATCTTTAAAAACCGCGACCAGTTCGTCCCAGGGAACTTGGGCGGGCGATCAGTCCCGCCGTCGGGCAAAATCAGAATCGACGATTCCCCCGCTTCGCCGAAGAGACTTCCTTTCGACTGCCAGCGACTCCGCGAGCGGAATTCAATCCGCAATCCGCAATCCGCAATCCGCAATTCATTCGTGATGCTCTTCCTTTTCGAGAATCCGATCGATAGTCCCGTCCAGGAGCGTCCGATACGCCGCGAGATCCACGCATTTGGAATCCGGCTTTCCTTCGACGGCGTATAACCAGCCCGCGCCGTAAGGATCCTCGGCCACCAGCGCCGCGGAGTCGCGAAGCGCGGGATTGCCGCCGAGAAAGCTTCCATCGGCCGCGCAATAGAGATCGCTGATCGCCTTGAAGCCCTCGATGGATCCGATGATATCGCCGCTCTTCACCGGCGCGCCGGTTTGCGTTTCCCACTGCACCTCCACGATCTCCCCAAGCATCCGCGTGGCGAATTTCGTGAAGCCGATCCGCCAACGGCCGCTCTCCTCTTCCGCGAGCCAAAAATGCGATGGCGTATAGAGACGCTCCACCGGCAGGTGCGTGACAAAATTCGAGCGTTTGTAAAATGAGGTTGCAGGCTGGGGCATTTTGCAAAAGGTGGGGCTTCCTCGCATTCCTAACCCGAATCCCTCTCAGACTCCCAGCTTTGCGTTCAAGAATCCGGAGAATGAGCCGGAGGACGGGGCCAAATGAGAACTCCGCCCGCCGTGCTTTACTTTGATCACAACGCCACCTCGCCCCTTTGCGAAACCGCCAAGGAAGCGTGGCTCGACGTCATCGCGCGCTATCCGGGGAACCCTTCCAGTCCCCATCGGCTCGGCGCGCGAGCGGATGCCGCGCTCTCGCAGGCGCGTCAAAAACTGGCCGCGTGGCTGGGCTGCGAGCCCGCGGAGATCGTCTGGACGGCTGGGGCCACGGAAGCCAATAACACCGTGCTCCATCACGTGGCGCAGACCGCCCGCGGCGAGGCATGGATTTCCGCCATCGAGCATCCCTGCGTTATGGAATCCGCACGGCGGCATTTCCCGAAACGCCATCGATTGATTCCCGTGACGCCCGATGGCGTCCTCGATCTCGCATGGCTCGAACGCTCGCTCAAAGAATCCCTCCCCGCCCTCGTGGCCGTTATGGCGGCCAACAACGAAACCGGCGTCCTGCAACCGTGGAGAGAAGCCATGACCCTCTGCCACGACTTTGGCGTCCCTTTCTTTTGCGACGCCGCCCAGTGGATTGGAAAACTGCCCGCCTCCGGTTTGGGCAAAGCTGATTTCGTCAGCGGATGCGCCCACAAATTCGGCGGACCGCAAGGCGTCGGTTTTCTCAAGTGCGCGCAAAACCTGCGCCCGCTTCTGCTGGGAGGCCCTCAAGAGGATGGGCGGCGCGCCGGCACCGAAAACGTCGCCGGCATTCTCTCGATGATCGCAGCCCTGGAACTCCGCGAAGATGCCCTGAAAACAAGCGCCGCCGCCGAACGAGTGACGTGGCGCACGAAGTTCGAAGAAGCGCTGCTCCGCGAGCTTCCAGGAACGGAGATCATGGGCTCATTCGTCCCATCCGTCCTATCTCCGCCGGCCACAGCACAGGCCGCCGCCCCGCGCCTCTGGAACACCGTCTCCGCGATCATGCCAGAGATGCCCGACTGCCGCCAACGCTGGGTCGTGAAGCTGGACAGCCTCGGCTTTGCCGTCTCCACGGGCTCCGCCTGCGCGAGCGGAAAGGAACAGACATCCCATGTCCTGGCCGCCATGGGAATCTCGGCCGCCGCCGCTTCGCGCGCGTTGCGCTTCAGCAGCGGCTGGGAAACGACGCGATCAGACTGGCAAAGTCTCCTCGACGGTCTGCGCCGCGCCCACGCCGCGCTCGCGGGTTGAGACTGCCGGCGTAAACAGCGCCGCATGCAAGCCAGCCGTCTCGCCGTGCAATTCCATCGCCAGCGCCTTGCGGTTTCCCGAACGCGGCCGCGACGTCCCGCAGTGAAGTTCGGCGCGAATCGACCGCATCGCGAAAACATTCAAAAGATGCGGCAGCAGGCTCATATCCTTCCAGAAACAGATTTCCTCCGAAACCGAGCCCTTTTCAATCGAGTAGCCGATGGCCGCGGCGGTCACCGGGCAAGCCAGCAGCAGCGCAGGCTCGATCAGCGCGCTCTTGAACGGCAGCACGCTGGCCCCTCCTGAGCTGGTCCCCTCCGGGAAGAGCACGATGAGCAGCCCCTCCGCCAGCGCCGCGCGCATCTGATTGGACACGCCGGCCACGTCGGCGCGGCGCGAGCGATCCACGAAAATCGTTCCTCCAAGCTTTGCGCAGGTTCCAAAAATCGGCCAGTCTGCCACCTCCTTCTTGGAGACGAACACACAGGGCCGCAGCGCGGCGAGCATGATGATATCCAGATAGCTCAGATGGTTCGTCACCAGCAGCCCGGCGTCCGGGACCGGTCCGAGACATTTAAACCCCAGCCCGAGGATCCGCTGGCAACCCTGCGCCGTCCGCTGCAGCCACTGCGAAGCCGCGCGCCGACGGCGAGATGCCGGTGTCCACGGCATCGTCATCACACGCCACGCGATCGCCATGGAGATGAACACCAGGAAAGCGACACTGCGCAGCGCGGCGCGAAAAAAGCCGATGAATTTCATACCTTAACCCAGGAAGTGGTTCCGCACGGCATCCGGGATCGCGCGGAGGTCCAGCAGTGTCAGGAAATCGATGGTTTTGAATTCCCGGTCCAGCGCCGGCGGACCGCAAATCTTCGCTCCCAGCGACAGATACGCGCGTAGGAGCTTTGGCGCCGGCGGGCACTTTGTCGAAGGAATCTCCGCGGTGAAGCGAAAGTCTCCCACCGGCTCCGTGCGGAATCGTTCCTCCACCAAATGCCCGGCGCTGAGCGCCGCATACATCGCCGCCCCCGTTCCCGCGTCCTGCGACGCCAGCGAACTGCATCCGATGAGAAAACGCGCCCTCCGTTCGGTGGCGTAGATGGCGATGCCGCGCCAAAGAAGATTCACCACGCTCAACTTCCGATGGTCCCGATGCACACAAGCGCGCCCCAGTTCCACCATCTCGCATCGGATCGGCTCAAAGGGAGAGAAGTCAAATTCCTGCGCGCTATAGTAGCCGTGGTTCGCCGCCGCGAGCTGGCCCGTTTGCAGACGATAAGTGCCGACGACAGCGCCGGTCCGCGTGTCCTCCACGAGCAGATGATCGCAGCATTCGTCGAAGCGATCGGCATCGAGGCCGCTGAGATACGCCGTATCCAGCCCCTCGTTCAACTCCAGGTTGAATACCTCGAAGCGGAGCCTCTGCGCGGCTTCGATGTCCGTGGCGTTTTTCGCAAGGCGGACCGCATAGGACGCGCCATGCGCGATTTGGATGCTCGCGGCTTCGGTAGGGGATTTCATAGGCTCAGCAGAGGGGAGGCGGAGTTGTGAAAGGTTGGTGAAGATTCGCGCCTCACGATGGCAGACACGTGAAGGACATGTGAAAATTGGGTGTCTGAAATGGCGCGCCAGCCTGCGCCACGATTCCTATTGAGGGGGGAGTCCTGTTGAAATTGCCGAAATGACCGGCATCCCCGGTCTCACTTCGGCAATTTCGGCAATTTCGGCGCCCCTCCCCCGCCAGGCGGTGGATCCAGGGGAAGATTCAAGGCTCATTCTCGGTGTCGTCCTCGTCCTCGTGCTCGTCCTCGTCCTCGGAGCGAAGCGATTCCGGATCGAGGAAGAAAAGGCTCGCCCCTTTCCTGGACCACCACCAGCACCTCTCCCGGAAGGCTCGGAGGGCGACACTGAAAACGTGCTTTCCTCAATTCGTGACTCTTGGAGTTGGCGTCGTTGCCAACCACCCCTCATCAAGCAGTGCGCAAACTTTAGAGTTTGACTTTCCCATCCATTTGCGGTAAATCACGCCCTATTAAACATTGCGCATTGGTTGGCTGCTTAAGGAGCGCATGGAAGGGCCGGGCGGGGCAGGACACGGAATCTCGCAGGAACGCTTTCAGATAACATCTCCATGAACTCCACTTCATCCCTTCACGCCGCCGGCGCCCCGGTGGCGCTTTCGTCACTCTCCGAAAAGGTGGCCGAAGCCAAGCGCCGCCTTCCGCTGCCTCTGCTCATGGAGCGGCGCGGCTTGCGGGATCACGCGAAGCCCAGCGCCTTCTGCCCCTTCCATGAGAATACGCGCACGAAAGCCTTCTCCACCTTCCAGGACGAGCGCGGGCTTTGGCGCTGGAAATGCCACTCGCAATGCGGGGGCGGCGACGAGATCACGCTCCTGGAAAAGCTCGACGGCCTGCCCAGGAGCGGCGCCACCCGGCAATTTCTGGAAGCGGCCGGTGTCGAGACGCGCTTCGAGCCCGGCCCGCGCTCGCTGGCCGCTTTGGCGACGCCGCGCCCTACCCCGCCCCCACGGCCTCTCCCGGTTTTCCCGGAGATGGAACGCGGCGGCAGCGACGACCTCGCGCGGCTCGCGGAGTTGCGGGCGGTGAGCGCTTCGGCGCTGCTCCTCGCGGTCTCCGTGGGCTTGCTCCGCTTTGCCACGCTACGCGGGCATCGGGCGTGGATCATCACCGATGGCGAACGCGTGAACGCGCAGGCGCGGCGGCTCGATGGCCAGCCCTGGGAACACATCGAGGCCAAGGCCTGGACGCTCGCCGGCTCCCACGCGTCGCACCCCATCGGGCGGCCACTCGCGAAGACCTATCCCAACGTGATGCTCGTGGAAGGCGGCCCGGATCTGCTCGCGGCTCTGCATTTCATCATTTGCGCCGGACAACTCTGCGCCTGGTGCCCGGTGGCGATGCTGGGCGCGTCGCAGCGCATTCCCACCTCCGCTTTCCCGATTTTTGAAAGAAAGCGCGTCCGCATCTTTCCGCACACCGACCCGCCGGGACGCGATGCGGCGCGGTTCTGGGCACTCCAATTGGCGCAGGCCGCCGCCGCCAGGATCGACGCCTTTTCCTTCGCCGGACTCCGCCGCGCCAACGGCGAGCCCGTGCAAGACCTGAACGATTGCACCACCATCCACGCCGCCGACGCGGCGCAACTGAAAGACATGCTGCCATGAACGACCGCGCTTACGATCCACTCTGCGGGGGGAGCCCTGCCGAAATTGCCGAAATGACCGGCTTGTCCGGCCTCACTTCGGCAAATTCCACAATTTCGGCGCCACCCCCCTCCCACGCGCCGCCGCAGGAAGCGAAACTTCACGCGCCCTACCCCGAGGACTCCGTGCTCGAAGCCTTCATGGCCTTCGCCCGCGTGTATTCGGAAAGCGAAGACGCCATGCTCATCGGCGCCGTGCTGCCCGTGGTCAGCCGCCTGCTGGCGCGCCGCGTCTTCATCCGGTTTGGAGGCCGGAAATACCCGAATCTTTACAGCCTGCTGGTCACGAAACCGGGCCTGCGGAAATCCACGAACATCCGCCTCGTGGAAAGGCTGGGGCGCGATCTCCTCCCCGGCGAAGCCTTTCTCGGCGGCGCCACCAGCGAGCAGGCGCTCTTCAAGCAATACCAGGCCAACGCCGACCGGCTGCTCATCGAGGAAGAAGGAAACACCGTGCTCTCCAACTGGGCGTCCGACGCGGCGGGCAAGATCGTGGCCAAGCGGTTTCTCCGCCTCTACGATTGCGCCGCCTGGCAGCAGGACTACATCCGGCAGGCCGAGGAGCAGGGCGCCGCCTGCCAGCGCATCGAGGAAACTTCCACCTCCCTGCTCATCGGCACGACCTTCAACAATTGCCGCTTCCACGGCCTGGAAACGCGCGACGGCATGCGGCGGCGCGTCTGCTACTACGTGAGCGAAGACTTCGCTCGCACCATCCATTGGCCGCCCGAGTTGGACGGCGCCGAGTATGAAGCCATGGCCGGCGCCTTCCGTCCCCTCGCGGATCTGGAGGGCGAACTCACGCTCACGCGATCGGCCCGGGCGCTCTGGAACGATCTTCAGGACCGCAACCGTGAGGAAATCCGCGCCATTCACGACATCGACCACGCCGCGGAGGCCTACGGCTCCGCGCTGGCCGAGGAGCAATCCAAAACGCTCAAGCTGGCGATGATCTTCGAAGCGTGCCGCTGGGCCGCGGACACCACGCAAAGCTTCGGAGCCATCCGGCGCGACACCCTCGAACTCGCTGCCGCGCACGGACGCTATTGCCTCGCCGCGGGCCGCGCCCTGGACGCCATCGGCAATCGCGCCGAAATCCGCGACAAAGCCGACGCCATCCTCGCGAAAATCCGCACTAATTGGGCAAGCGCCGCGAGTGGCGGCTGGATCGAACTCACGCGCACCCAACTCACCAGCCGGTACGCCTCCAACCCCGACCGCAAAGGCGCCCTGACCCCCGCCCGCCTCTACACCGAGATCCTCCCCGATCTCATCAAGCGCCGCCTCGCCCGCGAACTCCCGCGCGAAGGCAGATGGCGCCCCTATCAATTCACCGCCGGGGATTGAGGTGGGCCGTGAATTGTCGCGCGCGGACGCTCTGGCAATTACCAGCAAGGGTGTTTCGACCCTTTCAGCGGATAAAGGCGCCTGTGTAAACATACGTCCAAAATCCGATGTCTGTTGCATAAAAAATCACGTTCGCTGTAGGCTTTGAACATCACGATGCCAACAATCTATCGAGTGATGAGAGAAGAGAGCGGCAAGCCAGCTCTGGGAGAAACTGCAACAACTCTTGGCGTACGTGTGCCGACAGACATTGCACCCGATAAAGAGGAAAATGTGCATCCGGGGGCTCACGGCATGTCCGTATCGCCGTCCTTGGAGACGCTCTTCTTCGCTGTCGTGCCCAAACGGTTAAGGCATTGTGTCAAAGGGGCGAGGGGCAGCAACAATGCCCGGATCTGGAAAATGGGCGCGGGACCATGGCGCGAAGAAACTGTCGCAACGGATTTGCGTCTCGAACTTGACGCTGAAAAGGCCGATAAACACGGATTTGTGAGCCCCGATCGCTCGATGTCGCTGCCAGTATACCGCGAGGCCCTTGCCGCCACACAAAACTCGTGGTCTCTTATCGAAGAGCCTCCAGCCCCATGACTCTCGAATTTATCCAGAACCCCGTTTTTCGCAGGTTCGAGAAACGCTTGCTAGAGCTTCACGAATTGATGGCATCCGGAAAGGATGACGATGCGACGGCGGACGCCCTTCGAGAAGAAATGACATCGGATTATAGGTCGCTTACCTCCAAAGAGGTTGATTTCCTCCAAGGTCTGTCCGAGGACCTCTATAGTCTCACCGAAGTAAAGACGCCGACAACGAAGGAGGATTCCACCACGGAAGCTGAATTGGCAAAACAGCTAATGATTGCACGGCAACGTGAAAATTGGACGGCCGTCTTGCATTATCTCCGGCCGCTGGCGCATCGTTTTCCATCTGAAGCGCTCGCTTTCCAACGCTATCAAGCATATTTGCGGCTTGGCCTCATTGAGTCAGCCTATTTATTTCTTCGTCATTCCTCGGAGCTTGATCCGATGAATCTGCGGAAGAAGCACATACTTCTTGATGTGCTCGTCAAGGCAGGCCATACGACTGAAGCCGTTGCCAAGTCGGAACAGCTTCTACAGGATTCCGAGACACCAGCACCGCTTGTGGTGGCCGCTGCTCACATTCGTTACGAAGCATTGCGTAATGTTCCCGCCGACTCCGCTTCACCTATTGTTAGCCAGATAAAGACCGCCTTGGAAAGAGCGCTGCGTGACACAGACGCATTCAAAGGAATGCCACCTTCCGTGTTGATCGTCGGATACACCACCTTGGGCTTTTGTCTCGATGCGCTAGACGATCTGCAGGGGGCGTTGAGCGCCTTCTCTGAAGCAATCAAGCTTGACCCCGAAAGCGATGCCCTGCGAGTTGCCCTAGGACTTGTTCTGTTACCGCACGACTTATCTCGTGCCGCAGAGGAATTCATGAAAGCGGCTGAGTTGAAGTCGCATCTGTTTCATCCGTATCTTTTCTTAGCGCCTTACGCGCTGGGTCAAGGCAAATGGGCCGAAGCAAAAGCACACGCCCAGCGTTTGCTCCAATACGCGAGGGACCCTGCTATTGAAGCGCAGGCATGGCATTGGACTGCCATTGCTGAGTATCAACTGGGCGCCGATCCGGCCAAGGTAAATTCCCTGTTCGAGAGGGCGATTCAACTTGATCTGCTTAACCCGCAAATCTCTGAAAATTTTGGACGACTGAAACAAGTGGAGGCCGGCGCGACTCCACGTTCAGACATTCCATGGTCGCGGCCAACCCCTAATGATTTCCCAAGGGTTTCCACATTCCGAGACGCCCCGATGATGGCGGTAGCTTAATGGGGTGCAAATCTACTCTCGTATAGAAACTGCGCACAGATCAAGCATTCGAGAGACCTCCCAGTTTTTTAAACCGGAGGGAAGGATGCCCGGGATTTTCCGAAAACAGACGATAAGCCCGGCGCGCCGCTTCCCGGACCTGTGGATCAAGCTCGGCATAAGCGCGCCAAAAGCTCGGGCGGGTTGTGGAAGTCACAACCGATGTAGATCGAGCGGTTCCTCGCCTTCAGTGGCAGCTTCGCGCAGGAACGCTTCCAGCTTTGGACGCAGGCGTGGGTCGTCGATGATGCGTTCCCATGCGGCATCGCCATTCTCGGGCGCATCCGCCTCAGCTCGCTGCTTCATCAACAGCACGAAATCCAGGACGGCGCTTTGTTTCTCTGGGGGGAAGCGCGGCGGCTTCTTCAGCAATGCGCGCGGCGAGGTCGGCTGATGACATGGGGCAAAAGTGGCCGTGAACGG
>Ga0206813_1046_pt1 | contig 32371 bp, 25 predicted proteins | sample Alteio_BWOrgCont_92_FD_152856 | JGI IMG/M metagenome (GOLD analysis project Ga0206813, IMG submission 152856) | Enriched cells from forest soil in Barre Woods Harvard Forest LTER site, Petersham, Massachusetts, United States -... | ecosystem: Environmental > Terrestrial > Soil > Temperate forest >...
GTGTCCGCCGGTTCGCTACGCGCCGCTCTGCAATGCGCTTTCAGCAGTCTAAATCCAGAAACGCAATGTGAACCCGCTAGGATTTATCTCGAGGAATTTCGATCGTTCAGTTCCAGCATCGCCTGGGATTTCAACCGACTCTACTGGCATCGCCTGAAAGACTGGGAACAAGCCACCGGTAAAAGCTACGAAGCGGCGCTTCCAGGAGGCAAATCCGAAGCGCATGATCCCGGCGCCATCGCCGATTCCGTCGCCGATTTCTGGACTCTGCTCAAGGATCTCGAAGGCCAAAATCAGCTCCCGCCGGAATTATTCATTCTCGAAATCGGCGTCGGCATGGGCACCCGCGCCGGCCTCTGGCTCGATCGTTTCCGCGCGCTCGACAAACAACGCGGCACGAATTTTTATCCCCGCATCCGTTTTTTGCTCGGCGACTACTCGCAAGCCACGCTAGATCGCTCGAGGCCGGCAGTACGAGAGCATCTCGAGCTATGCAGCTTCATCGTTCTCAATGCGCTCGATCCCATCAAAACTCTCTCCTTCCTACGCCACAAAATTCTGCACATACATCTGACCAACGTCTACGACAACTTGCCCGACGAAGAATTAGTCCGCCGCGATGGCCGCATCTATTGGCTGCAAGTGCGCGCATATTTATCAGCCGCAGATGCAACGCGAATCGGCGCCGAGTGCGGCGTCCCAGTTTCCGAACTGCCGAAGCTGATCAATCGCCTGCTCGAAATCGGCCCCGAATGTCTGCCGGAGCGAACGCAAGGAGTAAAGCTCTGGCAGGAAGTTTGGAAAGCGGTGCGACTCGAGGAGCGCTTGGTGGACGCCGATTCGCTGCCGAATTCGTCTTATCCCGAAGGCCTCGATGCCTCAAATCTCGAAAACATGCTGCGAGATGCTCCGAGCGATTTGCGATTCCACCTAAGCTCCGGCGCGCTCGAAAGTTTTCGCAACACGCTGCCTCTTCTACACCCGCGCGGCTATTTGCAAGTACAGGATATTTTCGTCACCAGCCTCGGCGACTATCGCATGGGCTTTCACGGCCCCGGCAAGCTCGATGGCTCGATTGTAAATTGGGTAAACGGCGTTCTGCTCCGCGAAGTAGCAGAGCGTTACGGCTATGATTTGCATTTCGCGCCGTTTCATTACCGGCCAGGTTCGCGAGCCTCGGTCCTCTACACGACGCGACGGGAGTAAAGCATGAACTTTCCCATCCTTCCCACAACAGTAGTTGGCAGCTACTCGATGCCCGGCTGGCTCGAACGCCTCAAGACCGAATATTTCGCCCGCCGCATCAGCCGCCACGATCTAGATGAAGTTCACGACGCGGTAACCAAAGCCGCCATCAAAGATCAAGAAGCCGCCGGTCTAGACATCATCACCGACGGCGAACTCCGCCGCGACAACATGATCGACTACTTCGTAGAAAAACTTCCCGGCGTGCAAATCGATCGCTCCTCAAAAAAGTTTTACTACGATTTTTACGATTCCGAAGTGGTAGGGAAACTCCCCGCAGCTTCGCTAGGCCTGGTCGAAGATCTCCGTTTCCTGAAATCCTTCACCGAGCGCGAAGCAAAAGTCTGTGTAACCGGCCCGCACTCGCTAGTAAAACGCATTCGCAATAAGCATTACCAAAGCGAGGCAGCGTTCGCGGCCGACATAGCCCGCGTAATGAATCTAGAGCTAAAGGAACTAGTAAAAGCCGGCGCCCGTTACATCCAAATCGACGAACCTTACTATTCCGGTTTCCCAGAAGACTTAGATTGGGGCGTCGAAGTGCTGAACACGCTCGTTGAAGGCGTCGAAGCAAAAACCGCAGTTCACATTTGTTACGGCAATCGCTACGGCAAACCATCCTGGGAAGGCAGCTACCGTTATCTATTCCCGCGCATCCTCAAAGCCAAAGTCAAGCAACTCACTCTAGAATTCGCCCGGCGCGGCGGTGAAGATCTCGATCTGTTCCGCGAATTCGCCCCGCCGTTCGAGCTAGGCGTAGGAGTGATCGACGTAAAAACTCAAGCAGTAGAAACGCCTGAAGTAGTGGCGGAACGAATTCGCAAAGCCCTGGAAGTGATGCCGCCCGAAAAATTATTCATCCTGCCCGATTGCGGCTGCTTTCATCTGCCGCGTCCCGTAGCCTTCGCAAAATTGCGCGCCATGGTAGAAGGCACGCGCCAAGTCCGAAAGGAACTAAGAAGCTGAAATGCCCGCGGGAAATCCACTGCGCGATTCATTGACCGCCGGAAAATTCTGCTACGTGGTCGAACTTGTAGCCAGCCGGCTGACGCGCGAAGCCCGACTCCTAGAAGTAGCATCGCAGCTAGCGCAAGTTCCCGGCATAGTCGCGGGCAGCATCACCAGTTACGCCGGCGGCGCCATGGGCCGCGATCCAATTCGCGTGGGCACCGCAGCCCGCGCCCGCGGCCTCGTGCCAAACATTCACCTCACCTGCGTAAATCGCGATGTCCCCGCCGCACGCCGCGCACTCGAGGATCTTCACGCCCTCGGCATAGAGAATGTTCTCGCACTGAGCGGCGATTACCCCAAGACCTCCGCGAGCGAAGCGAAGCCGTCGCCGCAACAGCCAATCTTCGATCTAGATTCCGTCCAACTCGTCACGCTGATCGCGGAAATGCGCGCGAAAGGCCTGCCCTTCTGGATTTCCGTCGCCGTTTCGCCCTTCAAATACACAGAAGCCGATTGCGCCTATCAATATCTAAAGCTAGAAAAGAAAATCGCCGCCGGCGCCGACTGCGCGATCACTCAACTCGGCTACGATGCAAAGAAATTCCGAGAACTAAAGCGTTACCTCGATGAGCGCAACTTGCGCACGCCATTACTCGGCAGCGTTTACGTCCTCCATGCCAAAGCCGCCGAAAAAATGTCGAAAGGCGAGCCCCCGGGATGCTGGGTTTCGCCGGAGCTGCTGGAGCAAATAAAAATTGAAACGCAATCAGCCGACAAGGGCATGGCCGCGCGACTCGAGCGCGCCGCGAGCATGGTCGCAATTCTGCGCGGCCTCGGCTATGCCGGCGCTTATATCGGCGGCGATCATCGCGCAGATCACGTCCGTTGGATCATCAAACGATCGGAAGCGCTCGCGCCAAAGTGGCAAGAACTCGCGGATCGTCTAGCTTTCGCGCCCAAAAGCGCATTCTATTTCTGCGATTCCGCGCTAGCGTCGTCGAAGAAGCCGAGCTTCGCGCCGTCAAGTAGCACGGCCACTCCGGGGGGTGCACCCATCGCGCGCCTGCTCGACACGCTCGGACGCATCTTCCCAGTCAACAAACCGGGCAAGCTCCGAGATTTCCTAACCACGATGTTCCGCTGGATCGACAAGCGCCCAAAACTTTCCCGCGGCGTAGAGCGCTTCGAATTCGCAATCAAGTCTCCACTATTCGGCTGCCAAGCCTGCGGCAATTGCGTCCTCGGCCACATGGAATACGTCTGCCCGCAAACCTGCCCCAAGGGAATGCGGAACGGCCCGTGCGGCGGCACGCTAAACGGCCGTTGCGAAGTGGTCGATAAGCCATGCGTCTGGGTGGAAGTTTACGCCCGCGCAAAATCCGAGAAGCGCATGGAAGATCTGAAAATTTACATACCGCCGCGCAACAAAAGCCTCGCCGGCACAAGTTCCTGGATCAATTATTTTCTAGCCCGCGACAGTCGCCCCGGCCATCCAAATTTCGAATCCAGGGACGGGGGAGCGTCAGGACCAAGTACCACCAGCTCGTCGCGTGCACAAAGCGGAGCGAGCACGGAACCGCGCGCGCACGGAGACGGCGCGCTGATTCATATTGATCACAAGTAGCGCGACTCGGAGATTCGCTCGAAGCGCCGGTTGCTGGTATTCTTGCGCGTCTCGGACATAAACGGAATCGCGACTATGTTCGCAATCGCGATCGAAACGCGTTGAGCTGAAAATTTCTTCAGGGAGATTTTCTTGTCGACTTTTGTTCTAGTTCACGGCGCCTGGCACGATGGCTCGGCCTGGCACGACACCAGCCAGCATCTCGGAACGAAAGGCCACAAAACCTTCGCCCCCACCATCGCCGGCCAAGGTAAAGGCGCCGACCGCAACGTAAATCACGCCATCTGCACGAAATCCATCGTCGACGCTATCGTCAGCAAAGATCTTCGCGATTTTGTTCTGGTCGGACACAGCTATGGTGGAACAATCATCTCCAAAGTCGCCGAAGCTATTCCCGATCGAATTCGACGCCTCGTTTTTCTTACCGCTTTCGTGCTGCGCGACGGAAAAAGCCTCGTCGACGAAGTCCCCCCGGAAACCGCCGCAATTTTCGCCCAAATCGCGCAAGCTAGCTCTGACAACACCGTCATGCTGCCGTTCCCCGTTTTCCGCGAGCAATTCATCAACGACGTCCCGCTCGACATCGCACAAAAAGTCTACGCGGAACTGTCACCGCAACCGTACCAGCCGCTCGCCGACCGCCTCGACATGAAGAAGTTTTACTCGCTTCCCACGCCGAAAAGCTATATCAATTGCACCGAAGATACCGCGCTGCCTCCCGGCGAATTCGGCTGGCACCCGCGCATGTCCAGCCGCCTCGGCCTCTATCGCCTCGTCCAAATGCCGGGGAGCCATGAAGTGATGTACAGCAATCCCGAAGGGCTCGCAGAAAAAATAATCGAAGCAGGACGCGACTGAACTTCAAAGCCACAGAGCACACAGGGATGCCGAAACTAACCGCCAAACCGGAACCGCTCGAAGTAGATCTCGCCCACTCCGCGATCATCGTCGTCGATATGCAGAACGCCTTCGTAAGCAAAGGCGGCACTCTCGACATCGCCGGAATCGATTTGGCGGACGCTCCTCAAGTGGTTCGCAAAATTCGCGGAGTTCTCGACGCCGCGCGCGCAGCCGAAGTGCCCGTCATTTATCTGCAGATGGTTTACAAGCCGGACCTAAGCGATTCCGGCGGCGCCGCCTCGCCGAATTGCCGCAAAGAACTCGCGTTGCATTTGATGGAAGCCAAGCCGGAACTAAAAGGAAAGCTCCTGACGCAAGGCAGTTGGGATAGCGCGCTCGTCGATGAACTGGCCGCGAAGCCCGGCGATCTGGTAATCACCAAGACGCGTTATAGCGGCTTCGTAGGCACTACTCTCGATTCGCAATTGCGCGTCCGCGGCATACAATATCTTTTCTTCGTGGGAATCGCCGCGAACGTTTGCGTAGAATCAACGCTGCGTCATGCTTTTTTTCTCGATTACTGGCCCATTCTAGTTTCCGATAGCACCATGGCTGCCGGCGGACCAAGCGCCCTCGCCGCCACAATTTTTAATGTCGAATCATTTTTCGGCTGGACCGTAAATTCCGATGAGCTGAGCGCGTGCTTCGCAGCGCGAGGGGATTGAACGAGCGTGTGGACTGCGGACATTGACGTCGGCGGCACGCTGACCGACGGCCTCTTCACCAGCGGAGACAAAATTGTCTCCGTAAAAGTGGATACCACTCCGCACGATTTAACCGTTTGCCTGTTCGATTGCCTCACGCAAGCAGCCACGAAGCTCGATTTCGCTGATGCCGTTGCATTTCTCGAAGAAGTAGATCTGATTCGCTGGTCCACTACGATCACGTCAAACGTCCTCGCCGAACTTCGCGGTCCAAGAGTCGGTCTATTGATCACGCGCGGGCACGAATTGGATCTCTACGGCAGCGGGCGCAGTCCCGTCCTCGGCAAATTCCTGAATGATCGCGACGTGATCGGTATCACCGGCTCCTCCACCGAAACCGAAATCATGAATGCCGCGCGCTCGCTGCTAGAAACCGGCGTTCGCCGCATCTGCATCAGCCTGAAAGGCTCGCAGCAAAATCCCCAGTGCGAAATCGCCTTCAAGAAAATCATCGATCAGCAATATCCCGATCATTTTCTAGGCTCCGTTCCGGTTCTAGCCGGCAGCGATATCTCCCAGAGCCCAGACGATCGCACACGCACCTACTGCGCGCTCATCAACGCCTACACGCACGGCGCGCTAGCCGCCACGTTATTCAAAGCCGAAGACGAACTTCGCGTGGCATCAAAATATTCCGGCGCATTCCTAGTCAGCCATATCAACGGCGGCGTCGCAGGCATCGCGAAAACTAAAGCGATCGACACCATCGAATCCGGCCCCATCCTCGGTATTCTCGGCAGCGCCCACCTCGCGAAATCCTACGGCTTGAACGAAGTAGTCGCCATGGACGTAGGCGGCACAACGGCAAAAATCAGCGTCCTGCGCAACGGCGAGCCGATTTATCGCAAGCCCTCCGATTTATTCGGAAATCCGATCGAAGTCTCGCTCCCGTTTTTGCGTTCGATCGCGTTAGGCGGCGGAAGCGTGGTCAAGCCGCTAGCGGACTCGCAGCCGCCCTCAGTTCAACTCGGCCCGGAAAGCATGGGCTCGTTCCCCGGCCCCGCGTCTTACGGCCTCGGCGGAGACCAAGCCACGCTCACCGACGCGTTCGTCGCCGCCGGAATCATCAATCCACAATATTTTCTAGGCGGATCGAAGCCCATCGACCTAGAGCTCGCACGGAAAACGATCGAATCGCTAGTCGCCAAGCCATTGAAGGTAAGTCTCGACGACGCCTGCAAAATCATCATCGATCGCGCCTTCGCAGCAGTAGCGAAAATGATCGCCGATGCGCAAAAAGAATTGGGCGCGGATCTTTCAGCACACACTCTTTTCGCTTATGGCGGTAATGGCGGTCTTTTCGGTGCCGGAGTAGCAGCCAACGCCGGAATAAAGCGCGCCCTGGTATTCTCGCTCGGCCCAGTTTTCAGCGCGTTCGGTTCCTCCGTGTCCGATATCTGCCACGTCTACGAGCGCCCGCTTTCCGAATCAGCAATCACCGAAGCAGGATTAACCCGTATCCGCCGAGCTCTCGAAGAAATCAAAGCCGAATGTGCGAAAGACTTGCTCGGCGAAGGAATTCGTCCCGAGGGTCTGGCTTACTCGCTCGAGTTTGAGATTGCCGGCGAAAAAGGTTCGTCGCCCGTCGCTTTCACAGAAGACGCGCTCGCTAGCGAAGCCCAACTGCAGTCCGCGATTGCGAAAGCACGCGGCACGGGCAATGGATTAAGCGCGAAGCCCATCAGCCTCGAGCTGCTGCGCGTCCGCGCGAAAAAACCCATGTCGAAGCCGCACTTCGTCGAGCGCGCCCGCACCAGTCCCGATCCAGCTCACGCGCGCATAGGCACAAGAAAAATCGCTTGGGGCAGCTGCACCGGCGAAGCGCAAATTTACCGCTGGGAATCCCTGCAGCCGGGAAATCGCATCGCAGGCTGCGCGGTCATCGAAGGCGAAAACACCACCTATCTCGTTCCCGATGGCTGGAATCTAGAAGTAGACGGTTTCGGAAACGCGTCGCTCACGCGCTCATAGATCGGATCGCAAGAGCGCAGCAATCTGAATCAGTCGAGAGGCAAAATGCAAAACGCACCAAATCGAATTCGAGTCACCGAATACCTCGACGTCGACATCGATCAAGAAAAATGGCTTTGCAATCGCTGCAATCGTGATCTCGGCTCGGCCCGCGAAAACTATAAAAAAGGCTGCCTCGTCTACGATCGCGACCCGCGCGAAATTCATCCGCCCATCGTCACCGGCGCATTCAGTTTCTCCCCCGATCCACTCTGGGTCCGCATCGTAGAATTTTATTGCCCCGGCTGCGGCACCCAAGTCGAAACCGAATATCTCCCGCCCGGCCATCCCATCACGCGCGACATCGAAATCGATCTCGACGCACTCAAAGCCCGCCTGCAAAACGGCGAATTCACCATTCGCGCCCAGCGCCTCGAGGTCCCCGAATGAATTCGATCGACATCGACGTCGGCGGCACCTTCACCGATCTAGTCCTGCATTACGACGGCAAAGCCCTGATCAAAAAGGTGCCCACCACGCCCTACGATCTCTCCGTCTGTTTCTCGCGCGTAATCGAAGAAGGCGCCACCGCGGTAGGCAAAAAAATGGACGAACTGCTCCCGTCCATCGACATGATTCGCTATTCCACCACTATCGCCATGAATCGCCTCATCGAGCGCAAAGGCCCGCGCCTAGCCCTAATCACCACCGAAGGTCACGAAGACGTAGTCCTGATCGGCCGCGGCGCGCAATGGATCGATGGCACACGCGTACAAGAGCGCAGAAATCTAGCCATTCAAAAGAAACCCGACCCGTTAATTCCGCGCGACATGATCGTCGGCGTAAAAGAACGCGTAGATTCCCGCGGCCGCGTAATCCGCCCGGTAGACGAAAATGATGTCCGCGAAAAAATCCGCTATCTCGTAAATCGCGGCGCCCGCGGCATCGTAATTTCATTCCTCTGGGGCTTTCTAAATCCAATCCACGAGCGCCGCGTAAAAGAAATCATCCGCGACGAATACAAAGAATTCCACATCGGCTATCTGCCAGTAGTTCTAGCAGGCCAGGTAGTAGGAAAACTCGGAGAATACGAACGCACCATGGCCGCCATCCTCGACGCCTACTTGCAGCGCTCCATGCAAATCGAACTCTCCGCCATGTGGGACAAACTCCGCGAGCGCGGCTACACCAAGCCTCTCCTAATGATTCAAAGCTCCGGCGGAATCGCAGAAGTTTTCCGCACCACCGCCAGCCGCACTTTCAACAGCGGCCCAGTCTCAGGCCTGATGGGCGCGCATCACGTAGCCCAATCGCTCGGCTATCAAAATGTAGTAATGACCGACATGGGCGGCACCAGTTTCGACGTAGGCCTAGTCGTGAAAGACAGCGTCCGCAGCTACGATTTCCGCCCGATCATCGATCGCTGGATGGTCGGCATCACAATGATCAAGACGCTCTCCATCGGCGCAGGTGGCGGCTCGATCGCATCAGTAAATAAACTTCTGCAAAATCGAGTGCAAGTAGGCCCACGCAGCGCCGGCTCCATGCCCGGCCCCGCCTGCTTCAGCCTAGGCGGCACCGATCCCACCGTCACCGATGCCGACGTAGTCCTCGGCTATATCAATCCCGAGTATTACTACGGCGGCCGCATGCGCCTCGACAAAAATCGCGCGATTCAAGCCATCCGCGAAAAAATCGCTAAGCCCCTAGGAGTAGGCATCGAAGAAGCCGCCTCCATAATCCGCAAGATCGTAAACGGAAATATGGCCTCAGCAATCATGAAAGAAGTTCACCTCCGCGGCTACAGCCCGGAAGATTTCATCCTATTCGTAGGCGGCGGCGCAGGCGCAACCCACGCCGAAGGCTTCAAAGGCGACATTCGCAAAGCCGTAACATTTCCATTCTCCCCAGTCTTCTGCGCCTTCGGCTCCTCCACCATGGACATCATGCACGTCTACGAAGTCTCCAAAAAAATCACGCTGATGTCCCCAGGCACCCAGCAACTCTCCGAAGAATTCGCCACCTTCAACACCACGGTAGAAGGTCTAATCGAACAAGCCCGCAAAGATTTGCTAGGCGACGGCCTAGATCCGCAAAAAGCCGCCTATGTTCTCGAGCTAGACATGCTCTACGGCGGCCAATTTCACGTGAAGCGAGCCCTCTCCCCGCGCCTCTCGCTACATTCCACCGAAGACGTCCGCGCGATCTGCGACGCCTTCAACAAAGAATTCAGCGAAGCCTTCAGCCCCTTCGTCGTAAATCCAGAAGGCGGAATCTTCATCGAAAGCTTCATCCTGAAAGCAATCGTCTCCACTCCAAAAGTAGAAATGCCGAAACTGCCGCTAGAAGGCACCGATCCATCGGCAGCAAGAAAAGGCGAGCGCTCGGTCTATTGGCCCGAACTAAAAGATTTTCGCCCAACGCCAATCTTCACCCAAGAATCCCTGCGCCCAGGAAACGTAATCCAGGGCCCAGCAGTAATCGAAGGCGAATACACAACAATCGTAGTCCCCCCATCAATGCGTTTTTCCATCGACGAGCGCAGCCTGGGAATTCTCGAATCGTGATCTGACCAGAACTGAAGGAGCTTTATGCCGATCCCCACAACAAAGGAAAAGTTGGCCTGGCTAAAGCCCGCCCCAGCCACCCAACACGAAAAAGAATGCGCCGCAAAAGTAGCCCAAGGCGATTACGAAATCGGCATCCAAATCACCAACGACATCCTCGACGAAGCCATGGAAGTTTTCGTGCGCGCCTCGCGCAGCTATTTCGGCGTCTCCGGCGATTCCATGGTCGCCATCTTCACCGCCAACGGCGATCTAATCAACGCCAGTTGCGGCACCTACCTACACGCGATCATCCAACCGATCGTAATCAAATTCATCCACAAATATTTTTCAGAAAATCCAGGAATCAAAGACGGCGACATCTGGTACACCAACGACGCCCTCTACGGCGGCATCCACAACCCAGATCAAGTAGCTCTAATGCCGGTTTTCCACCAAGGAAAACTAATCGCCTGGGCCTCCGCCGCGTTACACACCACAGAAACCGGCGCCATCGAGCCAGGCGGCATGCCCGTAAGCGCAAAATCTCGTTTCGAAGAAGGCCTAAATCTCCCGCCCATCAAAATCGGCGAAAATTTCGAAATCAGAAATGATTTCCTGGAATTTTATTCCGTCTATGGCCTGCGCGCACCGGCTATGTTCATCTCCGATCTACGCGCCCGCTGCACCACCGCCGATCGCGTCCGCATCCGCCTGATCGAACTAGCCGACAAACGCGGATCCGATTTCGTAGTAGGCCTCCTACGCAAAATGTGCGACGTAGCCGAAGAAGGCGCCAGGAAAAAAATCCGCGCCCTACCCGATGGCACTTATAAATCGGTAGTTTTCAATGACGCCATAGGCTGGACGCCAGCGCTAGTGCGCGCCTGCCACCTGACGCTAACAAAAAAAGGCGACAACCTGATTTTCGATTTCGAAGGCACCTCCCCGGAAAATCCATCTTCCTATAATGTCCACCCGCAAGCAGTAGTAGGCCACATCGCAAATTTCTTTTACGAATATTTATTCCACGATCTACCGATCTGCAGCACCACTTTCGCGAGCATAGATTTCAAATTTCCAGAAGGCATAATCCTGAATCCCGGCAAAATGGCCGCCACCAGCTGCTGCGTCTTCATCGGCATGCAAGCCCGCTGCGCCACCCACAACGTCTTCGCCAAAATGGCCTTCTCCACCGAAGGCCTCTGGCGCCAAATCGCCGCGGCCCCAGGCAGCCAACACACCTCGCAAATCTGCGCCGGCCTCTCGCAATGGAAGCTGGCGGTAGCCGACGTTCTCTCTTTCTCGCTAAACTCCATGGGCCAAGGCGGTCGCGCCTCCACCGATGGCATGGACGCCTACGGTTTCGCCTGGTGCGCCTTCGGCCGCGCCCCAGATTCCGAGCAAGTAGAAAGCGAACTCCCCATCACGGTAACTCTCTCCCAACATTGGAAAGATTCCTGCGGCCACGGTCTCCATCGAGGCGGCTCCGGCGGCGTGCAACACTGGATGATTCATAAAATGCCGGATCTCGTGTCCATGTGCATGGGCAACGGCAGCAAAGTCCCGCTAGGCCAACCCCTTTTCGGCGGCTACGCCTCAGCTCCGATTCCAGGCATCAGCATTCGCAAAGCAGATTTGATGGCGCGAATGCAGCGAGGCGATGCGACAGTAACTCTAGATAACCGCGCCATCCTCGAAGAAACTTCAATCCACGGCAATTGGAATTACGAACTAGTAGCCCGTACTCCGAAAGTTTATGACGAGGGCGATCTGCTATTCGGATTCAGCGGCGGAGGCCCCGGCTACGGCGATCCGCTCGAGCGCGATCCCGAAGAACTGCTGGAAGATCTGAAGAAAAATATAATTTCCGACTGGACCGCCAAAAGCATCTACAAAATCGCTTACGATCCCGAAAAACACAAAGTGGACATCGAAAAAACCAAGCAACAAAGAGACGAAGAGCGCCGCGCCCGCCTCACCCGCGGAAAAACTTTCGAAGAATTCGAAAAAGCCTGGAACCAAACCAGCCCGCCGCCGGAAATTCTGCAATGGTACGGCCGCTGGCCCGACGCGAAATCTCTCGGCCCAATTTTCCGTCCGTAAAAAATGATGAAGGATTTCAACCCGCGCCAAGCAGTTCGAGGGCTCCTGCAATCGATCGCTCCCGCGCGCCCTTTATTTCTGCCCATCGTCTTCTCTCTAGGCGCGCGCATCGAAAATGTCTCGCTCCGCAATTTCCTAACCAATCCCACTAAAATTTCCAACGCCCTACGCCAGATTCGCACCCACCTCCGCAGCGATGGCATCACCTGTTATTTCGATCCATATTTAGAAGCCGAAGCCCTCGGCGGCGTCTTAGATTGGGAGTCGGACGCCCGCCGCCCCTCGCTGCGCTGGCCGCAACCATCGCACGACGGCGAATTACCCGAAGGCCTCTGCGCCCCAGATGAAACGGCGAAACGAGGACGTGTTCCCATCGCAGTAGAAGTCATCCGTCGTCTCAAGCCGCTTGTTCGCGATGATTTCTTACTCGTCGCCGGCGTCACCGGACCGCTCACACTGGCCGCGCAAATCGCGCATATCGAAACTGGTGAATCTGCCCGCAAGCTCTCGCCGCCGGATTCAGCGCTAAGCCTCGCCGCCGATGTCACTCCAGTGGTAGCCCGTGCCCTCGTCGAAGCCGGCGCGAATGTAATACTAATTCGCGAGGAACTTCTCCCATCTTCAGCCGACGCTCTAGCAGATTGGTCCTCGCGCCTCGCGTCGACAATTAATATCGTGCGCTTCTATGAAGCTCTTCCAGTTTTGCTGCTGAGCCCCGCGCGACCCGCAGCAAACGAAATTGAAAACATCATCCGCGAGCCGTGGGACGCCGTCGTTTGCGCGCCAGTCGAGGCCGCCGCCGGCTTCGTCACGGAACGCCGCGTAGCAGGATACGGAATCTCGCTGCCATCATCAGCATTCGAGCCCGATCAATCCAACAACGCGCAACTCACAACAAATCTTCGAAAAATAATTCCAGAATTCCACCCGGCGCTAGTCACCACAACCTCCGACCTCCCAACCACCGCCGATCTAAAATATCTAAATGCCATCGCCGAGGAAGTGAATTGTTGAGCGCGCGAAATTCACCATCGGCACGCTCCGCAGTCCGCCAAGTTCGCATGCGAACTTCAGGCGCCAGGCTCGAGCGCCGCCCCGACGGCACTTTGCTCGTCACGCCCGACGAACAACTCCGCGAATATCCGAAAGTGCTGACCGATCGCGTCGCACACTGGGCCCGCGAATTTCCCGAGCGAGTCTGCATCGCCAAGCGCGACGTCAAAGGCGAATGGCGCCGCCTCACCTACGCCCAAATCTGGCAATCGATTCGCGCGGTAGGCGAAGCCCTACTCAGCTTCGGCCTTTCCGCCGACCGCCCTGTCATGATTCTTTCCGAAAATGATCTCGAGCAATTTATTCTGACGCTCGCCGGTCAGCACGTAGGAATTCCAGTCGCGCCAATTTCTCCGCCGTATTCGCTAGTCTCCAAAGATCTCAGCAGATTGCGTCACATCGAGAATTTACTGACTCCAGGCCTAATTTTCGCAGCGGATGGAAATCGTTACGAACGAGCGCTCGCGGCAATCGCGAAAGAGGGAACTCCGATTGTCGTCACGCATTCGCCGCCCCGCGGCAAACCGACGATTTTATTTTCAGAGCTGCTGAACACAACATCTTCGTCATCAGTCGACGCCGCGCACGAGCGCATCAATCCCGACGACGTCGCAAAATTTCTTTTCACCTCCGGCTCAACAGCCATGCCCAAAGGCGTCATCAACACGCACCGCATGATCTGCAGCAACTTACAAATGATCAATCAGGTTTTCGGTTTTCTCGAAGAGGAGCCGCCAGTCCTGGTGGACTGGCTTCCGTGGAATCACACCTTCGGCGGTAACCACAACACAGGAATCTCGCTCTACAACGGCGGCACTTTCTACATCGACGACGGCAGGCCCGGCCTGGATTCCTTTCGCGAAACACTTCGCAACCTTCGCGAAATCTCCACGACCGTCTTCTTCAACGTCCCGAAAGCCTATGAGGGACTGCTGCCCGCGCTGCGCTCCGATCGCGAACTGCGCGAAACTTTCTTTCGCCGCCTGAAACTTCTTTTCTATGCAGCCGCCGGCCTTTCTCAGCCAATGTGGGACGCCTATCGCTCGCTCGCGCAAGAAGCCTGCGGCGAACGCATCATCATGGTCACTGGCCTAGGCGCCACAGAAACCGCCCCCATGGCTATTCAAACTAGCTGGGAAACCGATCACGCCGGCGTAATCGGCATTCCCGTTCCCGGCGTCGAGCTGAAATTAGTCCCGCGCGATGAAAAACTCGAAGCCCGCGTCCGCGGTCCAAATATCACTCCGGGATATTGGCGCCAACCGGAACTCACGGAAAAAGTTTTCGACGAAGAAGGCTTCTATTCCTTCGGCGACGCCGTTCGTTTCATCGATCCGAACGACGTCAACAAAGGCTTCCTCTTCGACGGCCGCTTCTCCGAAGATTTCAAGCTAGCCAGCGGCACCTGGGTCAGCGTCGGCCCATTGCGCGCCCGAATTCTCAGCCATTTCGCACCGCTGGTCCGCGATGTAGTAGTCGCAGGCCACGATCGCGATGATGTCGGCCTGCTGATCTTTGCCGACCTGCGCGCCTGCTGCGAACTCTTCGACGCCGATCAATCGAATCTCCCCGCCGCAGAAATTCTCGAACACGATCTCGTGCGCGCCAGATTTAGGGACTTAATCAAAAGTTTCGCTGAGCAATCCACAGGCAGCTCCACGCGCATCGCCCGCGCAGTCCTCGTCGAAGAGCCGCCGTCCCTCGACGCCGGAGAAGTCACCGACAAAGGCTCGCTCAATCAACGCGTGGTCCTCGAACGGCGCGCCGCCCTCGTCGAAGAGTTATACTCATCTATAGAAGCATCGCCGAGAATTCTGCGACTCAGGGAGAAATAGCGATGGAAACTCGCGCTGGCGGCACATTCGTCGCCTACAACGACATCTGGTTGCTCGACGGCGTTCGCACTCCGTTCGTCGATTACAACACCGCACTCGGCACCGTCTCGCCAATCGATCTAGGCATCAAAGCCGCCCGCGCCGTTTTCGAGCGCTCCGGAATTCCTGCGACGGACGTGGGCGCAACGATCGCCGGCAGCGTAGCGCAAGCCAGCTTCGACGCCTACATGCTCCCCCGCCACATCGGCCTCTATTCCGGCGTCCCCATCGATCGCCCAGCATTACTCGTGCAAAGAGTCTGCGGCACCGGCGTAGAAGCCATAGGCCAAGCCGCCGACGCAATCACTCTAGGAAAAATCGATCTCGGGCTATGCGTAGGCGCCGAGTCCATGAGCCGCAATCCCGTAGCAGCCTTCACCCACCGCGGCGGTTTCCGCATGGGGCAAGTCGAATTCAAAGATTTTCTCTGGGAAGCCCTCGTAGACACGGCCCCCGGCGTTTCGATGGGCCAAACCGCCGAACTCACCGCGCAAAAATATAAAATCACCCGCGAAGATGCCGATCGCTTCGCCGAATCCAGTTTCGCCCGCGCCCTAGCCGCACAAAAAGCCTGCTTCCTCTCCGGCGAAATCACTCCGCTAACAAATGAAAAATTCGAACTCGAAGGCTACAAGCCGCGCGGCATTCGCCTAGCCAAAGGCCCCGAAAAGCTCGACCTCGACACGCACATCCGCCCGTCCACTTACGAAGTCCTCTCCAAAATTCCCCCAGCCTTCGGTGGCGTACAAACCGGCGGAAATAGCTCGGCAATCGTAGACGGCGCAGCCGCCGCACTAGTAGGCTCCGGCGCCTACGCAAAATCCCGCAACAAGCAGCCGCTCGCCCGCATCGTCGCGGTAGCCACAGTCGGCGTTCCACCAGAAATCATGGCCATCGCACCGGCCCCGGCCATCCGCAAACTGCTCGAAGGCACCGGCATGAAACTAGAATCGATCGATCGCTTCGAAATCAACGAAGCCTTCGCCGCCCAAACGATCGGCGTCGAGCGCGAACTAAATCTCGACCGCGCCAAGTTAAATGTAAACGGCGGCGCCATCGCCATCGGCCATCCGCTAGCCGCGACGGGCATTCGTCTTGCCGTAACGCTAGCCCGCGAACTCCGCCGCTCGAAACTCCACTACGGCATAGCCTCAGCCTGCATAGGTGGCGGGCAGGGAATCGCCATGCTCCTAGAAAATGCCGCCTAAACTCGCCCCATGCTGATCCACCGCAAAAAGATCCAAGTCGAGTGGGGCGATTGCGATCCCGGCGGCATCGTCTATTTTCCGCGCTATTTCGAATACTGCGACATCTGCACCAACGCCCTATTCGTCCACGCCGGCCTGCCCAAACCAAAAATGCTACGAACGTACAAAATCGCAGGCATCCCCATAGTAGATGTCCACGGAAGATTCATGATCCCCTCCGAATATCCCGACACGCTGGAAGTAGCATCGTCAATCTCCGAATGGGGCCGCAGCAGCTTCACAGTCCAGCACAAAATCTATAAGGGCAAGAATTTAGCCGCCGAAGTAATCGAAAAGCGAGTCTGGGTAACGCGCATCCCAGGCACCCGCTCGCGTTTCAAAGGCGAGCCAATCCCAGGAAAAGTAAAATCCCGCTTCAAGTAGCACCGTCCCCGTGCCGCTGGCGTCCCTGCCCGCTCTTTTCGAGCGCGAGAGTCGCCGGGGACTTCCAAGTTGGACGAAGCGCGTTACTTACGATGGGCGAAGCGGTAGGATCTCTCAATCCGCGAGATGCCAGCTCGGGCCGTAATTACGCGAAAGAGCCGGCAGAGGCGCCGGCGTTACGAACACCACCGCCCACTAGCGCATCTCCCCAATTTCGTGTAGAAATCTACCAATCCACAGGACCACGGGAGGAACGCATGTCTACACTCGACACCACCAGCAGCCTATATCAAACGATCAAAGAATACGGCCGCCCCGATTGCCATATCTCCGCCAGCGAAGCAGAATCCCCCTGGGTCCCCTTCGTAGAAAATGTTTTCATCCGCCACTTGGCCTTCGACGTCCGCGCCAGCGCCTTCGCCAATATTCTCTGGGTGAAAAAGAATGGAGTTCTAGGCCGCCATCGCCATCGCGGCCCGGTCATGGCCTGCACACTAGAAGGAAGCTGGCGCTATCTCGAATACGATTGGGTCTCCCGCGCCGGCGATTACGTCCACGAAAGCCCCGGCGTAATCCACACTCTAGTCTCGGATGATCCCAACGGCATGAAAACATTCTTCTGGCTAAATGGCTCGCTAGAATTTTACGACGAGCAAGATAATCTGCTGCAAACGCTAGATGTCTTCTGGATGATCGATCACTATCTAACGCACTGCCGCCAACACAACCTGAAAATCAACGAAAAGCTTTTCGTCTAAATGTAGGGGCGGGGGTTAATCTCCCGCCCGCTTTGGCCCTGGGTGTTCCAGTCCGCATCAACCCAGCCGCTCCCACTCCCAACGAAACTGCAACACTCCCCGCAACATTTCCCCTCGCCCGGTGTTTCATCTATAAGACCGAGCCAACACCCAGAGTGAATCTCGGTCCTCATTCATTTTCATAAATCAACGAGGTGATCCGATGAAACTCACATGGCTAAACAAGCTGAATGTTCTACCTCTAGCAATCATCCTGACGGGCGCAGCAGCCAGCCTCCCGGTCTACGCCCAATCCCAACAAGCCGATCCGGACACAATTCACCAACGCAAAGAAAATCAGCAGGATCGCATCGCGCAAGGCGTAAAGAGCGGCCAACTAACCCCCCGCGAAACCGCCAACCTGGAAAATAAAGAAGCAGCCATCAACCAGGAAACCCGCGCCGATCGCCGGGCCAATGGCGGCAAACTGACGCAAGGCGAAAAAGCCCAGATCAATCGCCAGCAAAACCGAACCTCGCGCCAGATCTATCGCGACAAACACAACGCCCGCACTACCAAGTAACTTCCGATCCCCCCACGCGCCGCGCGATGAAGCGCGGCGCGGTAGGGGCCGGGGTTCACCTCCGGCCGCTGCGGCACTGGGTGTTCGACGCCTTTCAATTTTCCCGGAAAAATTTTCGCTTATCGACGCACAGGAAAGGGAATCGGCGGAGGAAGTTTTCGCCCAGGCCGCAACTGCTCAATACGCGTACGCGCCTTCTCAGCCCAAGTACCGCGCGGGTCATGCTTCAGATAAAGCGACCAATGTTCGCGAGCCCGCGCCGGGTCGCCTTTTTTCTCATAAGCCAGCGCTAAATTAAAATGCGCGTCGGCATGATTCGGCATCGCTCGAATCGCGCATCGCAAATTCTCGATGGCCTCATCAATCTTCCCGGCCTCTTCATAAACACAGCCCAAATTGTACCGGCAAATCGCGTTCGCCGGATCGAGAGCAACGGCGGCCAAAAAAGCATTCTGCGCATCTTCCAACCGGCGCTGATGGTAAAGCGCCACGCCCAAATTAATATGCGCCTCCACCCACTCAGGCGAAATCTCAATCACCCGCTGATAAGCCTCCACAGCCTCATCCACCGTCTCCGGCGAAGTTTCCGCAGCCAGCGCAATCTCAAACCATTCCTCCGCTGAACGCGAGCCCAGCTGATGAACATTGCTAGCCGCAGACGATGCCGGCGCCCCCTGCAGCGGCAGAATCCACTGAAGCTCCAGCGGATCAAACGGCGGCGCCATCTCGCCCGGAAGCACAAAAGCCACACTCTGCCGGCATTCCAGCAACCGCAAATTCTCCACACGCAGCGCCGAACCCCCAAGCTGCCGCTCGATCGCCGAAACCGCCCGCCGCAATCGCCGCGCCGGCACGCGCGAATCCGTCAGCCGCTTGATCGTCCGCAGCGCCACCAAATCCCCAAAATCGTAAAAGCGCTCGCCCCAACGAATCCGCGGCCGTACCAGCCGCAACCGTTCCCAATAGCGCAACCGCCGGTCATCCACCCCGACGATCCGCCGTGCCTCCGACCGCGTATATCGCTCGCCCAAGTTCCCCCGTCTCGCCGATGGCCCGCCCGCCGCGCGCGCGCCCCAAGCCAAAATTTCTGCGCTCGATTATCCCCCGGCTGTCAATCCCTGGCCAACCGGCCAGTGCCGCCACCGAAGTTCGTCCCAGCCATTACACGACAGGGAACACGCCCGGACCGCAAGCGCCGGCCGTGCTAGCCTGAAACGACGGGAGAGTGTAGTCGAAATGCCGCTCAGTGTAGCCGAAAAAGATCATCTCGTACGTCTGGTAGCCTGGGCGCGAATCGCCTTCGTGCTGCTGGCCTTCGTAGCCGCAGGCGAATCGCGAAGCGCCGGCGGATTCACCGGCATTTTTCTGCTCGGCTACGTAGTGGTCGCGCTGGTCCTCGCGTTTGTAGCGCAGTACTGGTCGAAACTCCGCATACGCGTGCCGGTATGGATCGATGTAATCGCCATGGCGATCTTTCTGCCCTTCACCGCATCGTACGTTTCGTTCGTGATGCTGTTTTGCTTCTCCGCTTTCGCGGTAGCCACTACCGCAAATGCCGAAGTAATCCGCGGCTTTGTCGGCCTTTCGGTAATGGCCGCCGCCGCCCGCCTGGGCTTACACAATCCCTGGAACCGCGGTTCCTTCATAGATTTCGGTGTACTAATGGCGGGCACTGTCGCAGCCGGAGCCGGCGCAGCCTGGCTCGGACGCCGCGAGCGCCAGGAAACCGACCATCGGCATCTGCTCGAGAAAATCTCCAATCAAATTCAATTCGAACGCGGCCTTTCGGAATCAATTCAACACGGCCTAGCCGATTTGGCCGAGGCCTTCGAGTGCGAGCAGGGTTGCCTCGCTTTCCTTGATAATGAACTAGATCGAATTTTCGTCTGGCGCATCAAGCCGGGAGAAACCCCAGCATCCGGGCCCGAAACGATGCCGCTCTCGCGCATGGATGCTTATCTTCTAGATTCGCTCGAAGTCACCATGTGCTGGAATTCCCTCGAAGGCGCTGGCGAAGGCTTCGGATGGGATCGCCGTACCGGTCAGCCAGTGGCGAATCCGCCCAAGCCATCTACCGCGATGAAGGATGAACTCGGAGTGAAATCGCTCGTAGCCGCCACGCTGCAAGAGGCCGACGGCCGCCCCTCAGGCCGCGTCATGGTCCTGAATCGCCGCCGCAAATTCTCGCGCACCGACCTGGCCTGGTTCGAGCACGTAGTGCGGCACATCTCCCCGCAAATCGACAATGTCTATCGCATGCGCCATCTCCGCGCGCGCACGGTAGAAGCCGAGCGCAGCCGCATTTCGCGCGATTTGCACGATGGCATTCTGCAAACTCTGCTGAGCCTGCAAATTCAACTCGAGGTAATGCGCCGGAACGCCTCAAACGGCAGCGCCCATTTGTCCTCGGACCTCGCCGCTCTGCAAAAAACCGTGCGACACGAAGCCGACGAACTCCGCCGCATGGTCACGGAAATGCGCCCGCTGCGAGTAGAAAGCGCCGACCTCCGCGAACTAATGCTAGGATTCGCCGAACGCTTCCAAAACGAGTCCGAATTAGCGGTAGATTTATTCGTAGACGACAAGAATTTACGCGCTCCAGACCGCGTCTGCCGCGAAATTTTCCAGATATACAGAGAGTCACTCAACAACATAAAAAAGCATGCTCACGCCAGCCACGTCGTGGTAAAACTGAATCAGGACGAATCAAAGCTCAATTTTGTCATCGATGACAACGGTTTGGGCTTCAGTTTCTCAGGCCGCTTCTCGAGTGAAGAGCTAGACCGGCTACGCTTGGGCCCTATTTCAATTAAGGAACGCGCCCGTAGTGTGGGGGGCAATCTCACGGTAGAATCGAATCCGGGTCATGGGGCGCGTCTAACAATCGAAATTCCATTGAATTGAAATGACAAAAGGGAAACCACCAGTGCGCATTCTTGTCGCCGACGACCACGCGATTTTTCGCGATGGCCTGCGGCGCCTGCTCGAAGGCTCCGACGACGTTTCCATCGTCGGCGAAGCCTCCAACGGCAATGAATGCATCAAGATGCTAGCCAAGTTGAAGCCCGATATTCTGCTCCTCGATCTACGCATGCCGGAAAAAGACGGCCTAGGGGTACTAGAAGAAATCAATTTCGATTCAATGGCCACGCGGGTCATAGTACTAACCGCCGCCGAAGACGATCGCGACGTAGTCCGCGCCATGCGCCTGGGCGCCCGCGGCGTAGTTCTGAAACAATCCGCCAGCGACCTGCTCCTAAAGAGCATCCGCAAAGTAAGCGACGGCGAAATCTGGCTAGACAACCGCATGACCGCCGAAGTGATCGACGCCTTCAAAAAGTCTTCAGAAGCCGGCCAGCGCCGCGAAAAGCCGTTACTGAGCGATCGCGAAAAGGAAATCGTGCAACTGGTAGCCCAAGGCTTCCGCAACAGGGAAATCGGCGAAAAACTCTTCATCAGCGAGCAAACCGTAAAAAATCACCTGCACAACATCTTCGACAAACTAGGCGTATCCGATCGCCTGGAACTAGCCCTCTACGCCATCCACCACCGCCTAATCGAGCAAGCCTAAGTTCGATTCCTCACTCGCTTCGCCGATCTCCTGAAATTCCGGTCCTTTCATAGACGATGCCGCGCTTGTAGCACAGCCACTCTTGGCTGTGTCGGGTTTAGGCAAATGGCTAGACGCAGCGCGGAAGCATACAAAAAGCCACAGCCAGGAGTGGCTGTGCTACAAAACATCACGCAAATCCTTCACTCTGCAATAGGTCGTAATACGATATAATGCTGCTTGTGCTTAAAGTAGCGCCGGTGTCCCTGCCGGCACCTTGCGAGCGAGATGCCAACCACAAACCGGCATCGCGCGCGGACCGAGCGTTAAAATTAACAATGAGTGCGACGCGATATCGAAATTCGACCGCCGGCCAATCCCGCGAACTAGTCCTCGTAATCTGCGCGTTGCTTCTCGTTGCCCTCTTCTCGCTCACCGGCATCCTAACCCGCGCCTTCCACAAAAAGCAGGCCGCCCTGGCCGCCGAGTGGTACGCCAAAGGCAACGTCTGCCTGGCGGCTAACTCCCCGCGCGAAGCCCTCGACGACTACCGCCGCGCCCTGATCTTCGACCCAGAAAATGAACCCTACCAACTCCATCTTGCCCAAGCCCTTGCCCAGCTAGGCCGCCAGGAAGAAGCCCGCGCCTATCTCCTAAATCTCCTGAGCGATCGCCCCGGCGACGGCGAAGTAAATTTCGAACTAGCCCGCCTAGCTGCCGAAACCGGAAACATCGACGATGCCGTCCGCTTCTATCACGCCGCCGTCTACGGCGCCTGGGAGAGCGACCCCGTCGCCGCCCAGCTGCGAGCGCGTCTCGAACTTTCCCAGTTTCTCGTCCGTCACGGCGAACGCACTCAGGCTGAAGCCGAACTCATGTCGCTGGCCGCGAATATCCCCGATCGCGACGCGCAATTGCACACCCAGGCAGGCGATTTATTTCAAAGCATGGGAGATTTAAGCGGCGCGCTCAGTGAATACCGCTTCGCGCTCAAAGCCGTGCCGGAAAATCTCACCGCCCGGATCGGTGCGGGAATGGTTTCATTCAAGTTGGGCAATTATTCGAAAGCAATCGAAGATCTGGAAATCGCCGCGAAAGCCGACCCTGAAAATAAAACCGTCGCAACGACGCTCGAGACCGCACGCCTGGCAATCGAATCGGATCCATTCAGCCCGCGGCTTTCCGTTCGCGAGAAAGCTCAACGCGTTTCAACAGCCCTGTCTCGCGCGATTCAACGCGCCGACCAGTGCAGCGCGTCCTCAAAAAATGCAAACGCGGCACCTCTCGCCGCGCTAGCCGCACAGGCGAAATCGCAGCGCGAGTCGATTTGGAGCGAACGCAATTTACTTTCCCATCCGGATCAACTCGACCCGGCGATGGAAATGGTTTTCAAAATTGAGACCGCGGCGAACCAGACGTGCGGCGAGCCCTCGAGCTTTGATGTGGCGCTCCAATTAATTGAACGTAAGCTCCGCGCCATGCAGGAAGGCGCCCCGGAATGAGCGGCGCGGCCCCCACAGTCCCGGCTGCGACGCCGCCCACAAAGGCTTCGGCGTGGGCCACATTTATCGCGCGCCTCGCCGGAACGCGCCGCCGCTGGGTCTCGGTCTTCAGCGAAGACCATCTTTTTCTGATGCTGGCCGTGTTGATTGGAATCTTCGCCGGCCTCTCAGTCGTGCTTTTCCGTATTTCCATCGAATGGATTCAACTCCTGCTGCTCGGCCCCGCCGTCCATCCATCGGTAACGCGCGTGCTTCTGGCTCCAACTCTTGCGGGCCTGGTTGTGGCCCTCTTGGTGATCCACGTGTTCCCCCGCGTGCGCGGCAGCGGCGTGAACCAGACCAAAGCCGCTGTCTATGTTTTCGATGGCTACGTCCCCTTCAGCACGGTAATCGGGAAATTCATCACCTGCGCCATCGCCATCGGCAGTGGCCAATCGCTCGGCCCCGAAGATCCCTCTCTGCAAATCGGAGCGGGCATCGCTTCCAGGCTGGGCCGCTCGCTGAAGCTCTCCCGTGAAAAAATCCGCCTGATCGCCCCGGTAGGTGCAGCCGCGGGCTTGGCCGCGGCGTTCAATGCTCCGATTTCAGCTGTTCTCTTCGTAATCGAAGAGGTGATTGGAAACTGGAGCGGCGGAGTTCTCGGCGCCATCGTGCTGGCCGCCGTATCGAGCGTGGTGGTGATGCGCCAGTTTCTCGGCACCAACGCTCTCTTCCGCATTCCCCCATTTCGCCTCGAACATTCCTCGGAATTGCTGGCCTACGCAGTGCTCGGAATCGTCGGCGGCGGCGCGTCCGTATTGCTGCTACAAGCCATCGCTGGAATCCGCCCGCGCCTGCGTCGCCTGCCGCGCTGGACGGAATATTTTCAACCGGCCCTCGCCGGCCTGCTCATCGGACTGATCGGAATCCGCGTCCCGCAAGTAATGGGCGCAGGCTACCCGATCATCGATTGGGCTCTCCACGATCAATTCACGTGGAACATGCTTTTGCTTCTGGCCGCCTGCAAAATTGTGGCCACCAGCCTGTCGTTCGTCAGCGGCACTCCCGGCGGAATGTTCGCCCCCACTCTTTTTATCGGCGCGATGCTCGGAGGCGCAGTCGGCGGCGTCGAGCATCTTTTCTTTCATCAGCTCACCGGCACGGTCGGCGCCTTCGCGCTTGTCGGCATGGGCACTCTTTTCGCCGGCTTCTTGCGCGTCCCGATCACCTCGGTCTTCATGGTCATCGAAGTTTCGGGAAGCTATTCCGCCATTCTTCCGGTCATGATTTCGAACACCATCGCCTATCTGATTTCTCGCCAATTTCAGCAAACGTCGCTCTTCGATTTGCTCGCGCGGCAGGACGGAATGATTCTGCCCTCGGTCGAAGAGCAACGCGAGCGAGTTCTGCTGCGCGTTGAAGACGCGATGCCGGAGCGCGATGGCGCGGCCGCCACTCCGGAAGAAATGTTCGCGGATGCGATTCGCCGAGCTGGCGTGACTTCCGAACTGTGCTTTCTGGCCGGCGGGCCGGTGGGTTGGCGCGTCTATCGCCGAGTCACCAAGTCTGACGAAGCGAAAGCCGACGAGGGTGTTACTTCGGAAGCCTCGCCGTTCTTGTATCTCGATCTCCCGCTCGAGGATGCATTGCAAATTATGGCCGATTGGCCCGTTCTACCGGTGATCAGCCGCGTAAATGCGCAGTCCCTCGAAGGCGTCCTAGCCCACGCCGACATTATGCGAGCTTTCCGGGAAGTAGGAAGCATCGAGCCATCCTAAGTAGCGCTGGCGTCCCCGCCGGCATCCGACGAGCGCAATCGCCGGTGAAGATTGCAATCGCGGCCGGAGCACCGCGGTAAATAAAGGGCGGCATTTGTGTTTTGCCGTCGGGGCAAGACTGCCGGCGTCGGAAAGCGCGAGATCCTCCTAAGTGCTGTAAACAGCGGCCCGTTCCGGAACCTCCATTCGTAACCCCTGTATTTTCAGCACGAAACTAGTACCTTTGTACCGATTCCATAGCCCAGAATTGAGTCCCTTGCGCTATTGGTTCTGCAAGTCCCTCCCACTATTCTAGATAGCGTCATCGGAAAGGATTGTGTCTGTGTCACACAAAGAGAGGCGAACGAGCCGGCGCTTCATGATGAAGCTCCCTCTAACCGTTCGCTGGATGGACAATACAGTAGTCGGCGAAGTTGCCACGGAATCCCGCGAGGTCAGCTCGCGGGGGCTCTACTTTTATCTTCCCAAGGTCCTCAAGAGCGGTTCGGCCGTCGAAATCGTCATGACGCTGCCGCACGAGCTCACCCAGGCCGGACCTGTGAAAGTCCGGTGTCTCGGGCGCATTCTGCGCACCGACGAACCCGGCCAGGGAGATATCGGTGTAGCTGCCGCGATCGAGCGGTACGAATTCCTGCGCAACGGCGAATCCGCCGCATAACGGTTTTCTTACCCAGACCCTGCGGAGATGGGTGAGAAGCGGCCGGGTAGCTTCGTCCTCAGCGGAGCTCCCGGCCATATTTTCGATTGGCAGAACCAGCCCTCTGGTGCCAATTCGGAACCCGCATTTTTCGAGCCTCTCCTACCGAATCCCGGAACTGTCCGCTTTTGCACATCCCAGATTCCAGAAACGGTCAAAAGTCACATTGTGACGCCCACGTAACCCCAATAAATCCCAGCAAATCAGGAGCTTACGGACTGGTGCGATTGGTACTTGGACTGCCATGTGCTCACCAGCGATTCGGGTGTCCGGGGGCTTTGCGTGTTCGAAGCGATGAGCGGCCGGCAGCAGGTAGCAGGGAACCTAGGGCGGCGACGACGCGTTTCGGTTTCGGCGATTCTCACCCTCCTGGCTGGATTTGCCTTTAATGGCGCTGCTGCGTTACACCGCGTCTTGCCCGCTCGCTCCGCGCAATCGGCGGATTTCTCCTCTCCTAACTTGGTTGCGCTCGCAGCTTCGGCGCGCATCGCATCGCGCAGCATTGCGCCGTCGGCGTTGCTCGTCAGCGCCAGCCCGCATCGCGCGGAATCGCTGACGGCGGGCCGGGAAACGCCATTCACGCTCACCGGCAACGGTACTCCGGATTTGGTGGTAGGCCTGAGCGTGCATCCGAAGCAATTCTCGCATCTTTCGACCAAGCCCATTTTGGGACGCACGTTCCGTCCCGGCGACGAACACACGCGCCGCTCCGTGGTAGTTCTGAGCGAGCGCCTCTGGCGGCGCAGCTTCGGCGCGGACCCAGCAGTAATCGGCAAAGCCATCACCCTAGATTCGCAGGATTACATAGTGATCGGCGTAATGCCCGCATCGTTCTGGTTCCCGCATCCCTCGGACCCAGTTGAGCTGTGGGTACCAGCGAAAGCTCCGTCGCTTTCTGTCGCGGAACTCACCTCCTAATCTCTCAACCTTCTTCCATCTTCCTTGGCTGAAAGCCTTGACCTACAGTCACTTGTGGGCTGCCCGACCCGTCCCTTACAAAAACTTTACGCCTTCCTTATGGGTTCCTGACCACGCCCCCGCTAAAGTTCTTGCTGCCTAGTGAGCCTGCCACCGAATCAAAGCGCTACGGAGGACGAGTTATGCGCGATGTCATTTTCATTGCCGTGACGGTTGTCTTTTTCGTGGTCTCGCTGCTCTACGTCAACGGCTGCGAGCGCTTGAAGTAGGAGATCGAAGATGACTTTGGGAACGCTGGCCATACTGATCATTTGCGGGCTGCTGCTGGGATATCTCTTTTACGCCCTGCTGCGCGCGGAAAAGTTCTAACCATGACGCCGAATGGCTGGACACAAATCATAGTCTTTCTCTTCGTGATCCTGGTGATCACCAAACCGCTAGGCATCTACCTGGCGCGCGTGTTCGAGCGCGAGAAAACCTTTCTCGATCCGCTAGCTCGCCCGATCGAGCGCCTGATCTACAAGCTCACCGGCGTCGACGAAGCCACCGAAATGCGCTGGACCGAATACACCGTAGCGATGCTGCTCTTCAGCGCCGCGTCGATGGTCCTGCTCTACCTGATCGAGCGCGTGCAGCTCTGGCTCCCGCTCAATCCGCAGCACTTCGCAAACATAGCCCCAGACCTAGCCTTCAATACTGCGGCATCATTCACGACCAACACGAATTGGCAGTCGTACTCCGGCGAATCCACGATGAGCTATCTGACGCAGATGGCCGGTCTTGCCTACCACAATTTCGTCTCGGCCGCCGTCGGCATCGCGCTGGCCATCGCGGTGATCCGCGGCATAGCGCGTCGCGAGCGCGAGACCATCGGAAATTTCTGGGTAGACCTCACGCGCGGACTTCTCTGGGTCCTGCTGCCGGTATGTTTAGTCGTAGCGCTCGTTTTTGTGTCGCAGGGAATGGTGCAGAACTTAAGGCCCTACGACAAAGCCGCTCTGGTTGAGCCACAACAGGTAACCACGACCGGCAACGACGGCAAGACCACCACACAGACCGTCACCGATCAAGTGATCGCGCAAGGGCCAGTAGCGTCTCAAGAAGCGATCAAGATGTTCGGCACGAACGGCGGCGGCTTCTTCAACGCCAACAGCGCGCATCCCTTCGAAAATCCCACGCCGCTGACCAATTTTCTGCAGCTACTTCTGATTTTCGCCGTCCCCTCGGCGCTCACTTACACACTCGGGTTCATGACCGGCTCTCGCAGGCACGGCTGGGCCGTATGGATGGCCATGGTGGTCGTTTTTCTCGCCGGCGTGACGGTGGCGTATTGGTCCGAGGCGAAAGGGAATCCGCTGTTGCATGGCGCGGATCAGCGCGCCACGTCGATGCAACCGGGCGGAAACATGGAAGGGAAGGAAGTGCGATTCGGGATCGCCGATTCAGGGCTGTTTGCCACGGTAACGACGGACGCGAGCTGCGGAGCGGTGAATGGAGTGCACGATTCCTACACGCCGCTAGGCGGTCTGGTCCCGCTCGTCAATATCATGCTGGGCGAGGTGATTTTCGGCGGCGTTGGTGCGGGTCTCTACGGCATGTTCGTGTTCATCATCCTGGCGGTATTTATCGCCGGATTGATGGTCGGAAGAACGCCCGAATATCTCGGCAAGAAGATCGAGTCCTATGACATCAAGATGGCCATGCTTGCGGTTTTGATCGTGTCCATGTCCATCCTGATTTTTTCAGCGATTGCCAGCGTCGAAAAATTCGGCACGTCAAGCATTTCGAATCCCGGCCCTCACGGCCTATCGCAAATTATGTACGCCTACACTTCCGCGGCCGGAAATAATGGCTCGGCATTCGCAGGGCTGAACACAAATACGCTTTGGTACAACACCAGCATGGCCTTCGTGATGCTGATGGGCCGCTTCTTCATGGTGATCCCCATCCTGGCTATCGCCGGAAGCCTCGCGCGAAAAAAGATTACTCCCGCATCGCTCGGAACATTTCCCGTGACGGGCCCGTTGTTCACGGTCCTGCTCGTTTCCACCATCATCATCGTCGGCGCGCTGACGTTTTTCCCAGCCCTAAGCCTCGGGCCGATTCTCGAGCACCTGCAAATGCTCGCCGGAAAGGTGTATTGAGGCCAACATGCCCACTCCAGAAAAATCCAAACTGCTCACCGACTCGCACCTGATAACGGTCGCAATAGTGGATTCATTCCGCAAGCTCAGTCCGCGCGTCTTGTACAAGAACCCGGTGATGTTCGTGGTCGAAGTCGGAGCGGTGCTGACCTCGATCGAATGGGCCTACGACCTCGCCCATCGAGTCCCAGGAACCGGATTCGGTTTGCAAATCACGCTGTGGCTTTGGTTCACGGTGCTGTTCGCGAATTTCGCGGAAGCCATGGCCGAAGGCCGCGGCAAAGCCCAAGCCGAGACGCTCCGAAAAGCGAAAGCAGAAACACCCGCGCGCCGCCTGAAGCGCGATGGCACGACCGAAGAGGTAGCCAGCACAGCCTTGCGCTCGGGAGATCACGTCCTCGTCGCCGCAGGCGAATTTATTCCCGGCGATGGCGAAGTCGTGCAAGGTGTGGCGTCGGTCGACGAATCGGCGATCACCGGTGAATCCGCCCCCGTAATTCGCGAAGCCGGCGGCGATCGCTCCGCGGTCACAGGCGGTACGCGCGTTCTTTCCGACGAAATCAAAGTTCTAATCACGTCGAATCCCGGCGAGACTTTTCTCGACCGCATGATCCAGCTCGTTGAAGGAGCTTCGCGCCAAAAAACGCCGAATGAAATCGCCCTGAATATTCTTCTCGCAGGGCTGACGATCATATTTCTCCTGGCGGTAGTCACGTTGCAGCCCTACGCGATCTATTCCGGCGCGCCACAGACTCTTTTCGTGTTGGTGTCGCTGCTGGTGTGCCTGATTCCTACTACGATCGGCGGCTTGCTCTCGGCGATTGGAATCGCCGGCATGGATCGCCTGATCCAACGCAACGTTCTAGCCATGTCGGGCCGCGCTGTCGAAGCCGCCGGCGATGTCGACGTTCTGCTGCTAGACAAAACCGGAACCATCACGTTAGGAAACCGTCAAGCCACACGCTTTTTCGCCGCCTCAGGCGTCACCGACGAAGATCTCGCCAACGCCGCGCAACTCGCTTCACTCGCCGATGAAACACCGGAGGGGCGCTCAATCGTTGTGCTGGCGAAGCAGAAGTACGGCCTACGCGGGCGCGAACTTTCGCCGCACAATCCGACATTTATTCCATTCACGGCGCAGACGCGCATGTCGGGCGTCGATCTCGACGGCCAGGAAATCCGCAAAGGCGCCGCCGAAGCCATCGAAAAATACGCAGGCACTCACGGCCAGCGCGTCCCGAAAGAAATTTTGGAAGCCGTACAAGCCATCTCCACATCGGGCGGCACGCCCCTACTAGTAGCCAGAAATCGCAAAGTCCTCGGCGCGATTCAATTGGAAGACGTAGTAAAAGGCGGTATGCGCGAACGTTTCGAACAACTCCGCGCCATGGGCATTCGCACCATGATGATCACCGGCGACAATCCGCTCACCGCCGCCGCCATCGCCCGCCAAGCAGGCGTCGACGGCTTCCTGGCCGAAGCCAAGCCCGAAGACAAAATGGCGCTAATCAAGAGCGAGCAGATGAAAGGCAAGCTCGTAGCCATGACCGGCGATGGCACCAACGACGCCCCCGCGCTAGCTCAAGCCGACGTAGGCGTAGCCATGAACACCGGCACGCAAGCCGCAAAAGAAGCCGGCAACATGGTCGACCTCGATTCGAATCCTACCAAGCTCATCGAGATCGTGGAAATCGGCAAGCAGTTGCTGATTACCCGCGGCGCGCTTACCACTTTCTCGGTGGCCAACGACGTCGCCAAATATTTCGCGATTATCCCGGCGATGTTTGCCGCCGCGTTTCCAGCGCTCGAAATCCTGAATGTCATGCACCTGCGCACGCCGCAATCCGCGATTCTCTCCGCGGTGATTTTCAACGCGCTGATCATCGTGGCGTTGATTCCATTGGCGCTGCGAGGCGTGCGCTATCGTCCGGTAGGCGCCGAAGCCTTGCTGCGCCGCAATCTGTTGATCTATGGCGTGGGCGGAGTAATCGCGCCATTCATCGGCATCAAGCTGATTGACATGATCGTGACGTACCTGCACTGGGCGTGAGGCCAATATGAAGAAAAATCTGATGATCTCAATCTGGATGACGCTGGTTACTACGCTAATCTTCGGCCTGCTCTATCCGCTGGCGGTGACAGGCATCGCGCAAGTAACCATGTCATCGCGAGCCAACGGGCAACTCCTCACCCCAAACGGAAAGCTAGTCGGCTCGGCAATCATCGGCCAACCGTTCAGCCAACCTCAATATTTCCATTCGCGCCCGTCGGCAGCCGGAAACGGCTATGACCCCACAGCCAGTGGCGGCTCAAATCTTGGACCAACCAACAAAACGCTGACCGATCGCGTAAATGGCGACGTGGCCAAGCTCCAGGCCGAAAATCCAAACGCCCCAGTCCCAGTCGACCTAGTAACGACGTCGGGATCGGGCCTGGATCCGCACATTTCACCGGCCGCAGCCGAATTCCAAATCCCAAGAGTAGCCCACGCCCGCGGAATCTCAGAAACAGATCTGCGAACGATAATCGCAAAACACACCAAAGGCCGCGACCTAGGTTTCCTCGGCGAACCCCGCGTCAACGTACTCGAGCTAAATCTGGAACTAGATGCCACTCACCCCATCGCGCATTAGCGGGACCCGCATTTGCACTAGCTTTTGTGGGTGCCTCCGCCTAGGCGGACGCCGTCTTTGCGCGTGGGGTTCTTGAATCCGCGTTCGACGTGGCAATTTCTTCAGAGTGAAATCTCAAATGCCTCCATTGACACGCTCTACGGCACTTGAATTTCTCTACGTAGGGGCGACGGCTCGACTCGCCCGCCCGTGTAACGCCCGCCAAAAATGTGGCCTATTTGCGCAGGCGTAACGCGATCCGGCATTCTTCCCATTCCATCCGCCTCGCAAATGTCCACGATGTCAACAAAACCATTTGAAATCTCAAATCTGAAATTTGAAATTTCTTCTGCCCCAACCCTACTTGCGCGATTTCCCGTTCGCGTCACGTGCTAAAACGAAGCGATACCCGACCCAGGGCTCCGTCAAAATATATTTCGGCCGCGAAGGCTCAGGCTCAATCTTCTTCCGCAACTGATTCACGGTCACCCGCAGATATTCCGTCTCGTCCCCATAATCCGGCCCCCAAACAGCCTGCAACAAACGCCGGTGCGATAGCGGCTTCCCCTGATTGGCAACCAAATGCCGCAGCAATTCGAATTCTTTCGGCGTGAGATGAACGTCCTCACCGCGCGCGGTCACCGAGCGGCTCTCAAAATCAATCTTCAAATCCTTGGTCGCTATGGGCGTAAGCACTTCATTGGGCGTAGTTCGACGCAACGCCGCGCGAATGCGCGCCAGCAATTCCTCCATGCTGAAAGGCTTCGTAACGTAATCATCAGCCCCAGCATCGAGCGAGCGCACTTTATCTTTTTCCGAACTGCGCACGGTGAGCATGATGATAGGCACACTCGAAGCGGCGCGAAGATCGCGGCAAGTAGCCAAGCCGTCGAGCCCCGGCATATTCATATCGAGCAGAACGAGATCGGGACGCTCGCGCCGAAATTCGGCAAGCGCGGATTCGCCATCGCGCGCTTCTACGATGGCATAACCTTCAGAGGAAAGCGTGGCGCGCAGCACGCGGCGAATCTGCGGTTCGTCGTCCACCACCAAAATCTTCGCGCCCTTCAACGCGTTCCGCCGCTGGCGCGATCGATTGGCAGGCTGAACGAAAATACCGAACCGTGCCCGAGCTGGCTGGTCACTCCGATGGTGCCGCCATGCGCCTCGACAATCGCTTTCGCGATCGGCAAGCCCATGCCCGTTCCTTGCACTTGGAAACGCTGGTCTTTGCCGCGATAAAATTTGTCGAAGATCAATCCCAATTCCATATCCTCGATGCCCGGT
>Ga0206813_1048_pt1 | contig 31591 bp, 24 predicted proteins | sample Alteio_BWOrgCont_92_FD_152856 | JGI IMG/M metagenome (GOLD analysis project Ga0206813, IMG submission 152856) | Enriched cells from forest soil in Barre Woods Harvard Forest LTER site, Petersham, Massachusetts, United States -... | ecosystem: Environmental > Terrestrial > Soil > Temperate forest >...
GAATGGTCAGGCTTGGAATCGTGATGGTTTGCGTCTTGGTGCCGCGGTATTTCGGCAAGAGCACCACAACCTGGTGCCCGGCTTCCACGAGCGCCGCGCTGAGCGCGCCAACCACATCGGCGAGGCCGCCGGTCTTCGAATACGGCACGCCCTCGGAAGCCACGAAAAGAATTTTCATCGCGCTCGCACCGGACGGAGAAGCTACCGGAGCGGTGCAGGTTCGTCAAGAAGAACCCTGCGGCTCAAGCACGGTGAAAATTGCTAAACTCGACGCCGCGATGACGCGACAAAAGCTGGGCCAACATTTTCTTTCCGATTTGAATTGGCGGAAAAGAATATTGCAGACGCTGAACGTCGCGCGCGGCGAAACCTGGCTGGAAATTGGCGCGGGGCATGGTGAAATGACCGAGCTGCTGGCGCGCGCTGGGGCCCGAGTGGTGGCCATTGAAACGGACTCGCAACTGGCGGAGGGCCTCGCCAAACATTCGGCCTCATGGGGAGACGTGCGAGTTGTTCCGGGGGATGTTTTGCAGCTCGATTTGCGCGCGTTGGCCCGCGACGGAGTCCGCGTTTACGGAAATTTGCCTTACTACATCACCTCGCCGATCCTGCGGCGCCTCTTCGCCCTCGCCGATCGCATCAAGTCGATCGACATCGTCATTCAATTGGAAGTTGCCGCGCGCATCGCCGCGCCGCCGGGCGGCCGCGAGCACGGATATCTCTCTGCGCTGTGCCAGTTCTACTCCAAGCCGGAAATCGTGCTGCGAATTCCGGCAGGCGCGTTTCGGCCACCGCCGGAAGTAACGTCCGCGCTGGTAAATATGACCATGCCCGGCGAGCGAGCAACATTGGAAATCAAGGATGAACCACGTTTTCTCGAGTTCCTGCAAACGTGCTTCGGCCAAAAAAGAAAAACGCTAAGAAATAATCTGCGCGGTCTGGCCAGCGGCCCAAGAATCGAAGCCGCGCTGCAAAAGTATCAAATCACGCCAAAAGCCCGCGCCGAAGAACTAACCCTGCAGCAATTTGCAGAAGTCTACGAGGCGATCCAGGTTGCGTAGCGGCGGGCTTTAGCCTGGCAGCTTTGCTTCGTGGCGCGATGGCAGCAGGCGAGAAAGATGCTGGACTGAAGCCTAACGCTAGGAAATTCGTTGCTAGTCTTCGGGTTCGAGGTGCTGCAGAACCGCCTGAAGGCGATCGGGGAAATCGGTCATCACCCCATCTACGCCGGCGTTAACCACCCGGCGCATCTGATCGGGTTTATTCGCCGTCCAAGTGGCCACTTGCAAGTCCGCCGCGTGAGCCTCGGCAATCAATTCCGGCGTGACCAGATCCGCGCGCGGGCAAAATTGACGAGCGCCCACTCCGATGGCCAGCTTCACAGAATCCGGATTCACTTCCTCGACGAGCAGTCCGGTCATCAGCGTGTTATCAAATTGCCGTAGGCCGTCAAGCGTGGACGGATCGAACGAAAGCAGCACCACGCGCGCTGCATCGCCCTTGCTCGTCAGTTCCGCGGCGAGTGAGTGATGCAGGTTCCAGGCGACTTCATATTTTATTTCGAGATAGAGAAGAATATCCGCCTCGCGGGCAAACGCGAGAACTTGCTCGAGCGTGGGGACGCGCTCGCCCATGTACGTGCGATCGAACCATTTCCCTGCATCGAGTTCGGAAATTTGCGCCAGCGTGAGATCGCGGATTGCGCCGCGCCCGTTGGTGGTTCGCTCCACAGTGGAATCATGAATCGCCACGAAGCGGGCATCGCGAGTCATGTGCAAATCGGTCTCGATAAATCGCGCCCCCAGTTCGACGGCGCGCCGAAACGCCACCATCGTATTTTCCGGCGCATGGCCGGAAGCGCCGCGATGCGCGATGACCCAAGGCTGTCGCATGTCCGCCTATCCTAACAGAATCACAGGTCCGGAAATTCCGCTAGCCGCGAATGTGCCATCAAGCGCACGTCGCGGCGGCTCCCCCGTAGCGCTGGCGTCCCCGCCGGCTCCTACGAGCGCAAATCTCGACAAGGGCGACACTCACGGGCGGGTCGCCGGTCAAAATTAATGGCATTGCTTTGGTCGTTCGCGCCGAAGGGCTGAGCGCAATTGCCGACTGTTGCGGTCGTGAGAGCCGGCGATACGCTAGAGCTACAAAGGCGGAGACCTGGCAAATCCTTTCGCATTTGGGGCAAGCCGCTACTGTCATTAGGCAGGGCCAGCGAGAGCCGACGCTGGAGTCCGAGGCGGACCCCGGAGTCCGACGAGGAAATACCCTGCAACGCACTCATTACAAGTAACTTATATAAAACTCTCCCGACCTCTCTAACCCCGCCTTTTGGCTCCCGAATTGCCAAACCCCTACACTACGATTCGCCAGTTGTGTCACCGGCGAGTCGCAAATCGCAGCAGATTTGGGCCGACGTCCCTACTTGGGAGGGCACGTGGCACTACTGGTTCTGCTAATTGTCGGAGTAGTGGTCAGCCAGACCTGGATCGAATGGCGCGATACGCGCCGCGGCTGGCACGTACCCGAATGGGCGAGCGGACTCGGACTCGCCGCGCTCGTAGCCACCCCACTCACAGCAACCGCCTCCTTCGCCTCCATGTGGTACCAAGATTCGCTCGGGCTGCTAGGTCGCGGCATTGGCGCCTGGTTCTGGTTCGAAATGGGCTTCGCTCTCTGCGCCATGGGCATCGTAGTAGCAGCCACGCGCCGCAAGAGACTTCGCACGCTGATGGTAATCGCCGGCGTTTTGACCATCGCGCTTTGGATCGGTCTCGCGCTCTCGACTTAGGATTTCAGGATCGATCAGCCGCATCGCGGATCGATTCGCTTCCTCCTCACATTTCAAAATCTAGTTTGCGGAATCGCTCGCGGCCGCTCGTGTTGTATCTCCCGCGCAGCAGCATCTTGCTCTGAACCGCAAAGCTCGCCATACTTGGGGTGATGAAGCGGGCATGGATCGTCCTCGCGGCCTGCGCCGTCCTAGCGGGCGGTGTGTGTGCGGATGAATTGCATCTAAAAGACGGCACTGTGCTGAATGGCACGATTGTCGGCTTCGATGAAAATTCGTTTAAAGTAAAAACAAATTACGGTTACGCGATCGTCCGCCGCGATCAGGTCGTCTCGATCGAAGTGCGCGACCCAGACGCCGACGCCAACGCCGCCAAGAAGCCCGATCCGAACGCCAAGCCGCCAGCACCCGCCCCAACCGGTTCGACTTTCCCATCCGCAAATGGAGCGCCCGCGACTCCGCCAGCGCCCCATCACCAATCGGCAGTAGTCTCGCCGACATCGGCGACAAATTCCGCGCCGCCGGGGGTCACCAGTTCAACCGCCGCAGCGAAAACAGAACCGGTGTATCAGCCATCCACCGGAAAGCCGAACCCTCCGGCGAATTCATCATCGGCGCCGATCAACGCGCCGGCGATAGTAAATGCCAACAACTCGCGTCCGCCTGCGGCCACCTATGGCGCTGAAGCAACTCCGCCGCCGGCCAGCATCAAGCCTACAAAAACCATGATGGAGCCGCCGAAAATGCGCTCCGCACCGGCCGCCGCAACCGCGAAGCCTCCCGCGATCGCCGCAAACGCGCCGGGTCCGACGCCAGCAGCTGCGACAGCCGCGGCGCTGCCTACAATTCCGAAGCCTGCGCCGCCCGAGCCGATTCGCGAATCGATCGACGGCAACACCTACACAAACGCCACTTACGGATTCCAAATGTTCCGTCCACCAGGATGGGACATCATCGCGGACGCGCGCACGACATTGCCCGGAGCGATCGCGGCACTCGGCACCAGCGATCAGACAACCTACCTGCTGATTGGCGCAAGCCCGTCGGCTGGCACGCTTGACGCCGATCTAAAAGCGTCCGACCGCAAGTTGAATGAAATGGTGGAGAACTATCGCCCGCTGGGCGACAAATCGTCGACAGTGTCAGGATTTCCAGCTGTGGAGCGGAAATTTCGCGGCGCGGTGGACGGCAAAGATTGGTCAGGAACGGTAGTTCTGATTCAGCGAGGAAAGATTCTTTACACGGTTTTCGGAATGACCTACGCGGGCACCGATCTGGTGCAAATCCAGGAAAACGTAATCCACCGCGCCATCACCAGCCTGAAATTCGCAAGGTAAGTCGGCGACGCGCCAGCGGGCCCGGCATTCGACTTCTCACAATCAAAACTCGCGCTTCGGCGGAGTCTGCTCCGCCCCGACGCGTCCGGTCGTGATATCCGCCTGGAAATAATTCTCCGCGCGAATCGGAGCGCCGGCGATGCGTCGAAGGATATTAAGTTGGCCGATGTGCGTTAATGTATCGGCCACCGCGCCTTGAAATAGCTTCTCCACAGGTGCCCCGACGGGCGCGCCCGAGGCCAGATAATCATCGAGTGCTTTGAGCGCCGCGAAAAATCGCGCGGTATCTTCATCCCAACTGCGCGGCTCGGAATCGTGCCAGGCGTGATTCCCTTTCGCGATTCCCAGCCCCCAGTCCATGAGGTCGCTCATGTGCGCCAGAATTTGCCCGGGCGTGCGCACACCCGGGGCCGCCTGAAATCCGGAAAAACTGGCGGGCGCCCCGCGTATGGCTTTGCCGCCGCGATACGCAAGCGTCGCTACTGTGTGGCGCAGGAGATCCAGTTTTTCGTTTGCGCTGTTTGCCATCATTGACCTCTAGAATTTTGTGACTTCGGAGAAATGAAAATCGCGGACTTTCATCGCGGGCACAACCATCTCGAATGACTCCTCGCCCGCCGCGCGCACCGGCACACCGAGCTTCTCCACGTTCGAGAGCAATGCGATCATGCTTTGATTGAATCGAAAATTGCGAATGCCGCCGGCGATGCGGCCGTTTTCGATCAGGAAGGTGCCGTCGCGCGTCATGCCGGTGAGAATTTTTTGATAGGGATCCACTTCGCGAATGTACCAGAGCCGCGTGACCAGCACGCCGCGCTCGGTGGAGCGAACCATTTCATCCACGGTGGCCGTGCCGCCGGCAAAAACGAGATTCATGGGCGCTTCGCCGTATTCATTGGGCAGCGAGAAGCCGTGCCCGGTCGGCTTGGCTTTCATTTTCCTGGCGCTGGCACGCGAGTAAACCAGATTCCGCGGCACGCCGTGATCTACCAGATGCACTTTCTCGCGCGGCATGCCTTCGCCATCATAGGGCGCGCCGAGCTGCAAGGGATGATAGACGTCATCCCAAATGGAAATATTTTCGCCGAAGAGCTTTTTGCCCATGCGGCCGGTAAATACCGAGCGCTGATCGCGCACCGCCGTAGCCGCGAAATCGTAAAAGAGAAAGCCGACAAGATCGAGCACTGCCGGCGGCTCGAGAATCACGGTGTAATGCCCTGCCGGAATTTCCAGCGGCGCGCGTGAGGCGATCGATTTCTCACTCGCGGATTCCGCCAGCGCCTCGGGATCGATGTCGGTCAAGTTCGCCGAACTGGCCTTGGCCCAACCTGAAGAATCCTTCTCGAGAATCGTAATCGAGAATTCCGCGCGCGTCTGCTCGTAGTGCGCAAAAAGCCCGCGTGAATTCGCCAGCACGGATTCAGACAAGCCAGTCGAAAAAATTCCCGCCGCAGTCTGCTTCGTAGTCGTTGCGTTCGAGCAGACTCGCGCGACAGCTCGCGCGCGGTCCGCCGCGGTCGCCGCCGCGGTCATGGGATAAAATCGCCGCACTTTCTGGTATTTCTGCTGTCGCGGCATCGGCAACAAATTCGGATCCTTCCGCTGCACGCGCGCCAAACTCGACGCCGCCTCCACCACCCGCCGCAGCGACGCTTCATCCGTCTTGTTGGTCACCGCCCGCGCCGTGCAGCCGTCGAAAACCACGCGCACCGACAGAGCGAGGTTTTGCTCGGCAACATGCTGGTGAATGGTGTTGTTGGCGAAGCGGGTCAGCGCGTCGCTGACCGCGCCGATCTCGACTTCGGTCTCATCGGCATCGCTCAGCTTGAAAACGCGGCCGGCAAGCTCTCGCAGCTCAGTCAGCCCCACGCGAAAATCAGCGGACGGATGCGAATGATACGCGGCGCTCGCGGCTCGAGCAGATTTCTTCGATTTGCGCGCGGCAGCCATTTATTTTGCGAAAGCCACTCCGATTTTCACATTTCGAAAGCGCGAAGGCGCTGCTCCGTGGCCCGTTCCCATGACTTGCTGGGGCTGGCCCTTCCCGCAATTCGGCGTGCCCCAAAGCGTCCAAAATTCGCGCGAGCAAATCGCGTCGCAACTGTTCCAGAATTCGGTGGTGATGCCGCTATAGCTCGGATTCTTGATCATGCGGCCTTTTTTGCCGCCTTTGATCTCCCAGCCGATTTCCGTCGAAAACTGAAAATGGTAGCGGCGGTCGTCGATCGACCACGAGCGATTCGTCTCCATCAGGACCGCGTCGTCGGTATCAGCGATCAGGTCGTCATATTTCCAGGTTCCGGGCTGCAAGCTCACATTGGTCATGCGAATAATCGGCAGGCGATTCCAACTTTCGGTGCGCATCGTCCCGCCCGAGCGTTTCTCGCCGATCTCCGCGGCGCTCTCGCGATTGCTCAAATAACCGGTAAAAAGCCCATTCGAAATAATCGGAGTGCATTGCGCGGGAACGCCTTCATCGTCATAGCCAAAAGTGCCAAGCCCCGGCCCATGCTCGAGCCGCGCGTCCGCCACCACGTCCACAATCTCCGAGCCATAGCGAAGTTTGCGCAGCTTATCGACGGTCAGAAAACTCATGCCCGCAAAATTCGCTTCTTGCCCGAGCACGCGATCGAGTTCGATGGGATGCCCGATCGATTCGTGAATCTGCAATCCAAGTTGCGCGCTTTCCAGAATAATCGTGCTGGCGCCTTCGGGACACTGCAGCGCCGAATGAAGCGCCACGGATTCTTCCCCTACGCGCCCGGCATTCGCGACCAGATCGAGCGACTCGACCAACTCGTAGCCGCTCTCCATATGCTGCCCGCCAAAACTATTAGGATACGAGCGTTTCTGAATTTCTTTCTCAGCGAAACTGGTAGCCACGATCCCCGCGCCCGAAAGCATCTTCACTTGATGGATTGCGGAGCCGATGCTCGAAGCGAAAAACTGCTCGATGCGCCGAAACGACATGGACCCTTCGGCCAGAGTGACGCCTTTGACGCGCCGCATTTCCTTGTCGGCAGCCAGAAGCAAGTCGATCTGCCGCTCGACCGGAATGCGGAACGGATCCTTGATGAAGGGACTTTGCCAGGTGTCAACGTACGCCTGCTCGGAAGCGAGAACCACATTGTGCGTCTTCGCCAGCGCCGAAGCCTTCGCGATCGAAACCGCTTCTGCAGCGCAGGCCTGCACACCTTCGCGCGTAAGACGATCGGTAGCAGCAAATCCCCAGGCTCCACTGGCGATTACGCGCACACCAATACCGAGAGATTCGCTCTCGACCACGGTTCCAACCGCTCCATTTTTTGTGGAAATATCGCGCTGGCGAATGTCCATCACCCGCGCATCGGCATAAGTCGCGCCGCGCACGAGCGCCGTTCCAACCGCGATGTGAGCCCAATCATTCATGCTGGTTGCGGCAGGATTTCGCACTCCCGCCGCGTGAGTATGCGCAGATTCCGACTGGAAGAATCCTAGGTGCCTTCGTCCCAGGACGCGAGATAGTGTTCCTGCTCCGCCGTAAGCTTATCGAGCTGAAAGCCCATCGATTCGAGTTTCAATTTCGCAATCTGCCGGTCCAGCACTTCAGGCACAGGATAAACTTGCTTGCCCATTTCGCTGGCATGCTTGATCAAATGATCGACCGAAAGCGCCTGGTTCGCGAAGCTCATATCCATCACGGCAGCCGGGTGTCCTTCGGCTGCGGCCAGATTGATCAAGCGGCCATCGCCCAGCAGATAAATTTTGCGGCCGTCGCGCATCACGTATTCGTCGACCATTACGCGCGCCTGCTTCTTCGAACTCGATAGTTTTTCCAGCGCCGCGATATCGATCTCCACGTTGAAGTGGCCCGAATTGCACATCACCGCGCCATCCTTCATGTTCTCGAAATGTTCCGCAGCCAAAACCGATTTATTTCCGGTGACGGTAACAAAAATGTCGCCGATCTTCGCGGCTTCGGCCATGGGCATCACGCGGAATCCATCCATCACCGCTTCAATCGCCCGCGTCGGATTAATCTCGGTGACGATCACGTCAGCGCCAAGCCCCTTGGCCCGCATTGCCACGCCGCGCCCGCACCAGCCGTAGCCCGCGATCACTACACGCAGACCCGCAACCAACAAATTGGTGGCGCGAATAATTCCGTCCAGCGTCGATTGACCGGTTCCGTAGCGATTATCAAAAAGATGCTTCGTCAAAGCATCATTCACCGCAATAATCGGATACTTCAGCGTACCGTCTTTCGCCATGGCCCGCAGCCGAATCACTCCGGTAGTAGTCTCCTCAGTGCCGCCAATCACGTTCTTCACCAAGTCCGTACGCTTGGTAAGAAGTTGCGTCACCAAGTCCGCGCCATCATCCAGCGTAATCTGCGGCAAATGATCGAGCGCCGCGCTGATGTGCGCATAATAAGTGGCGTTGTCCTCGCCCTTGATCGCAAAAGTCGGAATTCCGTAGTCCTTCACCAACGAAGCCGCCACATCATCCTGCGTAGAAAGCGGATTCGAAGCGCAAAGCACCACGTCCGCCCCGCCATCGCGCAATGTGATCGCCAGATTCGCCGTCTCGCTCGTCACGTGCAAGCAAGCCGACATGCGAATACCCTTCAGCGGCTGATCCTTAATGAATTGCTTGCGAATAATCTGCAGCACGGGCATGTGCTGATTCGCCCATTCGATGCGCCGCTTCCCTACTCCCGCGAGCGCGATATCCTTGACGTCACCGGACACTTTGGATGCTGTTTCCACGGAATGCTCTCCTAAATTGTCTTCGCGAAGGGATTAGCTGCGTGACACCGCGACGGCACCCGAGCCAACCTCGCTCCGGATTTTCGCAGCCTTGTCGGTGCGTTCCCAGGTAAAACCGGCTTCGTTGCGTCCAAAGTGACCATAGGCTGCCGTCGGACGATAAATTGGCCGCCGCAGATCGAGCGTTTCGATAATTCCCGCCGGCGTCAATTTGAAGTTCGCGCGAATCAACTCGGTGATTTGCGGATCGGAAATTACGCCGGTGCCAAACGTATCGACCATCACGGAAACCGGCTCGGCCACGCCGATCGCGTATGCGATCTGCACTTCGAGCTTCGTCGCCACGCCCGCCGCCACCAAATTTTTCGCCACGTAGCGCGCCATGTAGCAAGCCGAGCGGTCCACCTTCGTTGGATCTTTGCCCGAAAGCGCCCCGCCGCCATGACGGCTGTATCCGCCATAAGTATCGACAATAATCTTGCGGCCCGTTAATCCCGCATCGCCCATCGGCCCGCCGACCACGAATCGGCCGGTAGGATTGATGTGAATTTTCGTCTTCGCGTCAAGCATCTCGCGCGGCACAATCGGCTTGATCACCTGCTCGGTGATCGACTTGCGCAATTCTTCGTTGGAAATCGAGTCGCCATGCTGCGTTGAAACCACCACACAATCGACGCGCACGGGGCGACCCTTCACATATTCCACAGTAACTTGGGTTTTTCCATCAGGACGGAGACCTTTAACCTGATCCTTCTTACGTACTTCCGAGAGGCGCCGTGCCAGCAAATGTGCAAGCTGGATCGGCATAGGCATCAATTCCGGCGTTTCATCGCAAGCAAAACCAAACATCAAGCCCTGATCGCCCGCGCCGCCGGTGTCCACGCCCTGCGCGATATCCGGCGACTGCTTCTTGATCGACGAAATCACCCCGCAAGTATCGGCATCGAATCCATATTTCGCGCGCGTATAGCCAACATCGCGAATCACTTCGCGCGCCACGTCGGCAAAATCCACATAACCGGTGGTGGTGATTTCGCCCGCAACGACCACCAGGCCAGTGGTAACCAGCGTTTCGCAGGCGACCCGGCCCTTCGGGTCCTGCTTCATCACTTCGTCAAGAATCGCATCGGAAATCTGGTCGGCGATTTTATCGGGGTGACCTTCGGTCACGGACTCCGAGGTAAACAGGTAGCGCTCTTCAGAAGATGTCAAAAGACTGTCCTCCCGGGGACTGAATTACGAAAGTGAAGCCCAAGCCGCATTTTCGCAGGGGGAATGCGAAAAATTGAAAGTAGCATGCGCCCCAAACACTGTCAACGCTTTGCGCCGAAACGGGTTATTAGCCGCTTAAACGGCGATTTTCGCTGCTGAAATGCTGCTTCCGGCTACTTGGCGCTACTCCGCTGCCCCGGCTGCCGCTCCGTTTCCGCCCGTTCGCCGGTACATCAGGAACGCGTGAATGAAATCGTCCAGGTCGCCATTGAGCACTTTTTCCACATCCCCGCGCTCAACTTTCGTCCGGTGATCCTTAATAATCTGATAAGGCTGCAAAGTGTAAGTGCGCACCTGGCTCCCGAAACTGATCTCGCTCTTCGAGTCCTCGAGTTTCTGAGCCACCCCGCGCCTCTTCTCAAGCTCAAGCTCGTAGAGCTTCGAGCGCAGAAACTTCATGGCCAACTCGCGATTCTTATGCTGGCTCCGTTCATTCTGGCACTGGACCACGGTTCCGGTAGGCAAGTGAGTAAATCGCACCGCAGTCTCCACCTTATTGACGTTCTGACCGCCATGCCCGCCCGCGCGGAAGGTATCGATGCGCAAATCTTCTGGCTTGATGATCACCTCAATGCGGTCATCAATTTCCGGGATGACGAAAACTGACGCAAACGAAGTATGCCGCCGTGCCGCCTGATCGAAAGGCGAAATGCGAATCAAACGGTGCACGCCCGTCTCGCCCGTAAGCAATCCGAAGGCATTCTCGCCCTCGAAGCGCAAAGTAGCCGATTTAATTCCGGCCTCTTCCCCCGGCGTCGAATCCATCAGCGTGACGCTAATCTTGTGCGCCTCCGCCCAACGCATATACATGCGCATCAACATCTCCGCCCAGTCTTGCGATTCGGTCCCGCCGGCCCCAGGCTTGATGGTCATGATCGCGTTCATAGCGTCCGTCTCGCCCGAAAGCAAAGTTTTCGTCTCGACGTCCGCAACATAGGTATCCGCAGTTATCAATTCCGCCGCAACATCGTTCAACAAAGAGTCGCGCTGCTCCGCATTCGACTCTTCTTTCGCCAAATTAAAATAAGTCTCAATATCGCTGAGCATGCGTGCGAGTTTTTCGTCCGCGGTCAGGCGTTCCTCAAGCTGCTTGCGCTCCTGCAGTACAGCCTGCGCCTGTTCCTGGTTGCCCCAGAAATCAGGCTGATTGGTTTTGTCTTCGAGAATGGTTAATCGCTGGCGGTTAGCGGAAACGTCAAAGATAGCGCCGCACCAGCTCGATGCGAGTGCTGAGCTCGGCGAAGCGCTGCTGCAAGTCTTCAATATGTTCAGCCACGAAAATTCCTCTGCGAACAGTTTACATTCAATCGCGCGCAGATGATAGAAGTAGCGTCGGCAGCTCTGCCGGCATCTTACGACCTCGATTGCAGTCAATGGCAGCAATCGAGGACGGACTACAAGAGCTCGTCGAAGCTACATTCCCAGTCCGTCCTCGATCACTGCCCTTCCGCAAATTCGCCGTCGTAAGATGCCGGCAGAGACGCCGGCGCTACTTGGCTAATCGACCGTGATGCGCTCCGCGGCGATACTGCCCTGAATATGCGCCAGCAGATTTCCGTTCGTATCAAACTGATCGATCGTAAATGTGCCGGTGTAGCTGTTTCCACCATGCCCTACCGTCACCTGTTCCTTGATGTTGGCGGGCCCAATCAACGTCGCCCCCGTTGGATCCCATGACAGCCCAAAGTGATTCAGCTTGAACGAAGACCGGCTCGTCTGCCGCCAAACTCCCAAGCGGAAATTGCCGGTAATCGGCGGCCGGCCCGAATTCGTAATCTCGGTACCGTCGGCGTGCCAGACGGTATAGCCCTGATCGATGAGTGTGCCATCCGGAATTCCGCTGCTTCCTTCCGATGTGAAAGTGAATTTCCACATGCCCACGATCCCGGCTCCGCCCTCGAACTCGCCCTGCGGTTCTTGCCCCGAATTCACAACTTGCGAAGGCTTGCCCGACTCACCGCCCGCCTGACTCGACTTTTTCTCTGGCCGAACCGGCGCGGCAGGCACGCTTCCATTGTAAAAACCGCAGCCTGTTACGGCCGCCCCTGTTCCCGGAAAAGCAGAAATGCCCGCCGCAAAGGCATTCAGTTTTGCGGATTGCGCGTTCACTCCCTGAGCAAAGCAAAGAAAAACCGCCGCAGCCACCAGCCACGAACCTCGCACGACCATTTTGCTTATCATGTTTTTAGTCTCCTCCTCGAATCGATGGATTCGAGCGGCCCTTATCGCGCAACGCCCGCGCGGCCTCAATGCAAACTGATTCACTCTCTGTACATTCTTCAAACACTGTGTAAGTTATTGCGGATACGGCCTCTAGCGGCGTCGCCGGCATCCTCGTTAGAGTTCTAGTTCTATACTTGACTGCCCTTGAAACAGGCTTCACAATTCCGCCATCGCGTTCCCCGCGCATTTCCAGGGCTTTCGCACATGGATTCGAGCACCGCACACAGCGCTTCGTTCGGTCCCTACGCCCTCGACGCTCGCTCTGGCGAGCTGCGCAAATTCGGCGTACGCGTGAAGATGGGCGAGCAGCCCTTCCAAATCCTCCTCATGCTGCTCGAAAATCCTGGCGAAATGGTCTCGCGCGAGCAGCTCCGCGCAAAACTTTGGGTCGACGACACCTTCGTTGACTTCGATCACGGCCTGAACTCCGCTGTCTAGCGCCTGCGCGACTGCCTCTCCGATACCGCCGAAAAGCCGCTCTGGATCGAAACAATACCCCGCCGGGGTTATCGCTTCATTGGCCGGGCGGAGTGGTCGTCCGGTTCACCCACCCCATTCCCACGAAATGGCGAAAGGGCGGCAGGAGCCGTAAGAACCGACGAGTTCCAGAGCGAGCATTCCACCCAACAAGCGGACACGCACGGACGCACGTCAGGCTCGAGGTGGGTTTACTTCGCGGTAGCTGCGCTGATTCTGGTGCCCATCCTCATCGCCGGAATCCGAATGTTTTTGAATCACGAAGCGGTCGCTCCATTCGCGCACTTTTCGGCCACCAAACTGACGAACTCGGGCAACGTCAGCGAGACGGCGATCTCCGCAGACGGACGCTACGTTCTGAACGTTGTCCACGACAAGGCTCGCGTGAGCCTGTGGCTCCTCAACGTCCGCACCGGCAGCAACACTCAAATCAGCCCGCCTGAGGCGCGTCCCGTCGCGAACCCGGAATTTTCGCCCGACGGGGACTACGTCTATTTTCGCCGTGGCAACGATTCGACCGAGCAATTCTGGGATCTTTACCGCGTTCCGGTGCTCGGCGGCGCGGCGCAAAACGTCATCCACGATGTGGATGGAGGCCCGGCATTTTCGCCGGGAGATCCCAATCACGTCGTATTTATCCGACTCAACGACCCGGAAGTCACCAAATACTATCTTCTTAGCGCCGATCTCGACGGCAGCAACGAAAAGGTCCTGGTCGACGAGAAAGTGGTGCCCGCCAAGGCTCTCTCCTGGTCACCCGACGCCAAATACCTAGCCGATGTGATTTATACAAAGGATGGGGGAAGCACGACGTTGCGGACCTTCGACCTCGCCGCCAAAAAATGGCGCACCCTGGCAGAATTCAAAGACCGCGACATCCCCGCAGTGAACTGGGCACCCGATGGACGCGGCCTCTATGTGTGTTTCAGATTGCGTACCGCGCCGTCGAACGTCGCGCAAATCGGCTACGTATCATTTCCGCGCGGCGAATTTCATGAAGTGACCAACGATTTGAACGGCTATTTCGGAGTTCACATCTCGAAGGATGGCAAATTCATCGCCACGCGGCAGACTCAGGTTTCTGTCAGTATCCTGCTGCAAGCCTCAGATGCCGTGAAGGCGAGCGCGCGCGTGCCGCTGCCCCCTCAAGAATTGATCGTTGGGTTCGACTGGGCCAGCGATTCGGAAATTCTGGTCGCCGGCAGTCACGCTGTCCGCCGCCTGAATCTGGATGGTTCCGGTGAAACAACGCTTACCAGCGATCCTAACGCTGAGGTTTTCGACGTCGTGAACTGCGGACGCCACATCCTGGTCCCTTGGCGATTCAAGAACAACATCAACCAAGTGAACATCTGGCGTATGGACCCAGATGGCGAAAACCTCATGCAGCTCACTCATGGTCCAGCCGATTTGTCGGCCGACTGTTCGCCCGACGGTAACTTTGTTTACTATTTCGATTTCGCGGATGCCATGTGGACAATGCGAATTCCCATTGACGGAGGAACACCGGAGAAACTTCGTCTAGGTCAAGACAATCGTGCCGTCGTGGGACAGTATGGCTTCGGGATTTCTCGTGATGGCCGCTGGATGGCGACCGGTAGCTTTCGTGCTGCAGGACCATCGCAACTGCGAATTCACGTCCTGGGTCTCGGTGAGAACGCCGCTGCGCCGGAACGTTCTTTCATTAGGGATCCGCGCTTCATGAAGATGCTGCGCATGACTCCGGACGGACGATTCGTCACGTTCGTGATCAACGACCAGGGATCGAAGATGCTCTGGGCTCAGCCTGTGGACGGCGGCGCAGGTCACCCGCTCACGGAGGGCAGCGAGGACGATTTATGGGACTATCGGTGGTCGCCAGACGCAAAGACTTTGGCAGTGGAGCGGATCCATTGGCAGGTAGATGCGGTCTTGCTGCAAGATTCAAAGTAGCGCCGGCGTCCCTGCCGGCATCTTACGACCTCGAGCTCAACCAAAGGCAAAAATCACGCGCGGACGAAACCAGCCCCATTACGCGAGACCGGTTCACATCACCGCAGCTATTCCTGCCGGGACTCAGCACCGCCTTCATTGACTCCCCTCAAGCGTTCACCCTAAGATGATTCGCAAATGGGAGAATCCGGATCATTCCTTGGGAAGACGGTCTCCCGCTACCAGATCCTGGAAAAGCTTGGCGGTGGCGGAATGGGTGTCGTCTACAAAGCCGAAGACACCCGCCTGCGCCGTTTCGTGGCCTTGAAATTTTTGCCTGAAGAAGGCTGCAGCGACCGCGATGCGCTCAAGCGATTTGAGGGCGAGGCGCGCGCAGCTTCCGCCCTGAATCATCCGAATATCTGCACCATCTACGAAATTGATGAGCACGAAGGCCAGCCATTCATCGCCATGGAATTCCTCGACGGCGAGACGCTACAGAACGTTCTCGCCGATAGCCAGCTCGAGTTCCCGCGAGCGCTACAAATCGCGCTCGAAGTTTCCGACGCGATCGCCGCGGCACATGCGCAAGGCATCATTCACCGCGATCTAAAACCCGCCAATATTTTCATCACCCGCCGCGGACACGCCAAGGTCCTCGACTTCGGCCTGGCCAAGATGGAAGTCCGCGTCGCGGCGGCCGATGCCGCGGGCAAGACCCAGTCGGTCAACCCACTCACAGAGGCCGGCGTAATTCTCGGTACGGTTGCCTACATGTCACCGGAACAAACGCACGGTGAAATCCTCGACGCTCGCTCCGATATTTTCTCACTCGGCGTGGTGTTCTACGAAGTCTTCGGCAGGCAGCATCCCTTCCGCGGCGCGAGCACTCTGGCCTCCATGCACGAAATCGCCACCACCAATCCTCCACCTCTGCGCGTTCTCCGGCCGGAACTCCCGCAGGAACTCGACGTAATCATCCAGCGCGCATTGGCGAAGGATAAGCATCGGCGTTACGCCTCGGGGTCCGAGCTGTTGCTCGCCTTGCGCGAAATTTATGACTCAGGGATCTCCAGCTCGTCCGCGTTGGGAGTCTATCCGGCTGCAATGGAAGAGACTTCCGAGCCCGAAGCGTTATTTGGCCGTGAAGCACAGATTTCGAAACTCGATGAAGCGCTCCGTCAAGCAGCTGCCGGCTCGGGCAAAATGATTTTTGTTACCGGCGAGCCTGGCATCGGAAAGACCGCGCTCACCGATCTGTTCCTTTCCCGCGCCGCACGCGAACTTCCCGGCCTGCTAGTGAGCCGCGGCCGCTGCGTCGAGCAGTACGGCCCCGGCGAAGCTTATCTTCCTTTCCTCGATGCGCTCGGCGCGCTGCTGACTCACCCCGGCCGCGAGCGCGTCGCTGTTGTACTGCGCACCTATGGGCCCACGTGGTCGCTGCAATTTCCCGCCGCCGCAGATTCCACCAGCACGCTCGAACAATTGCAACGCGAGACCATTGGTGCCAGCAAGGAGCGCATGCTTCGCGAAATGGGCGACGCTCTGGAAGCTTTAGCTTCTGCTTCGCCGGTCGTCCTGCTCCTCGAGGATTTACATTGGGCGGACCCCTCGAGCGTCGATCTGCTTCGGCATCTCGGCCACCGTGTCGCTCGCCAGCGACTGCTCGTCATAGGCACGTATCGCTCCGCTGAAGTTGAAAGCAGCAACCACCCGTTGAAACGCTACAAGCTCGAGATGCAAGCGCACAATCTGTGCGAAGAAATCGCACTGAGCTTACTGAAGGAAGAGCATGTCACCGGATATTTAAATGCCCGCTTCGCTCCCAATAATTTTCCAGCGGAGTTGGCCGCGCTCATCCAGCGCAAAACGGAAGGCCATCCCCTCTTCGTGACCGGGCTGTTGCAATTCCTGAGCGAGCGAGGCGACATCCGCCGCGCGGACAATCTCTGGTCGCTGGCGCGCCCGCTTTCCGAAATGGATCTCGAGGTGCCGGAAAGCGTGCGCAGTATGATCCTGAAGAAAATGGAGGCGCTCAGCGAAGACGATCGCCGCGCACTCCAGTACGCCAGCATCGAAGGCGAGGAATTCACTTCCACGGTGCTCGCGAATCTGCTCGCGGTGGACGAAGTGGCCCTCGAAGAGCGCCTGGATCGCCTCGGCAAAATCCATCGCTGGGTACAGAGCCTCGGCGAAGAAGAATTTCCGGACGGCTCATTGGCCACGCGCTATCGCTTCTCCCACGCGCTCTACCACAACGTTCTCTACGGAGAACTGGTCAGCAAGCGGCGCATCGCGCTGCATCGCCAGGCCGGCGAGCGCCTAGCCGAACATTACCGCGGCGAAGCTCCGCGCGTTGCCGCTCAGCTCGCCGTGCATTTCGAACGCGGCCGCGATTTCCCGCGCGCGATTGCCTGCCTCATCGAAGCTGGTGACAACGCCACTCACAAATACGCGAATTCCGAAGCGGAAGCCCATTTTTCACATGCCCTCACGCTGGTTGAGAAACTTCCTCCCGCGGACCAGTTGCAGCAGTATCTGGTTCTCTTTCGGAAGCGAGGCAATGTCAATTTTGCGCTCAGCCGGTTCGATCTCTCGGCCGCGGATTATCGCAGCATGCTCGAACGAGCGCGCGAGGCCGGATCACCCGCACTCGAATGCGCGGCCCTGATCGCGCTCTCAGGCGCGCTTTTTTGGGCGCACAAGATGGACGAAATGCCCCTCAGGACTGACGAAGCCCTAGAGGCGGCCGATCGCGCGGGCAGCTCCGCGCTGCGCCTCGAAACCAGCATGCTGATTGGCTTGAAGCATCTCTGCTACGGGGAATTGAGTAATGCCGCCGAGCTCATGGAGGAGAATATTCGCAGCGCTCGAGCCCGCAATCACAAACCGGCCTTGCTCGGTTCGCTCGCGTGGCGCGGAGCGCTCCATTTCTTCCAGTCGGAATACGCACTCGCGGAAACCATGCTGACGGAAACGTACGACCTAGCTTCCGAGATACGCGATGGCTTTTCTCTGCTGGTTTCACTTTTTTTCCTGGGACTTTCGCGCGGCAATCTCGGCCGGATGTCTGAGGCTCGAGACACCTTAAACCAAGCGATCGCGATGGCGCGAAAGAACGGCGATCGATTCTGGTTTCCGCGACTGCCCAATTGCATCGGATGGATTCATCGCGAGCTGGGCGATTTCAGCGGCGCTTTCGAACATGATCGCCACGGCGTGGAAGTCGCGCGGGAGCATCACGTGATGGAGGCGGAAGCCAATTCGCTCATCAATGTGGGCATTGATTACGCGCACGAACACGCCAACGAGAAATCCGTCGCGGCGTTTCAACAGGTCGAGGACATATTTCATCGCGACGCCTGGTTTCGCTGGCGCTACAACACTCGCCACCTGGCGGCGCGCTCCGAGCATTGCCTGTCGCAAGGTGATCTGGCAGGTGCTACTGAATATGCGAGCCGGTTGTTCGATACGGCGAGCGAGTTCAAGGCGCGCAAGTATGTGGCCGTAGCGCACAAGCTACAAGCCGAAATCGCCCTCGCGCGAGGCGCAACCGCCGAAGCCCGAACGAAACTCCATTCGGCGCTTGAAGTCCTTCGCAGTTATCCGGTTCCGGTCCTCGAATGGAAAGTGCTAGCCACCCTCGGCCGTTGGCATCGCGCCGAAAACGATCTAGCCCACGCCCGCGAGGCCTTTTCGCGATCGGCCGCGATCATTCAACAAATTGCCGCCAATGCCCCCGACGAAAACCTGCGCGCCACTTTCCTCAAATCCATCGAAGCCCGCGAAGTTCTCGCAGGCGCCGCCCAATAGCTTTTAGACTGGGAGTCTCGGCAGGACCTGCTCGTACACGCGAACTACAACACATCAATCGGCAACCGGAGTGCGTCGATATAGATGCTCTTCGCCTCAATCGAGAGATGCCGGCAGAGACGCCGGCGCTACTTTTTACGCTTCGAACTTCGGCGTTTATCTGCGGAAGGTGTGCTCTCGGAATCGTCGGGGTCAATCCGCTTCATCATGCCCACTCGAATCATCAACGCAATCGACGCGAATAAGCTGAGCCAAGCAATCCAATCGCCCCAGCGCACGTATAGCGTCCGATCGCTGCGAAATTCGTATGGCGCATCCAACTGCCCGCGAACATCCGTCTCTAATGCCGCGACCGTGCGTCCGTAAGGATCGATATCCACGGTGTAACCATTATTCGTATCGCGCAGCAACCATCGGCGGCTTTCCACTGCGCGCACTCGCGCCATCATCAAATGCTGCCTTGGCGCCGCTGCGCGGCCGAACCACCCATCATTTGAAATGTTGACGAGCAGCTCCGCTCCGTTCGCCGCAAAATGCCGCACCTCATTCGGAAAAATCGCCTCATAGCAAATAAACGTGCCAAATTTCCCGCCGGGCAATTCCCCAACGCTATAAGTCGTTCCCGGAGTGAAATCCGAAATGTCCGCGGTCAATCGCCCAGCAAAGGTCAAGTACTGCCGCAGCGGCACGTACTCGCCAAAAGGCACCAAATGAATTTTGTCGTAAGTGAAAATCCGCTGCCCAAGTGGATTCAAAAGCGTAGCGCTATTGGTCGCCTGCCACTGCTTGTCCGGCGTTTTTCGCCAATCCACAATCCCAACCAGAAACTCATCCGCCGATTCGCGCGCAATCCGCTGCGCCCGCTCTGCGAATTTCGGCTCGCTGAAGCTGAATGGCGCGGGAACTTCGGGCCAAACCACCAACCCAGGCGCCCGCTTCGCAGCATCCACGCTGATTTTCTCCAGCTCATCCATTTCCGCCGCATGCTGATCCAGCCAATTCGCCGGATAACTTTCCGACACCGGAAAATTCGTCTGCACCAAATGCGCCACATACCGCGGCGCCTGCGTCGGCACGAAATGCGGACCGACAATCGCAAAAATAATCAACGCCACGGTTGCAATCGCCAAAGACACGGACGCGCGCCGGTCGCGGCTGTAAATCACCCAAGCCAGCAAAGCGTTAAACGCCCCAATCAAAAACGACAATCCATAAATTCCCGTCAGCGAAGTAATCTGCAAAAACGCCAAATTCCCAGTAGCCGCATACCCGCTCAAATTCCACGAAAACGCAATAATCGGCAAATGCGTGCGAATAAATTCCAGCGTAAGCCAAAGAAATGGCGCCAACAAAAACGCCGCCCCAACGCGCCGCCGGCTCACAAACGCCAGCCCCGTAGTGAAAATCATCATGTGAAACCCGCCGGTAATCCCGATCAGCGACAAAATTCCAAAGCTCTGCCAACCCGGCACATTCCCATAGTCGCGAATCACCACGTAAATCCAGGTAAGCGAAACATAGAAGAAATACCCATGCAGAAATCCAACCATCATCGCGTCGGCCACACTCGCCCCCACCGACGCCAAAATCAAAAGCGCCACCGCAACCCAAGCCAGCAACGGCATATTGTAGTTGGGAAAACTAAAGGCGAGCGCGAGCCCGGAAGCGAGGCCCAGCAGCAATCTCAAAGGCCGCGAAAGTTTCATTCAGCGTTTGATTATAGGTTTAAATCCGGCCTGAGCCAGCGCTGCTTTCGCTTTTTCGGCCGCCGGGCCTTCGGGGTACGGTCCCACCTGCACGCGGAATAGGCGGTCGTTCGTGGCCGTCAGGACAAACGAGGGAAAATGTTTCTGCTGCGCGGCATCGGCCATCGCCAGCGCGTCAGCTTCTTTCGTGAGCGCTGCAAGCTGAAACACCACCGATCCGCGCGGAATTCGTGGTGCCTGAAATCGCCGCAACTCGGCGGAGTTCGCAACCACCGGCTGTGCCGTCGCAGCGGGAGTAGGCGCGGGCGTCGGCGGCGAATCCGCCGGACGATGCGTAGAAGTCACGCGACCCGAAGTAGCCGGCGCAGGCGCGGCTGCAGCAGGCGACGGATCAAGTTTGTTCGGATCCTTGCCCTTCGAATAAAAATCCCATTCGCTATTCGCAGTTTTCTCTGCACCGTCGGAATTTTCAGCTTTCGCGTCGGCATTCCGATTCGCGGACAGACGACTCGAATCCGCCGAAGCGTGCAGCGGCATGGGCATGCCCGATTGCGTGCGCCCCATCACATAACCAAGCGTGAAGAACACGCCGCAAAGCAAAACCACGCCCAGGAACAAGCCGACCAAATGCCGGCTCTCCAAAACGCGTTCCCCGCCCCCGCGCTTTCCGTTTCCACCTGCCACTTTTACTTATTCCCTCCGAAAGTCTTCGCCCACTGCGACAAAATATCGATCGGCAGCGGGAAAATTACCGTGGTATTTTTCTCCACGCCAATTTCCGTCAAAGTCTGCAAGTATCGCAACTGAATCGCCGCCGGCTCGGTCTGCAGCATTTTCGCGGCCTCAGCCAATTTCGCGGAAGCCTCCTGCTCGCCGGCCGCGTGAATAATTTTCGCGCGCCGCTCGCGCTCGGCCTCCGCCTGTTTGGCGATGGCACGCTGCATCGAGTCCGGAATATCGACTTGCTTGACCTCAACTTTAGATACCTTGATACCCCAAGGCTCCGTATCCTGGTCAAGGATTACTTGCAACTTGGCGTTTACCTTTTCGCGATCCGACAAAATCTCGTCCAGCTCGAATTGCCCCATCACGCTGCGCAAATTCGTCTGCGCCAACTGCGAAGTGGCATAAAGATAGTTCTGCACCTGCGAAAGCGCCAAATTCGCATCCACCACGCGGAAATAACACACCGCATTCACCTTCGCCGAAACGTTATCTTTCGTGATCACGTCCTGCGGCGGCACATCGAGCGTCTCCACGCGCAAAGACATCCGCGTTAACACATCGATCGGCCAAAACACCAGCTGCAGACCAGCCGGCTTCGGATCCGGCCGCATTTTTCCCAGCCGCAAAACCACGCCGCGTTCCCATTCCTTAATCACGTAAACCGAATTGAACAGCCAAATCAAAAAGAAAAATACGCACACCCCAAGAAAAATCGGAATGAACCCCATCGCTTCCTCCCCTATTCGCTAATGCCCACGCGCGGCAGCGGCCTCATCGACAGGCTCCACATGCAGCGTCAATCCCTGAACTCTCCGCACGCGCACATGCGCACCGCGCGGAATCGCGGTCGTGGCTTCGGCCCGCCATCGCTCGCCATGAACGAAAATCATCCCGGGCACATCGCCTGCACCGACAGCTTCCGTAACTTCTCCGATTTCGCCAACAAGCTGCTCGCGCCCGGTAGAAAGTTTCCATTGCCGCGATTGCATCACCAGTCGCATCAACACAATCATGATAATCGCGCAAGGAATCGCCACGCCCAGCGCCGCCCCCAAACTCACGCCCATCCCAGTAAGCGGCGAGCGCACCAGCATCAGCGCCCCCAGCACCATCGCCACCACTCCGCCGACGCCAAGAATTCCATGCGTAGGAAATTTCGCTTCCAAAATAAAAAATGCCAGCGCCGCAATTATCAAAACCACCCCAGTCAAATTCACCGGCAACAAATGCATCGCATACAGCGCCAAAATCAGCGCAATCCCGCCAATCACTCCAGGCGCAAATAATCCCGGATGAGTAAATTCCGCATACAAACCCAGCACGCCCACAATCAGCAAAATAAAAAACACATCCGGCTGCACAATGCGCGAAAGAAATCTCTCGCGCAAAGCCATCTGATAGTCGCTAATCGAAGGCGAATCCAGCTCCAGCTTCACCGTAGAACCATCAAAGCGCTTGATCGATCGCCCGTTCAGCGACGCCAGCAAAGCCTCCTGCGAAGGCGCCACCAGATCAATCAACTTCCCGTCCATCGCCTCTTTCTCGCTAAAAGCCTTCGCCTCCGTGACCGCCAATTCTGCCAAATCCGAATTCCGCCCCCGCGCCGTCGTATAGCTACGCAAATAAGCCGTAGCCTCATTCACAATCTTGTGCTTCAAAGTCTCATCCACCTGCATCGACCAGCCGCCCAGCACAAGAATCGGCGAAGCCGCCCCCGTATCCGTCCCCGGCGACATCGCCGCCACATCCGCCGAAAGCAAAATAAAAAATCCAGCCGAAGCCGCCCGCGACCCGGTAGGCGAAACATAAGCGACCACCGGCACCGGCGAAGTCAAAATTTTCTGAATGATCGTACGCATCGCCGTATCCAACCCACCCGGCGTATCAATCGTGATCAAAACAAGCTGCGCATGCTGCTCCGCCGCGCTATCGATCCCGTGCACAATATAATCCGCAAGGATCGGCTCAATCTCGCCGTCAATCTGCAACCGCACAATTTTTGCAGGAGAAGATGCCGCAACCACCGGATGGACCAGCAACGGCAAAACGCCAAACCCCGCGACCATAAACGCCGCGGCAATTCCCACAAATCCCAAGCCGCGAAGAAAGCGCAAGAACATCTCGCGCGCATTATAGCAAGTTTCCAAGATAACGCCGAAAGTAGCGCTGGCGTCCCCGCCGGTATCTTACGACGGACCAGAAAACCACAACTCAAAAACAAGGGCGGTGCAAGATTCGGTTTTGCCTAAGCTCGAAGCTGAACACGGGTACCGATGAGATGTTGCCTGTGGCGAGATCTAACAAGAAGAGGCCCGCCAAAAAGCGCGGGCCCTACGAAAATCTACTGCGGCGGCGGCTCAACTTTCTTCTGATCCCCAGCATAAGAAGGCGGCACCATAATCGCCTCCTGCACCCGGGTATCCTTAATCACCTTCGCAAATTCCGGATCCTTCTGCGCGTTCAACAAATCCTTATAGCCCTCATCCCGCGCCATCTTCAAATAATGCGCGCAATGCTCCGCATCCCCGACCTTCGCGAAAGTCTTCGCTACCAAAAAATAAAATAGCCCAGGCTCGGTAGTCCCGCGCTGCTGTACGGTGGTCCCATAACTCCCATGATGCGCAAAAACATCCGGATCGCGCGCCAAAGCCTCTTCAAACGCCTTCATCGCCTCCGGATATTCCTTAATCCCAAAATAAGCATAACCAAGATTGCTATACAATGTGGCAATGTCGTCGGTAGGCTTCAATCCCAGCGCCGTCTTATAAAGCCGGATCGCCCGCCCATAACGCTTCTTCTCGTACTCCACCGTCCCCAAATTATTAATGGCGCTAACGTAAGTCTTATTCGCCTTCATCGCGCGCTTATAATAATGACCAGCCGCCAGCGAATTCCCCTGCTGCTGGTAAGCCACGCCAATTTTATTCAACAGCTCCGCATCCTTAGGAAATTGCGTCAACAAATCCTCGTAGTCCTTCACCGCCTCGGGGTACAGCTTGCGCGCCATCAAAATATCCGCGCGCATCTCCTGCACCTGCCGCTCCGTCATGCGCACGACGTTAGTAGATTGCGAAGGAATAGCCGCAGGAGTAGCCGAAGCCGCGGGCGGCATAACCGGCGCGCGCTCCTGAGCCTGCACGGATGGAACACCAAGGACAGCCAGAGAAAGGAAAGACAGAAGAAGGCTTTTCATCGCCATTCTCCTTTTCACCGCGGGCCGAGTCATCAGTCCGCAACCACAACACCCCGAAGGTCGCTCCGAAGTCCTACGGATTCGGTTTCGGCGGAGGCTGCTCTTTCTGCTGCTGCTCCGTAGACTTCTTGCCCCCAAAGATACCAAAAATCTTGCCCAGTAGCCCTTTTTTCTTTTCGCCGTCCTTGTCTTCGCCCGGCTTTTCGCCCTCCACACCGTTGGCCTCGCCGGAAGCGCCATTCTTCGAATTCGCCGCTCCGCCCGGAGGCGTAGGCTCCGAATTCCCGCCCTTGCCAAATAAATGCGAAAGCCAAGAAACCGGCGGCGCCTGCGATGTCGCGCGCCCTCCATGCAAGAAACAATATTGCGTCGGCTCGGTCCCCGCGATGAATACTTCCTGCTTCGTCGTCGGGCAAGTCGGCGTCGCCAACTGCTCCGATTGCGGATCGACGGTCACTTCCGTCACGCCCGACGGCGGCGCAAACGGCTCGACATTCTTGTAAGCTGGGATCGCCACGGCGCGCTTCATAAACTCCGCCCAGATCGGCGCAGCCGCCGCGGTTCCCGAAATTCCCAGGTCGCGGTTATCGTCAAACCCCACCCAAATCACGCAAATCAAATTCGAAGTAAATCCGGCAAACCAACCGTCGCGTGACGTTCCGGTTTTTCCGGCGGCTGGCGCTTCGAATCCCAACGACCGCACCACCGCGCCAGTTCCCTGGCTCATCACGTCTTCCATCAAAGTCGTCACGAGATATGCCACGCGCGGATCGAGCACCGGCCGCGTCTTTGGATCGTTCTTCTCCACTACGCTGCCATCGGTGCCGATCACGCTGCGAATATAAAGCGGCTCCGCCCGCGTCCCATTCGTAGCAAACGCCGTATATCCCGCCGCCACATCAATCGGCGTCATTTCATAAGCGCCAAGCGCCACCGCAGGCGTCGCCTGAATATTCGGGCTCAATCCCATTTGCCGCGCAATCGTCACCACGCGGTCATATCCCACCATCTCCGCTACTTTCACAGTAGCCACATTCATCGAGTGAATCAGCGCTTCGCGCGCCGTCACCGTCCCATAAAATTTCTCCCCGAAGTTACTAGGCGTGTAATCGTTCCCATCGAAAGTAAATGTAGTCGGTTCATCCACCACGGTAGTCAATGGCGTAATCACCGGCTGCAGCCCCTCCGCCGCATTATCAAATGCCGCCGCATACACAAACGGCTTGAACGCCGATCCAGGCTGCCGCCGCGCCAGCGCATGATTCAACTGGCTCTCGCCATAATTCCGTCCCCCCACCAACGCCCGAATCTCGCCCGTCTTCGGATCCATCGCCACCAACGCAATCTGCACCGGCGGCACCACTTCGCCTTTCTTCTTCCACGCTGCATATTTCTTGGCCAGCAGCTTATCCATATTCTGCGCGCCCAACTCCACTGCCACACCCGCGGCGCGCTGCAAATCCGGATCGAGCGTCGTATAAATCCGATAGCTTTCCGTGGCCAGATCGGCCTCAGAAATCTGCTCGAGCAAATGATCCTTCACCATGTCCACGAAATAAGGACCAGCGCTGGCATCCACGCCGCCGCCCACAAAATGCAGGCCATCCTTCTTCGCTTTATCCGAATCCGCCGCCGTCACGTATCCGTTCTCAACCATCTGCGCCAACACGCGGTCCATCGCCTCAACCGATTTATCCGGATGCCGCTCCGCCGCCGCATAACGGCTAGGCGAACGAATAATTCCAGCCAGAAAAGCGCATTCCCCAACGCTCAGATTCCGCACATCCTTGCCGAAATAAGCCTGCGCCGCCTCGCCAAATCCATGAATCGAAAAACTACCGCGATTCCCTAAATAAACTTCATTGGCATAAAGCTCAAAAATCTGCTGCTTCGTAAAACGCTGATCCAATTCCAGGGCCACAAGCGTTTCCTTAATCTTCCGGCTCCAAACCCGCTTGGTCGTAAAGAAAAAGCTGCGCGCCACCTGCATATCAATGGTGCTGGCCCCCTGCGCCCGCTGATTCCGCCGCAAATCCGCCCAAGCGGCCCCCAGAATTCGAATGGTGTCGAACCCGCCATGCTCGAAAAAGCGCTTGTCCTCGGCAGAAAGCACCGCTTCGACCAAAATTTTCGGCAAATCGTCAAAGCGCTCCAGCCTCCGCTTCTCCCGGGTGGTATCGAAAAGATTGGTCATCACCTCGGGCTCGAGCTCCGCGCTGCTCAGCGTGGCCCCATCCGGAAGCGAAGTAATCCGCGCAATCGATTTCGCCTCAAAATCGATTCGCAGCGCATTCCCTTTTTTAAAGTAAGAATCCTCGGAAGGATGAATCTCAATCGATTTCTTGCTCGAGTGAAATTGCCCGGGCGACCCGTCGATCTCATTCTCCGCGTAGCCCGCGCGCACCAGATAACTCTCCACGTCCTCCTGCTTCAAAGCCTCGCCCGTAAATATCCGTTCCGGCGCCGCATACACCCGTGAAGTGTTCTGGTAAATCTGCCCAGACAAACGGGCATCAATCATGTGCCCAAATTTGATGTAGTAGTAAGAGAAGACGCCAACACCCGTGCAGAACAACACAAACGCCAGCCCGAGCAGTCCCAGGCCCCAGCGTGAAGTCCAAAATCCCTGGCCCAGTTTAATCCGCAATAGCTCTCCGTGAAGCGCGGTCCGTAGCGGCGGGCTTCAGCCCAGCATCTCAAGCGTGATCGACACTACATGCTTGGACGCCCCGCAAGGCAAACTAGCTGCCAAGCCGCGTCCAGCCTTGTAACCTATCTTAGATGGAGTGGTTGTCGCCGTGGGGATGAAAATTCAATTCCAGTGTGTAGCCGGGGAACTCAACGTCCACCAAGTAAGGCACGTCAATATCAATCAACCCCATCGGCCCAGACCCGGAAGTCGGATACTTAATCTGAATATCTTTCTTATCCACCGGAATGTTCAATTCCACTACCTTCTTATAGACATCATTGCGAACATCATCCGGCTGCCTGCGGTTAGTTATAGCGAAGCGCGCCTCAGATTCCAGCGCATCCTGAAATTCATAGTTATTGACATAAACCGGCACAACCTTAAATCCAATATAGACCGCCGCCGCCACAAATAGAAAAAACACGAATCCGGCGATCTTCCCGGCCCCGCGTTCCGGATCTCTCTGTCGCGACATCATCGTCCCAGTCTCCATCGCAAAATTTAAGCAAACACCCGTCGATCCAACACAATAAGCGTAGCAGCGCAATTTCAAAGGGTCGAGAACGCCGAAGACCAGATGTTCGCGAGCAGCAATACCGCAGCAGTAAGTAGAGGCGGGGGTTTACCGCCCGCCCGGTGTGGCACTGGGTGTTCGCACGTAGGGGCCGGGGTTCGCAACCGGCCCGGTTTAGCACTGGGTTTTCAATCCGCGGATTAAACGCTTAAATCGCGAATCCTAATAAGCCCGAGCAAAAATCGCCTTATAATTCGAAGCCTTCCCGCAAAAGATGCAAACCCCAGACCCCTCGTCCTGTTCCAAAGGGATACACCGCATCGTAGCCTTAGTCTCTTCCTTAATCTTAGCCTCGCACGCCGAATCCCCGCACCAATAAGCCAATGCAAATCCGCCTTCAACAGCCTGTTTGAACTCCACGTAATCCTTAGGCTCCCGCGTATTATCAAGACGCGCCTTCAAAGCCCTGTCAAAAAGCGCCTGCTGGATCTCCACAAGCAACTTCGCGACGGACCCAGCAATCCCAGCCTGCTCCACAAAAATCTTCCCCTCCCGGCCAGGCCGATCCCGCCGCGCCAAAACCGCCGACCCCTTAGACACATCCTTAGGCCCCAGCTCAATCCGCAAAGGCACCCCACGCATCTCCCAATCATTAAACTTAAATCCAGGACTAAATCCCTCGCGTTCATCCATCTTCACGCGAATGTCGGCAGCCACAAGCTCAGCGCGAATCTTCCGCGCCGCATCCATCACAGAAATTTTCTCGTCGTCAGTCTTAAAAATAGGCACAAGGACAACCTGAAAAGGTGCCAACCGAGGAGGCATGATCAAGCCCTGATCATCGCCATGCACCATAATGATCGCGCCCACAAATCGAGTAGAAAGTCCCCAAGAGGTCGTCCAGCAATGCTGCAATTGCCCATTCTTATCGAGGTAGCGAATCTCAAACGCCTTGGCAAAATTCTGCCCCAAATTATGTGAAGTCCCAGCCTGCAAAGCCTTGCCATCGCCCATCATCGCTTCAATCGAATAAGTGATGTCCGCCCCGGCAAATTTCTCCGAATCCGATTTGCGCCCAGGAATCACAGGAATCGCCGCATCGCGAAAAGCCATATCGGCATAAATGTCGAGCATCTGCCGCGTCTCGAACTCAGCTTCATCAAGCGTGGCGTGCGCCGTATGCCCTTCCTGCCAAAAAAATTCCAAAGTCCGCAAAAAAAGCTTGGTCCGCAATTCCCAACGCACCACGCTATTCCACTGATTAATCAAAACCGGCAAATCCCGGTAAGACTGAATCCATTTCGAATAAGCATGCCCAATAATGGTTTCCGACGTAGGCCGGATCACCAAAGGCTCTTCCAGCTTCTCCCCACCGCCGATGGTCACGACTGCCAATTCCGGCGAAAATCCCTCCACATGCGATTTCTCGCGCTCGATAAAACTCTTAGGAATCAAAAGTGGAAACGCAGCATTCACGTGCCCGGTAGCCTTAAAGCGTTTATCCAGCGCGGCAGTAATGTTCTCCCAAAGCGCCCAACCATAAGGCCGCACGATCATGCACCCGCGCACCGGCGCATAATCCGCCATCTCCGCCCGCAAAACGACCTGGTTGTACCACTCCGAATAATCCTCAGAACGAGATGGAAGTTTCTGGTCCGCCATGTGTAAGCTCAACCCTTTCGCAGCATCAGAATCGAATCAAACGAGGTTATGAGACGCCACAACTGAAGTCAACAAGCGCCCAACCCGTAGCGCCGGCTGCCAGCCGGCGTTTTTGACTTTCTGAACGAGAGGCCAAAAATTGAACTTTTAGCGCTATGCTACGCGTTGAACTCCGGCCCAAAAAAGAGGCAACATGTTCACCCGAGCCATAGTCCGCCCACCCAGCCAAAATTTCGCCGACGGCCTAACCACGCACAAAGGCCAGCCACCGAATCACAAAAAAGCCCAAGAACAACACGAATCCTATTGCCAAGCGCTAGCAAAATGCGGCCTAACTCTAACCCACCTGGCACCAGACGAAGCCCATCCCGATTCCACGTTCGTAGAAGATGTAGCGGTACTCACAAAAAATACCGCAATTCTGACGCGCCCCGGCGCAAAATCCCGCGAAGGCGAAGTAGCAAATATTCGCGATCCACTAAAAACTTTCTTCAAATCAATCCAAGAAATCCAAAGCCCAGGCACCGTAGACGGCGGCGACATCTGCGAAGCAGCCAATCACTACTTCATAGGCCTCTCGCAAAGAACAAACGAAGAAGGAGCAAAGCAGCTAGCCATATTCCTAGCCCAAAGCGGCCACACGTCCACGCTGGTAGACATTCGCGCCATGAAAACCATCCTGCATCTAAAAAGCGGCATTGCCGCAATCGGCGAGCATCAACTAGTAGTGATGGAAGAAATGGCAGATCGCCCACAATTTCGAGGCTACGAAATAATTCGCGTACCCCCCGAAGAAACCTACGCAGCAAACTGCATCGAAGTAAACGGCCAAGTCCTAATCGCCACCGGCTTCCCAAAACTAGCAGCAGCCCTAGCCAACCAAGGCTTCCAATACCGACCACTCGAAGTCTCCGAATTTCAAAAAATGGACGGCGGCCTAAGCTGCCTCTCTCTCCGCTTCTAGTCAAAATCCCCAAGCGCGGCACGCGCCCTCCGAACGTAGGGCCCGCGCTTTATGCCGGGCCTCTTGGGCGAGATGCGGGCCAAGGCCGCAGTTCGCGCACACCCGAATCTCAATAACAACCGCCTCCGTCGTGCCGCGATCGTGCCGTGAAATTGGATCGTGCACGAAGAGGCCCGGCATAAAGCGCGGGCCCTACGAAGCTCAACGCAACGGCCGGTAAATCAACCCAATCGCAATCCCCGTCGCCACCCATTCCAAAAAATAAGCCACCGACTGCTGCATCGTAATCGTCAATCCAATATTCAAGTTCACATAGTTGTGCACCACAAAAGCCCCAATCGCAAAAATCCCAATCAAAGCCCCAAATTTCGCGCCCAGCACCACCCCCGCCTCCCCGCGATAAATCATCGCGTAAAGCACCGCCAGCGCCAAAATACTCACCAACATCGCCGCCATCCCCGCCGGCATCACGCTCTTAATCCCCTCCTGCGTCCGGTACACGCCCGGATATTTCAAGAATTCATTCTTCAAGCCAGGCATCACCGCAAAAAATATTCCGCCCAACACAAAGTAAGCCACGAATCCGCCCAACCCAGCCAGCACCACGCGCACCCAATTCATCAGCAATCCTCCGAAAGTCGCCCGGATGTGTATCACACTTCAACGAAACTCCGAAGCGCGGCACGCGCCCTCCGAACGTAGGGCCCGCGCTTTATGCCGGGCCCGGCGCCATGGCGATTCATGGCGCGATTGCGGCTCGCTCACGAACTCGACCAGTGCAAGGCGAAGTGTTCGCGAATTCGAGATGTGCCGTGATCGCCCACGAAGAGCCCCGCACAGTTCACAGCCCCTAAGTTCCGATCACGTCTCGCGCCCGCCCGTATCAATCCCGACAATCCCTCAAATTTCGTAAGCACATCGGCCAATTTCAGAGTATATTCATCCACCTTGGCCCCGAGTGAGCGGGGCACGAAAGGCCCAGCATTCCATCCAAGTCGCAGTTGACTCAATCGAAATGGCACCGCGATCTCTTCGGCGCACCGGCCGCGCCCGTGCACCCAACTCGATCCGGAGAAAGAACAATCTGATGAAATTAAGCAGCAAGCCGAGGAGTGCAGAAATGCTCAGCAATCCACAAAAAGTCGCGCGCCGTTCTTTCGCGCTCGCAAGCATCGTCATTTGCGCCGTAAGCCTGATCCTGACCATCACCGCCGCCCCATCCTTCAGCCGCGCCTCCAGCGGCCAGCAATCGCTTCCCGCGAACATGACTCCCGAAGTCCTCTGCGTCGTCGGCTTCGATAACATCAAGCCCAACACGCGCGGCACGCTAACCTTCCTCCCCAACGGCCTGCAATTCACCACCGCCACGCAAAAGGGCGACATCCTCACTCCCAGCATCACCGACGTTTTCGCCGGCCAAGAAAGCCGCCAGGACGTCAGCGGCATGACCGGCACGGTAGTCAAAGCCGGCATCCCCTACGGCGGCGGCCGAGTAGTCAGCCTCTTCTCCCACAAAGTCGAAGTCCTCACCGTAGAATTCAGCGATGAAAGCGGCGGCTTCC
>Ga0206813_1049_pt1 | contig 31293 bp, 24 predicted proteins | sample Alteio_BWOrgCont_92_FD_152856 | JGI IMG/M metagenome (GOLD analysis project Ga0206813, IMG submission 152856) | Enriched cells from forest soil in Barre Woods Harvard Forest LTER site, Petersham, Massachusetts, United States -... | ecosystem: Environmental > Terrestrial > Soil > Temperate forest >...
CGCTAGGAGGCGCTCTTCGTCGGCGAGCATTTCGTCGAGGACGGCAAGCGCTTGGATGGTCGGCGCTTGGCCGGCCATGAAGCGATCGCGTTGATATTCCTGGTGAGTTTGCGGCTGCGGGGGCGCGGGAGAAGAGGGCGTGGAGGCGATTAGATTCGTTAGGGCGGCGTCGCGGCTTTTGATCAGGCCTTCGAGATTATCCAGGCGAGATTGCTGCGCTGGGTTGTCGGCGGTTAGCTCGCGCACTTGCGCGACGTCGGCGGCCAGGGCTGATTCGGATTGCGTGTAGAGAGTGTGGAAGCTCGGATCGCTGGTGACGGATTCGGCGACCAGCGCGTCTTGCGAAGCGAAAAGATTGGAGCGGATGCGGGCGAACATCGTCTCGACTTGGTGAGTGTGCGCGACCCATTTGGCGCTTTCGGCGAAGCGCGAGGTGGCGTGGAATCCGAATGCGGCAATCAGAATCAGCGCAACCGTTGCGAATGCCAGGACCAGCCAGTGCATCCGCTCGTAAAGGTAGCGCATAGTTCTTAAACGGAGGGAGAGCGTATGGCGTCTCGAATCATGCGGTTGCCCGGCCTCCGCATGTGGGTATTTTGAACATTGGTGATGGCGCAGTCAAGGTATCGCCTTTTTGGTGGGTGGGTGAGGAGTGCTGACGTCGCGTTAGTTGAGGGCCTGCTTGGCCGCGGCTTCCACGGCGGGGACTAGCTCGCGGATTATGTGGGACTTGGAGATGTAGCAGCGGGCGCCGGCTTGCGTGGCGCGGACGGCCATTTCGTGGGAATCGTGCTGGGTGACGAAGATGATTTGGGCGTTGGGGGCTTTTTGGCGGATGCGGCGGGCGGCTTCGAAGCCGTCCAGGTTGGGCATGCTGATGTCTAGGAGGATTACGTCGGGGGCTAGCTCGGCGGCTTTTTGGACCGCGTCGCGGCCGTCGATGGCTTCGCCGCAGACGGTCCAGCCTTCGTGCGCTTCCAGGAAGGAGCGTAGGGAGCGGCGGAGGATTTCGCTGTCGTCAGCGATCAGGATTTTCACGCTGGTGCCGTCCTCTACTATCGTCGCATAAGTGGTCATGGGTCGCCATTTGCTCTGGGCCGATGCGGTATTGCACTTCTTCACATTAGTAGGGCTGGGGACGGGGGGATATACCTGAGTCGCTGTATTCTCGGATGTGTGATCGGACATTTTTTTGTTGTGGCGTGAGGGATTTGGATTAGTCCACTCTCGAGGGTGCCGTTCGTCTCAGAATGAGGCACATGCTGACGAAAAACTTACACCCAGGGCCAAACCGGGGGCGAGGTGAACCCGCCCTCCTACTGGCGATTCGAGATTGTGTATGTGACTAAGCTGATAGGAGGGTACCAGAACGACAATCGAGGGCGCGTTGGCGGCACTCGGCGCGGTTCGCGAATGCTAACCTTTTATTGGGGCGGCCTCTCTGATGCGCGCCCAATTCCCGAAGCGGTCGACGAGTATCGATTCAATGCGAAATCGCTTGATGGCGATGGTGATGGCGGCGGCGCTGGCGGTGGTGGCGGCGACGGCTGTTTACGCTACGGATTTTGCGGTGATTGTGCATACGGGCAATCCTGTGAAGGCTATGGCGCTGGCTGATCTGGGGAAGATTTTCCGCGGGAAGACTACTTCCTGGCCTAACGGGCATGGCATCTCGCTTGTGGTGCGTGATCCGAATTCGGCGGCTATGAAATTTATTTTGGAAAAAGTGATGGGCGGGTCTGTGGACGAGGATAAGGCTGCGTTGAATGATCCGGGGCGTGGGAAATCGGGGGCTTCGGTGATTTTTGTTTCTAGCGATCAGGATGTGGTGAAGGCTGTGGAGTCTACGCCTGGGGCGATCGGGATCATTGATGTGTACAACATTACTAGCGGCGTGAAAGTTGTGAAGATTGATGAGAAGCAGCCGTTTGATCCGGGATACGTTTTGAAAGGACGCTCGCAATAATTTTCTGCGAGGAACAATGAGGACCATTTCATTGAAACGATTACTGAGGATTGGAATTTTGGCGGCGGCGCTGGTGATTGTTGCGGCGGCGGCGCCTGGGGGGCAGCAGACTGCGCCTGCGGCGAAGGCCGGGAAGAAATCCGCGGCGGGGCCGGCGGCTGGGAAGACTGTGCATGCTGAGGCTAAGCCGGACAAGGTGCCGGTTACTACTGCTTCTAAGGAAGCGCGGCACGATTATGAATTGGGGATGATGCACCGCGAGGATTTGCTGTTTGATGAAGAGGGGTTGAATGATTTCCGGCGGGCGGTGAAGGCGGATCCGAATTTTGCGCTGGGGCATGCGACGATTGCGTTTTTTAGCGATGACCCGCGCGAGGAGAAGCACGAGATTCTGGTGGCGCGGCAAACTTTGGCGCATGCGGTGCCGGACGAGAAACTTTTGATTCGCTTTATGATCGGGACTAAGGACGGGGATCTGATTCCTGCGATTTCGGCTATGAATGATTTGCTGGCTTCTTATCCGAAAGACAGCCGGTTGGGGAATTTGTATGCGGAGTGGTTGTTGGCGGTGCAGGAAAATTACGAGCATGCTTCGGAGGTTTTGCAGCATGTTTTGAAGGTGGATCCTAGCTACTATCCGGCGTTGAATAATTTGGCTTATTGCTATTCCTTGAGCGGGGATTACAGCAAGACGGCTACTTTGATGGAGCAGTATGTGTCGCAATTGCCGGGGCAGCCGAATCCGCAGGATTCATATGGCGAGTTGCTGCGGATGGCTGGAGATTTTAAGGATTCCATCGAGCATTACCGGCAGGCGCTGTTCATCGCGCCGGCTTTCACTACTTCGCAGTTGGGGATCGCTTCGAATTACGCGTTTATGGGGGATCAGGAACGCGCGCGGGTGGAATATTTGCGTGCGATTTCAATGACCAAGGAACGCACCACGAAATTGCAATACCGCATGCTCTGGGCGATGACTTATTTCCGGGCCGGGCAGCAGGATGAGGCGCGCAAGGCTTATGGGGAGTTGGCGCTTTTGGCGCATAAGGAAGATTTGGCTGTTTCTGAGGCGGAATGTTATCGGACGATGGCGCTTTTCAATCCGGATGCCGAGGCAGCGCTGAAGGATCTGGATAAGGCGCAGGGCGTCCTTTCGCAGAAGCACGAATTGCCACGGGCGGAACGGGAGACGGAGCTGGCTACCATTTTGCAATCTCGATCGTTTATTGCGGCGCGCGCTGGGAATTCTGAGGTCGCGGAGAAGGCGCTGGCATTGTTGGAGCCGATCGCGGATAAGAGCCGCAGCAATGTGATTCAGGCTTCTTATCATTCCACGAACGGGGCCGTGCTTTTCTTGCAGGGGAAATATGCGGAGGCCGTGGCGGAATTGCAGGAAGATCCGCGAGATCCGCTTTCTTTGCAGCTTTTGGCGGACGCGCAGAGTAAGGGTGGGATGACGGCGGATAGTACGAAGACGCTTGCTACGCTTGCGGCTATTAATGATGAGCGCGTGGAGACTGCAGCTGTGGCGCAGCCGGTGCGCGATGCGATGAAGAAGAATAATCCGGCTTCTACGCAGGCGAACACGCCGGAGGAGCCGGATCATCGCTGAGATTTTTTGATTTGGTTTTAATTTTGTCGTGACTTCCTAGAAGATCTTTTCTTCACGAGTTTTCTTCCCTCGTTTGTGGACGCCTCCGATTAAAGATTTGCTCGCCTGTCGCCAGCGCTACTTTGATTCTTCGGCGTGTGCTAGACTTTCGCTGCGGGAATAATATTTCCTGCGAATCGGTGGAACTTCGGGCTCTGTGCAACGATTCCCCGCAAACCCCGCCAGGCCCGGAAGGGAGCAACGGTAGCGGGTCAGCTTCGTGTGCCGCGGATCCCCCGAAGTTCCTCTGATTGTTTTTTCTTCGGGAGCGGCGAAACCAAACCTCATGGCTTACCAAGTTATTGCGCGGAAGTGGCGTCCTCAGACATTTGCTGATGTTGTGGGGCAGAGGCATGTTACCCAGACGCTGGAGAATGCCATTGCGTCGAAGCGCGTGGCGCATGCTTATATTTTTTCCGGGGTGCGCGGCGTGGGGAAGACTACCACAGCGCGGATTTTGGCTAAGGCTATGAATTGCGTTAAGGGGCCTACGGCTACTCCTTGCAATGAATGCGATTCTTGCCGCGAGATTACTTCGGGCAGCTCGATCGATGTGCTCGAGATTGATGCGGCTTCGAATCGCGGGATCGATCAGATTCGCGAATTGCGGGAGATGGTGCGTTATGCGGCTACCGGGAATCGCTACAAGATTGTGATTTTGGATGAAGCGCATCAGTTGACGGATGATGCTTCGAATGCGCTTTTGAAGACGCTCGAAGAGCCTCCCGATAAAGTTATTTTTATTTTGGCTACCACGCAGCCTGAGGAACTGGAAGACACGATTAAATCGCGAGCGCAGCTTTTTCAATTTCGAGCGCTGACGTTTGCAGAGATTAGTGGGGCGCTTGAACGGATTGTGAAGGCTGAGAATTTGCAAGTCGAGCCCGGGGCGATTGCGGTGTTAGCGCGGGCGGCTGAAGGTAGCTTGCGCGATTCCCTTTCGTTGCTGGAGCAGGCGATTGCTTATTCCGGCGACAAGATTACTGACGCGCAGGTGCGCGAGTTGCTTGGCGTTGTGGCTGAGAGCGTGCTTGACGAATTGATGAGCGCGATTGGGAATCAATCCACTGAGCAGGCGCTTACGCTGGTGCATCGTTTGATTTCTGATGGGCATAACTTGCAGCATTTTTGCCGCGAGGCGATCCGGCATATGCGGAATTTGTTGGTGGCGCAGGTTTGCGGTGCGGATTCGGAATTGATTGCGGCGCCGCCGGAGGAGCGGCCTCGGCTGGCGGAGCAGGCTGGGCAATTTAGTGAAGAGGACTTGACGCGGTTTTTTCAGGTTTTGATTTCTACCGATGATGATTTGAGGCGGAAGCCTGATCCGCGATTGCATATGGAATTGGGAGTTTTGAAATTGGTTACGGCGCGGCGGATGGCGCCGCTGGAGGAAGTGATTGCGGAGATGCGCGGGGAGGGGCCGGCGCGTCCGAAGAGTCCTGTGAAATCATTTGTTGCTTCTGCGGCAACGGCGAGTGGCACTTCTGCGGCTGGCACTTCATCGAATGTGGTGATGGATCGCGGTGCGAGTGCGGCGACGACGAGTGCGAAAGCTGATGAATCGCCGCGTCCGCGTTACGAGTCGATGCCGTCGGGCGGCGGATCTGCTGCGGCGGCTGTGCGCGCGCCGATTGTGGATGCGACTGCGGTGCGAAATGTTCCCGCGCCGGCTTCGGCGCCGCGGGTAGTGGCGAGTTCGATTGAGGCTACGACTTCTGGACTTGCCGCGGCACAGTTTGAAGCGATAAAGTCGGCGCTCCAGGATCAGAAGTTTTTGTGGGCGATGGTGGAACACGTTAGCAAGTGGGAGCTCGAGGGCGGGGAGATGCGATTGTATTTTCCTTCGGAGCGGCGCTCGCTGGCGGAAATGTTGCAGTCGCGCGACCCGATGGAACGATTGCGCACAGTGATGAGTGCGGCAATCGGACAGCCTGTGCGCGTCTGTGTTAAACTCGACTCAGGTCGTGGCGGAATGGCGCGCGGTGCGGAATTGAAAGCACGCTTCGAGCAAGACCCGATCGTGCGCGCCATGCTCGAAAGATTTGGCGGGCGAATTTCGGAAGTGAAACGGCGTAACGAGGAATAGGCCATGGAAGTCAAAGCCCTTCAGCAAATGCTGGCGCAGTTCCGGATGGCGCAGGAGAAGCTTGAACAGCAGATTCAGGAAATCCATGTGGAGGCGTCGGCGGGCGGGGGCATGGTAGTGGTGAAGATGAATGGGCAGAAGCAGTTGACGGAAGTGAAGATTGAGGCTGAGATTTTTGCTGGTAAGGATGCGGAGATGTTGCAGGATTTGTTGCGGGCGGCGGTGAATGATGCTACGCGGCGGGTGGATGAGGAGCTTTCGAAGCAGGTGAAGGATCTGGCTGGTGGAATTCCTGGTATGGGTGGGTTGAAGATTCCGGGATTGTTCTGAAGTACACCTTATTCTGAATCGCGTTCTTTCTTCATCGAATTTTCCAGCAGTTTTCTTCTGGACTCCTTCTTAGACACGTTGTGCTCTTCGCAGACTACATCGGGACATTACTCTGTTAATTGATGACTTACTGCCGACGCGCTTTTCAGGGCCGTTTCGTGGCGAAGCAGTAGCACGGAATTGATCGCGAACGGACCGAGAAGGGCGACACTGAGCAATACAAGCTCTGAGGCACCGGATAGAAGGCCGCGCTCCAAAGCGACGGAGAGGCCTGCGAGCAGAAGAGCGAATGCGACAAAAAACAGAAATGCGCGCTTAAGCCTCATCGTTAGAAAGAAACTGAATGCGTTTAGGAAGAGGCTCGCGAGCACGGTTCGATATGCGTTCCAGGATTTGCCGTGAAGTTGCCCGCAATGCGGGCATTTGGACAGAAAACCATTCCAGTCTTCCCAACGATTAACTTTCAGCGCTACGCCACAGTGATAACAAAGTCGACGAATCCCCTTCGTCTTCGTGGCTTCGCTATACAGCTCGGCCGTCGGATAGCTGTTCGAGCGGACTACGCCCTCGACACGAGAAGCTGAATCCACTCTTTCATCCCGTACGGTGATGCCCGCCTTGCGACATGCTTCGATGACGCGATCCAAGAAGCTGCCGACTGCTTTTCTCGAGGCGCTGTCAACGAAGAGCGGCGGTTTCCACGAGAACGGATCATCCTCGATTGAAATCGTGAGGCCGTACCGACGCCGCGCGACGAATGGAATTACGAGGCCCACTACGACAATCGCAGGAGGGTATCCGCTGACGTTTCCTTCTTCACCTCTAAGAATCGGCAGCATCATTAGGACGGTGGTGAGAGATCCCGCGAGCACCATGACGAGAGCAAGTGTCCAGAGGGGGTATGGATTCAGTTTTCTGACCGTCGCTTGCAAAGCTCGGTTTAATGGAACGCGCTCGCAATAGTCCGGGTCCGACACGGCAAAGAATTTCCGTCGCGGCAAATAGATCGCGCGATCGGAGATGGCAAGGTTGAGCGATCCGCGTTTCCCCGCGATGAATGAGAGATTTGCGATCAGCCGCTCGCCGTCTTCAAGGTGAATCTCAAAGGACATAGGACCTCTTAATGCGCCGGGGCAATCCTAGTGACAATTACCGCCTGTGGCAATATGAGCGCCGTGGCCGGCAATTCGCGGACGTGGGAAGTACCTCAGTGGCTAAAGCCATTTTAATTTGGTGGCGTTTGCGGCACGACTAAAGTCGTGCCCTGACAAGGCATTCGATCGAGAACGCGGAGCGCGAGGATTATTTCGTTGGGATTGGCTCGATGCTGCGTAGGGCGATTGTGTTGGTTTTTGGGTCTAGGGTGCCGGTTACCTTTACTTTTTGGCCGGCGTTTTTTTCGGCTACGGCTTGGTTGTCTAGTTTGTACACGTCGGTTTTGGTTTGCAGGACGAATTTGCCTCCGCGTTGTTGGACGCAGTAACGCGAGCAGTCAGCTGGGGTTTTGCCGGCGTTGCCCATTTTGATCATTACTTTGTGGGAGTGGTCGAGAGAGTGGACATTTAGGGCGCATTGAGAATCGGCGATTTCGCCGATGTAGGTTTTTTCGCCGTCGGCGCGGGTTGAAGAGCTTTGAAGAGCTACGCAGTAGAATAGAATCGCGAAGAAGATAAATTTTCTGCTGATATTCATCGCTTGTTGCTCCCTGCCCATCGAGAATCGAGTTGAAACATTTCCAGAAGGCATTTGCTCGGGCTTTCGCTTGATACGGCAAAGGCATCGGAGATTTCAAATTTCAGATTTGAAATTTCAGATTGAAGAAACGGCAAAAGCAACGGCAAATGAAAATGCAGATCCCTTATCCCTGCCGGGGATTCGGGATGACAACTGTGCGGATTTTTTCCGGAGCGGCTAAAGCCGTAATCAATTTGCGGCATTTGCGGCACGACTGAAGTCGTGCCCTGACAAATCGGTGATTCCCTCGAATGATTGCTCGACTTGTTCATTTGATTTACGGGGCTACTACTAGGCGCATGTTCATTCCTTCGTGATCGGGGCTGCAGATTACTGTGCATTCGATTATGTATTCGCCTGGGTCGGTCGGGGCTACCATTTCGAAATCTTGGGTGCCGGGCTTTAGTAGCAGGTCCCAGCCTTCTACCGGTTTTTTATCTTTGGCGCGTAACAGCGTTAGGCCGTGGATTGAGCCGTCGCGGTTCTGCGTTTTTGCTTTTCGGGCGGTTATGCGCAGCGTTAGTTGCTCGCTGGGCTTAGCTGTGATTATGGGTTCTTTCTGGCCGGGGATTTTGTAGCGGCTGTCGTGGTCGGCCAGGATTTCGATGATTCGATGCTGGGATTGTGGGTGTAGTTGCGGGGAAATGCACGCAAGTGTTACGGCTACGACAATCCACGCTCGCAGACGGGGGGCTATGGATTTTTGGATCATTGGGTCATGTATTTCAGGATTAGGCGCTGGTCTTCGTCGGTGATGTTGGCGCGGACGCGCATGTGGCGGATGGCGGTGGCCATTACGCGCGGGGGGAATTTGTGTGGAGGTTGATGGCAGCGGCCGCAGTTTGTGCGGAAACGTTTTTCGCCTTCGATGCGCTCGGCGGCTTCTATGCTTCTCGGGGTGGGCTTGGGGCTTGGCGCGGCGGCTGGCGTTGCGCCGTCGGCGTCCGTGGCTTCGGCGCTTGTTTCTTGATCGCGCGAGGAGGCTACTGTTTTTGGATCTTGTTTGCGCTCTTGGGCTGCTGCCAGGAAACAGGAGCTTAGGCAGAGGGCGCAGAGTGTGGCGAGGATTGCGCGGGCGTTCATTGTTGGCTCCCGGTGCGGCCTAGCGGGACTAGGAAACGGTAGGTTACGCCGAAGGTCCAGATGTTTGCGTTGCCGGCTTGGCTGAATTGACGACCGTAGTTGGCTGTGGCTTTTAGGCCGTCCAGGAAGTAATAGTTCAGGCCGCCTTCTACTTCTTGGGTGCTTACCGGTGGTAGATCGTCGCTTGGTAGCTCGCCGGTGAAGAATTGTTGGACGCGGGCTACGATTTGCGTGCGGCGCATTTCGTTGCGCCAGAAGGGTAATTGGGTTAGGCGATAGGCTGGCTCGATCCAGTAGCCGCTGCCGCGTTGAGAGCGGGCAACTTCGGCGCGGATGTCTAGCGGGAGCGCCAGGGGTTGCCAGATTACGTGGGCACCGTAGAGATTGGAGCGCTCGTCTTGCAGGCGATGTTGGAAGGAGCCGCCGATTTCTAGGCGGGCTTTGGGGAAGAAGAGGCCGGCGCGGGCTCCGGCGGTGCGTTCGGAATCTACTGGAGTTACCGTCGAGAGCGCTGAGAAATAGACTGCGTAATTTATGGTTACTGCCGGATTCGCGGCGAAACCTCCGCGTAGCATGGCGCCGGTGCTGGCGTTGCTGGGGCCTGTGCCGATCGGGAGGATTAGAGGATCGGATTGTAGATTGCGGATCCAGACGGGGTAGAGGCGCTCGTTGTAGATGCCGAAGGGGGTTAGGAATCTGCCTACTGTTACGGTTAGATACGGGTTGGCTATGAAATCTAGTTGGGCGTAATCGACTTCTTTTTGTAGTGGGCCGTGGAAACCGGGGCGGCCTGGTTCTTGGACCATGTCGTCTTCGAAGGATTCGCGGGTTTCGATTAGCCAGCGATCGCCTATGGGGATTAGGAGTATGCCTGAGAATATCGGATGGATATCGGGAGAGCCGCCGGTTACGTCGGAGATGAAGCCTGCGCTGCCGGTGAAGATGGGGACGGGTTTTTCGTTTTCGGATTGATCGGTTTCTTGCGGGGCTTCGATTGGGGATTGGGCGTGGATGGGGCGTTGGAAAGATGATGAGGCAAGGATCGCCGTTAGTAGGATCGCGAATCTGAATTTATGGTTCATTGCTTGCTTGAGAAGTGCTCCGATGCCCCGATTCAACTTTTGATTACGGAAATGTTGTGGTCAATGGGACTTGTTGAGTTTGTGCTGGGTTTGGTAATTGCGGATTGGAGGCGTGGGTTGGTTCGTTGATTGTGGCGCGATTTGGGTTGGATTTACCGGGGCGGGCGCAATCCGCCTCGGCGGACGCCCCTACGAATACAAAGGTAAATTTCGCAGGAATGCGCAACGGCAAATTCGACGGCGACAGAAATTTAAAATTTGAAATTTCAGATTTCAGATGAGGGAAACGACGACGGCAAATTCAAAGGCCCCATGCGCGAATGCGGCGTCCGCCCCGGCGGAGCACCCACAAAAATGAGGGGGACAAAACATAGCGCTAACTTGCTAGCGGCCTACTAGGACGAAGGCGCCCCAGTAGAACGGGAGATCTTTTCCGGCGTATCTTTGGCGGACTGTCTCGCGTTCCTTCAATTGAGCTTGGCGTAGGGCTTCATGTTTGTCTTGGCCGGCTAGCCAGTTGGCGTAGAAGAGGGTCATTAGTTCTTGGGTTTCGCGGTCGGGGACGGACCACATGCTCATTAGGATGCTTTCGGCGCCGGCTTCTTGTAGGGCGCGGCGCAGGCCGAAGACTCCTTCGCCGTTTTGTTGTTCGCCTAGGCCGGTTTCGCAGGCGCTCAGGACTACCAGTTCCGTTCCTTGTAGATTTAGTTGCGTGGCTTTGTAGGCGGTTAGGACGCCGTCTTCCATTCCGGCTGCTGGTGGGGCCCCGGATTCTGCGCGGTCGGCGCCGGCGAAGAATAGGCCGGAACGTAGCATGGGATCTTCGTGGATTGCGGGCGGATCGTTTGGGTTCGAGTTTTGGCGGGCTACGTCTTGATCGGTTAGGAAGAAACCGTGGGTGGCTACGTGGACTAGGCGCGGGCCTTTTTGGCGGTCGAGGACTTCTTCCAGGGCGCGGTCGGCGGTGTAGGTGTCGGGTTGCCAGCCGGCTTCTTTTAGGAGTTTGGCTACTGCGTCGATTTCTACTTGGGTGGCTGGGAGTGGGGGGAGCGGGCCGCCTTTGTCGTCGCGCGAGCGCTGGGATGTGGCCGCAGTTGGTGGAGGAGTAGCGGTCGCTAATTGCGTCTCTTGCGGAGTGCTGCCTGATTTTAATTTTTCTAGGGCGGCGCGTTGATCGGCTTCGCTCAGATCGAATTTTGGATTGCCTACTAGGACCGCGGTTTTTGATGAGGCGCTGTGTTGGGTGCGGAGGATATCTTTGGTGCTGTTGACTATGCGTAGGTCGTATTTTTCTAGGAGAAGCTGGCCGTTGGCGTCGGCGAATAGGCCGATCGGGATTTGATTTAGTACGCCGTCAGGGGAAACGTATACGCGCTTTGCGCCGGCTAGGGCTGGCTCTAGCGGTTTCCAGAAGGCTTCGTAGGCGGCGCTGCTGTTGGCGCTGGTTGCGGCGCCTGGTTGCCCTGGAAGTGGGGCTTTGGGGGAGACGCCGCGGGTTTTTCCTACTGCCAGGCGATAGTCGGAGATCGGGGTGGCTTCTAGTTTGTGGGCTTCGCCTAGGACTATGAGCGTGGGGAGTTTCGATTTCGGCGTTAGGACTAACGCGGCGTAGAGGAAATTGCTGGTGAATTGTTTGCCGTCGTGAAAGCGGAAGCGGACGTATTCTACGGCGGCATCTTCGGGGCGTAGGGCTTTTTGAACGTCCTGCCAGGTGGCTTTTGCTAGCGCGTCTTTCTCGCCTAGGGAACTTACTCGGCGGGCTAGTTGTTGTTCTAGTGCGTTGGCTTCGGCGTTTATGCGGGATTGCGTTTCGGCCCAGTTTGGCGGACGCGTTGCGGATAATTGTGAGGCTTCACTTTTTTTCGTTGTGAGATTGTCTAGAAGTTCTACCGCTTTTGGATCGCCGCTGGCGGCTACTTGGGCGCGTAACGCGGCTACGCTTGTGCCTACCAGGCCTTTTTCCCAGAGGAGTACGTCGTACATGCGGGCGGCTACGGCTGGATCCTTTTCGCGATCGGCTAACGCGAAACTGAAATAGGCAGGAAAAATTCCTTGGACTGTGGCTAGAAATTGCAGGCGATCTTTTTCGCTCATGTAGGCGAAGGCGTATTGGAAACGTTTGTGGACGATTTCTAGAGTACGGTCGAAGAGCGGGGCGGTGTCGGCGTAGTGGCCTTGGACGTAATAGAGCAGGGCTAGATTGCCTAGGCTGGTGGCTAGATCGGGGTGATCAGGGCCTAGGGATTTTTCGTCGATGGCGATGGCGCGTTTGAAGATTGGTTCGGCTTGGGCGTAGAGGCCTTCTTCTTTTAGTGCTGTGGCGAAATTATTTAGGCTGGCTGCTACTCGGGGATTATCCGCGCCTAGGGCTTTTACCGTGATGCCTAGAGAGCGGGAATAGAGTGGTTCGGCTTCGGCGAAGCGGCTTTGTAGTTCGTAGAGTCCGGCCAGGAGTTCTAGCGCGGCGGCTACTGTGATGTTTTCCGGGCCGAGGGCTTTTTCGTCGATGTCTAGGGCGTGTTTTAGGAGGGCTTCGGCTTCTTTGTAGTGGCCTTGATCGCGGTAGACGGCGGCTAGGCCCGTCAGGTTGGCGGCTACATTTGCGTGATTGGGGCCTAGGACTTTTGCGTTGATCGCCAGGGCGCGTTTTAGTAGCGGCTCGGCCTCGGCGTAGCGGCCTTGAGCTTCGTAGAGTAAGGCTAGATTGTTTAGCGCGGTGGCTACTGTGGGGTGTTCTGGGCCCAGGGCTTTCTCGAAAATTTTTACTGCGGCTTTGAATAGCGGCTCGGCTTCGCCGAAGCGGGCTTGCGATTGATAGAGGCTGGCCAGGCCGATCACTTCGTAGGCTGTGCCTGGGTGATAGGGGCCTAGGGCTTTTATGTCGATGCTTATGGCGCGGGTGAATAAGGCTTCGGCTTCTTTGTAGCGGCCTTCGGTGTCGTAGAGCAGGGCTTGGTTGTGTAGATCGGTGGCGAAGTTTGAGCTGTTGGGGCCTAGGGTTTTTTCGTCGATGTCTTGGGCGCGTTTGTAGAGTTGGTCGGCTTCGGAGTAGTGGCCTTGTTCGGCGTCTAGGAGGCCTAGATTGTTTAGGTCGCTGGCTATTTTGGCGTCGTTGGGGCCTAGGGTTTTTTCATCTATGGCTAGGGAGCGTTTGTAGAGTTGTTCGGCGTCGGCGTAGCGGCCTTGGTCCTTATATAGGGACGCCAGATTGTTCAGCATTGTGGAGACGCCTTGGTGATTGGGACCTAGGACTTTTTCGGCGATGGGCAGGGCGCGCTTGTAGAGTTTTTCGGCTTCGGGGTAGTTGCCCATGTCGCTGTAAATCGTGGCTAGACGATTTAGGGAGGCTAGGGTGAATTCGCTTTCCGCGCCGAATGTAGCTTCGGCTACTTTTGCGGATTCTTGGGCGATGGGTAGGGCTTCGGCGTATTTGCCTTGTTCTTGGAGTTGGGCGGCTTGGGAGTTTAGTTGTTGCCAGTGATCTTTTTGGGCGGGGGTGGAGGAGGCGAGCGCGAGAAACGTGGCGGCTACTGCGAGCACGGTACGTATGCGCGGCATTTGCGGCAACAGAGCCTCAATGGCTATAGAGGTTGCGGAAAAAGTTGAGCTGTAAGCATACCCACGTATCACGGCAAAGGCATCGGAAATTTCGACTTTGAGATGGCTTTGTTGACATCGCGCATGTCTGCGAGGCCGAGGGAGCGCGGAGAATGCCGGAGCGCGTTACGCCGACGCAAATAGGCCACATTTTTGGCGGGCGTTACTCGGGCGGGCGAGGCAAGCCGCCGCCACTAGGAAGAGAAGGTACCAGCGACGGCGCCGGAAATTTCAAATTTGAAATTTCAGATTTTGGGAAACGGCAAATGCCACTACAAGTGCGAATGTAGCTCCCTCACTCCGTTACCTCGATTCGGAATTACGACGATATCAGTTGCGCCGGCGTTTGTGCTGGCATCCGAGGATTACAAATTCCGGCGACGGGCAGCGTGGTGACCGGAATACAGAATCTCTTCCTTGCCTTGTGATTAGCGCCGTCCATCGGACCAGCCTTTGCCGACTTTTGTGCTCGTAAGATGCCGGCAGAGACGCCGGCGCTACTTTGGCTCAAAAATAATACGCAAGATTTTAGCTTGGGTGCGTTCAAAGAGCACTTGCGCCGCGCTGGGAGGACGCGATCCCGGCGCGACGATGAATTGACTACTAGGGTTGAGATTTCGCCGGCCGGCGCTTCCGCTCGGTTGCGCGCGAATTTGGAGGACATTATGAAGCGAACCGCGTCTTGGATTTGCATTGGACTTCTGCTTTCCATTTCAGAGGTTGGCGTTTGGGCTCAGGATGCCAAGCATCCGGCTGCGCCGGGCGATAAAGCACAGCGTGCGCCTGACAAAACCGCTGCAGCCAAGACTGCCGAGGCTGCCGAAAAAGCGCCTGCTTCGCGCGCGGCGGCTGGGCTGCCTGTGCACCGCGTGGTGCTCTATAAAAATGGCGTGGGATATTTTGAGCATCTTGGGAAAGTTACTGGCGATGAAAGCGTGCATATTGATTTCACTAGCGGGCAGCTTAACGACGTTTTGAAATCGTTGACCATTTTGGATTTGAGCGGCGGGCGCATTGCCGGAGTGGATTACAACTCGGAGGCGCCGCTTAGCCAGTTGCTAGGGGCGCTGCGTTTGCCGCTTGGGGAAAAAACCAGTGTGGCGGAATTTCTTGACGCTTTGCGCGGGGCGCGGTTGGAGGTGCGCGGGACGCCGCCGATTTCCGGCAGATTGTTGAGTGTTGAACGCAAGACGCGGGTCAGCGGGGGCACTACGCTTGAAGTTGAAGTGATTTCGCTTGTTACGGACTCGGGTGAGGTGCGCGAAGTGGAATTGTCGCCGGCTACTAGCGTGCGATTGATGGATGCGAATTTGAATCAGGAAGTGGGGAAATATTTGACGTTGCTGGCTTCGGAGCGCGATCAGGATTTGCGGCGCATGGCGATTTCAACTACTGGGAAGGGCGAGCGGCAACTTTACGTTAGCTATATCAGCGAGGTGCCGGTTTGGAAGACGACTTATCGCATCGTACTTTCTCCGAAAGCGGAGACGAAGCCGCTGCTGCAGGGTTGGGCGATTGTAGACAATACCGTCGGCGAAGATTGGAACGATGTGCAGCTTTCGCTGGTGGCCGGGGCGCCGCAGTCTTTCATCATGCAGCTTTCGCAGCCGTACTATGCGACGCGGCCGTCAGTCGCGTTGCCAGACAGCGTGCAGCTCACGCCGCAAACGCACGAAGGCACTATGCGCGCGGGATTTTCCGGAATCAGCGGAACCGTGACCGATCAATCCGGCGCAGTCGTCCCGGGCACGCAAATCCGGCTCCTCAACGAAAATGGACAACTTCTGGCTACCGCGAGAGCTGACTCTGCCGGACGGTATCAATTCGCTGATCTGGCGCGGGGTAACTTTCAGCTTGAGTTCGAATCTCCGGGCTTCAAGACCGAAAAAGTTCAAGGCGTATCCACTAGCGGTTCGTCCGAGACGAAGCAAAACGCCACGCTTCAAGTAGGAAGGACGACCACTACAGTAGAGGTCACCGCGGACACCGCTACTATCAACTCCGAATCGGCGGAGCTTAGCATGCCTGTGAACGGGAGAAATCTCGGTTCCGGCCGATCGCTGGGTGCGGCACATGGCGGCGGGGTGGGAGGAGCTACCGCCAGCGGGTTTGCGTCGGGGTACGGCGGAGGGTTGGCACCACAGCCGAGACCGGCGATGAGTCCTGAGGAGGCGCGGCAACAACTGCAAGCGGCGGCGACGGGGCGCGATCTTGGCGATCTCTTCGAATATCACGTCAAAGGGCCGGTGACGATTCACAAAAATCAATCGGCGCTGGTGCCCATTTTACAAGCCAACGTGGAAGCGGAAAAAGTTTCGCTGTGGAATCCTTCGCTGGGAACGGGGCGGCCGTTGCGTGCGCTGTGGCTAACCAATTCCAGTCCTTTGACGCTGGATGGCGGGAGCTTTAGCGTGCTGGAGGACGAGACGTTTGCCGGCGAAGGATTGATGGATCCTTTGAAGGCTGGAGAGAAGCGGCTGCTTTCTTATGCGGCGGACCTTGGGTTGCGCGTGACTACTTCTGTCGGCAGCGAGGCGGACCGGGTGCGGCGAGTGAGGATCCTGCATGGCGTGATGTATCAGACCAATGAGGTGCGCGAGAAGAAAACTTATACGGTGCGCAATGAAGATACTTCGGCGCGGACGCTGATTATCGAACATCCGCTGCGGCCCGGGTGGAGTCTTTCTGCTGGGGCGCCCAAGGCCGATGAAACTTCTGCGGATTATTACCGCTTCCGGTTGGAGATTGAGCCTAAGAGCACGGCTACGATTACTGTCCCTGAGGCGCAGCCTGTGCAGACGAATGTTCAGATCAACAATATTAATTCCGAGCAGATTGCTTTTTACTTGCAGCAACGGTCGATTAGTCCGGAGATTGAGGCGGCTTTGCGTGAGGTGATTGCGCAGAAGGATCGCGTGGCGGGATTTGAGGCTGAGGCGGCTAAGAGGAAGGCGGAATTGGAGTCGATTTATGATGACCAGCAGCGGTTGCGGGAGAATTTGAAATCTTTGAAGGGTAGTGCGGAGGAACGGGCACTTACACAGCGTTATTTGCAGAGATTGAATGATCAGGAAACTCGGTTGGAGACGGTTCAGAGGGAGATTGCGGATTTTGAGAAGAAGCAGGAGGAGGCGCAGGCGGAATTGGATGCGATGATTGAGAGGATTTCGTTTGATGTGACGATTTAGGGGGCGACGTGCGTTGTCGTCGTGAGCATTTCCGACGGCGATGGAACCGTGGGAAAGACGAGTCGGGTTACGCGGAGGCGAATGGACTTCGTTTTCGCAGGTGTTACACGGGCGGGCGGAGCAAGCTCCGGCCCTACGGGAGACGTGCGCAATGCCAAAGCTTCAGAAATAGGCCGCTAGGGATTGAAAGTACTTTTTCTTTTGAGAGATGGCGTAGTCGGCGGCTTCGAATTGGGCTGGGTTTAATTGCTTTACTGCCGGGCCGTGGAAGTGCGGCGGGACTTTCATCGAGAAGCTCATGAGGCCGGTGGCGTCCAGGCCGTGGCAGTTGATGCAGCGGGTGCGCAGCTTTACTTCGACTGGGCGCTGCTTGTCGACTGTGTTGCCTTCGGCGAAGCCGGGGGCGGCGAAGGTGTAACCGCCGGAGAAGGCTTGGGCGTTTTCGTCTTCGGAGACTAGGCCGCCGGATTCTGGTTGGCTTAATAGTTGGCTGCGGTTGATTTCGCAGACACGGATCTTCGTTTTGATGAACTGGCCGTTGGGATTTTTTTGGAATAGGCGGAATTCTACTTCGCTGGTTAGATGCGTTGGCGTCAGCCTGCCTTTAGTATCAATCAGGATCAACTGAATTAGGATTGCGGCGCCATCGAGGGATTCGGTTGGTTCGCGGTCGGTATCGCGCAGGCCATCGATAAGCTTTTGGGTGCTTTTTGCGGAGCGGATTGGCTTGACGAAAATCCGGGAGAAGCGGCGATAGCCGGCTTCGCTGTCATGGGCGTGTTCGGGGTACCACTGGACTTGAACCCAACCGCTCTGCGCATGGAAGAGGTCGGGAAGGGCCAGCGCGTTTCGTGCTTGCTCGTAATTGTCGGGTAGCGACTGAATTTCTTCTGGGGTTAGGGCTAGTTTGTGGATTAGACGGGCTAGCGCGTCGAGAGCTGCGGCGTGGCGGGATTCTAGTTCTTGCGTGCGATCTTCTTTGAAGAGGGGCTCGCTGAGGATGTCGTAGGCGGACCAGAGATCGCTTTGCATCCAGGCGCGGGCGATTGCTGGACGGGGGGAATTTTCGGATAGGGCTGCTTGCATGGCGGTCATGACTTCGGAATAGGTGGGTTCTTCTAGGAGTTGCGTGCGGCCTTCGCGGGAGTTGTACGGCGGATAGTAGAGCGGATCTATGGCGCGGTCGCCGGTCTCGGTGCGCTCGAACAGGCGGGTGCTTATGCGTAGCTCATTCTCGCCGGCAGAATTATCAAAGGGGGCGGCTTCTGGGAAATCGCTGGTTTTATAGACTTGGAAGCGGCGGGAGAAAAGGATGGCGAAGAGGCGATTCCAAGGATCTTGCGGATTGCTCGAATAGATTGGCACGGGCGCAAGAAGGTAGCTCGGACGCGCGGGCTTCTGCGGAATTGGCTGGGCCAGGAGAGAGAGCGAGATGGCGGCTGCGAGGCAAGAAACTGTCGCGATTGCCGGTGCTGCGATTCGCCGGCGGCGTCGATCCGAGCGCGTGAGTGGGTTTGCGGTCATCGGAATAAGAGTCGTTCGCAAGCCGAAAGTGTTAACACGAATTTTTGCCGGAAGTTTCCGGTCGTCAGGCGCTGTTCGCTTTTCGAGTCGGTTATACTATGCTTCTCGATTGATGAGTCTGGGAGAAATATGGCCGACTACGCGCCTACCATTAGCCGTTTGATTGATGAATTGAAGCATTTGCCTGGGATTGGGCAGAAGAGTGCGCAGCGGTTGGCGTTTTACTTGCTTCGCGCGGATCGCGATCAGGCGTTGGCGTTGGCTGACGCGATTCGCGATGCTAAGGAACATGTGCGCGAGTGCTCGATCTGCAACAATATTACTGATACCGATCCTTGCAATTACTGTACTAGCCCGGCGCGTAGCCGGAAGATTATTTGTATTGTGGAAGACGCGCCTAATATTTTGGCTATCGAGAAGACTCGGCAGTTTGACGGGCTTTATCACGTGCTGGGCGGATCGCTTTCGCCTTTGCAGGGGATTGGGCCGGAGCAGCTTAAGATTAAGAGTTTGATTGAGCGGTTGAAGGGTGGGACCGTGGAGGAATTAATTCTGGCGACCAATCCTACGGCTGAGGGCGAGGCTACCGCGATGTATATTTCGAAGTTGGTGAAGCCGCTGGGTGTGCGCGTTACGCGGATTGCTATGGGGATTCCTGTGGGGTCCGATCTTGAGTATGCGGATGAAGTGACGATGATGAAGGCTATGGAAGGGCGGCGGGATTTGTAGGATTGCGGCGCAATCTTGCTTGAAGAGGCCCGGCATAAAGCGCGGGCCCTACGGGAGTCGGCGGCTAGCCGCCACTGAGCCGCCTGGCTCGTCAGCGTTCTGCGCTGTAGTTCGGATCTTCCCCGTTACACAAATCTAGGCCGCATCGCTCGCTTGCCGGGACTTTTTTGCAGATTTCGTAGCAGAGGCAGTGATAGTGGGCTTTGTGGGGCTTGGGCATTCCGGACGAGACTGTCACCGTTACGCCTGCGATTAACAGCCACGCTAAAATTCTGGTCTTCATCGGCAGCCTCGCTTCGCCGAAAAGGTGAACTTTGGTGAGAGTAACGGGCGGATTCGGCGCGGCCAATGAAGCGGCGGTTTGGTTCCGTGGAACGGAAGTTTGGGGTGAGGGTAGTACTTGGTGCGGCAGGCCGGAGGGGCTTAGCTCGATTACGCTTCGGCAGATGGGGCGGTTTTCGCGCAGGTTACACGGAGCGGGCGCAGCAAGCCAGCGCCCCTACGAATTCAAAGGCCAGAGGGCCGGCTAAAGAGGGTGCGGATCCGTCACTTCGCGAAAAAGAACCGGCAGGGACGCCGGCGGTACCAACCCCCCGCGGCGATTCCTATTTGTAAGTAACTGATTCGAACAACTGTTTGGCTTGCCGCTCCAACTTCGCTTACCGGTGTTACGCTGATAAAACCCCCTCGGAGGGTATCGGAAGGAATCACGTGGCGGAACTGGACGCAGCGAACGAACCTAGCCTGGGCAAGCGCCGTAGCACTCGGATCGTGCAGGCGGTGCCTATTACTGTCGCCGGGGCTGATGCGCTTGGGCAGCCGTTTAAAGAGCGCACTTCGACGGTGATGGTGAGCTGCCATGGGTGCAAATACCACTCGAAGCACTACGTGCCGAAACATTCTGTGGTGGAGCTGGAAATTCCGCGGACTGAGGCTTCCTTGCCGCCGCGGACTGTTAAGGGGCAGGTGATTTGGGTTCAGCGGCCGCGGACGGTGCGGGAGCTTTTTCAGATTGGTATTGAGTTTGATGCGGCTGGGAATGTTTGGGGCATTGCGTTTCCGCCGGACGATTGGGCTGCGGCGATTGCGGCTTCGGAGGAATCGGCGGCTGCGGCGAAGAGCGTGGCGGAAACTGTGCCTGCGCCCGCTCAGGCTACGCCGAGTGTGGTTTTGACCACGAGCGTTCTCGGAATTCCGAAATTTACGCCGCCGGCGACGCAGCAGAATACTCCGCCCGAAAAGAAATTGGAGATCGTGCCGCCTCCCGCCGCCGCTCCGGCCGCGCAGGTTAAGCAGCCTGAGAAGTCCGCCGAGCCTGCTGTTGTGCAAGCGAAATCCGATTCACAGCCGACGGGCGGTAGCGTCGCCGTGCAGGAACCGCCGGGTGCGGCTGCGCCAGCTGCCACGTCGCCTGCTGCCCCGTCTGCCGCGCCTGTGGCTATGGCGCCTGCGCCGCCTTCACCAACACCGAACATTGCGAAAGAGATGGAGAAGCTGGTGGCCGAGGCGCGGCACAGCTTGCATCAGGTGGCGCGGCATGAATCACGTACGGCGATTGCCGAGGAGCTCAACGCTACGCGGGCGAAAGTGGATTTGCAGTTGCGAGAGGCGGTGGAGCAGGCGGTGCAGTCTTCGATGACGCGCGTGTCGGCGCAGGCGCTGGACGTGGTGATGAATCAGGCGGCGTCGCGTGCGGCTTCCGTGGTGGAAGATGCGCGCAAGGCTACGCGGCAGAACGTCGAGGAGATTGAGGCGCAGCTGCGGCAGAGTTTGCAGGCGGCGGTGGAATCGGCGGCGTCGCGGGCGGCTGAACAGGCGGTGCGCGAGGCGAATCAGAACGCGAATTCGCAGGCGATGCAGCAGGCCGTGCAGCAGGAAATCACGAACGCGCTGGCGAATCGGCCACAGATTGAGGCTGCTTATTTTGCGACTGATGATGCCGCACGGGCGCGCAGCGAGGAATTGCGCCGCGACGTGGAGCAGGCTGCGGCGCGTTTGCGCGAAGAGAGTATCGCGCAAATTCAGAATGAGGCTGCCGAAGCGAAGAATCGCTGGCAGCAGGAGTTGCAGTCTACGCTTTCGGGCGTATCGGAAAAGCTGAACGAGCAGATTAACGGCGTCACGCAGAATCTGCTGACGCAGGCGGAGCACGACATCGCCGCGCGAACCGCCGGCCTGCGCAGCTCGCTGGAAGAAGCTTCGGCGCAGGCGCGCAGCCATCTGGAAGCGGTGCAGGCTGGGCTTTCCGAGGGGCATGCGCGTTCCGAGGAAGCGCGAAATCAGATTCATGGCGCGGCGCATGAGGCGCTTGAGAATACGCGGCGGGGATTGCACGACGCGGTGGCCGAGGGCCAGGCGCGTTCTGAAGAAGCGAGAAACCAGATTCATGGCGCGGCACATGAGGCGCTGGAGAATGCGCGCCGAGGATTACACGATGCGGTGGCCGAAGGGCAGGCACGTTCCGAAGAGGCGCGAAACCAGATTCATGGCGCGGCGCATGAGGCGCTGGAGAATGCGCGGCGTGGATTGCAGGACGTGCTGGCTGAGGGGCAGGCGCGTACTGAGGAGACCAAGAACCTGATTCAAGGTGCGGCCAATCACACGCTGGAGGAAGTGCGTCGCGGGTTGCAGGAATTCATGGCGCAGCAGGAAGCGGAGCTGCAGCGGCGTGCGGAGAGCATTGTTGCGGAGCGGGCACGAAATCTCGAGCCGGCGATGGAAGCTTCGGCGCGGCAGATTCTCGAGCGCGTGTCGGGGCAGATCGAGCAGCAACTTGTGCCGGGAGTGGAAGCGGCGCGCAAGGCTGGCGAAGAATTGGCGGCGGCGCGGGCGCAGGCTGAGGCGGCGCAGCAATCCGTGCAATCGACGATCAGCATGGCTGCTGAGGCTCAGTTGCAGAGTTCGCTCGAGCGGTTGAAAGAGCAAACATCGCAATTCCCTGTGCAATTCGAGGAATCGATTCGGGCGATGTTGAAGAAGGCCGAAGAGGATCTCGAGTCGAAGACTACCGAGTCCACGCATACTACTTTTGAATCGCTGCTGAAGGCGTCTGATTGGTATTCGAAGAAGGCGCAGACGAGCATGCAGGCTTCGCTCGAGAAGGCTGTGGAACATTCGACGAGTTTGCTGCACGAGCGGGCGGCGGAAGCTTCGCGGAAGATGGCGTCGGAGCTCGATCATTACAGCCGCAGCTATGCGGATCACGCCAAGAATCAGATGGCGGAATCAGCTAACGAGCTACTGGAACGCAATCGCGAGCGCTTGAAAGAGGCCGCTGAGACCACTGCGGCGACTTTTGCGGACGAGACGCATCGGGTGGCCAGTAACACGTTGAGTGAATTCGATCAGGCGGCGCAGGAATCTGCCGAGAGGGCGCGCGGGGAGTTGCAGGCGATTCAGAACAATTCACTTGGGGAGTTCCGCGAAGAGCTGATTAAGAATGTGGCGCAGGGAGTTTCGCAGGCGCGGGTTAGTTTGGAGACACAGCTCAAGCCGTTGATGGAGCAATGGAACGCGCAGCGCGAGCAGCAGGAGCGCAACTGGCTGTCGCATTTGAATCGGGCTAGCGACGATGCTATCGAGCAGTATAAGACGCGATTGGAGAATGCTTCGAATTCGTGGTTGCTGGCTTCGGCTACGACATTGGGGCAACATTCGCAGGCGGTGATTGAGGCGTTGGCTACGGCGGCGGAGAAGCGGTTGCGCGAGACATTTTCCGATGTGTTGGCGAATATGGGTGATAACTTGCGGCAGCGATTGATGGGGCTTTCTACTGATTTCGGACAGAACGATTCCTCGAAGAACGACGACGAAAATAAATAAAGTACCTTCCTTCCTTTAAGCCCGTTTGAAAATTCGTCGAGGAAATTATTGCGCGTTGAACGACGCGAATGAGATGCGTGGATTGCTCGGATCTCGTTACGGCGAGGGAAATGGCTTACATTTTTCGCGCGTGTTAGTCGGGCGCGCGAGGCAAGCCGTCGCCCCTACGGGGAAAAGCTACGGCGAAGGAAATTTCACATTTCAGATTTGAAACTTCAGATGGAAGAAACGGCAAATGCCAACTGCCTGGCGATTGACGCGGCGCGGCCTGAGAAGTCGGAAAAACAGGACCTCAGCGGCTGAAGCCGTGGTTAATTTGCGGCAGTTGCGGCGCGACTGAAGTCGTGCCCTGACAAAACATCGCCGCTGCCAGACACGGTCTTCGTCTCCAAGAACGGCTCGCACGAACACGCAGAGGCGTGTGGTTTCACTATATCTTCCTTCGGGCGACCGTCCGGAGGATAAAGTTCCGCGCGGAATTTCCGATTAAAGCACTATGGGTCCTCATCGCCTACGCGGGTGTGGGTGTGTGCGGCGGAGCGGGTCCTTACCCCCTGGTTGCTAGGCCTTTGAAACCTCGTTTCGGCGAGGGTGCGCGCAGAGACTGGACGGGCCATGGATTTTCTCAGACGGTTGTTTACATCGGGAGGATTTCAGCCGCACGGGTATTGTTATTTGTGGAATTCGCGATTGCTGTGGCTGAACGGCGTGTCGGATGTGCTGATCGCGGTGGCGTATTTCACGATTCCCGTGACTCTTGTGTGGTTTGTGCGGAAACGCCGCGATCTTCCATTCACTTGGATCTTTGTGTTGTTTGGGGTGTTCATCGTCGCCTGCGGCACTACCCACGTGATGGAAGTGTGGAATCTGTGGCACTCGCAATACTGGCTCGCCGGCGTGATTAAAGCCATTACCGCCGCGGCTTCTGTAGTTACTGCGGCGCTGCTTGTTCCTTTGATGCCGAAGGCTCTCGATCTCCCGAGCCCTACGCAGTGGATCCATGCGAATGCGGCGCTGCAAAAGGAGGTGCATGACCGCCGCGAGCTCGAGCTGGACCTGCGCACTAGCGAAGCCAACTTCCGCGAGCAGGCGGAGCTTTTGGAATTGACTCATGACGCCATTATCGTACGGAGCCTCGAGGGAAAGATTCTCTATTGGAGCCGCGGGGCTGAACGCTTGTACGGGTGGGCGAAGGAAGAGGCGCGCGGGAAGATCACTCACGCGCTGCTCCAAACTGAATTTCCTCGACCCGCGACAGAGATTCAGAACGAGTTGTTGGAAAAAGGGTGTTGGGAAGGTGAACTGACTCACCGGCGCCGGGATGGCGCCGCGCTCAACGTCTCGAGCCGCTGGTCACTGCGCTCCGACGCGCGGGGCAATCCGTTATCATGCCTGGAAATCAACCGCGACATCACCGAGAGCAGGAAGGAGAGCGAAAAATTTCGCAAACTTCTCGAATCAGCCCCGGACGCCATAGTCATCGTCAATCGCGGCGGCCGAATCGAGCTCGTAAACGCGCAGACGGAGAAGCTTTTCGGTTATTCACGCGAGGAACTGCTCGGCAAGCCGGTGGAGATGCTGGTGCCGACTCGCTTTCGGGAAGCGCACGACGGGCACAGAAAGAAATACAGCGAAGATCCTCGCGTGCGCTCCATGGGCGCCGGATTTGAACTGTACGGCCGCCGCAAGGATGGCAGTGAGTTTCCCGTCGAAATTAGCCTCAGTCCGCTGGAAGCGGGAGAGGACACACTTATCTCGAGCGCGATTCGCGATATCACGGAGCGCAAGCAGGCCGAATCCATGTTTCGCGACCTGTTGGAGTCGGCTCCCGATGCCTTGGTGATTGTGGACGAAGAGGGCCGCATCGTTCTTACGAACGCGCAGACAGAAAAATTGTTCGGCTATCCGCGTCAGGAGATTTTGGGGCAGCCGGTCGAGATTCTGGTTCCTGAACGGCTTCGCGGCCGGCATCCGGAGCATCGCGCGGGCTTTTCGCAGGCGCCGCGAGCGCGAGCCATGGGCGCGGAATTGGAGCTTCATGGCCAGCGCAAGGATGGCACTGAGTTCCCCGTCGAAATCAGCTTGAGCCCGCTGAAGACGCCAATGGGCGAGCTGGTGTTGAGCGCCATCCGCGATATCACCGATCGTAAGCGCTTGGATGAGGCGCTAAAAGCCAGCGAAGAGCGATTGCAGATGGCTGTGGAGGCGGCACAACTGGGAATCTGGGATCTGGACCTCGCCACCGATCGGGCGTTTCGCTCTTTGCTGCACGATCAGATCTTTGGGTTCGATACGCTGCAGCCCGAATGGGGCGCGGAAATCGCCATGACTCACGTCGTTCCCGAAGACCGCGAGGCCTTTAAGGCCAGTTTTGAGGAAGCCTTCAGAACCAATCGCTTCTTGATGGAATGCCGCATCCACCGCGGCATTGACCAAGAGCTGCGTTGGATTTCCGCGCAGGGTCTTGTGTATCGGGACCGCGAAGGCAAACCCGCGCGATTGATGGGAATCGTGGCGGACATCACCGACCGCAAGCAAGGCGAACAGGAAAAGGAGCGTCGCCGAGAGGAACTATCGCGATCAAATGCGGAACTGGCGGCGGTCAATAAAGAGTTGGAATCGTTCAGTTATTCGGTGTCGCACGATTTGCGCACGCCGCTGAGAACGATCGATGGATTCAGTCAAGTGTTGATCGAAGATTGTGCCGGGCAGCTTGACGATGCGGCCAAGTCGCACCTGCAGCGAATTCGTGCCGCGACGCAACGGATGGGGGCGCTGATCGACGACCTGCTGAATCTGTCGCGGATCTCGCGGGCGGAGTTAAGCATGCAAAATGTGGACCTGAGCGCGCTGGTGCGTTCGGTCGCGAGTGAGTTGCAAGCGGCGCACCCGGAGCGTTGCGTGGAACTGCAAATCGAAGATGGATTGAGGGCATCAGCCGACGCGGGTTTGGTGCGCATCGCCCTCGAGAATCTTATGGACAATGCTTGGAAATTCACGTCCAAGCGTGGATTGGCTCACGTGGAGTTCGGAGCGACGCCTGTCAATGGAGCCGTCGCCTATTTTGTGCGCGACGATGGCGCCGGCTTCGATCCGGTGTATGCCAGCCGGTTGTTCGGCGCGTTCCAGCGACTTCATTCTGTGACTGAATTCGAAGGCACGGGGGTGGGATTGGCTACCGTGCAACGAATCGTTCGCCGCCACGGGGGAAGAATTTGGGCGGAAAGCGCCATGGATCGCGGGGCTACCTTTTTTTTCACGCTGAATGGACCGACATCTTAAGGAGCGATTATGAGCAACGGAATGATTTTACTGGTGGAAGACAATCCCGACGATGAAGCGTTGACGATTCGAGCGTTGAAGAAGAATCAGGTGGTAAATGAAGTGTCGGTGGTTCGCGACGGCGTGGAGGCGCTCAACTTTCTGTTCTGCGAGGGCGCTTATGCGCAACGTAAAGCCAGTGATGTGCCGCAAGTTGTTCTGCTGGATTTGAAACTGCCCAAATTGGATGGCCTGGGCGTGCTGCAACGGATTCGCGCCGATGCACGAACGAAATTGCTTCCGGTGGTGATACTGACTTCTTCGATCGAGGATCAGGATCGCATCAAGAGCTACGGGCTGGGCGCGAACAGTTATGTTCGCAAGCCTGTCGATTTCATTGAGTTTGTGGAAGCGGCGCGGCAGCTTGGCTTGTATTGGCTGGTGCTGAATGAACCGCCACCGAGGAGAGTGTAGATGCCGGGCTCGATTCGCGTGCTGGTGGTGGAGGATTCCGAGGAAGATGCCGCGTTGGTGCTGCGGCTGCTTCGGCAGGCGGGGTTCGAGGTCGACTCTGGGTGCGTGGACACCGCTGGCGGGCTGACGGACGCGCTTGCCAAGAAATGGGACATCGTTATCTCCGATCATTCGCTGCCGCAATTCTCGGGGACGGACGCTTTGAAAATCGTGCGGGAGAATGACGGGGACGTTCCGTTTATTTTCGTTTCCGGGAACATCGGTGAAGATGTCGCGACGGAGGCGATGAGGACCGGGGCGCAGGATTATGTCTTGAAATCGAATCTTAAGCGTCTGGTGCCCGCCGTGCAGCGGGAGCTGCGCGACTGCGAGGAACGCAAGGAACGGAAACGGCTGCAACGTTCGGTGGAACAACTGCAAAAATTCGAAGTGATCGGCAGGCTGGTCGGGGGTATCGCGCACGATTTCAATAATATGATCGGGGCCATTCTGGGTTGGGCGGAGATGGGTGCTGCCGAGGCGCGGCCGGACAGCGTATTGCAGAGCCGCTTTGTGAAAATTCGCGAGCAATCGCTGCGCGCTGGGAAATTAACAGCGCAATTGCTCGGGTTTGCGGGCGGGCATGTCTTGCAGCCGCGGCGGGTGGACCTGAATTCGTTGGTGCATGAAGAAATGAGTTTGCTGCGCAGAATCATCGGAGAGGATATTGAAGTGAAAGTGCGGGTAGCGCGCGACCTGCGCACGACGCTGGCGGATCCCAGTCAAATCGGCCAGGTGATTATGAATCTTTGCTTGAATGCGCGCGATGCGATGGAAAAAGGCGGGCGCTTGGTGATCGAAACGCAAAACGCCGAGCTTGATGCGGATTTCTGCCGCGAGCATGGTTTCGAGCCTCCGGGCAGCTACGTCGTGCTTACGGTGACCGACACCGGCACGGGCATGGACGCTGCGACCATGGAGCGGATTTTTGAGCCTTTTTTTACTACCAAGGAAATAGGCAAAGGGACCGGGCTTGGACTGGCGACAGTTTACGGGATTGTGAAGCAGCATAGCGGATTGGTGCTGGTGAACAGCGAGCTTGGCAAGGGCACCAGTTTCCAGATTTATTTTCCTGTGGGCGGCGGCATTCATGAAACGGCGGAAGTCGCTCGGGACTTTAAGCCACTGCGCGGCACGGAAACGATCCTGCTGGCCGAAGATCATCCCGGCCTGCAAGAGACTGCGCAAGAAATGTTGCAGGAACTCGGCTATCACGTGCTGGTGGCTTCGGACGGCAAGAAAGCGCTGGAGCTATTCAAAAAGAACGCAGATCGCATCGATTTGATCATCATGGATGTGGTCATGCCGGGGATGAGCGGCCCGGAGGTATATGCGCGGATTTCGGAACTGCGAGAGGGGATCGCCGTGATTTTTACTACCGGTTATGCCCCGGAGGCAAAGGCGCTGGGATCGATGCTCGAAAAAGGAGCGACGATTCTGAAAAAACCGTACAGTCTTTCGATCCTGAGCCAGATGGTGCGGGCTGCTTTGGGGCATCAAGTGGAAGTGTGATGTGTTGGGCTGCGGAGCCCGGTGATTTGGGTTATCAGGGTCGATTCGGTCGATTGGCGCGAACTGGCTATAATGGGGCGATGGCCAATCATGCTTACGCAAGTATTTGGTGCCCCGAGTTTGGCGCGGATGTGCAGCTTGAGCGGCTCGGGCAATTTCTCTCCACGGTTCCCTTCTCTGCCACGCGGCAAGGTTTCACCGGACTCGCGGTGCGCGCCGTCGGTCCAGCCGAAACGCCACTAATCGAGCCTGATCTGCGCGCACGGCCTGTCGATGCGGCAGCGATCATCGAAGTAGCGCGCGAGTTTCACAACTCCGATTGCGCTTATGAGGTGCAGGCTTTTTGGGATTTGGAGATTTTCGACGCTACGGCGGAAAAATGGAAATCGCAGCCTGAGCTGCTGGAGATTTTCTGCTACGGCGAAGAATATGAGGATGGCGTTTGGAAAGAGCGCGGACATTTCGAGGTGGATATTGGGCTTGAGCATCACTTTACCGGGCATGGGCGGTTGCTGGGATTTCAGAATGGGCAGGTGGCGCGGCCGGAGCATCCTGATGAGGCGCGTTTTTTTGAATTGATGACGCAGCCGGCGAATTTGCAGGAGTATCGTGACAAGACGCACGAGAATATTCGTAAGTTGCTGGATTGGACGCGGCGGATTGAGAGGGCTATTCCGGTGCAGACTTTGCGGTTGTGGTCTGAAGGCGAAGAGAATTTTGAGGCGCGCATCGAGGAAGTTTTGGCGGCGCGATAGGGTCGAAAAACCCGCACAGGCCGCGTGTATGCCGCCGCGCCTGCGAACGAACACCCAAAGCCACACCGGGCGGGAGGTGAACCCCCGCCCCTACGCTTTTATCCTTGCGCCTGGCCGGATACAATGGAGTTCTCTTCAGCTGACTCCCCGGGGGGTGCATTGAAAATACCGGGCATGATTTTTACGGCGGCGATTCTCGCCATTTTTCTTTGTGCCTGTGGCGGGTCTGGTGCGTCTAATCCCAAGACGGAAGCGCCTGCCGCGCAAACTGCCGAGGCTGTGAAGCCGGCTGCGCCTGCGATTCCGCCGGATATTCAGAAAGTGGCGGAGAACGCGTTAGGCTCCGAAGCCGAGGTGCTGGTTTACGGCGATTTGGCGCTGACCGGCAAACAGCAGATATTGGTGATCAGCCGTTTGAAGAAAACGCCGGAAGGTAAAACGCCGGGAACGCTGCTGTCACGGGCCGCGATCGTGGAAGACAGCGGCCGGGAATGGAAGCAGATTTTCTTGTGCGACGAGCATTTGAAGAATACGAAGGGCTTTCTTGGCGCTACACCGCTGGCGCCTGTTCCTGCGTGGCGGCTGCAATACGAGCAGCACGACGATAAGAGACTGGTGATGTATTTCACGCCGCTTGATAAGCCGGCGGGCGGATACATTCAGACGATCGGGATAAGATGGAATCCTAAGGTGAAACGCTACGAATCGCTGGATCGCACTTATGAACAGTTTCTTGGGGAATCGCCGACTTTGGAAATTCCGGACGTGAGCCGCAAATGAGCGCTGCAGCACAAACCGTTTCGCAAACTAACGCCCCTGCGAAGCCGAAAGGAGCACGCGTACCCGGGTGGAAGCAGCTGATCCGGTTGATGCCCTACCTTGGCCGCTATAAGGGCGGCATGACCATCGGCTTGATTACGTTGGTGGCCATGGGGATCGTCGGGAACATCGTTCCGTTGATCATGGGAGTGATTTTCGATTGCCTGGGCGGCGAGGCGAGCCCTCTGAGTAAGCTGGCCGGGCGCATGGGCTGGCTGACGAGTCTTGCTGCGCGCTACTACGCACCGCTCAATCGCCATGCTCTCGGATTGTTCTGCATCGTTCTGATTGTGGCCATCGCGCTCAAGGGAATCTTTTCATTTCTGACGCGCTGGATTTTGATTGGCGTATCGCGCGAAATCGAATACGACTTGCGCAACGATTTGCTCATCCGCTTGATGCAGATGGAGCCGGAATTTTATGTGCGCAATCGCACCGGTGAGCTGATGTCCCGGTGCACCAACGATTTAAACAACGTGCGCATGGTGCTGGGCCCCGGAATTATGTACAGCGGCACGACCATCATTTCGTTTGTGCTGGCTGTCGCGGTAATGCTGCTGGTTTCGCCCAGGCTGACTTTGTACGTATTGATCCCGGTGCCCATCGTCGCGTTTGCGGTGCGCTACTTCGGGGAGATCATCCACAATTTGTTTGAGAAAATTCAGGCGTCGCTGGCGGTCCTGTCCGCGCGGGCGCAGGAGAATCTTGCTGGAGTGCGAGTGATTCGCGCGTATCGCCAGGAACAAGCGGAATCGCGGCAGTTTGACAGCGTGAACCGCGAGTATGTCTCAAAGAACATGAAATTGATTTTGGCGTGGAGCATGTTCATGCCGGCACTGACGGCGCTGATCGGCGTGACGTTCTTGATCGTGCTGTGGCAGGGCGGGCGCCAAGTGATGCAGAACAGCATCTCACTCGGCGAGTGGGTGGCGTTTTATATGTTCCTAGGCCAATTGATTTGGCCGATGGTTGCGCTCGGTTGGGTGACGAACATATTTCAGCGCGGTGCGGCTTCGATGGGACGGATGAATTACGTGCTCGATGCGAAGCCGTTGATTGATGACCAAGCGGCGGGGTTCGATGGCGTGGCGCCGGAAGAGTCGGCTCTGGTGAAGAGTGCGGGCAAGATTCGCGGCGATATAGAATTCCGCAATCTTAGTTTCACGTATCCGACGGCCGCCGCGGGCAAAGACGGCAAGCCGGTTCTGAAAGACATCAATCTGCACATTCCGGCTGGCTCGACTCTCGCAGTCGTCGGCCCCACCGGCAGCGGAAAATCTACGCTTGCCGGATTGGTGGCGCGGCTTTGGGAAGCGCCCGCAGAATCACTGATGCTCGACGGGCGCTCGATTCGCGAATGGCCATTGAGCACGCTGCGTCACTCACTCGGATTCGTGCCGCAAGACACATTCTTATTCAGCGAGAAGCTTTCCGAGAACATTGCTTTCGGCGTCGATAATGCCACCGAGCCCGAAATCGAAGATGCAGCGCGCAGCGCCAGCGTTTACGGCGACATCATCGACTTTCCCGCGAAATTTGAGACGATGGTCGGCGAGCGCGGCATCACGCTATCCGGCGGGCAAAAGCAGCGCACCGCGCTGGCACGCGCGTTGATCCGCGATCCGAAAATTCTGGTGCTCG
>Ga0206813_1044_pt2 | contig 31281 bp, 24 predicted proteins | sample Alteio_BWOrgCont_92_FD_152856 | JGI IMG/M metagenome (GOLD analysis project Ga0206813, IMG submission 152856) | Enriched cells from forest soil in Barre Woods Harvard Forest LTER site, Petersham, Massachusetts, United States -... | ecosystem: Environmental > Terrestrial > Soil > Temperate forest >...
GTCATCAAAGCTTACCAGAAAGAAGGCGAAAACCGCACGGCCGATCTGTCGATCGCCGACTCGAAGGACCCAAATATCGTCGCGATCTCCGCGAAGATCGTTTCAGTGGACCCAGTGAAAGGCGATATGGCCGTGCGCCTGGAGTTCGAGCCGAAGGGGACGCTGACGAGTGACGAAGGCGTCACCATCACGAAGCCGCTCAAGATCATTACGAACTCCGCAAATTCGAAGGCGGAAACCGTCTTCGCCAAGGGCGCGCGCATGAATCCGGTAGAGGTAGCGGTGGATTTGTTCGGCGGACAGGCGATGGACTATCCTTTTGACAGCCATAGCGCGGAATTGACCGTCACCATCGAAAGCGACGGCGCTTCCGTGCCGCTTTCAATCGAGGTTTTTGGTTCGGTGAGCGGATTGAAAATCGATGCGGAAAAAGCGAAGGAAAACACGGAGGATTACGCGGACGTTGAAATGAAAATCTCACGCGGTCAGACGACGTTCATTTTCTCGATCTTCATTACCGCGACGATGTGGCTGCTGACAATTGCGGTGGTCTGCCTGAGCTTTCTGGCAGTGACGGGGCGGCGGAAGATTGAGCTTGGCATGTTCTCGTTCCTCGGGGCGCTGCTCTTCGCCTTTCCCGCGCTGCGCAACACCCAGCCCAATGTTCCGCCCATCGGGACGCTCAGCGATTTCCTCGGTTTCTTTTGGGCCGAAGTGATCATCGCGCTCTGCCTCGTCACGATTGTCGCGACGTGGCTGACGCGCCCTCAGCCGAAATAACCGAAGAGTTTACCCGACACGCTAGCGCCAACGGTTCATCGGTTTGCCTCGAGTGACGCGCAAACCACTTCTTTGTCGCTACGAACAAATATGTGGCCGTTGGCATAGGCCGGTTGGGCCCAGATTTTTGGGCGCCCGCTCGCCGGGGTCCACGACCCCATGGTCGGCTCCAATAAAAAGGTTCGACCGATCTCCGTATATCCCTCGGGGGCTAGGCGCGCCAGGATCAATTTGCCATCTTCATTGAGAATGAAGACTAACTGGCCATTCGGCGTCATTTGGAACATGGCGTTGCCATGCCCGGCGCTCACCCCTGGCGCCTTCCACACTTGCTTGCCCGTGGCGACCTCGAAACAACAAAGGTCATCGTGATAAGCCGAGTAATAGTGATGCTCATCTTGAAAAACCGGTGAGACGAAGGTGTTGATGTTCTTCCTGGGCCACGTTTGCGAAATCAATGTCGCCGCCGGCCTTTCGGTAGCCAGCTTGATCAACATCGCTTTCTCACATACCAGCAGAGCGAGATCCTTGTATACCACCGGCGTGGTCAGGGCGCCACCATCGTTGGAGCTCTTGGTGGGAACCTGCCAATAGACATTCCCGGTGGCTGGATCGAGAGAAGCCACGGAGTCAAGCGTCCAGAAGATGACCTGGCGCTTGCCGCCGGCTTCGATCGCCACAGGAGAACTGCCCCCGGGCCGATCCTTGAGGGCGCTCCATACCTCCCTGCCGGTATCCTTGTGAAAAGCCATCACACAGCCATCGGGTCTGCCGCCGCCCATCACCAGCACCAGGTTTCCCTCGATCAGCGGAGACGAATTGCAGCCGCATTGCGGCAGGATGGCGTCGTATTCTCCGGCCCGGTCCTTTTGCCAAATAACGGAGCCTGTCTCCGCGTCAAGGCAGTGGATATGGCCTTTCGGGCTGCACACATAGACCTTTCCGTTATTAACAATGGGGGTCGCGTAGGGACAGGCGCCATAATAAAGGCCGCTATAGTCGCAGGGGTAGGAATAAGTCCATAAGGCCTTCCCCGTCACCTCATCAAAGCATAACAGCCTTTCGACGCTTTCCGGTTTGAGCTGGCAGTCGCTGACATAGACACGTCCCCGGGCGACCACAACTCCGGAATAGCCAGGACCAACGCTGGCCCGCCAGCGGATCGTCAATCCGGCGGCCGGGAAGGATTCGAGGATGCCAGTTTCGCGCCAAACTCCGTCACGATTTGGTCCGCGCCATTGCGGCCAATCATCGGCCTGCGCCGCCACCGCGAGCCAACATATGGTCGCGACGAGGACGGGAAAGTGAGTCCTGGTCATCGGTAGATGCTTGTGGCGCGGCGGAGGACGTTGAACTTCTCCGTGCCCGCGAGAAGCAGGCCGCCTCCACCGCCCTGTCGCCCGTGACCACCGGCAGCAAAACAATCGTCAGATAACCGGAGTGGTGAAGACATGGCGTGACGGAAGCAACTGTCAGGTAAACCTCGGCGGCCCCTGTTTTCTTGAGAAAAGTCGGAAAACGGGCGGGGTGCACTTAAGCGAGTCGCCTTCATCAAGAGGCGAATTGCTCCAAGTAAGCTTCACCACTCTTGCTCACGGATGCCGGCGAGATACCTTCCCGCCTTTTGCTTAATGCTTCATCTGATGATGACTCTGCCAACCCCTTTCCGCTTTCGTCATGGTCCCGGCTTGCGGAGCCTTTGGCCCAGTTCGCCATCGAAACTTGCAAGGTCGGCGGCGATCCGGCCGTCTGGCAGTTTCCGGGACGCGTCGGCGCCGGCGTCGAGCAGCGCCCTCACCGCGTCTCCGCTGCCGCTCAAGGCCGCGAAGAAGAGCGGTGTCCATCCATGGCTATCGGCCAGGTTTGCGTCCGCCCCAGCTTTCAAAATGAGCCGCATCGTTGCGGCGTCCCCGCGCTCCGCGGACGCGTGGAGGGCCGTGCGGCCATTGCTATCCGCGACGCTCACATCCGCGTTTGCATCCAGGAGTCGAACCGCCAGCGGAACGTGTTTCATGTGAATAGCCATCACGAGCGAGGTCTCATCACTATTGTCGCGAAGATTGGGATTCGCTCCGGCATTGAGCAGCGCATCCACGGAATGAGCGCCGCCGGCCCGCACGGCGAGCATCAGCGCTGTCATCCCCTGCTCATCCCGTCCATCGAGAAAGACACCTTCGCGGGCCGCCTTCACGATCCCCGCGGCGTTATCCTGCGTTGCCGAGTCCATAAGCAGTTTCACCTTTCTCGTCGCCAACGGCCCGAAGAACTGATTGCCGGCGAGAAAAAACCAAGCGAGAAGGGCGATGCCGCCAATGAACACGGCTCCGCCTATCGCGGGCGGGAGAGGTTTTACCGAGCGTTCCGCTCCCCGGAGGGGGTCACGCCCGAGGACCATCTTCACAATCCAGCCCACAACGCTCAAGGCGGCCAGAGCCAGCAAAGCCCAGGAGGCAACCGTCCGCCGAATATCGACGGGATGGGCGAGAACCAGTTCCGCATTGCGCGAGTTATTCAGAAATCCGCGAATAAGGCCCGCGTCATCGTGATAAGGATACGCAAACTTGCTGTCGCCCACGAGCACCAAGGTCTCCGGCACATTGGTCCGGCCAAACCCATCCCGGTACGCCCCGGAGCGGCGCTCCTCCTCGCTCAGACTCATTTCCTCAAACTTCACCTCGCGCAAATTAGAAACCGAATGCGAAATCAGCGTTCGCCGCCCGGCGAAAGTCCAGGTGTTCACCGCTGTCACCGGGCCAGCAGGATCACGCGTCAGCGTCAACTTCGACTGCGTGCCGAGCAGCAAGCCGGCAACCAGCAATGCTACAACAAAGATAAACCCGACAATTTTGGCCGGCCCGCTGCGCGGCGCCGGGTTCTTGCTATCTCGCATAAGATAATTGCTTTTGCCCTAGATGCTGCGCGCCGCAGCCGGGCGCTCTGAAAGCGCGCGAAGACCGCAGAGCTTCTCCAGAAGGGCGCGGATCTCTCTGGCAGCCGAATCGTATGCCCCATCTACTCGCGCAGATTCGGCATATCGGTCGATGAGGCTCTGCACGTGGCATGGCTCGCCGCGATTGAGTCGCGCGAAAAGGACAAGCACGGCTGGGTGAGCGAACAGGCTGAAGGCATGCCCATTCGCTGAACAAATGAACTCGCCCGGCTCGCCGCGGAGCCATTGGATCGGGTATTTTGAGTCGGCCTGGACCACGGCGTCGGAGCGCAAACGGCGGTGGGGAGAAGGCGGCGGAACCTGGCTAAATCCAAAGCCCGTGGCCTGGTTCAGCAGTTCCGCTTTGATCGCCCGCGCGAGTTCAGGTCCCTCAATCGCGCGCCGAAACGCGGCGAGGGTTTGTCGAGTGGCTTTGGGGATGGCGCTGGCGCGACGATTCAGAGTCGCGTGGCGGCTGGCGGTTACGGGATCTTCCATAAGCGCCTCGGTCTGTGCGATGGCATGTTCGCGGGCGCTCCGAAGCATGGATGATCGCTTGTGCACAAAGAGCGCCAGACTGACACTGACTGCCAGGCCGCCTACCGGTTCACCGATATGCCAATTGTCCGAAGGCCAGTAGATCACGTCGCCGGGCTTTCCGACCAGCGAGGTGGCGGCGTGAACGAATCGAGCATAGTCCGTCGTGCCGTCGGCCCCTTCTTTGCCGCGCAAATATTGATCAGGCCATAAGCGCATTCGCTTTCGCCCCTCGACGATGAATTTGAAATTGCTCGATGCGCCTGCGTGGAGGCCGGCGGGCGTCTTCCGATAGTTTCCGAGGAAGACTGTGGCTTTGGTCTCTTCCCGAGGAAGATCGATGAACCCCGACAAGCCGTGAAGAAACTCTTTGAAGCGCAAAAAGGCATCGGGAGCAAACGCCTGGAAGTTTTGGGCGATCAGGGCGAAACGCCGGCCGCCCAACATTCGCGAAATCCGTTTCGCATAACCCGTGGTTGTCCGGTCCGCCAAGGCCGGCAGATGCTTTCCAACATCCGCAGTCAGTTGCGCGTTCTCGATGTAGAACCGCAACGGAATCTCCTCGTCGCCGGCCCGGAATTGGTCCGCCGCATTCACAATTCCAAGAAAAACTTCTTCCGGGGATATTAACGGAGCGGCCAACGGCTGTGAAAACAGGACCGGAAGCTTCTCCCAGAATTTGCGAACGAAAGGCGCCGCAACCTCCGGGTGAAGCGCAAATCCGGTTCTCTGCGGTGAGGGTAGAAAATTCTCGTTCCGCCCAGGTATTTTGGTCCTTTTCGAATTCATCGTGTGGAATTAAATCCTGCCAACCGCCTATTCCTGAACAACGGGGCCTTTTGTATCCCGTGGGCGAATTCGAATGAGCGAGTGCGTTCCCTCATCCAAAGTTCCACTTTCGCGCTCATCAGTTTCCGCCTTCGGCAATTGCCATTAAATACAGGGAACGATATTTCGCTTTGCTCCGCCCTTGGCGTCTTTCTTGGGTTTTAAGTCCTGCATTTTGATCTGCGGCTTATTCGCTTTCGTTACTTTGTCTGTGTTTGGTTTTTTGCTCATTCGTTCGTCGCGTGGTTTTGCAGGACTAAATTAAAATTTCAGCCAGTGCCTTTTAGACGCAAGGAATGAAACCTCGCTTTGCTCCGCCCTTGGCGTCCTTCTTCGGTTTCAAGTCCTGCACTTTAATCTGAGGCTTGATCGCCTTGGCTGTTTTGCTCGTTTTTGGTTTTGTGCTCATTTGTTTGTCGCGTGGTTTTGCGGGCTGGGAGTTAATGCTGTTAAATGCAGGGGAGGATGCTTCGCTTGGCTCCGCCCTTGGCATCTTTCTTCGGTTTCAAGTCCTGCATTTTGATCTGCGGCTTATTCGCTTTAGTTGCTTTGTCTGCTTTTGGTTTTGTGCTCATTTGTTTGTCGCGTGGTTTTGCGGGCTGGGAGTTAATGCTGTTAAACGCAGGGGAGGATGGCTCGCTTGGCTCCGCCCTTGGCATCTTTCGTCGGTTTTAAATCCTGCACTTTGATCTGCGGCTTATTCGCCTTAGTTGCTTTGTCTGTTTTTGGTTTTGTGCTCATTTGTTGGGTGTAGTTTTGCGGATGCTGCCTTTTAAGGGAGCGGAGTCAACTTTCGGTCGATGCAATTAGATGCAGGGAATGACACCCCGCTTTACTCCGCCCTTGGCGTCCTTCTTCGGTTTCAAGTCCTGCACTTTGATCTGCGGGTTAATTGATTTGGCTGCTTTGCCTGCTTTTGGTTTTGTGCTCATTTGTTGTTCGTGTGGTTTTTGTGGATGTTATTATGCGGAACCGGAATCGCGAGGGCCGAGTTGTTCATTTGGAGAGCAATTTATCTGGTTTCGCTGCTTTCTCTCGATGGAAAATCGCGCGGGATTCGCGGCAAACACCAGGCAATGCAACCTGATTTTATGAGTGCCCTCTGCAACTCTAGTCCCAATCAACTTCAACGACTCTCTGACGACTCTTTGGGTTCTTTTTCTGTGGATTTCTGGTTTTGCCTCCAAAGAACGCCCGCCTTCCTCTCTTTTACATCCTGCTGCGGAACGAGGTTGCCAAGCGGCTCGCTTTCTTTCCAGCCAGGACCTGCTTTCAGTTGGCAGATTCCCCGGCGGGGCGTAAAGTTTTGTCCTGTGACGGTTTAGCTGTCATCACCATTACCACGATTCATGCCAAGGGGTTTGAAGGGCCGTTTTCTCGATACGGAAATCATGCTTCCGGCCGCTTCGCCCGCGGATGATTAATCGTTGATAGCCCGGTGTTTAAGCTTGTTTTGAATCATCGGGTCCTGGCCCAATGATACAGTCGATTAATAAATAGCGGGGTGATCCGGCCGCATTTGGCGTGGACTCATTTTTATGCCGCACGTCGCCCGTTTCTGCGCCATTGGAGCGATTCAGGTACAATTTCGTCGGCTCCGGATCCCTCCTTTCTGACTTGCGACGATTCACCAATTCCGAATATGTTCACCCCCAGTAGAACGTGGAGCGATCATACGGGAACAAGGAATGAGAGACTTAGTCGCTCGGGAGCATCTATGCTTCACAATCCGTTTTATCTGCTTAGTCATCCGATAAGTTAGCGTCAACGGATGTCAGGGCTGCTTCTGATTGCGCGCGACTATTCGTGGAATATGTCGAGGTTCTGCCAACGTATTTGGGGGCGGCGGCGAGCGCAGAAGCTGCAAAGAGGGCGCGAAGTGTCGAGAGGCAAACTGCGGGCTTGCCCGCAGGCGCGCGATTCGTTAGGAAGGCGGCTCGCTCAGAGATTTGCGCGTGATGTCATGATGCCGGCCCCGCTACCACTCGACGAGACACAACGGCTCGCAACCCTGCGCAAGTATCTCGTGCTGGATACGCCGCCGGAGCAGGCGCTGGACGATCTTACGAGACTGGCGGCAGCCATCTGCGAGGCGCCGATCGCGCTAATCTCGCTGGTCGATGAGGACCGGCAGTGGTTCAAGGCGAAATTCGGCCTGGAGATATCGGAAACGCCCCGCGCGGATTCCTTTTGCGCGCACGCGCTGCTCCAACAGGATTTGTTCATGGCGCCGGATGCGGCGGCGGACGCGCGTTTCGCGGACAATCCGATGGTCGTGGGTGAGCCGGGAATCCGCTTCTACGCCGGCATGCCGCTGATCACGCCGGAAGGCGCCGTGCTGGGAGCGTTGTGCGTGCTCGACCGGGCTCCACGCACGCTGAGTCCCACACAGGAAGAGGCGCTAAGCGCGCTTGGCCGCCATGTCATGACGCATCTCGAACTGCGCCGGCAAAGCCGCGAACTGCGCGCCAGCGATGGCAAACTGCGAGCGATTTTGGAGGCGGAGCCCGAGTGCGTTAAATTGATGGGCTCGGACGCCATGCTGTACGAGATCAATGCGGCGGGGCTGCGGCTGATTGAAGCCGACAACCTGGAAGCGGTGGCCAATAAAAACCTGCTGCCGGTGGTCGTGACCGAGGATCGCGCGGCGGTCTCCGAGATGCTCCTGGCGGTAGCCCGTGGCGAGACACGCACGATGCAATTCCGGATCATCGGGCTAAAGGGCACAGGCCGGTGGGTCGAGATGAGTGGAGCGCCGTTTCTCGACGAGATGACAGGGCGGAACCTCGTCGTGAGCCATTCCCGTGACATCACCGAACGCAAGAAGGCAGAGGAGGCGCTGCGCGCGAGCGAAGGACGTTATCGCACGCTCTTCGAGTATGCACCGGACGGCATCGTCATCGCCGATTCCGAGAGCAATTACATCGACGCCAATGCGAGCGCACTGCGGATGCTCGGTTATACCCGCGACGAATTCATCGGACTTCACGCCTCAGACATCGTAGTCCCGACGGAGATCGGTCATATCGGCCCGGCGCTCAGCGCGATCAAAGCCACGTCCGATTACTACCGGGAGTGGCAGTTCCGGCGGAAGGACGGTTCGGTCTTCCCGGCGGAAGTGATCGCGACGATGATGCCCGACCGCAATCTGCTGGGAATGATTCGCGACGTCACCGAACGCAAGAAGCTCGAGCAACAATTCCTGCGCGCCCAGCGGATGGAGAGCATCGGCACGCTCGCCGGCGGCATCGCGCACGATCTGAACAACGTGCTCTCGCCAATCATGATGTCGCTCGCGGTGCTCCAGGCGAAGTTCCCCGATTCGGACAGTCAGGAACTGCTCGACATCCTGAGCTCCAGCGTGCGACGCGGGGCGGACATGGTCCGGCAGGTTCTTTCGTTTGCCCGCGGCGTCGCGGGACAGCGAATGGAAGTGCAGGTCAAGCACCTCATCAACGAGATCGAAAAAATCGCCCGCGACACCTTTCCAAAGAACATCGATGTGCGGACGGAGATTCCGCGCGACCTCTGGACGGTCGTCGCCGATGCCACCCAACTCCACCAGGTCTTGCTGAACCTCTGCGTGAATGCCCGCGACGCGATGCCGGACGGCGGCTCCCTGACCATCTCCGCCAAGGATCTCACGCTCGACGAGCACTATGCCGCCCTGGATCCCGAAGCGGCGGCCGGGCCTTATGTCTTCCTCCAGGTCGAAGATAGCGGCGCCGGCATGCCGCCGGAAGTCGTGGAGAGGATCTTCGATCCCTTTTTCACCACCAAGGACGTGGGAAAAGGCACCGGCTTGGGCCTTTCCACGTCCCTAGGCATCATCAAGAGCCACGGCGGCTTCATCCGGGTCTATAGCGAGCCGGGGAAAGGCAGTAAGTTCACCGTCTATCTCCCCGCCCAGACCGAGGCGTCCGATCACGCGGCGGTGGAAGTCGCGGTCGAAATACCGCGCGGGAACGGTGAACTGATTCTCGTCATCGACGACGAATCCTTCGTGCGCCAGATCACACAGCAGACGCTCGAGGCGTTTGGCTATCGCGTGGCTCTCGCGTCCGATGGCGCGGAAGCCGCGGCAGCCTATGCCTCGCGGGGAACGGAGATCGCGGCCGTGATCATGGACATGATGATGCCGGTGCTGGACGGCCCGGCGACGATCCTCGTCTTGCGCAGGATGAACCCCGCGGTGCGCATCCTCGCCGCAAGCGGACTCTCCGCCAATGAGCCCGACGCCAGCGCCGTCAACCTCGGAGTAAAATATTTCCTGGCCAAGCCCTACACGGCGGAAACCCTCTTGAATACGCTCAAGCAGGTTTTAGAGGACGACCTCCCCTCAAGCATTTCGTGATAACAGCATGACGAACCTTATAGCCTTGCAGAAGTCGGCGTTAAAGACCTCGCTAGAATAGCGGCGCGTGATGCTGATTCCATCAGAGGCGCCATTAGCGATCGACGACTCCCAATGACATCGAGTCGGCGTTTTTTCAACCCATAGCCGACGCCCACTCGGGTTCCTTGAAGCCTACGAGATACACGCGCTTCTTCTCGTCGATCGCGAAGGGGCGCTTCACCAGGTTTCCATTTTTGGAAAGCAATTGCAGGGCTTCTGACTGCGTCATGGCCGGGAGTTTGTCCTTCATTCCGAGTGCGCGATAGTCCTGGCCGGAGCGATTGAAAAGCGCGCCGAGATCGCCGCCGCGCGCATTTAAGGCGGCTCCAAGTTCCAGCGTCGTGGGGGGCTGTTCGCGGATAGGGATCTCTTCGTAGGGAATTCCGTGCTGCTTCAGCCACTTCACGACATTGCGGCAGGTGGAGCAGCCTTGATAAGCGTAGAGTTTGAGCATGGGGAAAATTGCCGAGGCTTCGAATTTCGTGTGAGAGCAGAGAGACATTCGACAAGCGGTCAAGGGGGCGTCAAGATTTAGGGAATGTGTATCGATGTCGCGTTTGGATTCGCCAGGCTGCCGCAGCGGGAGGATTTCGCACTTGAGGCCCGGCTAAATGGAGGCAGGCTGCGTCTCACTTGCCGAAAACGTTGAATACGATGAACCGCCGCGCGATTCCAGAATTCGAGATGAGTGAGTCGGGGCCGGCGCATCTGCGGCTCCAGGGGATTCTGGCGATGCCGTTCATGGATTCGCTGACACGCGATCCGCAGCGCTTGCAGCCGCATTATCACGGATTTTTCCAGATGTTTCTGCTGCACGGCGAGGCCACGGTGATGCACGACTTTCAGGAGTTCACGACGAAGGGGAGCACGCTGGTGATCCTGAGCCCGGGCCAGGTCCATTCGGCGCGGCCCGGGAAGCATCTCCAGGGAACGACGATCTCGTTCACGCAGGAGTTCTTTGACGACCGCGCGGCGCCTCCGAGCAAGCTTTTTGATTTCCCGTTCTTTTTTCCAGCGGAAGCGAAACCGTGGCTCACCGTGCCGGCGGCGGATCCGTTCCGGATCAGCGAGACCTTTGCCGAGCTTCAGGAGGAATTCGATGCAGGCATGCCCGGCGCCGCCGATGTCCTGCGCGCGACGCTGCACGTGCTGCTGGTGCGCGTGAACCGGCTCTACGCGCAGGCGCATCCGCAGCGGGACGTTTCGCGCGCGGCGCAGCTCGTCCGGCAATTTCATCTGGCAGTGGAACACCGTTTTCGCGAGGAGCACTCTCTTCCGGCTTATGCCCGGGCGTTGGGCGTGACCGCGAACTACCTGAACGACACCGTAAGAGAACAAACGGGCCACGCCGCCGGCGAGATAATCCGTCAGCGCCGGCTGCTGGACGCCAAGCGGCTTTTATCCCACGCGGACCTCAGCATTTCGGAAATCGGTTATCATCTCGGCTTTCAGGATCCCTCCTATTTCTCGCGTTTTTTCCGCCGCTATGCCGGAACGACGCCGGCGGAGTTTCGACTCGAAATCCGAGAAAAATACCAGCGAAACCCGCAGTAACACCAGAGCTCCCGTTTGTCGAAGAGGCGCGGCGGCTTCATGGTATTGCCCTATGGAGACCACCGCAGTTCCGGAAGCCATCGCCGTCCCCACCCCTTCTCGAAAGACCGAGCAGACGGTGTTCGCAGTCCTTTGGGCGATCAGCTTTTCGCACCTGCTCAATGACACGATCCAGGCGCTGATCCCGTCGCTTTACCCGCTGCTGAAAACGACGCTGAACCTGAACTTCACACAGCTCGGGTTGATCACGTTCACCTTTCAATGCACGGCATCGCTGCTGCAGCCGCTCGTGGGTTTCTATACGGACCGGCGTTCGATGCCCTTCTCCCTTTCCTTGGGAATGGGCTTCACGCTGATCGGCCTCATCGCGCTTTCTCTGGCGCACAGCTTCCCGATGATCATCCTGTCCGCGGCAATGGTCGGAATGGGATCGGCGGTGTTTCATCCGGAGGCTTCGCGCGTCGCCCACATGGCTGCGGGGACCAATCGCGGCCTCGCGCAATCCCTGTTCCAGGTCGGCGGAAACGCGGGCAGCTCGCTCGGCCCGCTGCTCGCCGCGCTGATCATCGTGCCTCGCGGGCAGGGCAATGTCGCGTGGTTCTCGCTGGCGGCGTGCCTCGGCATGGCGGTGCTCTGGCAGGTGGGCATATGGCAGAGCCGAAATCTGCACCTGATCCATCGCTTCTCGAAAAAGACCTCGAAGCAGCAGGCGCCCGCGCTGCCGCGCGCGACGGTGATGCTATCCCTGGCCGTGCTCGTGGCGCTGACCTTTTCGAAGTACGTCTATCTGGTGAGCATGACGAGCTACTACACGTTTTACCTCATGGACCGCTTCCACGTCTCCGTGCAGGCGTCCCAACTCTATCTGTTCCTTTTCCTGTTCGCCGTCGCCGCGGGCACGATCATTGGCGGTCCTGTCGGAGACCGGATAGGGCGCAAACGCGTCATTTGGGGCTCCATTCTCGGCGTGGCGCCGTTTTCACTGTGGCTGCCGCACGCGGGTCTTGTGACGACGGCAGTGCTCACGGTGGTCATCGGCCTCATCCTGGCGTCTGCGTTTTCCGCCATCCTCGTGTATGCGCAGGAATTGGTGCCTGGGAAAGTAGGGCTCATCGCCGGCCTGTTCTTTGGCATCGCTTTCGGTATCGCGGGCATCGGTTCCGCGGTGCTAGGCAAGATGGCGGACCATATCGGCATCAATGCCGTCTATCACGCCTGCGCCTACCTGCCGCTGATCGGCCTGCTGACCGTCTTCCTTCCCGATATCGAGCCGAAAAAGAAGGTGATCGCGTGAGCGCAGAATAGCTTCCCTCGCGTCGCCATGCTTTCAAATTGCCGCCATCTCGCCGCTCGTATCGCGGGAATCGTAGGCGTCGTTTCCGCGTTTTTAATTTTCGCCGCCGACACATCCGCGCCGCCGCCGAAGGAGCTCCTGGATCTTTCGCTCGAGCCGCCACTGATCGACCTGCATCCCGGCCCGCAATATCAGGACGAGGCGCGGAGCGCGGGAATGATCATCGGCATGGATCGCACGCCAAAAGGACGCATCTGGGCGTGCTGGGTCGGCAATGGCGATAGCGCGAACGGCTGGTTCTCGCTTTCGACGAGTGACGACGATGGCGCCACGTGGTCGAAGCCGCGGCTGGTGATTGATCCGACCGATCCGCCAAACGCGCCGCAACGCCGGTCGCTCGTAGGAAATCTGTGGAGCGATCCCACGGGCCGGTTGTGGCTTTTCTTCGACCAAAGCCTCGGCTATTTCGACGGGCGCGGCGGCGACTGGTTCATCACTTGCGACAACCCGGACGCCGATGAGCCTGTGTGGTCGAAGCCGGTCCGTTTCGCCGACGGATGCACCCTCAACAAACCGACCGTGCTCAAGAACGGCGACTGGCTGCTGCCCGTCTCGCTCTGGACGCGCGACCGCATCGGTCCGGCGATTTTCAAGGACGCGCATCACGATCTCGATCCGATCCGCATGGCGAACGTTTTCGCCTCGACTGACCAGGGAAAAACGTGGACGCGCCGCGGCGGAGTGGCGTTTCCCGACACAGACTTCGACGAGCACATGATCGTGGAACTGCGCGACGGCCGGCTCTGGATGCTGGCGCGCGCCAGGCAGGGTATCGCGGAAAGTTTCTCTGCCGACAGCGGCCGCACGTGGAGCGACCCAACGCCGTCCGCGATCCAGAACGTGAACGCGCGATTTTTCATCCGCCGCCTCGCGTCGGGCCGGTTGTTGCTAGTGAAGAACGGACCGGTCGCCGAGCGGGTGGCGAAGCGTTCGCGCATGACGGCTTTTCTCTCCGATGACGATGGAAAGACGTGGAGCGCCGGGTTGCTGCTCGATGAGCGCGGCGGCGTCTCGTACCCGGACGGCTTCGAGGCGCCCGACGGCGTCATCCACATTCTTTACGATCACAACCGCTCCACCGATGCCGAGATTCTGATGGCGAAATTCCGCGAAGCCGACGCGCGCGCGGGAGAATTCGGCTCGGCCGGCGCCCGGCAGAAATTGCTCGTCAATAAGGCGCTCGGCGGAAAGTGGAAGAAGCAAGCCGGCGAAGATGCGAAGCAGGATCTCACGACAATCGCTTACGACGGCGTGACGCCAAATAAGCTCGTCTGTGACACGACGCTGCGCGAGTTGCCCGACGGTTCGTGGATTTTGTTCATGCTCGCGGGCGGCGATGTCGAGCCTTCGCCGCTGAATTACATCGGCGTCACGCGAAGCGGCGATCACGGAAAAACATGGGTTCCGCTCGAAACATTCAACGCCGGCTTTCCGCGCGAAGGAAAGACGATCGGCCAGGGACCGACCGAGCTGATCGTGCGCGAGGGCCGCTGCACGCTCTTCTTTTCCACGCACTCCAGGGAGTGGGCCAACGACTGGCGTTCGTGGTTTCTCACCAGCGATGACTCGTTCAAGACGTGGAGCAAGCCGCGCGAAGCGCCGGGCCGATTGAAGGAGCGCACGTTCATCCGCAATCACATCGTCACGCGAGACGGACGCATCGTCGTTCCATTTCAACATTACGTCGGGCCCGAATCGGAGCAGGACAAACCGCCGCTCGAACGCGCGCTCACGAACCCGCGCAACGGCGTGCTCATCAGCGCCGACGGCGGCGATACGTGGACCGAACACGGCGACATCCGGCTCACCGATAACGACCGCTACTTCGGTTGGGCCGAAAACAACATCGTCGAACTGAGCGACGGCCGCATCGCGATGATCATCCGCGCCGACAACCTCGGCGGCGTGCTTTACTATGCCGAGTCGAAGGACGGCGGAAAAACGTGGCCGGAATTCGCAACGAAGTCCGACATCCCAAATCCCGGCTCGAAAGCGACGCTTTATCCCCTCGGTGGAGATGCTGTCGCCATGCTGCATAATCCGAATCCGAAACACCGCAGTCCGCTCGCGTTGTGGATCAGCTTCGACGGCATGAAGACCTGGCCTTATCAGCGGGTGCTTGTGCCCGAATCATCCGACGGTCCGAAGGGGCGTCTCAATTATCCCGACGGCTTTGTGAGCAGAGACAAGCAATGGCTCCACTTCGCCTACGACGACAACCGGCATCGCGCCGTCTATTACGGCGCGAAACTGCCGCCGCTGAATCCTTGAGCCCCGCATTGCAGGGCCTTCGCCTTCCCACGTTTCCCATCAACAGTTCGCCGGGGTTGCGTCCTGCCGGCTAATGAGCCGGCGCCGATCCTTCGCCCACCACAGCCACCGTTTGCTTCGGCGGGTGAAAGGCGACGGCCAGCAAAATGGCGGCGCCGAGCGCGATCAGGCAGGGCACCAGAAAGAGTCCGCGGAAGTCGGTGACGTCTCCGTGCTTGAAGGTCTTCTGAATGAGCGTGGGGCAGATCGTGTTGGCGATGAGCGCCCCGAACCCGAGGATCATGACGTTAAAAAGCCCCTGCGCGCTGGATCGCACGTCCTTCGGAAAATAGGCGTCCACGAAGATATAAACGGTGGCAAAGAAAAAACGCGTAACAGATGCCGTGGACGAGATTCACGAGGACCACAAGCCACTGATACTCCGGCAGGAATGCGAACACCGCGAACCGCACCGCGTGTCCGAGAATCCCGAAGATCATGGTGATCCGCCAGCCAAGGCGCTTGAGGGTGGCGCCCAGCACAAACATCGTCAGGATCTCCGCCACCTGGCCAAGACTGAGCACGGGCATGATCCAGTTTCCGGGAATGCCCACCTGGGAACTTTTGAGAAACGTGGCGGACCAATTGAAAAAGCAATTGTGAACAAAGGCATCGACCAGGGTCACAATCCACAGGACAAGCACAAAGGGATGCTTTAGCAGGCGCACAGATTCCAGCCATGCGAACCGGTCCTCGCTGTCGGCGGCCTTTGGCTTGGGCGGCGTGTGAGGCAGCGTGAGGCTAAAAGCCGCAAGGGCGAGCGACGCCACGCCGGAAACCGCAAAGGTCCAGCGCGTGCCCGCTTCGAGCGCCGCGCCCGTCAGCGGAGAACCAAAGACGGTTCCGAACCAATCGACTATGCCGTGCGTGGGCGTGCCGGCCACTTTGTGCCAGTCCACGAAGATGAAGGTGAAAGGCCATGCCGCCAGGATCCAGCCGATGGTGCCTCCCATGCGCACCCGCCCGAATTCCTGCTGCGCGTCCTTCAGGTTGGCGAACGCGATGGAGTTCGCGATGGAAATCGTGGGCACGTACAGAAGGCAGTGCACCAGCATGAGGAAGAAGAACGGCCAAAAGCTCCGCACGAAAGTCAGGCTGAAAATCGCAAGGCCTCCTACCAGATGGCTAAAGGCCAGGAAACGCTCCGCGGAGAAGCTGCGGTCCGCAAACTGATTGCTGAAGAACATTCCGACGACGGCGGCGATCGGAAAGGCATTCAAAATCAGAGGCTGCTCCCAGTCGCTATTGAAGCCAAGCGTCGGGAGATAGCCGAAAATGAGTGGCAGCCACGCGCCCCAGATGAAGAACTGGAGCACCATCATGAGGAAGAGCTTGTTGCGGGGAGACGAGTTCATGCGAGGGATGGTTTAGAAGCCTTGCGGCGCGGCGGCAAGCGGCAAGCAGAGGCGCAGTCTGACGAGTCCGACTGGTCCGACTTTGTCTGAACTCACGGCTTCGGTTTGCCCAATTCGGAGAGGTAGCGAAACAGATCCCGCAGATCCTCGCGAGAGAGCGCGTCCACGAGCCCCGCGGGCATCAGGGAGCCAATCTGCTTTTCCTCGACGATTTCCCCAGTCACAAAACTGGTCTCTGTGCCAGTAAATGGCTCGCGGATCGTGGCCCCGGCGGCGTTTCTCGCGACAATATAGCCGAGCGCCGTCCGGCCGTCCTTTGCGGTGATCTGGATGGCTTCGTAGCTCTCTTTGATCTCGCGCTGCGGTTCGAGCACAGCGCCGATGATGAAATCGATCGGCTGTCCCGAACCGATGGCGTCGAGCGAGGGGCCGACGGTTCCTCCTTTGCCATCCACGTTATGACAGCTCATGCATGCCAATTCCGGGCGGTGAAAGACCTCCGAGCCGTGCTTTGCGTTTCCCTGTTCGCGCACTTCCTTCACCATCGCCGCCACGTATTCCGGGGTGGCGCGCAGCTTTCCGTAAACGGCGGCGGCCATGGGAATCAACTTCGCGGGCGTGGCATTCGCGACGGGTTTGCTGGGAGCGGACGCATGCTGGAGCGCAGCCAGGCGGTCGCGCCACGCGGGCTTCCAATCCTGCGCGTCTTTCGAAAGAAGCCCATCCACCTGCGGCTGAAGCACCGTGACGGCGGTGCGGGCGGCGAGTTCGAGGAATTTGTCGCCATCGGGATTCGGCGCATCGAGAACGATGGGCACGGACTTCGCGTCTGGAAGATTTCCCGCCGCAACGACAGCCTCCAGCCGCACGCGGGGATCAGGATCATGAGCCATGCCGGCGAGGACGGGAAAGACATCGAAGCCCAGCCGATCCGCCCAGCGTCCCAACGCGCCCGTCGCATAGGCGCGCGCGCCCGCCTCGCGAGATTTCAGCAGGCGCGTGAGGAGTTCCGGCGCTGGAATCTCCTGCGTCTCGTACGCCGCGAGCGCTTCGTAGAGCGCGTGTTCCGTGGCGGCGTCCGCCTGCGCAACCGGGATCGCCATCATGGGCGCGGTCCACTTTGCCAGCGCAGCCGTGACTTCCTTCGGATCGCGCGAGGCGAGCTCGCGGCGGGACTGTTCCACCACCCAACGCTCGGACGACTTCAAATTCTCCAACAAGGATTCCAGGGGCGCTCCGGCGATAACCGGCGGATGAAGCAGCGGCCGGCCCTTGTAAGTAATGCGCCAGATGCGGCCGTGCGCCTTGTCGCGATCTGGATGCCGGAAGCTCGCCTGGTAATGGCCGATGATGGGGTTGTACCAATCGCAAAGATAGATCGCGCCATCGGGGCCGATCTTCACGTCCACGGGCCGGAAGCTGCCGTGGGTACTCACGACGAGCGGCGGCAGATCCGTGATCTGGAAGCCGGCGCCGTTCTCCGCGATTTTCAACGACCACACCACATTGTTGATGTAACCGCCGCTCAGCATCACGCCCTGCCATTCGGGCGGGAGTTGGGAGGAGCCGATGATCTCCGGGCCGCTGCATTTGCGGGAACGGGCATCCACCCAGATCTGTTCGCGCCGGCCGCCTTGAAAGCCGCGGATCATTTCGGGCAACGGAAAATAGATGCCGCCGTTGTTCCCGGCCACCATCAGCATCTGGCCCCAATGCGTCCACGCAAACCCCCAGGGATTCTGCGGATCGGCATGCCCTCCGTAGAAGGCATCCAGCCGCTGCTCCAGCGGGCGGAACCGCCAGAAGCCGGCCGCATCCAGCGGCACGATGCCGTAGGGCGTCTCGACGCGGGCGTGCCCGTGCAGCCCCTGCGAAAACATGAGGTCTCCACCCGGCGACCATCGAAACGAATTGATGTTTTGATGATTGTCCCCCGTGCCGAAACCGCGCAGTACGATCTCGCGCCGGTCCGCGCGGCCCTCGCCAGTGGTATCCGAGAGCAGCCAGAGCTTGGTGCCTTCACCCACGTAGCAAGCGGAAGAGAAGCGCTCCGGTTTTGGGGCCGCAGCTTTCCCCTCGGTCTTCGGCTTGGCAGTAGTGTTGACCTCGGGCTGTTTTTCCAATGGAACCAGTGGACCGCCCGGGGCCAATTCCAGGCCGGTGGGGATCATCAAGTGATCGGCGAAAACCGTGACCTTGTCCGCGTGTCCGGAGTGCTCGGTATCCTCGAGGATCAACACCTTGTCGTTCGGAATATCGCCCGGAATCAATTGCGGGTAAGTCGTGCTCTGGATGACCCAAAGCCGCCCGCGGGCATCCCAGCGAATCTGGATCGGTTTGACGACGCCATCGCGCTCGGACGCAAACAGGTTCGCCTCAAAACCCGGCGGCAATTTGAACGAAGCCAGCTCGGCATCGGGATCATCCTTGTCGAGTTCTCCAAAAGCGGGGAGCGCCAGGCAGGCGCCAAGGGCGGCAATGAGAAAGGCTCTATTCATGGAGGGAGAAAGGACGAGGAGTGACGATGCCGAAGAAGGCGCGCGCATGACGAGTTTCATCAGGGAAGGCGCGCGGCGAACTCCCAGATCTCCTTTTCCTTTTCCGCTATCAGCGGCAGGAATTTCTCGCGCTCCGGCGGGAACCATCGGATGGACGGGTCGCGCCAATCGCGGCTGCTCGGCTGATTGGTGCGGTCCCCCGCGAGGAAGGCCCAATTTTGCACGCGCCAATAATTGAACCACAAACGGTTCTTCGCGTTGATGAGTTGGAGCAGGAGAGAAGCTTCTCCCTGAATCCGCGAGGGGCGCATGTCGGCCTTTCCGCCCAATGCCTTCGCAATGGAACCGGCCATGACCAGATGGCCGGTATTGGTGAGATGGATGCCATCGCGCTGAACGAGCACATCCGCGACTCCCAGGTCCGAATCATTCACAAACGTGGCGTGATGCTTTTCGGCAATCTCGCGAATCGCGTCGATATAATCGTCCAGCACGTCGTTGTCGGATTTCAGTTTCTCCTCCTGCCGATAGAGTTCGGAATCCTTTCCGACCGGCGCCGCCGATTGGCTGAACAACACCGGCGCCAGCAGAACGATCCTCCGCTTTCCGCCCGCGCTCCAGTGCTCGATCAGCTTTTCATAGGCCGCCACGAAATCCGGCAGCTTTTCCCGACCGGCGAGACTTTCCATCTGCCCGAATTGGGCGATCACCACGGTGGCGCCTACTTTGTCCATCTGCTCTTCCCACGTCGGAAAATTGAGGTCGCGGTTCTGCTCGAAGACCGTGTCGCCTTCCCACGCAAGATTCCGAAAGCGCACGCCCAGGTCCGGAAACGAGCGCGTCAGCGAAAGCTCGAGAAAACCGTTGTCGGAAAGGGCGACCATGTTTTCGCCACCAACAAACACAACGACATCGTCCTGCTTCAGAAAGCGCTCTTCCGCGCGCAAAGAGCTAATCCCAACAAAAAGGGCGACCAGGCAAAAAAGGGGGAATCGCATCATCAAACGGGTTTTCTGGAGAAATAATCCTCGAAGCGAGCAAAACATTGCAGGGACGCGGAAAAACTTGAATGATAATCCGCAATCCTGCGCATTCTCTCGCTTCAAGAAAATGCGATCCCCTCTTCCCCTTGGCATCCTCGGTTCCGGCAAAGGCTCCAACTTTCGCGCCATCGCGAACGCGATCGATGCCGGCACGCTCCATGCCGAGGTGCGAGTGGTGGTGAGCGACGTCGCCGACGCCGGCATTCTGGCCTTCGCCCGGGAGCGCGGAGTGCGCGCCGAATATCTGCCGCCGGGCCGCTTCAAAACCAGGCTGGAACCGGAAGCGGAAGATCGCCTCGTGGCGCTTCTCAAGGAAGCGGGCGCGGAGTGGGTCGTGCTCGCCGGTTACATGCGCATGGTCAAAGCCCCGCTGCTCGATGCCTTTCCCCGGCGCATCATCAATATCCACCCTTCGCTCCTGCCGAGCTTTCCCGGCCTGGAGGCCTGGAAGCAAGCCCTGGCGGCGGGCGCATCGGAGACGGGCTGCACCGTGCATTACGTGGACTCAGGCATGGACACGGGAGAGGTCATCGCCCAAAGCGCGGTGCCGGTGCTGCCCGGCGATTCGCCAGAGACTTTGCACGCGCGCATCCAGCAGGCGGAACACGCGCTCTATCCCGCGGTATTGCGGGAAATTGCGGAGCGGTAGCCGCATCGGTCCTGTAGGTCCTATGAGACCTATCTCCGCATCACCCCTTCGCCGAGGGCGCCATCTTTCCGATGGTCGCCGTGGTCGATTTTCCGGGCACCAGCGGCAGAATATGGATCGCGGCGCCGATCTCGCGAAGGGCGCTCAATTCCTCGGGGTTGAGGCTCTCGATCGAATAATCGCCGCCTTTCACGTAAATGGGCGGACGAATGGCCCGCACGAGGGAGGTCACGCGTTCGGAGTGAAAGATCGTCACAAAATCCACGCATTCCAACGCGGCGAGCACCTCCGCCCGCTCCGTTTCGGTATTGACGGGGCGCGACGGCCCTTTCAACGCGCGGACCGAGGCGTCGCCATTCACCGCGACCAGCAGCGCCTCGCCGAGGGCGCGCGCAGCCTGGAGATACCGCACGTGGCCGACGTGCAGCAGATCGAAACAGCCATTGGTAAAGACGATCTTGCGACCGCTCTCGGCGATGGCGGTGAGTTCGGCAACCGACTTGATTTTCGTAAGACTCATGCGGCGTATGAGTATCGGCGCGGCTTTCCGCGTAGCCAGCGGAAATGTGCGGTGCTACGTTTGAGCCCCTATGCATGATCCCCGCTTCGACCGATTGGCTCATGGTCTCGTGAATTTCTCCACCAAATTGGAACACGGCGACACCGTGTTGATCGACGCCTACGATATCCCCGCGGAAATGACCGTGGCGCTCATCCGCGCGGCCCGCCAGGCTGGCGCCGTGCCTCTTGTGCAGACGCACCTGGGCCGGATCGTCCGCGAAATGAGCATCGAGGCCCAGGAAGCCCAGTTGGATCTCAACTCGGGACTCCAGCTCGCGCAGATGAAAAAAATGACGGCTTACATCGCCCTGCGCGGAGGCGACAACATCACCGAGATGTCCGACGTGCCGCCCGAGAAGATGAAGCTCGTGGCCAGGAAAATGAAGCCCGTCCTCGACTGGCGCGTGAAAAAGACCCGCTGGTGCGTCCTGCGCTGGCCCTCCCCCAGCATGGCGCAAAGCGCCGGCATGAGCACCGAGGCTTTCGAGAAATTCTATTTCGACGTTTGCACGCTCGATTACTCCAAGATGCAGCCCGGCATGAAGGCGCTGAAAACCGCGATGGAAGCCACCGACCTCGTGGAAATCAAGGGCCCCGGCACCGATCTCCGCTTCTCGATCAAGGGCATCCCGGCGATCCCATGCGGCGGCTCGCACAATATCCCGGACGGCGAAGTCTTCACCGCGCCGGTGCGGAACTCCGTGCAGGGAGTCGTCACCTACAATGCGCCCACCATCTATCAGGGCACGGCATTCGACCATGTGCGCCTGGAGTTCAAGGACGGCAAGATCGTCAACGCCACCGCCAATAACACGGAGAAACTCAATGCCATCCTCGATAGCGATGCCGGCGCGCGTTACATCGGTGAATTTGCCATCGGCTTCAACCCGTACGTCTTGCATCCGATGCGCGACATCCTCTTCGACGAGAAGATCAATGGCTCCTTCCACTTCACGCCCGGCCAGTGCTACGAGCAGACCGAGAACGGCAACCGCTCGCAGGTCCATTGGGATCTCGTCAACATCCAGCGCGAAGACTACGGCGGCGGCACGATCCATTTCGATGGCAAGCTGATCCGGGAAAACGGTCGCTTCGTCCCAAAAACGCTGCACAGCCTGAATCCCGAACGTCTGAAGTAGCCAGATACGGACTAATGTTTGCGCCCTGAGGGAGATTGCTGGATTTTGGAGTCCCTCCCAAAATGATCGCACCTCCCAAACGCCGCTCCCGTCCACGCCGCCTCCTCTTCGGCGGGCTCTGGCTGGCGGCTGCGCTTTCTTCTTCCGCGGCGACCGTCGATTTCGACCGCGATATCCAGCCGATCCTTTCGGAAAACTGCTACCAATGCCACGGCCCGGATGCCAACGCACGCAAGGCCAAGCTCCGCCTCGACCGCAAAGAAGGCGCGCTCGGCAAGAATGAGGATGGGCGCGCGATCGTGGCCCCGGGCAAGCCCGCCGACAGCGAACTGATCACCCGTATCCTGAGCACGGATTCCGATGAGGTGATGCCGTCGCCGAAGTCCAACAAGAAGCTCACCGCCGCGCAGAAGGAATTGCTCACGCAATGGGTGGAGCAAGGCGCGCACTGGGCGCAACACTGGTCCTTTGTGACGCCAAAGCGTCCGGCCCTCCCGGAGATTGCGGACTACGAATCGCACCTCGCGGATTTGCAGAAGAGCGATCCCTCCCAGGCCGCCAGGTTGCGCGCGCAGGCGTCCACTTGGAGCCAGTGGCCCAAAAATCCCATCGATCACTTCGTCCTCTCCGATCTTCTGAGCGAGGGTCTCACCCCGTCTCCGGAAGCCGCCCCGGAAAAACTCTGCCGCCGCCTCTATCTGGACCTTACCGGCATTCCCCCGACTCCGCTCGAAGTGGACGCTTTCCTGCAATCCTCAATCCGCAATCCTCAATCCGCAATTGAAGGCCTTGTCGATCGTCTGCTCGCTTCTCCCCGTTACGGCGAGCGCATGGTGTGGGAATGGCTCGATGCCGCGCGCTATGCGGACACGAACGGCTACCAGGGCGATCCCACCCGCGCGATGTGGTATTGGCGGGATTGGGTGATCAAGGCGATGAACGAAAACATACCCTTCGATCAGTTCACCGTCGAGCAAGTCGCCGGCGATCTGCTTCCGGAGCCGGATGCCGCGAAGAACCAGGATGCGCCTCCCGCGCCGAAGCCCGCTTCGTGGATGCAGGAATCGAGGCATGACGAACTCATCGCCACCGGCTTTCATCGCAATCACATGATCAACGGCGAAGGCGGGCGTATCCCCGAGGAATCGCGCGTGGATTACGTGCAGGACCGCGTGGAGACCACCGGCGCCGTTTGGCTCGGGCTCACTCTCACCTGCTGCCGCTGCCACGACCACAAATTCGATCCCATCCTCCAGCGCGAATACTATCAGCTCAGCGCCTACTTTAATTCGATCGACGAAACCGGCGGCGGGGGCGGGCTCGCCAATCCCATCCTCAGCTTTCCCTCGCCCGAGGAGCAAAAGAAGATCGACGGCCTCAAGGCGAAGGAAACCGCGGCCGCGAAAGACTACGCCGCGCTGGAAAAGCAATTGCGCGACGGACAAACCGAATGGGAAGAATCCATGCTCGCCGGCGGCGAAAAGATCGCCGAACCCGTTTGGCATCTGCTCACGCCGCGCGAATTGTCCAGCGATCACGGCACCCAGCTCACCGTCCAGCCGGACGGCAGCATTCTCGCCGGCGGGGCCAGCCCCGAGCAGGACGATTACCTTTTCATCGCCGACACCACGCTCGGCGATCTCACGGGCTTCAAGCTCGAAGCCATTCCGGACGACGCGTTCAAAAATCATGGCCCAGGGCGCGCGCCGGACATGGGCAATTTCGTGCTCACGGAATTCGAGCTCCAGGGCTCGGGAAAACCGGTCGATCTCGGCGTGGTGAGCGCGGATTTTTCGCAGGACGGTTTTGATGCCAAAGGCGCCGCGGACGGCAGCCAAAAGACCGGCTGGGCGATCATGCCGGAGTTCGGCAAACCGCATACGCTGATCCTGGAGGCGCGAAACAAGGTGGGCTACTCGAGTTCGGTCCAGCTTTCGTTCCGGCTCTCGTTTCGCTATGGCCGCCAGCATACACTCGGACGCTTCAAACTCTACGCCACGACGGACAACCCGGCGCTCTTTCGTCCCGTGCCCGACCGCGTGCGCGAGCTCCTCCAAAAGTCCGCGGAATCGCGTGACAAGGCCGAGAAGGACGAGCTGACGAAATACTATCTCGACACCAACGCGCAGCTCACCGCCGCTCGCGACGTGCGCGATAAGACGAAGAAAACGCGGGAAGCGGCGCAGAAGCAGCTCCCCAGCACCATGGTCATGCGCGAGCGCCCCACGCCGCGGGACACCTTTGTTCTCGTGAAAGGCGCTTACGATAAGTACGCCGAGAAGGTCAGCTTCGGAACGCCCGCGGCGCTCCCGCCGATGACCGCGGATGCCCCGCAGAATCGTCTCGGTCTCGCGCGATGGCTCGTCTCGCCGGAGAATCCGCTCACCGCGCGGGTGACGGTGAATCGTTACTGGCAGACGTTCTTCGGGCTCGGCATTGTGAAGACCACGGGGGATTTCGGCGTGCAGGGAGACAAGCCCACGCATCCGGAGCTGCTCGACTGGCTCGCGCGCGAATTCATCGAGAGCGGATGGGATGTGAAGCATATCCAGCGGCTCATCGTCACAAGCGCGACCTACCGCCAGCAGTCAAACTTCCCGCCCGGCATGGAAGAGCGCGACCCGGAGAATAAGCTTCTCGCGCGCGGACCGCGGTTTCGCCTGCCAAGCTGGATGCTCCGCGACCAGGCCCTCGCGATCGCGGGTTTGCTGGCGGACAAAGTCGGCGGGCCGCCCGTGAAGGTCTATCAGCCCGCAAACGTGTGGGAGGACGCCACCTTTGGGCAAATCAAGTACGCGCAGGATCACGGCGAAGCCCTTTACCGGCGCAGTCTCTACATCTTCTGGCGGCGAATCGTCGGGCCTACGCTCTTTTTCGATGTGGCGAACCGCCAGCAATGCGCGGTGAAAGTGGGCCGCACGAACACTCCGCTCCACGCCCTCATCACGCTCAATGACATCACCTACGTGGAAGCCGCCCGCGCGCTCGGCCAGCGCATGCTGAAGGAAGGCGGCGCCACCGATTCCGAGCGACTCGCCTATGGCTTCCGCCTCTGCACATCACGGCAGCCAGACGAAAAGGAAGCCGCATTGCTCGCGAAGTCGCTCGCCCATTTTCGCGAACAGTATTCCGCCGACCCCGAAGCCGCGCGCAAGCTCATCGCCACCGGCGAATCCAAGCCCGACCCCAATCTCTCCGCGCCCGAACTCGCGGCGCACACCAGCGTGGGCCTTCTCCTCCTGAACCTGGACGAGACGCTCACCAAGGAATAGCCATGAATCTGCTGCGCCTCTGCCGATGGATGTGTTTCAGCAAGGCCCTGCTGCTATCGGCGCTCGCCGCGCGGGCAAATGATTGGCCCCAATGGCGGGGAACAAATCGCGATGGCGTCTGGAACGAGAGCGGCGTGTTGCAATCGTTCCCGACGGACGGCCTGAAAGTCTGCTGGCGCGCCCCTGTGGGCGCGGGACTTTCCAGTCCGGTCGTTGCGCAAGGGCGCGTTTTCGTCACCGATGCCATCGCGAAGGAAAAGCCGACCGCCTGGGAACGCGTTCAATGCTTCGACGAAAAAACTGGTGCGCTGCTTTGGACCCACAAATACGAGGCGAAGTATTACGACTGGGCCTTCGATCCAAAGAGCCCGATTGGCCCCGGCGCCACGCCCATCGTCGAGGATGGAAAGGTGTTCACGCTTGGCGCCGCGGGGGATCTTTTCTGCCTGGACGCCCTCAATGGCTCGGTCGTCTGGAAGAGGAACACCTCGGCCGAATTTGGACTCGCGGAACTCTCGGGTTGCACTCCATCGCCATTGATCGAAGGCGATCTTTTGATCCTGATCGTCGGCGGCAAGCCGGATGCCGGCGTTGTCGCATTCAATAAAAACTCCGGCAAGGAAGTCTGGCGGGCGCTTTCCGATATGTGGACTTACAGTTCGCCCATCGTCATCACCGCGGGCGGACACAGGCAACTGATCGTCTGGACTCCGCAGGCAGTGACATCGTTGGACCCCGCGACTGGCAAGACGTGGTGGAGGCATCCCATGACGACTCAGGGCGACTACGCGATTGCCACTCCGGTTTTAAGAGGCCATCGCCTGCTGGTCAGCGGCCTGATGTTCCAACTCGATCGGGATAAGCCGGGCGCCACAGTGCTTTGGCCGGACACCCTTGCCTTGTCCCGCCGCATCCTGAGCCGGACCTCCATTCCCCTGCTTCAGGACGGCTATGTCTATTCCGACAAATCGAATGGCCGCCTCGTCTGCCTGGAAGAGGAAACCGGCAAGCAGGTCTGGGAGACGGACTCCCTCACCGATCACAAGGCGGGATCGTCCATTCAGATCACTCCAAACGGGGACTCGGCGCTATTGTACACGAATGAAGGTAACTTGATCCGGGCGCATCTCACCGCGAAAGGGTATGAAGAGTTGAGTCGCGTCCATCTCATCGACCCCACTTATTTCCTCGCCGGCAGAAACCTGGCGTGGCCGCCGCCCGCCTTCGCCAACCGCCGCGTCTTCGTGCGCAATGACAAAGAACTCATCTGCGCCTCACTCGCCGAGGCGGAGTAGTGTATCCCTGACCCGGCCTCCAACCACCGAACCCAATGACCCCACAACAAGAACGCGCCGCCTATCTCACTCGCCGACAGTTTTTCTCCAAATCGGCGACCGGCATTGGCGCGGCAGCGCTGGCATCCCTGCTAAACGAAAACGCATTCGGCGCTCTCACGTCGGGGGCGCCAGGCGCGTCAGGCGCATCGGGAGCCCATGGCCACGGCTTGCCCGATCTGCCGCACTTTCCGCCGAAGGCGAAGCGCGTCATCTATCTGCTCCAAAACGGCGCCCCGCCCCACATCGATACCTTCGATTGGAAGCCGGACATGGAGAAGTTTCGCGGCCAGGAAATCCCGCCATCGATCCTCGGGGACAAGCGTTTCTCGACCATGACGCAGGGCGTGAAAAAGAAGCTGGTGCTGCCTCCATTCACGGGCTTCAAGCAATACGGCCAAAGTGGCGCGTGGCTTTGTGATTTCCTGCCGCATACCGCCTCGATCGCGGACGACCTCTGCTTCGTGAAATCGATGCACACTGGCGCCGTGAACCACGCGCCCGCGATCTCGTTTTTCCTCACCGGCGCCGAGCAGCCCGGCCGCCCCAGCATGGGCGCGTGGGCCACCTACGGCCTCGGCACGGAGTCGCAGGAATTGCCCGGCTTCGTCGTCATGACCTCGCGGGATAAAGAAGCCTCGTGCGGGCAGATCTTCTACGACTTCTACTGGGGGTCCGGCTTCCTGCCGTCGAAATTCCAGGGTGTCCAATTCCGCGGCAGCGGCGATCCCGTCCTCTATCTGTCGAATCCCGACGGCATGTCGCGCGCAGTGCGCCGCGGCCTGCTCGACGATCTCGCGCAGCTCAACGAGCAGCACGCCGCCGAATTCGCCGACCCCGAAATCAACACGCGGATCGCCCAATACGAGATGGCCTACAAGATGCAGGCCTCCGTCCCCGAACTCACCGATTTCTCCCACGAATCGCCCGAAACCCTCGAAATGTATGGCCCGGACGTGAAGCGCCATGGCTCCTTCGCGTACAATTGCCTCATGGCCCGCCGCCTCATCGAACGCGGCGTGCGCTTTGTGCAATGCTTCCACGCCGGCTGGGATCATCACCGGAACCTCACCACCCAATTCCAGATCCAGTGCCGCGACACCGATCAACCCAGCGCCGCGCTCGTGAAAGACCTCAAGCAACGCGGCCTCCTCGACGACACCCTCGTCATCTGGGGCGGCGAATTCGGGCGCACGCCGTTCCTGCAAGGCGACATCAACGACCGCAAAAACTGGGGCCGCGATCATCATCCCTACGCCTTCACCCTATGGATGGCCGGCGGCGGCACAAAGCCCGGCCTCAGCTACGGCGAAAGCGACGCATTCGGCTTCAACGTCGTCCGCGACCCCGTCCACGTCCATGACTTCCAGGCCACCGCTCTCCACCTCCTGGGCATCGACCACGAGCGCCTCACCTTCCGCTTCCAGGGCCGCCAATTCCGCCTCACCGACGTCCACGGCAAATTAGTGACCGGCATCCTCGCCTAGAGCCGCCCGCAAGGTTCATTTGTTCATTTACTTCAACGACGTTGAACCTTTCCCAGTAACCCAAGAGCGTGATAAAAGTAGCGCAAAGAAATGAAGCCGGACCTTACGCCATTGCTGCTCACCCCTGTCGGCGCTCGAGCTCAATCGGCGGCGCCGCCGCCGGGATGCCGAAGGCATCAAAGCTTGCTAGCCGGTGGTTGAGCGAGGCACGAGCGACACCACCGGTCACCGCACAAAAGGTGCGTTTCGGCACACGGGTGACACTTTTAGACACGCCCCGGACCCCATACCCATGAAGCGTATCTTTGCTCTCGCGGTCATCCTGCTGTCCACAATAGGCGGAGCGCTCGAAACACGCGCCGGCGAACTTCGCGCCGGAGTCGCGAAGGTGGACATCACGGATCGAACGGGGCCGGTGAATGATCCTTGTTTTGCGAAAGCGCTCGTCTTGAGGAGCGACCAGGCCACCCTTGTGCTGATCACGATCGATGTGGTCGCCATCGGAGAGATCGGAAGAATTGGAAATGGATTCCTTGCGGATGTTCGCGGCCAGTTGGAGAAAAAATTGGCCGTGCCGCCGTCGAGCGTGGTCATCACAGCGAGCCATTGCCACGGTCTCGTGCGCGCCGACACGGCACAACTCGTGGTGCAGGCCGTGGAGGAAGCGGCGAGCAATTTGGTTCCGGTCAAGGCCGGCGCCGGGACGGAGCATGAAGATCGGATCAGCGAAAATCGGCGACTCAAAATGAAGGACGGCAGCGAAGTGGACATGCGGCGGGCTTATTCCATGCCGCGTGACGAGGACGTGGCGAGCGTGGGCCCGATCGATCCGCAGATCGGGTTCCTGCGGCTGGATCGCGAAGACGGCAGGCCGCTCGCGGTCCTCTATAACTTCGCGTGTCATCCCATCATGAATCCACCGATCAAAGGCAGCTCGGCGGATTATCCGGGTTTTGCTTCGAAAGTGATCGAGGAGTCGCTCGGCGACGGTGCGATCGCTTTCTTCGTGCAAGGCTGCGCCGGCGATATCAATCCAGTGCGCTACAAGGAAGTCAGCCGTCCTCCGGATGCGGAGCCGCTGGGAACCATGCTCGGGCTGAGCGTGATGCATGGAGTGAGAAAGACTGCCACCAAGGCCGATGGCATCCTGAAGATCAGCCATGAAGTCATCACCCTCCCGCGGGGGGCCGATCTGGAGCGGCGCATCGCCGCGATTCAGTCCGAGCAAACGAAACTGCTGCAATCCCTCAAACCCACGAACATCAACTTCAAGACCTTCCTCCCGCTGCTGGTGCAGCAGAAGCTGTCGCCGGACTTCCCATCGCATTACTCGCAGAGCTACCTGCACGACAAAGCGCTCGGCCGTGACACGCTCACGAAGTTCGATACCGAGAACCGCGCGAGTGTGGATGCTTATTTGCAAAACATCCAGGTCATGGAACAACTCACGAGATTGAACACCAATCTCGCGCTCCTCAAAAAGCATCTGATCCAGAACCGGGCCGTGGGAAAACCCACACTCGATGTCGAAATGACTGGTATCCGCATCGGCGACTTCAAGCTGGTGACTTTTCCCGGCGAGTTGACCGTCCAAATCGGTCTCAACGTCAAGAAAGCCGCAAACGATCCATGCGCCTTCGTCGCTGGTTACACCAACGGCTATATTTACTACACGCCTACCGTCGAGCAGCGCAACAATACCGGCTACGCGCAGGAAGACTGCGACTCGATCGTCGCCCCCGAGTGGCAGAAAATCTTCGAAGCCAGGGCGTTGGCGATTTTGCAGGAGTTACGGCGCTAACCAAGTGAAACCAAATCCATCTCACGCTCACGCCAATAGCTTCACCTTCCTCCGCCTGGCGCTGGCTTTGATGGTGCTTTTCAGCCATTCCTACGTCATTGGCGGATTTGGAGAAGATCCGCTGGGACGCTGGAGCGGGGGAACTATCACTGGACGCGAGCTTGCAGTTCAGGGCTTCTTCATCATCAGCGGGTATCTGCTCACGCATTCCTTGCTGCGGAATCCTTCGCTCGCCGGGTTTTTTACGCGCCGCGCTTTTCGAATCCTTCCGGGTTATTGGCTGGCCTTGATCGTGACTTCGTTGGCGGTTGCGCCCGCCCTTTTCGGGACATTTTTTCCCGGAAAACTCACCTATCTGGAAAGCCTCACCATCGGCGACTACAACGCGCTCGGCTATTTGGGAAAGAACTGGCTTCTATGGCAGGGCCAAAAATGGATTCTCCCGCTGTTTCTGAAGAACCATGTTCAAGGAGTCATGAATGGGTCTCTCTGGAGCCTTTTCTACGAGGCGCTGTGTTATCTCGCTTTGGCCTTCAGCGCATGGCTCGGCTGGCTGAAACGGACCTGGATCGTTCCTGCCGGCTTCGCCCTTCTCTACGTGGCCGCCGTGGTGCATGCAATCGCGCCATTGCCGGCCCTTCCGAAAGGACCAGTCTTCTACGAATTCTTCAACATGGCGCTGCACCCGGCGGGACCATGTGTCGTCCTGGCATTCATCGCAGGCGTCGCACCCCGCTTGTTATCCCGTGGAACTCCCATCTGGAACACCCGTTGGTTTCTCATTGCTTTGACGGGATTCGCGATCTCGTGCCCTTTGGGCGCCGCGCGCCTCGTGTGGCCCATAGCGCTGCCATATCTACTCATCGCCCTCGCTGAGCGCCTGCCCTTTCGGAGGCTCGAACAGATCGGCGACATTTCCTACGGGATCTACATTTATTCCTTCCTCATTCAGCAGTGCCTCTTCGCATTCGGGTGGCAGCGTCAAGGGTTCTGGATATTCCTCGGTCTCTCATTGGGCCTCAGCGTGGCTGCGGGCGCTGCAAGTTGGTTTCTCATTGAAAGGTTCGCCATTTCATGGGGTCAGAGCTTCTCGTCGCGCTTCTCCACTCGCGGCGCGAAGGCGCCCGACCCAATTCCCCTCATCGCCGCCCCGACAAAGGCGCTTCCGAATGGCTCATTCGACGGTGAGCACGGCTGATGCCGGGAAGCGACGCTCAAAATCAGAGCGAGCGCGGAGTCATTCCGTACCAACTTTGCCGCGGAACCCAGCCGCCCTCCCTGCCGGGCGCGATAGAACACTGAGGGGTATGGCGTGCTCGTCGCCGTGCCCGGCGTTCCATGCCGAGATGAGTCCCAATCCTCGGAGCATGGGAACTCCGCATTTTCAGCGATCAATAGCTATCTCTCGATCCATCAAATCCATGAAAACCGAAACTCTCGAACCGCTCGATACG
>Ga0206813_1050_pt1 | contig 31110 bp, 25 predicted proteins | sample Alteio_BWOrgCont_92_FD_152856 | JGI IMG/M metagenome (GOLD analysis project Ga0206813, IMG submission 152856) | Enriched cells from forest soil in Barre Woods Harvard Forest LTER site, Petersham, Massachusetts, United States -... | ecosystem: Environmental > Terrestrial > Soil > Temperate forest >...
CGAAACGCCCAGCGCGATGCGGCGCACCCAAACTTGATCGTCGCGCTTGAGCAGCAAGATCGCGGCCACGCCAAGCAACGGCAGGAACGTGACGACCGTCAGTAGATGAGATTGCATGCCCACGTCAGCGCACCATTCCCCAAACTCCCAGAACCAAAACCGTCACGCCCACCGCGCCAATCACCACCCATGTGGCATAGCTGCGCGGATTGCCCGATTGAATCTGCCGCACCTCGCCGCCGATTCCGCGGGCGCTGCTCGCGACACCGTTCACCGCTCCATCGATCACCTTTTCGTCCACCGTGTGCCACAGAACATTGGTCGAAACCCACAGCAGCGGCCGCACGATCACCGCGAGATAAATTTCGTCCACGTAATATTTATTGAGCAGCAGCGTATAGAGTCCGTGCATGCTGGCTGCCAGCTTTTTCGGCAGGTCCGGCCGGCGAATGTAGAACCACCATGCGGTGAGAAAGCCAATCAGCGCGACAATCACGCCGGGAGCGAGCAGGCTCTTCACTAGCGCATTGCCACCGGTTTCGCCGGCGCCGGCATTTTCCGCTAGAGCGGCAGAAGCGGCCGGAGCACCCGCTTCAAAAACCGGGCGCAGAAAATTTTCGAAGTGATTGGGCCCGCCGAGCATCGTCGGCGCCGCAAACCAGCCGCCGCTGACCGCAAGAATCGCCAGCAAGATGAGCGGAATAGTCATGTTCTTCGGCGATTCGTGTACGTGCACTTTGTGCTCGTCGTAGCGCTGCTCGCCGAAGAAAGTTAAGAACAGCAAGCGGAACATGTAGAACGAGGTGAGCAGTGCGCCCAGGATGCCAAGTGTCCAGAGGTAAATGTTGGCGTACGGCCCGTCTTTCGCGGCGTCAAGAATCGCTTCCTTGCTGAAAAAGCCGGAAAAAAGCGGCACGCCGGCGATGGCCAGCGTCGCCGCGAACATGGTCCAGAAAGTAATCGGGATTTTCTTGCGCAGCCCGCCCATGTTGCGCATGTCCTGCTCGCCGCCCATGGCGTGAATCACGCTGCCGGCAGCAAGAAAAAGCAATCCTTTGAAAAATGCGTGCGTCATCAGATGGAAAACGCCGGCCGCATAAGCGCCCACGCCGCATCCGAGAAACATATACCCAAGTTGCGAGACGGTAGAATAAGCGAGAACTTTTTTGATGTCGGTTTGAACCAGGCCGATGGTGGCGGAATAAAAAAGCGTTGCGGCGCCAACAATTGCAACGACCAACATGGCCAGGGGCGCGTGCGAATAAAGCACATGCATCCGCGCGACCATGTAAACGCCCGCAGTGACCATCGTCGCCGCATGAATCAGCGCGCTCACCGGCGTGGGGCCTTCCATCGCGTCCGGCAGCCAGACGTAGAGCGGCAATTGCGCCGATTTGCCGATGGCGCCGGCAAAAAGCAGCAGGCAGATTACGGTGAGCGTGCCGCCGATGTAGGTGGGGCTCTCGACAGGCATGCCGCTCGCTTGCTTGAAAATTTCCGTGAAATCGACGGACTTGAAGGTCCAGAAAACCAACAGAGTGCCGATCGTGAAGCCCACGTCACCGATGCGCGTGACAATGAATGCTTTTTTGCCAGCGTCTGAAGCAGATTTGCGCAGGAAGTAAAATCCGATCAGCAAATAGCTGCAGAGCCCGACGCCTTCCCATCCAACAAACATCAGCACCAAATTTCCAGCCATCACCAGAGTGAGCATGAAGAACATGAAAAGATTCAGGTAGCTGAAGAAGCGGTAATAGCCACCTTCATGCGCCATGTAACCGGTGGAATAGATATGAATCAGCAACCCGACGCCCGAAACCACGCCGAGCATCACCAGCGTGAGTTGATCGATTTGAAAATTGAAATCCGCGCGGAACGGCCCGGCGATCATCCACGGAGCGTAGGACCGCACCCACGCAACTTGACTGTGCAGCGCGAGAAATTCGCGCGTGAGTTCGATGACGCCGAGAAACGTGAGGGAAACCGAACTGATTCCCACCACGTTGACGCGCGTCTGCGACCACTGCTTGCCGAATATCCCATTGATCGCCGCGCCCAGCAGCGGCAGCAGCGGAATGATCCACAGATTGTTAAGGATTATCGGCATCAGAATTTCAGCAAATTCACACGCTCGATATTCAGCGATTGGCGGTTGTGGACCACGGTGATCGCAATGGCCAACCCCACCGCAGCCTCGGCCGCCGCCACCACAATCACAAAGAAAACAAAAACCCAGCCATCATGCGGCCCGCCGCGTGCCCGATCGAACGCCACGAACGCAAGATTCACGGCGTTGAGCATCAGCTCGATGGCCATGAACACCGTGATGATATTGCGCTTGAAGACGAACGCCAGCACTCCCAGCCCGAAAAGAATCGCGCTCAGCACCAGAAAATAAGAAATGGGGATCTCGTTCATGAATCCCTCTTGGCCAGTACCAGCGCGCCGATCAGCGCGATCAAAATCAGGATAGAAGTGATCTCAAACGGAAACAGATACGACCGAAACAGCAGCATCGAAAGATCGCGCGTTGGATCTCCCGGCGCAATCGTCGCCGTCGTCGCGCGCGCTCCAATGGGCGCCCGCAGCATCCAGTAAACCAATTCCACCGTAAGAAAAATCCCCAGCGGCCAGCCCACATAATGCGCAAGCTTGCTGATATTGGTGCGCTCTTCTTCCCCTGCGTTCAAAAGCATGATCACGAAGACGAACAGCACCATCACTGCGCCCGCATAAACGATAATCTGCACTGCGGCAATGAATTCGGCGCCGAGCAAAAGATATAGCACCGCCAGCGCAACCATCACCAGAATCAGCGCCAGCGCGCTATGAATCGGCTCGCGGAAGAAAATCATCATCAACGCGCCGATTACCGCGATCGCCGCGAAGACGAAAAACAAAATGATCGGCAGCGTCATCGGTTCAGCACCATCACCACAAACGCGGTGATCACCAGATTCGCCAGCGAAACCGGCAAAAGGAATTTCCAGCCGAAATCCATGAGCTGGTCATAGCGGAAGCGGGGAAGCGTGCCGCGGGTCCAAACGTAAAAGAAGAGGAAACCGAGAAGCTTCAGCAGAAACCAGAATGGGCCCTGCACCACGGGCATCACGGATGGAAGCAGGCAAGCCGCGCCGATCACCAGCGCGCCGATGGTAACGACCGCGAGTTGTATGCGCGCGATGCCGCGCTGATTCATGGCCGTGTCGTAGGCCAGCAAAATTCCGCCGAGTATCAGCCCAACGCCCGGAATATAAAGTTGCCAGGTCCAGCGTTCTGGAAAGGGAGAGAGCCAGCCGCCGAAAAAGAGAATGGTGGCCAGGCACGAGACGGTGATCATGTTCGCGTATTCAGCCATGAAGAACATGGCGAATTTGAAACTGGAATATTCGGTGTGAAATCCGGCGACGAGTTCGGTTTCAGCCTCCGGCAGATCGAACGGCACGCGGTTGGTTTCAGCGATGGCGGAAATAAAATAGCAAAGGAAGCCGACGAATTGCGGAATCACGTTCCAGTGGGGAAGAAAGCGAACATAGCGCCAATGCCCGCTCTGATAGGCGATGAGGTCGTTGAAATTGAGCGTGCCAGCCAGAAGCACGACGCCGACGACCGAAAGCGTCAAAGAAACTTCGTAGCTCACCATCTGTGCCGAGCTGCGCAGCCCGCCCATCAGCGGATACTTGCTGTTCGAAGACCAGCCGGCCAAAGCCACGCCGTAAACGCCCATCGAAGTGATCGCGAAAACAAATAACAGGCCGAGGCTGACATTGGCGATGCCCATCTGCGTGGGCACGCCAAGAACCATGATCGTTGCCGGGCCGAAGGGAATCAACGCGATCGTTGCGAGCCCAAGAGAGAGCGCCAGAAACGGCGCGAGGACGTACACGAAGCGATCTGCAGCCGGCGGCGTTACATCTTCTTTAAAAAGAAATTTTACGCCATCGGCCAGCGGCTGCAGCAATCCATGCGCGCCGACGTATAGCGGCCCGATGCGCGATTGAATGCGCGCAACGACCTTACGCTCGAACCAGGTGACATACGCCAATGCCGTCATCAACAAAAAAAGCAGGACGACAATCTTGATCAGCGATACCACCAGGATTGGATGTTGGGCGACGAACTCCACGGCTTCTCTTTGGCCTCGTTGCAAGAATTGAGCCGGGAGCAATACCGGCCCAGAGTGCCACTTGAGAACAGCGAATCTTGCGATGAAAAAATTGCGCCTTCTGGAACCGAATACGAATTTTCCGTCGATTGCGGAGCCGCGCCGGTCCGCTCCGCGCCTCCAGCCATCAGATTCGCGGCCGAAACGCGATAGCCCGGGATATTCTGGCGAATTTCGTCGAGCGCAGCTTCCGGCGTGCGCAAACGAATCGCCGGACCCATGCCCAGCTGCGAAAGTTGATACGAAAGAATGCGAATCAGATCGAAATCACTCCGTGGCCCCTGCGGATCGATCGAGCGATGCGTCATTTGCAACTCGCCCGACGTGCTCGTCATCGTGCCGTCTTTTTCGTAGCTCGATGCTGCCGGCAGAACGACGTCCGCCCGCTGCGCAGTTTCCGTCAGAAAGAGATCCTGGACGATCAGCAGATCGAGGCTGCCCAGCTTGTCGCTTTTCTTGGCGCCAAAAGTTTTCACGGGATTAGCGCCGACAACGTAGAGCGCCTTGAGCTTTCCCGAACCCGCTGCGTCCATCATCTGCTTCGCTGTCATGCCAGCCGCCGCGGGAATTTCGCCGCCCCAAAGTTTGCTGAAGCGGTCGCGCTCGCCCGCATCGGAAAGCGGCGCATAACCGGGCAAGCGATCCGGAAACACGCCGAAGTCGGCAGCGCCGCGTGAATTCGCATAATCGCCGAGCGCCATCAAGCGCGTGGAAGCCTTCAGCCGCGAGCCAAATGTAAACAAATCGCGGATGGCCTGGCCCGCAATCGCAGCCCCGAACAAAACTACCGCGTCGAGCGCCTGCTCCAGCGTTTCCTTCAGCTTTGCCAACTGTCCAGTGATTTCTTCCGGGAAGTTGCCTTCGCCTCGCGCCAGCCAACGAACCGCCGCAGCTTCAGCGCCGGCCGGAACGCGAATGGTCAGCGAGGACTGCCGCTCGAGTTTGGTCGGCTGCGAATTGATAAGGAAGAGCTTCGCATTGTGATGGCGAATGGCGGTGCGAATCTGCCATGCAACCAACGGATTTTGCTGCGAAGGATCGTTGCCGATCACCAGAATATTGTTCGCGGCGTAGATATCGGCCATGGTGGCCTGTGCCGGCAATGTATTGGCGCCGAGCGCCGTGGCCAAGCCAGCATAATCGGCGGTGCGATGATGATCGAGGTTGTTGGTGCCAAGATTCAGCCGCGCGAAACGATTGAGAAGATAATTTTCCTCGTTCGTAGTGTGGTTCGAGCCAATCACCCCGATCGATGCAGCCCCGCTCTTATCGCGCACCTGCTTCAATCGACGCGCAATTTCCTCAAAAGCATCTTCCCAGGTCGCGGGCGAGAGTTTTCCGTCGCGGCGAATCAACGGCTGGCGAATGCGCTCAGCATTGTTCGTGAAATCGAAGCCAAAGCGGCCCTTACCGCAAAGAAATTCGCCATTAATCCCGGATTGATCGCGATTGTTCGCGCGCAAAATCTCATTGTTGCGAACGCTTAAGGTAGTCTTGCATCCATTCGAACAGTGCGTGCAAGGCTCGCTCACATAAGTCATTTCCCAGGGGCGAGTCTGATAACGATACGTGCCGCTGGTAAGCGCGCCGACGGGACAAATATCGATGCAGGCCCCGCACTCTTCGCAATTCAGCGCCCCGGAAGTATTCGGCAGAATCACCGACTGGACGCCGCGGGCGCCCACGCCCAGCGCCTTCACGTCCATGCCCTCGTCGCAAACGCGCACGCAGCGGAAGCAAAGAATGCAGCGCGGCGCGTCGTAATAAACCAGCGGCGACCATTTTTCTTCTGGATAATGCAATTTCTCTTCGTTGAAGCGGCTGTGATCCAGGCCGTAGCGGAAAGTCATGTCCTGCAATTCGCATTCGCCGCCCTTATCGCAGACCGGGCAATCCAGCGGATGATTCGAAAGCAGGAATTCCAGCATGTTCTTGCGCGCGTCGTGCACTTGTGGCGTATCGGTGCGCACGATCATGCCCTCGGTCGCTGTCAGCGTGCACGCGGTCTGCAGCTTGGGCATTTTTTCCACTTCCACCAGACACATGCGGCAAGCCGCCTGCAGCGAAAGCCCCTTGTAGTAGCAGAAGGACGGAACTTCCATCTCCATGCGCTTGGCCGCATCAATCACCAGCGTCCCGGCAGGCACGGCCACTTTCTGCTCGTTGATGGTGAAATTAATTTGTTTCAGTTCAGCCATGTGTAGTCAGTGTCGAACTAAGCGAGCACCAATAAATCGTTCGCAGGCCGGTAGGCGCATTTGCCTTTGAGATGATCTTCAAATTCATTCTTCCATTTTTTCACGATGCTGATCGTAGGCATCGCCGCAGCATCGCCGAGCGGGCAGAAAGTTTTGCCCAACATGTTCTGCGCAAGCTCACCGATCAGCGGAATGTCTTCACTCGTGCCCCCGCCATCATGAAAGCGATCGAGCATTTTGCGCAGCCACGCGGTGCCTTCGCGGCAAGGAATGCACCACCCGCAAGATTCGTGCGCGTAAAAATGCATGATGCGGCGCGCCATATCCACCATGCAGGTATCTTCGTCGATGACCACCATGCCGCCCGAACCAAGCATCGAGCCGGCCTTGGCCACCGAATCGTAATCCATGGCAATATCGATTTCGTCGGCCTTCAAAAGCGGGCAAGAACTGCCGCCGGGAATCACCGCTTTCAATTTTTTGCCGTCGCGCACGCCGCCGCCGAGTTCCTCAATGGCGCGCTTCATATTCAAGCCGAGCGGAACTTCATAAATCCCCGGATGATTCACATGCCCGGAAATGCAAAGCATGCGCGTACCGCCATTTTTCGGCGTGCCAAGTCCGGCGTACCATTCGCCACCGCGCAAAATAATCGAAGGCACTGCGCTGAGCGATTCCACATTGTTGATGACGGTAGGACCGCCATAGAGTCCCACCACAGCAGGGAAGGGCGGCTTGATCCGCGGATATCCGCGCTTGCCCTCGAGCGATTCCATGAGCGCGGATTCTTCGCCGCATTCATAAGCACCCGCGCCAGTATGCGTATAAAGATCGAAATCAAAACCGCTGCCAAGAATATTTTTCCCGAGATAGCCGGCAGCGTACGCTTCAGCCAGCGCCGCGTCCACGATATCGAGCACGTAGCGATACTCGCCGCGAATATAAATGTAGCCCTGCTTCGAGCCGATCGCCCGCCCGGCGATCGTAATGCCCTCAATCAACTGGTGCGGATCATGTTCCATCAACGGACGATCCTTACAAGTCCCCGGCTCGCTCTCATCCGCATTGCAAAGAATATATTTCGGCTTCGGCGAATCTTTCGGCACGAAGCTCCACTTCATACCGGTAGGGAACCCCGCTCCGCCGCGCCCGCGCAGATTCGATTTCTTCACTTCATCGATGATCGCCTCAGGCGTCATCTCCCGCACCGCTTTTTCGAGCGCCTTATAACCATCGTGCTGGCGATACACATCAATCTTCCGCGAATTCTCAATCCCAAAGCGCCGGCTGATCACCGGCACTTCAAGCTCGTGCCGCTCGTGAATCGAGCCGGTAGTGCAAGCAACGGGCTTCGTCTTCATGCCCGTCTGCAATTGCTCCAAAAGCTCATCCACCAAAATCGGCGTCAATTGCTCGAAGTAATCGTAATTCACCTGAACGCACGGCGCGCCGGTGCAAGCCCCCATGCACTCCACTTCCTCCAGCGAAAAAGTGCCGCTCGGAGTGATTTCCTTGTGGCCGATACTCAAGCGCTTCCTCAAATGCGCCAAAGTTTCATTCCCGCCGCGCAACATGCACGAAACATTCGTGCAAACCTGAATGTGATACTTGCCCATCGGCTTGCGGCGCAGCATCGAGTAATAAGCCAGCGTCTCAGTCACCTGCGTCATGTTCAGATCAAGCCGCCGCGCGATTTCGGCCAACACGTCATCGCCCACAAATCCGTAATAATCCTGCGCATACATCATCATCGGAATCAGCGCCGAACGCTTGATCGGATAGCGCCCAATCAATTGCACAAATTTCGCATCCAAAGTCGCGGGAATCTGCAAAGGCCGCGCCTGTTCCGCAGGACTCATCGATCCACTTCTCCAAGAACAATGTCGGTAGTCCCTATGCAGGCCACCACATCCGCGATCAACCGCCCGACAACCAGCTCCGGCAGGGCCTGCAAATTAACAAACGAAGGCGCCCGCACTTTCACCCGGTAAGGATTCGCCGATCCATCGCTAGCCACAAAAAAACCCAGCTCCCCGCGCGGCGATTCAATAGCCTGATAAACCTCTCCCCGCGGCGGCGAAAATCCCTCAGTATAAATTTTGAAGTGATAGATCAAACCTTCGATCGAAGTCTTCATTTCCTCGCGCGAAGGAGGAATAATTCCCGGCGCCACAGTCCGAATCGGCCCCTCAGCTGGAATCTTCGCAATCGCCTGGCGCACAATCTTGGCGCTCTCTTTTATCTCCGCCACGCGGCACAAATACCGTGCATAACAATCGCCATCCTTCTGCACCGGCACATCAAAATCAAATTCCTCATAACTCGAATAAGGAAAATACTTCCGCACATCGTAATCCACGCCGCTGCCACGCAAAGTAGGCCCGGAAACCCCCAGCGCAATAGCATCCTCAGGACTCAAATAACCAATCCCCTTAGTACGCGCCAGCCAAATTCGATTCTGCGTCAGCAAGTCCTCATATTCCGCCACGTGCGCCGGAAACGAATCCAGAAATCGCGCCACGCGCTCCAGCCAACCAGGCGGCGGCTCCAGCGCCAACCCGCCAATCCGGAAATAACTGGTCATCATGCGCTGCCCGGAAACCATTTCCAGAATGCGCATAATCTCTTCGCGCTCGCGAAACCCGTAAAGAAACACAGTCATCGCGCCCAGATCAATCGCGTGCGTCCCCACCCACACCAAATGCGAAGCAATGCGCGTCAGTTCCGTAAGCAGCACTCGAATGTATTGCGCCCGCTTAGGCACTTCGATATTCAGAATCCGCTCCACCGCCAGGCAGTAGCAGAGATTATTCGAAAGCGGCGCCAGATAATCGAGCCGGTCGGTCAAAGTAATGGCCTGCGAATAAGTCTTCGATTCGCAGCTTTTCTCAATCCCCGTATGCAAATAACCGATATGCGGCTTCGCGCTAACCACAATTTCGCCATTCAATTCCAGCACCACGCGCAAAACCCCATGCGTAGACGGGTGCTGCGGCCCCATGTTCAAGACCATCGTTTCAGCAGCGCCGGTAGGCGTTTCAACGCTAATCGGCATCAGCGATAACCCTCAACCGGATAATCTTTCCGCAACGGATACCCTTCCCAATCATCCGGCATCAAAATCCGCCGCAAATCCGGATGCCCCTCAAATCGAATCCCCATCAAATCAAAAGCCTCGCGCTCATGCCAATTCGCCGCCGGCCACACCGGCACCATCGAAGGCGCCACCGGATCATCACCCGCAAGCCGCACCTTCAGCCGCAAACGCGCCCGCCGCTCCAACGAAAGCAGGTGGTAATTCAATTCAAAGCGAGGCTCGATCGGAAATTTATCCACAGCAGTAATATCGGAAAGAAATGCAAACCGCGTCCCCGGATCATTCACCAAAAATTCCGCCACCCGCTGCAAATTCTCGCGCGCCACAACAATCGTCGTTTCCCCGCGAAAATCCAGCACTTCCACGACAGCCGCGGCATCCCACTCCCGCAACTTGCGGATAAACGAATCCTTTTCCAAATTCTGCGTGTCCACTATGGTATCGACCCCGGCGAACGCTCTAGCGATTCCAGTCGAGCGCGCCCTTCTTCCAGAGGTAAATGTAACCGGCCAGCAAAATTATAATGTAGAGCAGCATCTCGACAAACCCAAAGAGCCGCAAATCATGGTACACAAGAGCCCAGGGATAAAGGAAAATCGCCTCGATATCGAATAAAATAAAAATAAGCGCCACCAGATAATACTGGACGGAAAATGGCTGCCGCGCATCGCCAGTAGGGCGGATGCCGCATTCATAGGGCGAATCTTTGAAGGGGTTTGGCTTGCGTCGCCCAAAAAGCACCGAAACGGTAAGAATCGCGCCGGAAATACCCATAGCCGCCAGGAACATCAACAACAGCGGGCCATAGGCGTCGAGTACGTTACCGTTCATAATTAAGGGCGTCTTTATAATACCGACCCGAACGCGCAGCGGTCAAATCGCAGCAACACGGAAACTACGCAGACCCGGCGCCACCCGGCGGAAGCCGTGGTAGACATATAGACGATGAATGTAGGCTTCAACACGGACGTGCGGGTCAACGGACGCTCTTTCCACGTCCAGACCGAAGACCGCGGCCCGCACCACGGAAAAATCGACACCGCCGTCTACGTAGGCGGCCGCGTAGTCCACAAGCATTCCACAAGCTACACCGAGTTCGACGCCGGAATAGAGCCGAGCGAAGAGGCCCGCCGCGTACGCGTAGAAGAACAGCATCGCCATATCATCGAAGCGCTGCGCTCGGGCTCTCTGCAGATCGCGAATCTCGAGCCTCCCAAAGCAGCCCCACTGCCGCCATCCCCACCCGCTCCGAAGCCAGGAGTGGTGATCCAGATCGTAAACGCAACCTCCTGGGTAGCAGCGGGGCAGTGCGATTTGCAGCTACAGGTAAATCGCCGCGATAACTCCAACGCCCCGGTCCCGGCCGCAAAATTGACCGTGCACTTCGATGGAATTTCAGATTCGCCTCATCTAGCCGCGGATAGCGATCCACAAGGTCACGCCCGCATCCAATTCCCCATGCCACACGGCGCCGCAGGCGGCGCCACGCTAGTAGTTCAGGCGACATCGGAAGCCGGCGAAGGCGAAATTCGCTTCAATCTCCGCGCCCGAAAGAAAACCCCAGCAGGCACAGTGTGAAAATTAAGGTCAATGGTGAGCCCGCGGAGGTGGCGGAGGGCTTGTCGGTCGCCGCTCTGCTGGCGCACCTAGGAATGAACACCGGTCGCGTAGCAGTCGAACGAAATCTGGATGTTCTGCCAAGGGACCGCTGGACTAACACCATGGTAGCCGCCGAAGATTCCTACGAAATCGTCCAACTCGTAGGCGGAGGATAGAGACCGTGCCACGATCGCGACGTTTTGTCAGGGGCGGCGGGACTAATCTAAAATTTCAAACGTCATCGTTGATATTTTCGGCGGCCTCTGAATTTTCCCGTAGGAGCGCCGGCTTGCTGCGCCCGCCCGACTAACGCCAGAGAAAATGTGGCCTATCGTCTCGATCTGTGGGCCTAAGCAGCCTTATTCGTCTCGACATTCGTACTAGCCGCCCTCTCCGTATTCAGCACCAACAACAATTCATTCGGCAACTTATAAACCCCAGAAACCAGCTCCCGCGCCGCCCCCCGCAAAGTCTCCGGAGGCCGCGCAAAATCCTCCTCCGCCACGTTGCGCACATCCCCAATCTGATCCACCAACAAACTCACAACCCCACCCGCCGTCCGCACCACCACATTAATCGACAAGCCGTCATCCGCCCGCTCGCTCAACTCCAGCTTCCGCCGCAAATCAATCGCCGGAATAATCTGCCCCCGCAAATTAATCAACCCGCGCAAAACCGCCGGCATCAAAGGCACCCGCGTCATAGGCTGATTCAAAATCACTTCCTGCACATGCTGCACATCAATCCCAAGCAGCAACCCATCCACATAAAATGTGCAAAATTGCAGCGCTGAAGTCACACCAATACAATCGGCAGTCACACAGAACTCTTGAACCCCTTCGTAGCGCCGGCGTCCCGCCGGCTCTTGCGACCCAAAAGGAAAGCCAAGTCCGCAATCATCAACGGCGCGCGATTCGCCGTTGTAGCGCTGGCGTCCCGCCGGCTCCGACGAAGAAAAAATAAACCCAACACCGAAAATCACCGACGTCCCGCAAAACTAAATTCGCCCACTGAACTACCTCACCCCGGCACATACCCCATCGGAATCCGCATCACCACCGCCGTAACGTTGTCCTCGCCCCCGCGCTGATTCGCCAATTTCACCAACTGATTAGCGGTCTCCTGCGCCGCAGAAGTATCGCCGAGCACCCCGGCAATTTCCGCATCGCGAACCATCCGAGTAAGCCCGTCTGAGCAAAGCAGCACAACATCCCCACCGTGCATTTGTTGCTCGTCAACGTCCAATTCCACCACCTCGTCCGGCCCCAGCGCCCGAATCAAAACGCTCTGCCAAGCGCTCGTATCCGCCTGCTGCGGCGTCAAAATCCCCACGCGCACCTGCTCCGCAACCAAAGTGTGATCGAAGGTCAGCCGCTGCAGCGCCCCGCCCCGAAACAAATAAGCCCGGCTATCGCCAACGTGCACCAGACTAAGCCGCAGTCCCTCCAACCAAGCCGCCACAACAGTCGCACCCATGCCGCGCTTGTCCGCATCTTTCTCCGCCGATTCATGAATCAATCGATTAGCCGACTGCACAGCATCCAGAAGCCGGTTCGTGCGTGCAGAAACCTCCGCGCGCGCCAGCACCGCAGGAGGATCCGATGCAGGCGCAGCAGCCAAAGCGCATTCCCGCGCAATAGTCTCCACGGCCAACGCACTAGCCACCTCCCCGCAAGCCGCCCCACCCATCCCATCCGAAACAATCATCAACTGAATGTCCGCCACCACCCGAAAATTATCCTCATTCCCCTCGCGCACCCGCCCAACATCGGTCTTCGCCCCAAAGTCGATTTTTCCCGCGCCATCAACGCGCGCGCCCAACCGCCCACGAAATTTCGCCCGAATTTTCGCCCAAGGTCGCATCCGAACCATACTAACAACAAAATTTAATCCCAAGTAGCGCTGGCGTCCCGCCGGCTCTTACGATCACAAATCCCACCGGGAGCAAAAAACATCGACAGAAGAAAATGTAAGATCTCCCGGCCGTCGCAGAGCCCAGAACCCACTAGTCCGCTACAACCCCCTCCTACCCTGAATACAAACTTTGTAGTATGGTTGCCAAGCTCCAATTATGTTCCGCTGTATGCTGCGAAAGCTCGCAACCACCAGCTTAGTTGGGATTAACCAAGGCCACGCAAAACAAATCCGCCCTCCATCCGCGCAGCCCGCGACAGCCAAGCCACACCGGGCAAACGAAGGATGATCGGCCAGGAGGCTGCACCATGCGTTTCGCGTTTCTAGTTCGTTCGGTCCTGTTCGCACTCGTATTCTTGGCCATATCAGCAGCAGCGCAAGCTCAAGTCCGCGTAGCCGTAGCGATCGCACCCCCGATCCTACCGGTCTACGATCAACCCATCTGCCCCGGAGACGGCTACATCTGGACCCCCGGCTACTGGGATTACGATTACGACGCCAGCGATTATTTCTGGGTCCCCGGCACGTGGGTCGAAGCTCCAGAAGTCGGTTTCCTCTGGACGCCACCCTGGTGGGGCTGGAACGGCACCGGCTTCGCCTTCACCGCAGGATTCTGGGGCCCAACGGTAGGTTTCTACGGCGGCATTAACTACGGCTTCGGCTATTTCGGCCACGGCTACGAAGGCGGCCGTTGGGACGGCGGCCATTTCTTCTACAACACCACAATCAATCACGTCGACGTGAACATCATTCACAACACCTATAACACCAGAGTAGTAGTAAGAAACGACACGCACGTTAGCTACAACGGCCACGGCGGAATCGACGCGCGCGCCTCGCGTGAAGAAGAAGCCGCCGCCCGCGATCGCCACGTCGGCCCAGTAGCCGCGCAAACGGCTCATGCCGAAGCGGCCCGTTCCGATCCGCAGCAACGCTTCGCCGCCAATCACGGCCGGCCCAGCGTAGTGGCAACCGCCCGTCCCGGAGAATTCAAAGGCGGCGGCGAAGCCCGGCCCGAAGGTGGCGCGGCTCGTCCAGCAGTCCATCCCAAGGAGCTAGCCAAGCCCGATCGAATGCCCGCACCCAATACCGGAAACGCAAAGCTCGACAAGAAATACCAACAACAACAGGACAAGCTGGAAGCCAGCCAAGATAAAGAACGCCAAAAGCTCCAGGCGCAGCAGGACAAGGAGCATCAACAGGCCACCAGACAAAAGGCTGACGACGCGAGAAACCAGCAAATGGAGCAGCGTCACCAGCAACAGACCGAGCAGATGCAGCAGCGCCACACGCAGCAACGCCAGCAAATACAGCAGCGCCAGTCCGCACCACGCGGCGGCGGGCGAAGGTAGCCCCGTCTCGCAAGCGCGCAGGATCGGGGATCCGCCAATCAGCGAATCCCCGTTCATTTTCCAGTCATCTCGTCGTCGCAGTTTTTCCCGTAGGGGCGCCGCTTGCTGCGTCCGCCCGACTAACGCGATCGATAATGTGGCTTATCTCCCTGCACGTAAAAAGCGAAGGATCTCCATTTGCATCTGAATTGGAATTTGCTTCTGCCGTTTCTTCAATCTCAAATCTGAAATTTGAAATCTCCGTCGCCGTAGGTGTTTCCGCGTAGGGGCGCTCGCTGCACCCGCCCGAGTGACGCGAACGAAAACGTGGGCTACGGCCCCTCCTCAACGCGCCCTCCAAGTCTAATCCTGCTCAATCCTGATTCTCACGGGTCGACCAGCCTGAAGAAGTTTAGCCTGTTCCTCACCCACGTAAATGCTGCAACAATAATACCGATCAGCCACCGGAATCTCCGGCGAAGCTTCCCGTTCCAACGAAACCTGAATTCTATATTCGCATTCCTTGCCCCAACTCCGAGTTTTAAGCTTTTCACTAAGTTTGCCGGTCAACTCCACAGCAGTTTTCGCCGGGGGAGCATTTGATAATTGTTGCGCCGCCTGCTGCGCCCCTGTGAGCGCATCCAATAAAAGTCGAGCCAGTTCCGATGACGGCGACGCAGCCGCGGGAATTGCCTCCGGCGCGCTCACCGGTTCCTGCGCCCGGCGCGGCAAAAGCGCCTCCAAATCCAATTTATCCGCCACGCTCCAAACAATCTCGGCGTCAATCGTCCCGCACACTTTCGAGTAACCAATTTGCAGCGCATTGAAGCAAAGATTGTTGATGCTGCGCGGAATGCCATGGCTCCGTTCTGCAATGAGCGCCAAAGCCTCCGGCGTAAAGATGGCCCGGTCGCTTGAACCGGCCGCGCGCAAGCGGTGCTCGATATACTGCGCCGTCTCGCTAGCGCAAAGCGGCTCAAGGTTGGTCAGGATCGCGATCCGTTGCCGCAGTTGCGAGAGTTCCGGCCGCAGCAAGGTCTCGATCAGTTGGGGCTGCCCGGCCAGAACGATCTGAATCAATTTCGCGTGCGAAGTTTCAAAATCCGAAAGCAGCCGAATGGTTTCGAGAGTCGTAGCGTCCAGATTCTGCGCCTCGTCAATAATCAGCACAAACCGCCGCCCGTTCAGCATCTCTTGAAACAAAACTTCATTCAGCGCCCGGTGCATGGAGACAACATCCATCGACGCGCTCTCAATTCCCAACTCGCTCAGCAAATAACGCAGCAGCTCCCGAGAATTGCACTGCGTCTGAAAGAGCAGCACCGTCCGCGCCGTATCGTGAAGCTCTTCCATCAAGCGATTCAGCAAAGTCGTCTTGCCCATCCCAGGTTCCGCAACAAGGGCCATGAATCCCCGAAGATTCTCGATGCCTTTCGAAAGTGAATCCAAGGCCTCGCGGTGCATCGGGCTGAAGTAAAGGTAAGCCGGGTCTGGAGTGACATCGAAGGGCTGTTCACTCAAGCCATAAAAGCTCAGAAAGCCGAAAGCCGCCGCAAGCGGCTCACTCGCCGCAGCAACCGTAGGAGGAGCTAACCGGTCTCCCGTTTCCTGAACTTCCGCCAGCTCTATCGAGCCGAGTTCTTCGCCGTTCTCGTCCGCGATGGGCGCCGCTTCGATGTCGGCGCAGGGAATGAGGTCCTGGTCCGCTGCGATGCTGATGTCCAACGCCTCGTTCGCCATGACAGGAACAAGAGGCGCGCCCACGTTCTCGGTCGCTGCCTGACCTGGCGCAGCGTCGAAGCTCAGAGCCGCGTCCGTTTCCACCGCAACGGGAGCCGCCTCCATCTCTGCAAACTCCGCGTGATCCGTCTCCGCCCTGAAGTCTGCCGCGCCTCCGTCAATAGCCGCAGGAGCAATCTCCAAAATCTCGATCGTTTCTTCGCCGCAAAATTCGTCGGAACAAATTCCATTTCCTTCGGCAACAAGGACTGGCGCAATCTCGACGACTTGGGCGCGATCCTCACTCAAAGACACATCCGCGTCGACTAACACCCCGCCAGCGATGGATTCAATTTCAGCCCGCGTGACGTCAGTCGCCTCCTGCCGCGGCTGCGCGTCAGCGTCAGCATCAACATACCCATCGACGCGACCAATCCCTTCAGCCCTCTCCGGCAAAAGCAACCGCAAATTATTCCATCCAAGGTTCGTCGAGTCCCATTCGGCAGCCGGAACCGCCGTCGACAGATCTTGCGTCTCACTGGGAATGCCCAGAGGAGGTAGCATATCGAGTTGAACCTGCCCTTCCGACGAAGCATAGTAGGATTTTGCAGGAGCCCGAACTCCGCTCCGCACATGCACGGAACCAACATCGCGATACCCGCCGGCCGAGGCGGCTTGGTAGCGTGGCCGAGGCGTTGCTGGCAGCGAGATCGCGTCCATCGACTCGCGCACGCGCACCGGCCTCGCTGCCAACCCAATGCCGACGCCGAGCGTCTCACGAGAAACCGACGCCACCCTTTCGGTCCTGTTGGCGAACACCCGGTACAGCCCGACCGCAAGGCACACCAACACAAAGCACGTAGCGTAAGTCGAAATTGCTCCGATTCCACCAGCAAGCAAGTTAAGCCGCCTCCCGCAATCGCGCCTCGGTGCAAACGTCGAATCAAGACCGCGTAAACGAGCCCATTAACTGGGCATAACGCCCAAAACGCGCGGGCCCACAAGAGGATGCTACTTCGCCGCCCGGGCGCATCCTATGGACACCTCGAACCATTCTCTCTGGCCGCAAAGTACTGGAACGAGGCTATGCCGGCCTCACAAATTCAAGGAGCTAAAGGGCGATATCGGGTCTAACTAGGGACCTACTCGGCCAAACCAGCCCCGCCGGTTGGAGGATAAAATAGCTCTGGCTCGCCTGAGCGATAGGATTTGAACTCACCGCGCTTAACGAAGTTTCCTTGCAACGATTGCCCCTCGACTCACTCCTGCCGGTTCTGGCGCGTTTGGGTCCCACTGCTGCGCCCCTATCCCGCGCAACTTGTCCTGCGCACTTAGCTATCAAAGGGAGCCCGTCGTTGCACCCGGACTGCTAGTTCCGGCCCCGGATCGCTGCGATCGGAGAAATCGGCAACGATCGTCGTCGACAAAATCACGTTCCAAGGCGACCGGCCGAAGAGCGTCAACTGAGTTTGGCACGCCGCGCTTGGGACCGGCGTTCTGTTCAGAAAGCCGAGGTGCGTGCCACTAGCCCCGCGTAGTCGCCGTGCGGCTCGCGCCCTTGCAAGAAACTGCCCGGCCGCGTGTCGCGCCGCCGCGCAGTTTGCAAGTGGCGTTGCAGTCGGCGCTCGGCATCGCGATTAAAAGTGCCATCTGACGATGGCTTTCGTCCGCGTCGCAACTTTTTTCTGCCGGTTAATATCTTTCGAAGGATTGCCGCCAAAGATTTCTTGATTGAACTCATCGCATCCCCCTTTCGATTATCCCTCCCAAATTCTCTTCATTGTGCAGAACGTCCGGATCATCGGAATTCCATACGGGAGGACGCAAAACGCGACGGAGGACCGAAGGATGTACGAATCAAATTTCTAATTCAGAAACGAACGCCAATGAAATGCGCCCGTTGCGGAATCAGTGCAGTAGCCCGCATGTTTAGTCAGGGCACGAGTTCAGCCGTGCCGTCAGCGCCGCGCAAATCGAGGCTTACAGGGGAGAGATTCGTCTTTTTCGCTTAATTGCGGTTCTCACCCGCGCTTGAGAGCTCGAGCTCGTTCACTGCAGCTTCCCGAAAATCGCAGCGGGCATCACCCCGCGCGGCGGCGCCACGCGCATCCTCACCCAATCGAAGGAGAACGACGCGTTGGTTCCGGTATCCACGGTTGAAGCAAGATAATCGCCGCCACAAATCCGCGAGCCCAGATGAATCACCGGCAGATAGTTCGCGTTCACCGTGCCATCCTGGAGTCCCACGATGGAAGCCGGCGGCGGGTTGGGATGCGCCGACGCAACCACCAGCGGCGTCCCGTTGTAGTTGGCCTCCACTTCCAATCCGCTCATGTCCTGGTAGCCCACCGAATTTGCAGTCCAATGGAAACTGTGGGGGTTTGCGCTGCACACGAATAGCATCTCCTGCCCCCGCGTAGTCTGCTGCGACAAGACATCCATTTCCGCCACGTTGTTCCCCAACGACCAGTCGGATCCCAGAAATACTGCCCCGCCTCCTCGTCCCGCATGGGCCAGGAACACGCCATTGTCGATGCGCAACTCTGCGCTCCCTCCCGGAGTCGTTCCTTTGTACCAACCCTCCGGAAGATCGCTGCCGGCAAAATTCGCATAGTGCGAGAACACCGCACCGCCGTCGTCGTACAGGCCATATGTTGGACTGAGTCCGGGAGCTTCGCCAGTAGTGCCAGAATTCAGTACAGCCCGAGTTCTATCCGCGAAACCCATATAAATGTTGAGCACCGCATTCGCGGGAATTCCGTCCGGCAGCTCAATCCAGTAGACGGTGCGCGAGGCGGCGCTCGAGTTTCCCGACTCGAGCCAGCTTTTCAAGATTCTTCCCTGCGGATCGAAGAATTCGATGTTCTGAAGATTCGCAGCCTCCACCGCCGTGCACTGCGAACTATCGATCACCAACATCTGCTGAAACGAAGCGGGAACGTCCACCGGTTCGTTATTGATCAGGCTGATTTTCAGCTTGTGCGTAATCCCGGCGGGAGTGACCAAATCTTTGGCTGGCGGCTCACCGGCAGAGTTCGCTCGCTTCATCGCCACTGGCGCAAACAACGACAGGCTAGCCACCCCGACGGCCAGAGCCGCTACAGCTCCCCATCCGCGCATTTTCTTCCGAGGCGATCGAGCCGAATCGTCGGGCCGTCGATGGTCTGTGAGGTTTGCCGGCAGGACGTCGAGGTCCGCACTCGCGGGCCGCACGTCTGAGGAGTGAACCGGCGCTCGAGGACCGCCCGCATTCGATGCATCACCCGTGGCTTCCGCAGCCAGCGCACCCGCCGAATGATTCAGCCAATTATCGATTGCGCTGCGGTAGGCGTAAACCCCGGCGTGTCCTCCACCTGGATATCGCCGAACCGGCAACGCCCGTTCCTTTTCCCAGCGCATGACCGTACGCAGGTCCCGGCCCAGGTAAGCCGCGATCTCTTTCCAACTTTCCAGCCGATCACTGTGATCGTTCGTCATGCGCGCCTGGGAATAGTACTCCCCGTACGCCGGCGGGAACGCTAACCGTAGGAGAGCAGCTGTGTCAGGTGTTGTCACATCCTGACAGTTGACGAACTCTACCATTCTCAGTCATCAGAGGCAACACATGCCAGCGCCGCGGGCCTGGCCGATTGCGGGGCCCGGCGCCATCCGATTTTGTGGAATTTCCGTTTCTGAGACGTTATGTCACTAGGAGCGCGATCACAGCATGAAATCCCGGATGAGGAACTCGTCCGCCTGTTCCAATCGTCCCGCGATCCGCGTTGGTTCGGCGAGCTGTTTGTCCGCCACCGCCGGCGCGTCTACTGCTCCTGCCGCGGCTTCTTCTGCGACGGCGCCGCCGCGGAAGATGCCGTGCAGGAAACGTTCATTCGCGCCTTCCAGAATATCCACGCCTTTCTCGGCGGAAGTTTCGGCGGTTGGCTTATGAGGATCGCCAAGAACGTCTGCATCGACAATTGGCGCAAGCGGCGCCCGGAAACCGATCTTGCTGAGGCGGATTTCGATGACGCGGCCAAGACTGCGCCGCTCGAATCCACCTACGCACTTCACACGGCCGTGGAAGCCCTGCGCACGGAGATGAAATCACTCCCGTCCGAACAGCGCCGCTGCCTGGAACTCAAAATCGACGGCTATTCTTACCAGGAAACCGCCGCACAAACGGGCCTCTCGATCGAAGCCGTCAAATCTCATCTTCAGAACGGCCGGCGCATGCTCTGGTCGAAGATGGAAGGAACGCTTTCCCAGCTCCCATGACGGATTGGCGAGAGGACAATTTTCTGGAGAGGCTCATGCCTCACCGAAGCAGCAAACATCAGGCGCTGCAAGAGTCCTGCCCCGGCGCTGAAGATTTGTGCGCCTTAGCGGAAGGCCGCCTCAGCGGCCCCCAGCGCGACGCCATCGCCGCCCACACCAACGATTGTCCCGACTGCACGGAGCTATACGTGCGTCTCCTGGAATTCGCGCGGCCGTCGACGCGCGTCCCCGAAAGTGAATGGCTGCAAGCTGAAAAGCGCATCGGCAACCGCTTGGAAGTGTTCCTTCGCGCGCAACGGCCCCAAGCGCCTGTGCCGCTGCTGCCCGCGAAAGCCCCGGCTGCTTCGCGCGCCTGGAACTGGCTGGGTCTTTCGAAACTTGAATGGGCCATCGCCTTCGCAGCAACGCTCACCGTGACGGCCGCCGCTCTGACGTTTTTTGTTGGAGGCTCGCCGCTGCAAGATGCTGGACAGATTGCCCAGCGCAAGCTGCCCGCGGCAGAGCAGAAGTTGGCAGACAGCACTCTGGGAGCGAACACGCTTCCAGCGAACCAAGGCGTGGCGGCCGAGACGCCAAATACTCAGCTCCAGGGCGTACCCGTTTCTCCTCCCTCCACGACGGAAGTGATTCCGGGCACAGCCACCTCTAAGCGGCCACCCGTCGCAGCGCCGCGCCCGAAAGAGCCAATTGCACCATCCGCGAAAAAAACAGATGTTGCTCCGCCGCGCCCCGCCGCGGCGCCGCCGGCGCCAACTTCCGGACCCAATATCACGGCGGCGGCGCTTTCGCCGGAAGTGAAGCAGAGCATCGCGGACGAAGTGCTCGCCGAGCTTGCGGCCGAGAGGGAAGCTGCGGCGAATCGGCAGTTGGCAGCCGTGCCGGATGACAACCATGTCCCAGTCGTGCTCGATTCCCGCTATCGCGTATTCGTTGTTTCACGCATCGTCAACGGCCAAACCTCGGATGGCCAGGAATGCAATTTGACTCCAGGCGATGTGATCACCCGAATTTCCGACGTCCCCGATAGAAGTCTAAGCGTGCAGGTTCTCGTCACCACCAGCCAGACTGGCGAGTGCAGTCCGGGAACGAATCTCGCCATGTCGCTTCAGGATCTTCAGGACTTGCACAACGACTTCCGCGAAAATCTCGATTCGGGCCTGCAAGTCCTCGCGGACAACGCCGGCAAAAAAGGCATGCCCCGAGGCCCTGCCTCGGGCGCTCACGCGAATCCTGCAGGGGCTGCGACCCGGGATGAGCGCGCTCAAATCGAGTTGCAAGATCTACAAATCGAAGCCGACAACACAGAAGATGAAGTCGCGCGAGCCGCCGAAGGCGTTGCACCTTCCGCCTTTCATCCAAATCGGCAGCCGCCCAATCATTCAGCAAGCCTGAAATTGTCGGCGTGGGATCGAACCTTCTGGCAATCGAATTCGCGCCAGCAGCAGGCTCCGGCGCCCCGCGCTCCTGCACAGAACAGGCCCGCTCCCACGCCACCGGCGCGTCCCGCAAATCCACAACCGGCTCCCCATCCGCCAGCTCCCGCGCGGCCAGCGCCCGCGACGAACAGCAAGCCTGCGGCGGCCGGGGCTCGACCGAGCCTGCCAAACAGACCGGCCGCTCCGCCGCCATCGGCGAAGCCATCCCTAGGCCGCCCACCCGCGAAGGCCCTTGGTTCCAGCGCGACGGGCAAATCCGGTTATTCGCACACGCCCAATCGCAAAACCTACTCTTCCCGTTTCTCTCCGCCGCGTGACGCGGAGGCGACACCCGACGGCCGAGGCGGCTTAACGTACCGATCGTCAAAAGGCGAATTTCACACCGCACCGAACGGCAAATTGTCGGCCCTCAAAACGCCGGCCGGCACGGAAGCAAAATTCAATTCGCGTGGCGGCCTCGCATCCATTCACACAGCCAAAGGATTGACGATCCATCACAGCGCCAACGGCGCCCGGCGCATCGAGTCGCTGCATTCCGACGGCACGAAGGTCGTGAGCACCGGCCGCAATCGCGGATTCGTCGAGCACAGCTTTACGCACGGCGGCCGCCCGTTCGTTGCGAGGACCTACCTGGTTAACGGCCGCGCCTACGCGCGCGTCTACGGCCGCTACTCCTATCGCGGCGAGTATTTCTATCATTACGTTCCCGCGTATTTTTACGCTCCTGCCTTCTACGGCTGGGCCTACAACCCATGGGCCGCGCCAGTCGCGTGGGGCTGGGGCTGGGGATCTGCGCCCTGGTATGGCTATTACGGATATTACTTCTCGCCTGCTGCTTACTATCCATCGCCAGCGCTCTGGCTCACCGATTTCCTGCTCGCCGCAAATTTGCAGGCGGCCTACGACGCACAGGCAAGCAGCAACAACTCCTTGATCCCTGGAGATTCCTCAGCGGAAAACGAGTTTCATGCATTCGTCCCCGCATTTGATAACGGTGAAATTCCTGTCGATGACTTACGTGTGGAATTGTTCGCGGCTGTACGTTCTTGCATTCGAAATCGCCTGAGACGTTAGAGCGATTCGGGAGGCAGCAATGCTTGGGAACAAAACAATTAAATACGGGCTCCGCATTTTATTCGTACTTCTCGCTTTCATCTTGATTCCTCGAATGGCAATGGCCCAAGTCACCAAGAAAAAACCGGTTCCAGTCCCAACGAAACCTGTCCAGAAGACTCCTCAAAAGAAAACCGAAGCGCTGCCGCAGCATGGGAAGCCTCCAGGCAAAGGCGAGAGTGGGAAGACCGATCAGCCGGACAAACCTGGCAAGGGCAATGAACAGCTCGGTAACGATACTCGCGCCACGGATAGGCGTAGCCCCGAAAATTCCACGACAAATCACAACGTGACGCCGGCTCCTAAAGCCGAGCCTAAGTTCACCCCACCTCGCGACGCGAAAGCGACACCGGAGCCCACGGGAATGAAGTACACATCCTCGAAGGGCGAATTCCACACAGGTCCCAAGGGCAAACTGAACAGCGTGAGGACCCCAAGCGGCACCGATGCAAAATTCAATTCGCGCGGCGGTGTCGCCACGATCCATCCGAAAAATGGGCCTACGATCCAATCCGGTTCGGGCGGAGCCCGGCGAATCGATTCGACTCGTGCGGACGGGGCGAAAGTGGTGGGCGATGGACGCGGTGGCGGCTACGTTGAAAAGAACTTCACGCACGGCGGGCAGAAGTTCTCGTCAAGGACTTACGTAGTTAACGGGCACGTCTCAACGCGCGTTTACAGGCAAGTCAGCTACGGTGGCCGAACTTATTACCGCTATGTTCCAGGCTACTACTACGCGCCGGCGTTCTATGGCTGGGCGTACAACCCGTGGGTCACGCCGGTTGCGTTCGGATGGGGCTGGGGATACGCAGGCTGGTATGGCTTTTATGGCGGCTATTTCGGCGCTGAGCCCTTTTACACCGGTCCGAATTTCTGGCTAACGGACTACGTTCTTGCGGCCGACCTGCAAGCGGCATACGCCGAGCAAGTCGGCGCATCGGCCGCCTCATCGGGGCCGGGCGTCACGATACCGGGCAATCAAGCCTGGACCGACACCGGAAAATATCTGAACGCCGGTGATCAGGTGAGCATCGCCGCCTCCGGCGCCGTGACCATGGGAGGCGGTTGGGCGCCCCTTCCACCCTCAGGAAAAAATCCGAATTGCGGAACCCTCGGCGGATTTCCTGCGGGAGAACTTCCTTGCTGGTCGCTCATTGGACGCGTGGGTGATGGCCCAATCTTCGAAGTTGGCAACGGGCGGAAAATCACAGCGCAGAACTCCGGTGAACTTCTACTCGGAGTAAACGACAACATTCTGGGCGACAACAGCGGAAATTGGTACGCCACGATCGTTGCACCGGGCGCCGACGCCTCTGCGAAGAACGAACAGCCATCCGCAAAGCCCAGCGACGCTGCCCTCGATCCACTGGCTAAGCAAGAAATAGCGGAGCAGGCCAAGGCGCAAATCGCGGCAGACCAGGATGCCGCCGCGAACCCCTCGCAGCCCGCGAACGACGATCAAATTCCCGCAGCCCTCGATCCCAAACACACCGTCTTCATCGTCTCCAGCACGCTCAGCGAACAAATGGATGATGGCCAGCCCTGCAGTCTCACCGGTGGCGACATCCTCACGCGAATCGCCGACGCGCCGGACGCGAACCAGAACGTAAGAGTGCTCGTCACGAGCGCCAAGAAAGATGACTGCTCGACTGGAACTAAATTCGCCATGTCCATCCAAGACTTGCAAGACATGTACAACGACTTCCAAGCCAAGTTGGACGATGGACTCAAGCAGCTCGCTGCGTCGCAAGGGAAGAAAGGAATCCCCGGCGGGCCGGCAGCGGGAGGCCGCGTCAATCCCGACGGGGTAGCAGACCCGGACGCGAATGCGGCGGCATCGATCCAGGAGCAAGAGCAGGCCGCCAACAAAGCCGAAGGGGAAGTCGACCAAGCGACGCAATCGACTGGCGGTAACTGATCACTCGTCCCGCCCACGCGACGCCTCGTCCCGTGGCGTCGCGCCGGCGGCGAACACACCGCGCAAGACTTGATTTACGAATGGCTCGGCGCCGCACTAACACGACGAAGCAGATAACTCGAGCCGAACGAAAGGAGATTCCAGCAATGGCCCGGAAACTTGGATTCGCAGCCGGAATGATTGCGATCGCAGCATTCGCCGCTTTTTTTGCCGCCGGCGCTTCTGCGCAGAGCGCAACGCCCGTCGTTCGAAGTGCAGCACCGGCCGTGCCGAGCGCAACGCCCGCCTCGATCGAGGATCAGCTCACGACGCAATTCAAGCTCGTGAAACTCGGTTCTCACGGACAGGTAGTGCTCGATGCCGGAACTGTGTTGACCATTCAGAAAGGCGGGCTCGTGGGGTTTTCTCCATGGCTGCCTAAGGTCTGCCCATCGACCTATAAAGATGGAAAGATGAACTCCCCTAACGCTTTGTGTCTCATGGCGGCGCGCGACGTGACTCGCGATTTAACGAAGGGCGAGAAAGTTTATGTCGAGAACATCGACGTCGATCAGAAAAACAACAAGATCGAATTCAAGATTGTCGAATGCGATTCCTGCAACGGCAATCGCTCCGCCTATAGAGCCAAAATCGAGTTTCAATTCCCCAAAGGCCAGCTCAACGGCGCCGACGTAGCCAAGATTTCCAACGTCATCGGTGAAGTGTTCGCCGTCGATGCGCCCGCGGATGACACGGACGCGCAAAACGTTGCGAAACAGCCATCCGCCACCGCCGTGGCCCCCGATCCCTCTGCCGCGCCGTCCAGTGCGAACGAAAAAACTCCCGCAGCGCCAGACAAGCCCATTCAGGTCGGGCAATCAATTGACGAAGCGCAAGCCAATACCGGCGGCAAGCTCGATCTCGCCACTGATCTGGGCAACACGCAAATTTATCGCTACAACGGCCAAAGAATCACAGTCGAAAACGGAAAAGTAACAAACATTCAGTGAGCGGCCCCAGACGCCGCGAGGAGGAATCATGTTCTGCGACAACTGCGGAAAATCGATGCCCGACAATTCCCCGGCCTGCGGCTATTGCGGCCAGCTATTCATGGCCCCAGCCGGCGCCGCGGCCATCTCCGCTCCGTACGTGGCAGCCAGCTACGCGGCCCCGCCACGCCAGCCTTCGACCGCTCCGTTATTCGTCACTCAAATTTTCCGTTCCGCGTTGGGCGCTCTCGAAAAAGGCCAGATTATTCGTACCGGCGTCGCTCTGGCGCTGCGCATCCTCGGAGCGCTGGTCTTGCTGGGCGGCATCTATCTCGTCATCGAAACTCTGAAGCTCGCATTCAACCTTCCGACCACCGCAACGATCGGCGGGATCGTGGCGGCGGCCCTACTGGGCGGCGCGACCTTCGCCATCTTTCAGATCCTCTATTACCGCGCCGATAGCATCAGTCGCCTCGGCGATTCGCCGTTCACAGTAATTCCGATCTTCTCGATCTTGTTCCGGGCCTGGGGCGAGAGCTACGCCACGTTCGCCACCACGCTGGGCGTCGCCGGCTGTCTCTTCACCTGGTTTTCTGGAATGAATCCCGCGAAGTTGATGGGTTCATTTCTGCCCGTGCCGGCGCCTCCCACAATTCCTATGGAGAGTAATTTCGTCGCCGGCCTCGCTTTCTTGACTGTTTTGCTTCTCGCCGCTTTTTTGGTGCTGATCCTTTTCTATTTTTTCGCCGAAGCCGTGCTCGTTATCGCCGATATCGCGCTGAACGTGCGCTCGCTGGTGAAGGCCGAAGCGCCGTCGGCACACTAAGTTTCGATACAGGCATCGCCGTGCGTCGAATCCAAAGAGGAAAAAAATGTTCTGTCGAAACTGTGGTAACCAGTTAAATCCGGGAGCCAAGTTCTGCAAACAATGCGGGAACCAGTTGGCCAACGCGCAACCTCGAGAGAGCCGGCTTCCGTCGCCACCGATCAGCGCGCCGGCACCGTCTCCGGTTCCCGCACCTCTCGATCACGGATTCCCGGCAACGTCTGCGGCAACTACGACGCTCCCGCCACCTCCACGCGCCACGGGATTCCCGGAAAACGCGCCGCGGCAAACCGCCTCGTTTCCGCAACCAGCCGCGACGACCGATGCGCACAGGCGCGCCATCGCGCCCGTCGCTGCGCAGCGGGAGGCAGGAAATCGCGCCACCACTTGGATCCTGGTCACCGTGCTAGTCGCGGCCGTAGCGGCTGGCGGATCCCTCCTCTTCCGCGGCGGTTTCTTCGACTCGGACGCAACGATCGCCCAAAATCTGAGAGAGAAATTGAGCGCCGACGCCAGATTTCGCGGCGACATCATCCGCGTCGATTGCGCCCAAGGCATCGTGACGCTCAGCGGCTTCGTGTCTTCAGATGAGCAAAAAGCCAGCGCCATTCAGATCGCGAGCGACCAGCGCGGCGTAAAGCAAGTCGTCGCCGTACTCATCCGCCAAGACAAAATCGCTGAAAACGTGATCGGAGCGATGGGCGGCAGCACCGGGCAAACGAGCCCAACGGCAGACATTACCGGAGGGCAACATGTGACGGCGCAGTCGCCGTCGGCATCAACGGCAGAGAATCCGCCCGTCAGCAATGAGCCAACAAAAACTCTTGCGACCGTTGTCCCAGCTCGAATGGAAACTCCCGTCGCGCCCCCGGCGATCGTCCAGGCAATCATTCAACCCGCCGGCACCTCGCTCCAGCTACCACCGGGACAAATGTACATCTACGCACTGGTGACGGGCGGCGCCCGGCAATCCAGCCCGTTCGTCACCGGCACGGCGTCCCAGGTCATCAATGGATACAACAATCTGGCCGCCGCTCTGGCATACGGGCCGAATAGCCAGAACCAGTTTTCGACCACCACCTACAATCACGCCATCGGCGGCGTATCAATCTCCGGGCAATGGGATAGCTTCGATGCGTTCTACGGATCGAACGCCCGCCCCGGCGCCTCCATCGTAGCTGCATCGTTTCACGTGAAAGAGAATTCCCTAGTCGTCATCATCGGACTAGCGGGCGGCCAAACGCACGTCAGCCTGCAAGGCATCCCCGGCCTGCAAGTGGATGGCAGCAGCACCGACGCCGGCGGCGGCATGCCGATGATCATCGCGCACGCCACGCTTCCGCCCGGCTCTTACATCGCCAGCGAAACCAGCTTCGATTCATCCAACCAGGATGCTGCAAGTAAAGCCGATCTGATCGGCGTCTTCGTATTCGGCGAGCGGCAATGACGAGCGGCGCAGGGTCAGAGACGAATGTCTCGGCGCAAACTCGTGGCAATGAAAGGAAATAGCAGTGAGTGCGACTATCTACCGCAGTTCGAAGAAGTTGGAGCCGAGGGGCGGATTTGAACCGTCGACCTGCCGATTACGAATCGGCTGCTCTACCAACTGAGCTACCTCGGCGACCATTTTCACAATAGCATCGCCAAGAAAAACCTGTCAAACATCCAGTAGGGGAGCGTGCTTTCCTGTCCGCCAGTATTTTGGAGGAAGCCCTCCGGCACTTCGGCCCCATTAAATCCGAGATCGCACACACCGCAATCACTAACGCGAAAAAGGGAACAAGATCCAAGCAATCGCCAATCCCACCACCACAAAAAGCCCAAACGACCGCCCGGCATAACGCACCCGTTCGCCGGCCGTAGCTCGCAACAATGCCGCCAACACCACCGAAACCAAAAATGCAAAAAGCAGCATCAATAAAAGGTGCGTGGCCATCAAGCGTCCCCGCCAAACTCAACCCCGCGAAGCAAATTCATTCCTTCCGCTCTCCTGCAATCTCATAAGCATCGGCGGCACACAAAATATTAGCCACCCCGGCCGCCGCGATAAACCGTGTCCCGTAATCCCCAGCAGCCCGCGAAACATCGGCCCCAGCCTTCTCCAACACTCCGGCCAGCACATAAAAAATCCCCGAGCCAGCGTCGCCAATGCCCCCGAGAAAAGTCAAAGGGTCCGTCCGAAAATCGCTGAGATGAATAGGAAACGCCACGCCGCGCAAGAAATATCCAGTGACAGCGAGTCCGCCAACCGCCAGAAATATCGCGCAGGCCCGGCCCCATCTTTGCAGCAGCAAGTGGCCCAGCCCAGGAATGATCCAGGCCGCGAGCGCCGCGACAGTCGGAGACATGCCGCCCCGTTCCGGCGCACCCGTGATCAAATTTTCGCTCAAGAACCCTCAGGCCAAAATCGGAATGATTTCCTGCTGCTCAGCCCCGGTAACGCGAGCGGCGCTATCCCCCACGTAAACATTCACCTCGCTGCGAATCCCAAATTCCGGCAAATAAATTCCCGGCTCGACAGAAAAGCACGTATGCGGCACCAAGCAGCGATCGTCGCGAGTCTCGAGCCCATCCATATTCGCGCCGTTCCCGTGCACATCCATCCCAATGCTATGCCCCGTCCGATGCACAAAATATTTGCCGTAGCGAGCCTTCTCAATCACCGCGCGCGCCGCCCGATCCACTTCCCAGCCGTGCACGCGCTTCTTAGCCGCCACCGATTCGACGACAAACCGCGCCGCCGCATCCCGCGCCGCCTTCACCATCCCAAAAATCTTCGCGTATTTCTCCGGCACGCGATCGCCAAGATAACCGACCCAAGTAATGTCGTAATAAACGCTGCCAGGCCGCGAAAATTTCGCCCAAATATCGAGCAGCAGTAAATCCCCCGTTCGAATCGCTTTAGAATGTTCGCGCGTAGGATCGTAATGCGGATTGCCATTATTAGGAGGCACCGCCACCACCGGCCCATCCGCAGTTTCCAATCCATTCGCCGCGAATTGCTCCAATATCCATTGCTTCAATTCGAATTCGCTAAGCGCTTTTCCAGACCGCACAAATTCCCCAGCCCGCGCAAACGCATCCTGAGTAATCCGGTCCACAATTTCTCCCGCCTCAAGATGCGAAGTGAGCTGCTCCGCCGACCAGCTAGCCTCAAACACCTGCACCAAATCCGCCGAGCTCTGCACCTTGGTTCCCAATTTCCGGACCAGCTCGATAGTCCCCGCATCCACCAGCCCGATATAAGGAATATTATTCTGCGGCGAATACTGCATAGCCACGCGCTTAGCCCCGCCAAGCAAACGCCCCAGGCCCTTATGCAATTCCTCCCAACTCGAATATTCCGTTTTCCGCCCGGGAAGGGAATCAAGCATCCCCGCCTCAATGCGGTGCACCAATTTCCGAGGCTCTCCCTTTGAAGGAATAAAATAAAACCACCGCCGCGAAACCAAGCCATTTGCGGGAAGTCCAAGAATCCGCCCCGCAATGGGATCGCGATGGTGATGGTCATAAAAAAGCCAACCATCAAGCCTGTCGGCACGCAGCGCAGTTTGAATTGCTTTTATTTCAGGCATGTCGTTCCTTCGCCCCTAAGCATCCCGTGTCAACAAATCCAAAATTCGGCCGCGCTCCACTCCACGAATCTCAATTCTCTTCGTGCGGCTGCGCTCGCCCCCGGCGATTCTAACAGCCGATATTGCGATCTTCAATTCAGCGGCCAGAAACCGCCGCAACGCTTCATTGGCGCGATCATCGACTGGCGGCGCCGTAAGCCGGATCTTTAATGCGCCATCCACTTCGCCCGCGACAGCGTCGCGGCTGGCCCGCGGCTGCACGCGCACCAAAAAACAAACGCAGCCATCGCGCTCGCTAATTTCGATCAAACTTTCGTCCGCGAACCAAACAGCGCCGTCCCCACGCGAATTTGCGTAGCCCCTTCCTCAATCGCAATTTCAAAATCGTGGCTCATGCCCATCGACAATTCGCGAAGCAGCGGCGAATCGCCCGGAACAAATCGCGCGCGCATGTCATCCCGTAGCTCGCGCAACTTTTTAAAGTAGGGCCGCACGCGCTCAGTGTCCTCGAAGAACGGCGGGATGGCCATCAATCCGCGGATCTCCAGATGCGAGAGGTCGAGCACGGCCTCGACGAGCGCCGGCAAATCCTCGGGCAGCACGCCGTTTTTCGAATCTTCCGGCGCGAGCCGCACTTCCATCAGCACGGTCAGGCGGCCGGGGTGATCGGCGGCCAACTCGGCGCAGATGCTGTTAAGCTTCTCGGCGAGTGAGAGCGAGTCCACCGAATCCACCGCCCCGAACAACTGCACCGCGCGCCTCACCTTGTTGCTCTGCAAATGCCCGATTAAGTGCCAACTGGCATCCAGTTCGTCCAGCATCGGATGCTTACCCTCGAATTCCTGCACCCGATTCTCCCCAAAATCCCGAAGCCCGAATGAATAAGCCGCCCGAATAGCCTCCGCCGGAAAAGTCTTCGACACTCCAATGATAGTCACATCCTCAGCCGCTCGCCCCGCACGACCAGCCGCCCGCGCAACGTGCCCGCGAATCTCCG
>Ga0206813_1051_pt1 | contig 31071 bp, 21 predicted proteins | sample Alteio_BWOrgCont_92_FD_152856 | JGI IMG/M metagenome (GOLD analysis project Ga0206813, IMG submission 152856) | Enriched cells from forest soil in Barre Woods Harvard Forest LTER site, Petersham, Massachusetts, United States -... | ecosystem: Environmental > Terrestrial > Soil > Temperate forest >...
GGACTTCATCGGAGTGATCACCAGATACTCGCCGCCCTGACTGCCGAACACTTCCTGATAGATGGCCCAATGCGCGTCGGGCATGCCTTTCTTGTACGCGTCCATGACCAACTTGACCGCATCGTCCCATTCTTTTTCATGCCCAGGCCGAACGATGAACACTTCGATTTCAAAGTAACGCATGTGAGGTATGTCGACCGCGGCGTTGTAACTCTGGTCCTCACGGTAGAAGAACGCGGAAGTTTCGGTGGAATCAAGCAGCGCGCCATCGGCTTCATTGGCGCGGTCGAGAGCTGCCGAGAGCGTAGCGTTCTTTTGTTCGGCTAGGCCATCTGCCTGCCAGGCTTCGAAGGACTCGAAACCCGTCAGGAAAAGCGTGCGCGGCCGGCCGGTGATCGAATCCATGGCGAAATAGTGCGTCGGCCATTTCGCTGCAGCCATCGCGTTGACGTACAGGCTTTCAGTCTTGTCGTGAGCGTTGCCGTATTTGCCGGGCTTCACGAATTCGCGCGTGATGGTGAGAACTTTCGGCGGTTGATGGCCCTTCATGCCGCTATTTTCCTGGGCCTTCGCGACCACCGCCATTCCGAGAAACAGACACAATCCAACCAGAATTCCACTCAGCTTTTTCATCGTAGGTGCCGACCTCCTCGGCTGCCGTGCGGATTAAGTGAAAGGGACCGACCTCTGTATTCGAGAGGAGCCGCAAGGCGGAGCAGAAGCAGGGTGCATCGCGGCAGCCGGGAGATTAGCGAAGCAGGTGGTCGAAGTCAAGCGAAGTGCGGGATTTGAATTTTTCCCGTAGGGGCGACGGGTCAATCGTCTCTGCGATTGCAAAGCAATCAACGCGCCCGCCCGTCAAACACGTGCAAATATGTGGGCTATTTTCTCTGCGTGACGAGATCGGAAATTCCGTACGTCTCGTTAGCAACAGTAAATGCAGATCCCTCACCCCTAAAGCGGGTTCGGGATGACAGTGACAGCTTTAATGCCGCTGCGAAATTTTTAGCGGACGATGGGACAGGTGTCCGGCACCACCAATGATTGCCCCGGGAAAATCAAATCAGCCGTTCGTAGATTCGGATTTGCGTTGGCGATGCACGGAAACGCGCGAGCATTCCCGAATTCAGTTTGCGCCACGCTGGACAGTGTATCGCCCGGCTGCACGATGAACCGCTTTGCCCCTTGCGCTTCCTGTGTCGGCGCGGCCAAGCGAATCGCATCGCCCACGTGAATAACATTTGGATCGCCGATTTCAGGATTTAGTTCGGCAAGTTCGTGCCACCGGTTTCCGTTGCCGAGATGCTGTTCCGCGAGCTTCCAGAGCGAATCCCCGCGCTGAACGCGGACTGCGCTCGTCGCCGTCGCAAGCGGCGCAGTTGTACGCGCTGGGATCGAGGCATGCGCCGGGATCGACGAGTGCGCTGGGATCGATGCGTGCACCGTGGCTGAGGCGTGCATATGCGCCAGAGCTGCGAAATGGGTTGTCGCGTCAGATGGTGTCGGCGTCGGCGTTGGTGATGCCGGAAATTCCGGCGCCACCGGCAGCGACTGATTCTTCTGCAGATCGATGATCAGCGAATCGTCGAACATCGGATGCGCACGCCGCACGCGCGGCGCTGCAGGAGCCCTGAAATTCTTCGCCGCGAAGTAAGGCGCCGACATCGCCGGCGCGAATTCCCCGAATGCCTGCGCCTGCGGCAGCGAGAACGGAAGTAGCGAGATAGCCGGAGCGCCGTTGATCAAGGGCTGGCCCGGAATCACGCCGTCTGCGCCAGCCGGTGCATCGGGCGTCGCGGAATTATTGTTCGCATCATAGGCCGGCGAAGCCGCATTGCGGCGCGCTTCGAGCGCCCGCTCCTGGTCCTCCGGAACGAGAATGTGCTTCCGCTTCAAATCGTCATTGGTATAGACGTGATTGGCGCGATGCGCAGTGTGCTCCTTGCGCTCGCGTTCAAGCTTGGCCGCATCGGCCACATTCTGCGCAAAGCACGGCCCGGCGCATGAAAGCAGCACGGTCGCCACGATGCCCGAAATGATTCCTGCACGATTCTTGGTTGTAAATTTCATCGGTTGCCCCTGCCGGTTGGATGGAGCTGCCTCAGCTCCCAAAGCTGAGACTATTTTGTGCGCGGGCTCCGCGCACCGGCAAGGCTGTCGGCCGAAACTGTGCAGTGAAGGTAACTGTACGTTGGTACAGGTTGTGACTCTTAGACGCGGCGGGCAAGTTTGTTTCTTCGATTCGGCGCGTGATAACCTCCGAGCGAAAAATTATGTTCACTAGAATGCGATGGAGCGGATTGCTTTTCTGCGCCGTTGCCGGGCTGTGTTTGCTGGCTTGGTCGACGGGCTTGCGCGGCGGCGATCGGACTGCCGAGGCCGAGACAATTTTGGCGAAGGCTACGGATCTACTGGATCTTCGCGGGACGGATGGTGCCCCATTTTTACTAAAGGCGGAAGTGCGTCTTACCGAGGGTGCGAAGTCGGTGGATGGCGTATTTGCGGTGTCCTGGGCAGCACCGGACCGCTTTCGCCGGGTGATTGGATTTCCGGATTACAAGGAGACGGATGTTGCGCGCGGTGAGAATTATTATTCCAAGCGCAATACGGAAGGCATTCCTCTGATGATCTGGCAACTCGGAGGGCTGATGGATTCCTTGGAGCTCCGCAAGGAATTGCCCGCGGGATCGAAAGTGCGACGCGTCGAGAACGAGAGCGTCGCGGGCAAAGAGGCCACGTGCATTTGGACGGGGCCGGGCAAGGGCGATTTTAAGATTTGCGTTTATGCGGCGACCTACGAGTTGGCTTCCATCGACGCAGGTCTAGATGGACCTCCGCAGACGCAGCGTCGCTATGAATATGGCGATTATCAGGAATTTGGAGCCAAGAAATATCCGCGGCGCCTTGCATTTTCCGGATGGGACAAGCGAGCGATTGAGGTGAAGGTGGAGAAGATGATCCCCGTGCATGAATTCGCCGCGGATGAGTTCGCGCCGCCGGCGGGGGCGGTGATTTCGAAATTGTGCAATGGCACGGAAGAATTGAAGGGCCATCCAGAGCCGCTCTCCGGCGCCAGGATTCCGGTGGGTTTCGACGACCTGGATATGGACATTTATTTCGAGATTACTCCCATTGGAGCGGTGCGCTCGGCGCAGATCGTCTACAGCTCGGACCCGAAATCAAATAAGGAAATTCTGAGTTGGTTTCTGGGGACCAGTTTTCCGATCAAGACTTGCGATGGCCGCCCTATCGGGTATCAGACGCTTTATCACTTTGGGGATCGGCGGTGAAGAACGGTTTCGCTGCTGAGCCTCACCTCACTGTGCGAGGAATTTTGACAGTGGCTCCCAGTAATTTACGTGCCACCCTTCGGCGAGATGTTGCGCTTGGCTACCGGGGAAGCCGGTGTGATCGAAGATCAGTTTCGTGTTGGCGTCCTGATCGCTGAACACGAAATTCGCTATCGAATAATCGTCGGGATCCCAGCTTCCCGCACGCCAGGCTTGAACAATCCGCTTTTCCGGGATCAAGGCCAATTGCCGGCCGGAGATGTAGCCGCCGAATAATGAGAACGCGCCGCCAAGTTCGCGGCTGATTTCAGCGGGCTTGCCCGGCGGAACCATCCCGGATTTTACCGCAGCGCTGAGTTGCACCACTTTTTCGAATTGCTTCGCGTCGGTCAGCGCTTCGTAGACTTTCTTGCGCGGCGCTTTGAAGATCACTTCCTGGTGAATAGCTTCGCTAGTGTGGGTGATTTCGTCCGTATCGGCTGGCTTTCCAGGGCGCGGGTTCGCGATGGACGCGATTGTGCTTGGCGCGATTCCGACTACAGGTAGCAGGGACGCTAGGCCTACCGTGAAAGTTCTACGGGTAAATCGCATCGAATCCATTTGTTGTTCCTTTCTAATTTAATAACGGTCTCATATCACACAGTGATGGGAACATCTTGATAAAATATGTTCAAGATAATATTTTGAGGGCGGAGGAGAATGTGCCGTAATCGGTTTCTGAGCCCCAGCGGTACGAGGCTTGCCGTTCACTCAAGGAGAGAATTCTATGCCTTATCCAGTCGGCCATCGCGCCGAAGTCAAGAGGCGAATTGTGGATAGCGCGCGGCGGTTGTTTAACCGCGGCGGGTTCGACAATGTTTCTCTGGCGCAGATTATGGCTGGAGCTGGGCTTACCCACGGCGCATTTTACAGCTACTTTCGCAGCAAGAGTGATTTGTATGCCGAGGTGCTAGGGTGCTTTTTCACCGATCCAAATTGGAAGAATTGTTGGGAGGGCGTGGAGATTGACATGGCCTCAGTCGATGCGGCGCCGCAGATCGTGCGCGCGTATCTTTCGCGGCAGCATTTTGAGAATGTGGAGAATTCGTGTCCGATGGCCGCGTTGCCCAGTTACGTAGCGCGCAGTGGACGCAAGACGAAGCGGGCCTTCGAAACGGTGTTCACGGCGATGGTGTCGTTGTTGGAGCGCGGCATGTTGAATGGCGGGAGGGGACGGAGAGGAAGCGCTGAGGCGATTGCGGCGCTTTGTGTGGGAGGAATGGTAGTAGCGCGTGCCATGGATGATCGCGCGGTGGCGGATCGATTGCGTGAGGATTGCATGAGTGTGGCCCTGGCGTTGGGCGGATGGGACGGCGACCGCAAGACGGGCGTTGCGAGAAAAAGATCGGTTGCGCGGCGAGAGAAGAGGCCACCTCCGGTCGCGATTAATGCAGTTAGCGCGGACTGATTGATTCGGCCTTGGGCGGCGCGCCGAAGGGCGCGCGTAGGGACGGCCAGAGTGCGGACGTCGCGGCGGCGCTACCCCCTTCCCTTACAACGGCAAAGTCCGATGCAAATTCAAATGCAAAATCTCCTCATCTTTATTACGATTGTGCTACGTTCATGCGTATAAAACGCTGTTTGTTGGCAGTTCTTGCGGCGATCGTTCTGGTTGGGCCTGTGTCGCGGCGGTTGTGTGCGCGGGCGGCCGGGCGCGGCCAGGATACAAAAGCCTCGGTGGACGGCTTGGTCGTCAGCTTGCCTTCCGGTACGGCGATCCGATTCGTCAGCGTGGAATTGTTTACGGGGAAAACCAAGACGGCGGCTTATAGCGTGGAGACAGATTCGGAAGGGCGTTTTTCGCTTTCGGGAGTTACGCCAGGAGAATACCGGCTCGTGGCTAGCAAGATGGGTTTCACTGCGCCGGAAGGTGTTTGCGGCGGCGGCGATGTGCGCAACGGAGCGACGATTGGACTGGCTGCAGGGCAAAAGCTTGCGGACGTGCGCCTGGAATTGCTGGCACCGGCAGCCATTGAGGGAACCGTCTACGACGCGAATGGAGAACTGCTTGTGCGGGCAAGCTTGGAAGCGCTGCGGCTGGCGGCGAACCGGGGAAAGCGTTCGTTCGAAACGATGGGGTTTACGCAGACGGATGATCACGGGCGCTACCGGTTGTTTCATCTGAAGCCGGGAGAGTATTACGTCAGCGTACGCCGAGTTTACTCTCTTGAGCACCCAAAGCAGTCCGATACGAAAGGGGAGGCGATGGACGTGAAGGGTTTCCTCCCGGTCTATTATGGCGACACCACCGACTCGAATGCCGCCACGACTGTACAACTGAAAGCCGGTGAGGAATTTTCGGGAGCGGATATTTCCGTGCGGCCGTCGGAAGTGCTGCGCGTGCGCGGGCGAGTACTGAATGGAGTCACGGGCGAGGCGATGAAAGGCGCGATCACGTTTTTCCAGCGGCTCGATGCGGACGTGAACAGCAACGGGATCGGGGAAACGTCCTTTGAAGAGAATCTCGACGACGGGCGTTACACCCAGAGCAATTTGACGCCAGGACGGTACGCAGTGATCGCATTTACCGCAACTCCTGTCGACCATCGCCAAGTCGGAGGATTTCGGGAAATCGAATTATCCAACTCGAGTTTGGACGACGTTGACGTCCGCGTGTTTCCCGGCGAAGACATTCGCGGGACACTGGTGATGGACGACGGAGGAAAATTGCCGGACGGCGATTTGAAGGTTTTGATCTACGGGAGTGTGCAAATGCCCTTGCGTGCGTCCAACGGAGAGGTGACGCCGGATGGATCGTTTGTGATCAGTGACGCTTTGCCGGGAACATACAATGTCCGTGTGCGTGGGTTGCCGGAGAATTATTTTGTGAAGTCAGCGCGAATGGGGACGGTGGACGTGCTGGAGAATGGCGTTCGGATTGGTGGCGCAAGTTCGGGCGGGGCGTTGGTGGTGCGATTGAGCGCGGCGGCGGCCAGATTGGATGGAACGGTGGAAGAAGCGGACGGGAAGCCGGCTTGCCGCGGAGATGTGGTTTTGATTCCGGAGGGGGCGCGCCGGTCGCGCGAGGAGAATTATCTCTCCGCGAAGATTGATGCGTCGGGGCATTTCGAGATTCATGGGATTGCGGCGGCGGATTATCGAGCGTTTGCGTGGGAGGATGAGCAGAGAGTGGCTTATCGCGAGCCTGGGGTGATGGAAGCGCTTGAGGGCGCGGGGACGCGCGTGCATTTCGAAGAGGGCGATAAGCACACGTTGAAATTGAGATTGATTTTGCCGGCGGGGAAGAAGCCTTGATCGGTGACGTGTCTCGCTCGCGGAATCCCTACGACGACTGCTGCGAAGGGCACTTCAACTGGAGGCCGGAAGGCAGGAGGGCCCGAAGACCCTCCCCGACCGGATTAGCGATAGAGTTCGGGGAATTGTTGACGTAGGTGCTCTACCTTCGGCGCGTCGTTAACCATTATGTACGGATTGTTGGGGTGCTTGGTTGCGTAGTCCTGGTGATAGTCTTCGGCGGCGTAGAATCCGGAATTGGAATTTAGCTGCGTTACGATTTGCGCGCTGAAGACGTTGGCTTGATTTAATTGCTTGATGTAGGCTTCGGCGATTTTCTTTTGATTTTCAGTGGTGTAGAAAATCGCGGAGCGGTATTGCGTACCGTAATCGGGGCCCTGGCGATTGAGCTGCGTGGGATCGTGGGCCACGGAGAAAAATACGCGAAGGATTTGGCCCAGCGTGATTTTGGACGGATCGTAAACCACTTTCACGGATTCAGCGTGGCCGGTATCGCCGGAACTGACTGTTTCGTAATCGGCGGTTTGCGCCGTGCCTCCTGCATAGCCGGCCGTTGCAGTGGTTACGCCTTTCACATGTTCGAAGACGGCCTGGATGCCCCAGAAACAGCCGCCGGAAACCACGATCGTTTGCTGGCCGGAGGTGGTGGCCAGCGTGTCATCGAGAGCAGGCGCCGGCAGTGCCGACGGGCTAGCTTGCGTGTGGTTCGTGAATAGCAAAAATGCGACAATCCCTAGAACTATGATTGATGCGGCGATGGTAGAAATTGCTCGGGTCATAATGCCGTCCTTCGCGGTTCGATTTGAATAGGTCGACAGTAGCATTAGAGTCGCGAGTTGGGGAAAAGTTTCGCGAGCGGTTGCGTCACCCGGCGGCCGCTAAGTGAATCATATCTGGGAACATCGAAGTGCTTGAAGATTGACGGCAGGTTGCGCTCGGTTTAGGATGGCGGCGCGTTTGACAGGAGGATGACGATGGCCAAGAGCAGATTGAAGACGATTGCAGCGTCGATCGGGTCGGCGGTCGGTACGGCGGACCGTCGCGCGCATAAGATGGTGAAGGCGGGATCGGTGGCCAAGAAGGAACTGGCCGCGATTTCCAAGCAGATCGATGCATTGAAGAAGCAGTTGCAGACTACAACCAAGCGGATGAAGAAGGCGCTGAGCTAGCGCTACGCTCGTGGATTTTATGCGCGCGTTGGATTGCCGGCGCGCGCTTTGGCGGCCTCGATTCAAGTTCCTCTTGTGGTGTCCTTCTTTGCATGCTCGATGTCGTTCGATCCCTTCGTGATTGGAATCAAACAACCACTGCCAAGTCGGGCATTCGCCTAAGTGGACCTGCCCTTCCGAAGGCTCCCGCGGCGCGCGTTTTGCTAATTTGTGGTTTTCAGCGCGGAGACGTAAAGCGCGGCAACTTCGTGCGCGATTTTTTCTGGATTCGACGGGCCAGATTCTAGGTTGGTCAAGACGATCACGGATAAATGATCGTCTGGATAGCGCGCGTAGTGGGCTGTGAAACCTTGCCAGGCGCCGCCGTGTTCCTGCAGCCGGTGGCCGTTCACTTCTAGAAGATCCCAGGCGAAACCGTAGGGATAATTTTTGCCGTCGTTCAGCGGCGCCGGCGTCCACATCTGCGCGTAGCTCTCGCCCTTGAGGAGCGCGCGCGCCGTAATGGCGGCGTCCCATTTGGTCATGTCCGCGGCGGTGGAATAGAGCGCACCATCGGCAAGCGTATTCCAGTGCGGCGACACCCAACGTTGATTTTTGATTTCATTTTTTTCGAGAATGTAACCGGCCGCCCGGTTGGGAACGATATCGGATTCGGAAATCACGCGCGTCGCGCTCATCCCCAGCGGCTTGAAAATGCGCGCTCGCAGAAAATCCCCATAAGATTGGCCGCTCACTCTGGCAATCAGGAAACCAAGAATGGCATAGCCGGTGTTGCTGTAACTCCATTTTTCGCCGGGCCTGAAATCGAAGGGCAAAGTGGTGAAGCGGCGCAGGATTTCACCGTCAGAAAGTTCTTCGTGAAGCGGAGTGAGCCCGCCAGGAGCGATGTATTTATCGTCGGTGTAATCGGCCAAGCCCGAGGTGTGATTGAGCAGCTGGCGGACGCTGATGCCCTTCCATTTGCGCGCAGCGGAGGGGAAGTAACGCGTGATTTTGTCGTCGAGCGAAAGCTTCCCATCTTCAGCGAGCATAAGGATGGCGGTAGCAGTGAACTGTTTACCGATGGACCCCAATTGGAAGTCGGTGTCCGGCGTGACGGGAACTTGAAGTTCGATGTTACCAAGGCCGTATGCTTGCGACTTTACAACGCGGCCGTCGCGGATAACAACCAGCGCCAAGCCTGGGATGCGTTGCGAGTGTAGCTGAGTCGCGACATAGGAATCGACTTCATCCGCGGCGCTCTGCGATTGTGCGCGGCAGATTCGCGGCGCGCTGACAGCGAAAGTGAGGGCGAGGATTGTGAAAGCTAAAATAATAGAACGCCACGCGCGTTCCGAGTGGGTCTTCATGGAACTCCGAGTTTTAACACAGAAATGAGGAGCTCGCGAACGCCTAAACTAGGGGGGCGCGACTCGAGGCGCACAAAAAACAAAAGGCACGGCCGGTTGCCCGGCCGTGCCTCTCGTGTGATGAAGTCAATTATTGTTGCTGTTCGTTAACCCCGAGCGCGATGGTCCCCGTAAATACGGTCACTGGGGGCGAGCCACTGGTCGTGGCCGTCGTGTCGGTGTCGATGTGCACCTGCAGCGAACTGCTAGCCGCATAAATGCTGATGGCGGCTGGGGTAGCCGCGCCGTTTACGGTGACGGTCGCCGTTGATCGCCCGGGGTTTGCGGCATCTGCGGTAAACGTCCCAGAGATAGTGACGCCCGGATTCAACATGGTATTGAACAAGTCGTTCTGATCGACGAGCCCCGTAAAGCTCGAGACGCCGTCAGAAACGAATTGTCCAACTAGGTCGTATGCGAGATTGAAGCCACCCGTATTGTAGATCGCATCCTGTTGAGTCGCGAAGTTCCCTGCGAATGATCCACCGGCCGTCTGTGGTGTAACAAATCCCGCACCAAGACTGTCCCCGTCAAGATCCAGCATTAGTCCGCCACCGCCGCCCGACGTATTGTTGGGATCGGTGACGTTTAGAGCCGGATCAACGAGGTAGGCGCCAAAGTTCTGCAGCGTCGGTACCGTGGCGTCGAGGTCCGCTCCGAGGACGATTCCGGTGTACCCGTCAGTGAATACGGAGTACAACGTGCCCGCCGTCAGATCGCCAGCCAGGACCGGCGTACCGTCGCCCAGGTTCGCGTCGGCAACTCCGGTACTAAACGCTGACGTGCCGTCGGTAGCGAATTGACCCGCTGCCGAATAGAAGCCGAGTCCCTGGTCGGTCTGGCCAGCCTGCCCGAAGACTACCGTTCCCAGCGACGCCGTCGTGAACGCGCCGGAAGTGGAGCCTTGCCCGTACATCGAGCCGGCCAGGAAAGTGTTGCCGTCGATTTGGACGATTCGGAACGCTTCAGGGCCTACTACGTAGTAGGCGAATTGAAGTGTAGAGCCAAACGTCTCGTCGAAGAGGGTCAGCGTTCCACGCCCGGAGGCATCGGTCGGAGAGAAACCCCCGCCGGATGCGTCGAAGTCAATGAAAGCCGTGCCCTGGAAATCGTCGTCAGCGTCGGAAGGGTCCGTAAATGTAGAAGTACCGTCCGAGGTGACCACGCCGCCGAAGACGAAAGCATCAGCGGAATCCAAAGAGGCGAACGAGTATCCGCCGTTTGCCGGAACAGCCGTCGAGGTTTGAAGATCGAGCGAGCCGGCGGTAGTCGCGTTGTCGTCGAACTGGATGATCAGAGCGTGATCACTGTTCACCACAGCAAAGCTGAGCGTATAGGGCGTGGCCGTCGTCGGAGTTATGGCGAGGCTGCCTCGTCCGTCATCACCCACGGTGTAAGCCCCTGACGCCGGCATGATTGGGTCGGCTGTGGCGATGGGTGTTACCGCGCTCAGATCGAACTCATCCTGCTCCCCGCCCGTGACGTTTCCGGCACCGTCGAGAGCGATGCTACCGGCAACGCTGACGGGGGCGCCATTGATGTCATACCCGTTGGCAAAGAAGGTGTAAGTACCAGTAAGGTCGCTGACGGTAGCCACTGGATTGATGGTGACCGTCGCCGTTGCTGTGACGCTTGCCTTCTTCGTCGACGCAGCCGTGATGGTAACCGTGCCAGAAGCTGAAGGAGCGGTGTAGACGGTGCTCGCGCCACTGGCGGTGTGCGTCGGATTTAGAGTGCCGCAAGAACCGGCAGGTGCACAGCTCCAGTCCACGCCTTCTCCGCTGTCGTGAGTAGTCGTGGCGGCGATGGATGCCGAACCGTTAATTTCCAAGCTCGCCGGAGGCGGAGTGGAAATCGTGATGGTTGGAGACGAACTGCTGCACGCCGAGGCTGCTACTGCGAGCGCGATAGTTAGGACCACCAGGAGGGTGTTGCGATTCATCGCGCACCCCCTGCTAGCTTCGCTTGCGCGAGTTTGCCCTTAACTCCAGGAACGATCAAGTAGCCGCGTACTGTTCGAACCTCAAAGGTGCGGTTTCCCGTTTCGATCGTCCGGGTAAGAAACACGCTCTTGTTCTTGAAGGTGGACATAACACCAACCAGCTTCACGGACTGGCCAACGGCCGGAGAATAGGCGTGCGGACCGCGTTCTACGAACCCGCCGATGTGCGCGTCAATGGTGCCCTTCGGTGAGGTAACGATGAGATGGGTGCCGAGCATCGTTCCCGCCGTGGGTTTCTTCACGAGTTGCTGAATCGTTCCTTCAATGGTGACTTCCTTCGCGGCATCGTATCGCGGTGCGCTTACGACTCTCTTTACCCGCTTGTTAGCGGCATGAAGGGGAGCGGCAAACGACGTGATCACGAGAGCGGTTAGAAGGCAAAAGCCTCCCAACTTGTTTCTCATAGTAAATTCCTCCTCGAATGATATTTGACCTTCTCGTACGGGGGTCGCGTCATCTACGGTGCGAACTTGCCGCACGAGAGTGAGCTTGAATTGCGAGACCGGAACTTCAGACAACCCCGCACTGACGGTAGCACCGCCCCCGAGAGCCGTAACACGCATTCAAAAAACCGTGCCGTAAGAGTAATACGACAATCGTGGGATTGCGTAAGTGACGAGGATTCAGGGCGTTATGAAGTGTCAATTTGCGAAGGCACCAGCAGCGGCAGGCAACCAAATGGGTGCAGATTGGTTGCTATCCCGAGCGGTGACAAAAAATGGCTGGCGCTTTGTTTCGCAGCGGGGTAAAACTCGCATCCGGCACCTTTCTGAGGGAGTGCCGGATGCGGGTTTCTTGAACTACGCGGCTACTGCTGTTGCTCCAACACACCGAATCCGATGGTGCCGATCCCGGTTGTTGAAGAATCTACGTCCACGTGCAGCAGCAGATCGCTGCTCGCTTGGTAGAACGTGACGTTGAGGGGCGTCGTAGCACCATTCAGAGTCACCTGAGCGGTAGCTCGGCCCGGGTTTGTCGTATCCGCAGCAAAAGTCGCAGCTACGGTAATGCCGGGGTTCAAGCCGGTTTCAAGTAGGTCGTTATAGTCCGCCAAGCCTGTCAGCGTGGAGGAACCGTCGGAGAAAACCTGGCCGACAAGATCGAACTCGCTAAAGGTTGTGGCCGAGGCATAGGCGCCATCTTGATTGAGCGCGTAATTGCCGGCGAAAGTTGCGCCGGAAGTTTGCGGGACTGCGAATCCCGCGCCGAGATTGCCGCCATCAAGATCAAGCATCAGTGCGCCGCCACCGCCGGAGGAGCTATTTGGATCAGCAATGTTCACCCCCGGATCGACCATGTAGACGCCGAATAGTGCGAGGTCTCCTGTCGTGCCTCCAACAAGCGTGATGCCGCCGTAACCGTCCGAATCGACGAAATAAGTCGAACCCGTCAGATCACCGGCGAGAACGGGCACGCCATCACCTTCGTTAACGTCGGCAACGCCCGCGGAAAGTGCGGACGTACCGTCGCCGGTAAACTGTCCGGCCGCGGCCCAGAACGCAAAGCTCCTGCCTTCGTCACCAGATTGACCAAAGGCAAAGGTGCCACCGAGTGAGCTGCTCGAAAACACGGTGGTGCCTTGCCCGTAGACCGAACCGGCGGCGAAGAAATTGCCGTCAATTTCGACGAGGCGGAAAACTTTGGGACCAACGACGTAATAGGCGAACTCCAAATTCTCGGAGAACGTAGGCTCGAGCAGAGTGAGCGTTCCACGGCCCGATGCGTCGGGAGCGGTGAACGATCCAGTGATGGCATTGTCAAAGGTGGCGCTGCCGGTTTGGTCGTCGTCGGCGAAGCCGGCGGTAATCAGAGAACTACCGTCGGAAGTAAACACGCCGCCAAAAACAAAACCATCCCACGGATCGTGAACGGTGAAAGCGTTGCCGTTCGCGGGCACGGATGCCGGGACAGTTTGCAGATCAAGTGAACCCGAAGATGTTGCGAGAGCGTCGAATTCGATGATCAGCACATGATTGTTGTTGACCACGGTGAGGCTGAGCGTTTCGGGCGGAGCTAACGTCGGCGTGAGTGTGAGCGTGCCGCGGCCATCATCGCCGATGACCAATGCGCCCGTGCCCGCCGCGATTGCATCCGCAGTGAAGATGTTGCCGGAATCGACGTCGAAATAATCCTGCTCGCCGCCGGTGACATTTCCAGCGCCGTCAAGATCCACGCTGCCCGCGACGCTGTAAGTTTCGTCAGCTGCATCCCAGCCATTGATGTAAAACGTGTACGTCCCCGAAAGACTCGCGGCTGAAGCGACCGGATTGACGGTTACGCTGGCCATTGCGTCGATTGTGGGCGTAGTAGTCGAGGCGGCAGTGATCGTGACGGCGCCGGCAGTAGTGCTGGCGGTGTACACGGTGGTGCCTGCGCTCGCGGTGTGCGCGGGAGTGAACGTTCCGCAGGTGGCCGCCGGTGAACAAGTCCAATCCACTCCGGCAGCGGCAGTATCATTCGTAACGGTGGCAGCGATCGTGGCGCTGGCATTGATTTCAAGAGAAGCCGGCGGAGCGGTGGTGATAGCAACGGTAATCACCGCGGGAGGCGTCTTGTGACTGCTGCTGCAGCCGGAGATAGCGACGACCAGAATGAAAGTGAGGACGATCCAGAGTGGTCTGCGATTCATCGCGCACCTCCCTGGGACGAAGATTGCGCCAAACGTCCGTGTGCGCCGGGTAGCAGGAAGAACCCGTGCGTATCCCGAACGGTTATGGTGCGATTTTGAGTTTCAATCGTGCGCACCAGAAATGCTTCCTTGCCGTGAATCGTGGTGGATACGCCGGTGATTTTTACTTTTTCACCGGGCGTGGCCGTGAATGGATGAGCGCCGCGAAGGACGAATTCGCCGATCTGGCCGTCAACCGGCCCTTTGGCGGTCGAGACGATCAGATGGCCGCCCCACATTTGTCCGGGGACCGGCTTGGTGGCCAGATGATCGACGGTTCCCTCAAGCGTGACTTCTTTGGAGACGTCGTAGCTCGGTCCATACGCTACGCGTTTCGCCGGTGATGCTTCGTTTGCTGCCAGGAGAACTGCGGGTAGGGTGACGAACAGCACGGTCAACAGACACAAACGCACAAACGAATTCCTCATTCAATTCCTCCCAGTAAGTTTTTTTGCCGTCGATCGGAAGTCGGGGAAAGGGGGAACTGCGCCGGCTGGCCGCGCGAAGGAATTCTATTTTTGGACTGTCCCATAGGCCAGGACAGCCTGTCCCAAAGTACCATCGGCGGGGATTTTGGGAAGAACAGGTTTATCGAGAGTTTTCTAAAAGTAACACAGGGCGCCCCTACTGACGACTGCGCCTATGCACGGCCCCACCCTCGTTGCGTTGCACAAGGATGGGGCACATGCAAAATGGCAATTAATCGTCAGATGAACGAGCTGCCCCACACCGAGTCGAACGCCGCGCTACGCTCTTTGGCAGTTGCGCCTCTGGGTTTTTTCCTTCTTTCGATCTGCACGGTGCCTTTGAAATAGGCGCCGTCTTCGATCAGGATTCGCGGGGTAGTCAGATCGCCGGTCACCGAGGCGTGACTCTTAATCTCGATGCGCTCGGCGGCCTGGAGATGGCCGGAAAGCTCGCCGTAGACGATTACTTCGCGGGCGATCACGTCGGCGGTGGCTTTGGCGGTTTCACCTACCGTAAGGCGGTGGCAATTGAGAGAGATCGGTCCATCGATAATGGCATCGAGGCGGAGATCATCGCTGGTGGTTGACTCCCGCTTGGGGCCGCGCTCGGTTCGGGTTACGGACGGATAGCTGGATTTTGTGCCGGGATTGCTGGCTGGCGATTCTGCCGGCGAATCAATCGTGCCTGTCGAGCTAAACGACGGGGAAAACGAAAGCGTTGCTGGTCCTGCTTGCTTGCTCCACCACATGGACTCCTCCTATAAGAGTCACTGGCGCAAGCGGACAGGCCAGCAATGTAGTCCGCGAAGGGAATGCGAGCAAGAAAGAATGCCGCGCAGTTGTCGGGATGTGCAACGGCGAGGCAGATCGCCGAAGGCTCCTCCGAACGTAGGGCCCGCGCTTTATGCCGGGCCGGGCAACCTGTAAGTTCCAGGCGTGATCCGGGCACCGCACAGAACTTCATTAGTAAGGTGGGTTGCGTCGCGCGAATGTAAATTCCAGCGAAATCGTGCACGAAAAGGCCCGGCATAAAGCGCGGGCCCTACACGGAACGCGGCTCACGCCGCGCTCAGTCCCACTTGAAGACAGTGAGGATGCTGGAGTAATCGTCGGACCAAACCCGCGATGTCGGGTCGCTGCTCAATGCGGCCCATCGCCCGTCACTACCCAGCCCGCCCAAATCATCCCTCGAGCGCCCCATCACGATCCAACGCGAAGGCAGCTTACCAGCCGCAATGTTCTCAGAATCCTGCTCCACCAAAGCGACCAAGCCCGCATTACCAGCAACATTGCCAAGTATTTTCCCCAAATCAAGATACCGATTCGAAATGTGAAATACCAAAAGCCCATGTTCGCCAAGCTTCGATAAATAAAGTTGAATCGCTTCGCGAGTAAGCAGATGTATCGGAATCGCGTCAGCCCCGAAGGCATCCAGCACGAGAATTCCATAGCGCCGATCGGCAGCATTCTTCAAAGAAATTCGGGCGTCGCCCAAAACCACCCGCGCCCCCGGCGCGCAGTCCCTCAGAAACGTAAAATAGTGATCGTCGCGCGCGATCCGTTCCACCAGCGGATCGATTTCATAGAAAGTGAATTCCTCTCCGGGCGCCGCATAGCAAGCCATAGCGCCCGCGCCCAGTCCGACGACTCCCACCTCTCTCAAATTCTCAGATCCGGCCATCGCTGCAAACACTTGTCCCACCGGCCCGGAGTGCGTGTAGTAGGAAAGCGGCTCGCGAGATTTGCTTGGATCGAGGCTCTGCATGCCATGAATAGTCTGGCCATCGAAAAGCAGACGGAACTGGCCCGTCTCATCGTTAGCGATGCGATAGATGCCGTAGAAACTGCGCTCAGTGTGAAGAAGATCGCGGTAAACGCCGGTGTAAATCGAGCCCGCAATCAGGAGCGCGACGAAACCGAGCGCGAAACGGATGGGGCGTTTGCTGAAGCTGAGGCACAGCAACAGCGGCGGGCCGAAAGCGATCAAGTGGAATAGAACTCCGGGCGCGACGCCGAATCTGAACAACAGCCGAACCACGATGATCGCCAGCGCGCCGGCCGCCACCGGCAGCGCCACATCGAGCCAATTGAAGCGCGGCCGTTTTGCGGCGGGCAGCATCATTTGCCGCAAAAGCGCCGCGAAGATCAGCGCCAGCGGAAATTCCATCACCGTGCTGAAGATTAATGGCGCGATCACCGCGTTGAAAAGCCCGCCCAGCACTCCGCCAAGCGCAATCCAAAGATAAAAGCGCGTCAGATGGCTGGTCGTCGGGCGGCGCTTGGCGAGTTCGCCGTGGCAGGCCACGGCGACTACAAAGAGCGTCATCAAATTGATGATCACTTCGAGGAAAAGTGGCCAGTCGGTTTTCAGAATGAAGGGAATGATTCCTGCAAGAATTAGCAGGGGCATGCGTTCTGTAATGTGGGAGTGCGAGAGCGGCGGCTTCTTCGCGAAAACGAGAATGAAGCTCAAAAGATAAATCGCCAGCGGCAACACCCAGAACATCGGAATGGGCGGGATTTCAGTAGTGAGAACGGTAGTGACGCCCAGCATCAAGCTCGACGGCACAAATGCCAGCGCCAGCCAGCGCAATCGCTCGCCGAGCGGAGGCCCAGAACTCGCGACGTCTTCGGATTCTGGGCCGGCAGACTCGCCGGAATTTCGCGCGCGAAGTGGGGCGCGCCATAGCATCGCGGCGCAGGCGATCATTAGGACGACCAATGCTCCGTACCCGTAGGCCCAAAGCCGCGTTTGCTCGGCTAGACGAAATCGCGGCTCGATCAGAATCGGATAACTGAGCAGTCCAAGCATGCTGCCAAAATTGCTCGCCGCATAAAGAAAATAAGGATCATCGGAAAGCGGATGCCCGATTCCCGCAAACCATTTTTGCAGCGTAGGGCCGACGGTAGAGAGCACGAAGAACGGCAGGCCCACAACAAATGTCAGAATCATCAGCAGCCACGGGATCGGATTTCGCTCAACCGGCGGGACGCGTCCGGCAGGAAAACTGAATGGCAGAATCAAAAGCGGAGCGAGCGCCAGGCCAGCACACAAGATTGCCTGCCACTTCGGATGTATGCGGCGCGTTACGGTGTTTGCATAAGCATAGCCCGCAAGCAATGTCGCTTGGTAGAAAAGCATGCAGGTGGTCCACACGGCGGTCGTGCCGCCCAGCACCGGCAACGCCATTTTCGCGAACATAGGCTCGAGCCAAAAGAGCAGCGCGGCGCTTACGAAGAGAGTCAGCGAGAAAACTGCAAGCGAAAGAGTGCGCGGCTCGGAAGGAGCAACGGATTGGGTAATCGCCATTCGTTCAGCGGGCTCCGGAGATTGGGTGCGCTGCAATTATGCGGGTCAGACGGTCTACAGGCTACATCAGGATGCGCGCTTGGTCCCCCGTCGGGCCCGCGCTTCATGCCGGGCCTCTTCATGCAAGATGTAAATTCAAAACGAGATCGCGGCACGGCGCCGACAAATGTTATCAAAATTAGGGTGTGCGGAAATCGCGGCGCTACGTTACATCTCGGCAAGGAGGCCCGGCATAAAGCGCGGGCCCTACGAGGAACGTGGATCGGTGGCGCGGACTTGAAGGCTGTGGTCTTGTCGAGTAATCTTTTCGCGGTATTTTTCACTCCTTGGATTGCGGATCCCGAAGAGCTGCTCGACGCACCACTAAAGGTGTTGCGATGAACTCTCCGCTTTGTAAATTGATACTGCTGGTCGTCTCCGTGCTCGCCTCGGCGGGATTTGCCTCGGCGCAGCAGCCAGGTGCGTGCGCGGCCGGCCAGGCGAAAGTAATCCAAGCTGTGGAAGACGGCAATTGGGAAACGGCCGAAGGGCGGTCGATTCGCAGCGGGCAATGTATTAAGGTGCCGGCATCCGTCGAGGCTGGGGCGCCAGGCTCGATCACCATTTTCTTCGGCGGAATCGATCCGATGCCGAAAACTTTCCCGTGCGAGAACGAGTCGGGTTGCCGCGTGCCGATTTCCGCGCCGCCGAAACCGAACGCGGACGCGCATTGGAGATTGCGTGCCCAGAAAATCGAGGCCTCGCTGATGAAGCCGCGCCTCAGTTTATCCCCGGAGAAAAGCGCGATGACCTACGTGCGCGGCGGCTCCGGCCGATTGAGCGATGGCGTGGTGCCGCTCAACGGCACGCAAATGGATTTAGCCCCGGCCTTTCAGAAAATGCCCGAAGGAGAATATTGGCTGCGGCTCGTACCGCTAAGCGTTCCCGCGAACCCGTTAGGACCATTCCATATCGTATGGCGTGCGAATCAGCCGGCGATCGTCTCGAATCCAGAATTCCGCCCAGGCCTTTATGATCTCGTCCTGCTCGAAGAAACCGGCGAAGAGGAGGGCTCGCAAGCCTGGATCATGGCCGCTGAACCGCCGGCGTACGGCGCCGCCTCGGCAGACTTTGACGACGCCGTGAAAGTTTCTCAGCAGTGGTCGCGCGATACTTCGCCAGCCGCGTTGCGCACAATCCTGCGCGCCTATCTCGAATCCCTAGCGCCGCAAGCTGCCGGCCGCAGCGCGCCATGACGCGAAAGAAGTCGTCCTTCTGGAAAACATATTGGACGCGGCACTTTCCGATTCTGCTGCTGATTACCGCTGCGGTTGTAGGCCTCGAAGCCATCGGACTCCTCACCGGCCCGGAACTCTGGATTTTGGATCACGCGCTCCTGCCGAATCGCACTCCATCGCCCGAAATTCACTTGGTCGAAATTACCGAGAAGGATTATGCCGAATGGTTTGGCAACACCAGTCCGCTGAAGCCCGAGATAATTCTCGGGCTCATCGATGCCATCGTCGCGCGAAAGCCACGCGTGATCGGCATCGATATTGATACGCGCGATTGGGGGCCGCTTGAATCGATCCCCTGTTCGTTGGCTAACCGGCAGCAGATTCTGTTTCCCGGCGTGCCTGAAAAGAAGGGCGGCACGGAACACGCGCAAGAATCTGCCACGGTAAAAGTACCAACCGCGGATCATCATGACGAAGTGACGAGCGGCCTCCACTGTTTCATTCCCGCCGAAGGACCCACGATTATTTGGGCGGAAATTCCGAAGAACGATCAAGAGCCGCTCGAGTTGGGCCGCGTGCTGGGACAGGATCCGGAGAAAGTAGTTCGCAGCATGGGCCTTTCACCGGATGAAACGCAGACGATAATCGGAATCCCGCGCTTCCCGATCGATCCGGACGGAGTGGTTCGCGGATACCGCGGCGACTTCGAGATCGAGGGTTTGGGCGGGCGCATGAATTCGCTCGCCCGCGCGGTTGCCGAGCAATATTCCCCGGCGCTAGCGGTGACCAAGAAAGAAGTACTGTTCAATTTCGCCGGCAAAGCGGGAGCCGAAAATTATCCACCGACGCCCGCTGGATTTTTCCTCAGCAGCGAGTGTATCGAAAATAAATCTTTCGCCGAACGCTTCGCAAATAAGTGCAAAGATGCCGGCCAGCCGAACCTGCCTTATTTGATCAATAAAATTGTGCTGGTCAGCGGGGCTTACTCGGCGGCGCGCGATCTGCATGAGACGCCCATCGGAGAGATTGCCGGCGTGGAGATGCTGGCGCAGGCGATCGACTCGGATTTGCACGGCGGCGGGATTCGCCTCTTGCCGTGGCCGTTGAGCGCCCTGCTGGACTTGCTGGCTTCGACTTTGGTGGTCTATTTATATTTCCGGATGAAGTCCTGGCCGTTCTACGGGTTTTTGCTCGGATGGGGAATCGCACTGGTCGCGGTGGCGATGTGCTTCGTGCTGGTCCGCTTCAAACTGGCCTGGCTGAATGTGGTTCCCGTGGTTGTAGGCGCCAATCTAGAACAATTGTGGCATCACGGCGCAGAGCTGCGCCACGCGCAGCGAAAAAAGTAGCGCCGGCGTCGCCGCCGGCATCTTGCGAGCAACACTCCCGCCACGAGCAGCGACCACGAGCGGACTCCCCAAGACAACCACATCCGTGTATTCGACTACGCGTCCACGAGATTTGCGGCCCGCTGATTTTGCGCTGGAATGCGGGGCCGAACTGCGGAAGGGCTCAAGCACGCTCCCCTACTGGGACGTGGCGGTCTCGCGTAGCAGCACTACGTCGGCTTCGATGCGGCGGCTTAGGACGCCCAGATTCTTGCTGTCGGGCGACCAGTTAAATCCGACTATAAAACCGGAGTTGAAATTTGTGAGCTGATGGCCGGGCGAGCCGTCCAGCGGTTGGAGCCAGAGATTTGCTGCTCCCTTCTGGCTGATGGGATAGACGAGCGCTTTTCCATCGGGCGTAAATCTCGGGCCATCCGCAATGTCGGGATGAGGATTGAGAAAGCGCGGCTGCGATCCGCCGTCGAGCGCGAGCACGGCGATCTTATGCGTGGTGTTTACATCGCTGAACCCAACGAAGAGCGCGATGAACTTGCCATCCGGCGAAAGGGCGGCGAACGCAGACGAGGTCCCGGTAATAAAATAGTGAGGAATTGGTGTTCCCGGCACGGTCTCGGACGTTCCGCCATCAATGGGCACGCGTTCGACGCGGCCAGCGTTGGTCTCGAGGTAGTACGCCCACTTCGAATCAGGAGAACATTCCGGGCCGAGATCGCGCAGTCCGTTCGAGAGCTGCTTCAGAGTAGTGCCGTCTGTGTTTACCCGCCAGATGTTGACCGAGGTTCCTCCGCCCGGGGCGATCATGGCTAGAAGCAAAGTGCGGCCGTCCGGGCAAGTCGAGACCGATAAGACCGAAGCATCATTGAGCAGCGCAGTCTTGTTGCTTCCATCAGAAGAAACGCGCGCGAGCTGATTGCCGTCGGCCAGATAGAAACCGTCATTGCCGGCCCAACTGAATCCCAATGCTCCGCGCTGTTGTTGGGGAATGGCGGGACTGGGCGGGTTCGCTCCTGTCCCGGCGGCAGGAACGGAATACAGAGTGAACAAACGTTTGCTCTGAACGGACGCGAGTATTTTCGCATCCGCGGAGAGCGTCAACGAGGTGTATGCGTTGGTGTCCTTGGTGACGGGATAAAATTGTCCGGCGGGGAAAGAGACAAATCCGATCTGATTGCGATTCTGACCCGCGCTGACGTCCTGATACTGTACCAGGAGCCCGCGTCCATCCGGCAGCCACGCCGATTTATAGAATGTAAAGCTCTTGAGACTGGCGAAATCCCGAATGTTGCCGGACGCCACATCCAGTAATTGAATCGGGCCGGGAACCTCATTGACGTCCGTCAAGACGATGCGCTTTCCATCGGGCGACCAGGACACGTAGCGATGGCCGGAATCCGCGGGGCCTCCGCCGACAATTTTCTCGCCGGTGCCGTCCGCATTAGCGATTATGAGCACGAACTTTCCGGCGTCGGGATCGTTGAAGCGCTCGTAGGCGATGCGTTTGCCATCGGGCGAAAAAGTGGCGTTGGTGTCAATGTCGCGCACGATGACCTGCGGATTGCCGCCGAGAGCAGGGGCACGGTAGAGATCGTAGGCATCGTGCGTGGAAGTCCGCGCCTTGCGGAACATAAAATAGTTTCCGTCGGGAGAAAAGTTGAAGTCCACGTAGAACGCGTCCGCAGGTGCGATGATTTGCGTGTCGCTGTTCGTAGGCACGTGGCGTAGCCACAGACTCTCTTTGCCTGCATCCGCGAGAACGCTGAGGATATATTTTCCGTCGGGAGAAATGGCGGCGAACTGCGATTTGCCGTTGTCGGTGATTTGCGAGATGGTGAAATTCTGGAAGGGAATTGTGGGTTTGCTGCTGCGGAACATGGAATAGACGCCGTAGCCGGCCGCCGCCAGCACCGCCAGTGCGATTAATACTCCAGCGGACAGGCCCAGCTTGTGTTGTTTTGCCGCGGCGGCTACGGAGCTGCCGGATTGGTGCGCGGCTACCGAGCCTGAGCTTGCCGGCGAGGCGGGCTGCGGCGCTTGCGGTGATGCGCCGGGGATTACTGGAGAAGGCGCCGTGGGCGCGGCCGCTGGCGTTACCGCCGTCACCGACGGCGAGGAATCAGCGGCGGCGATCGCAGCCGTCACGGCTTCCGTGCGCATGGAATCGAAGCTGCGCTGCAGGCGCTTCAGATCGGCGCGCATTTCTGCGGCCACTTGGTAGCGCGTCTCGCGATCTTTCTCCAGAGCCTTGGCGATAATGCGCTCGAGTTCAGCAGGGACATCGGCGTTCAGCCGCACCGGCGGAACTGCCGCGCGATTCAGGATGGCATCGAAAATCACGCCAGTAGATTCGCCGCGGAATGGCGCGACGCCCGTAGCCATTTCGTAGAGCACCACGCCGAAAGAAAATAAATCGCTGCGCGGATCGAGCTCCTTCGCGCGCACTTGCTCGGGCGACATGTACGCCACAGTGCCCAGCGTGCTGCCCGGGCTGGTCAAGTGTTCGGGAGCGATTTGGCCCGCGGTTTCCATGGTGGCGTCGATCGCTTGCCCCGCCGGGCCCAAAGTTTTAGCCAGGCCAAAATCCAGAACTTTGGCATGGCCGCGCGTAGTGACGAAAATATTCGCCGGCTTGATGTCGCGATGGACGATGCCTTTCGCGTGCGCGGCGTCGAGCGCGTCGGCGATTTCGAGGCAGAGATCGAGAGTTTCATCGAGCGGCAGCGCACGCCCGGAAATGCGGTGCTTCAGCGTAGTGCCTTCAAGAAATTGCATGGCGATGAAAGGCTGGCCCTTTTCTTCGCCAATTTCGTAGATGGTGCAGATATTCGGATGATCGAGGGCGGAAGCAGCCTGCGCTTCGCGCTGGAAGCGCTCCAGCGCTTGATGATCGCGGGCTAATTCGTCGGGCAAAAATTTCAGCGCCACGAAGCGGTGCAGCGTGGTGTCCTCAGCCTTGTAAACCACACCCATTCCCCCGCCGCCCAATTTCTCAAGCACGCGGTAATGCGAAATAGTCCGCCCAGAAAGCGGCTGAGGATCTGCCATGGCGCGGCAATATTAGGCTGGTCGTCAGTGCAAGGCAAGAGTTGGATGGGGTTCTGTGACTGACTGGCGGCTTAAATTCGGATGCGATTCGAACGCGCAATCCCCGAGTGTCAAAGTGCCCAGCGCTAAAGCGCAATTTCAAATACGGCGCTTTTTCGGAGCGCTGAAGCGCTCCTCCCCCGAATAAATGCGGGGGCTCCCACCGTGGTGCCGCGGCTTGGCCGCGATGGATGCGCAGTTTCGACTGCGAAGGTGCCATCGCGCTCAAGCTAGAATCCTGTTTTGAACGGGGCCGAAAGCCGGGAGGGTCTGTTTTACACTGCGGTCGGCCGCGATTTGGGTGGTACGACCCGTTCCTACCGGTGCTCGCTTTTTTCACCATTAGAAATTGGGTTTGGTGTTTGTTTTGTTGGAGTTGCGTCGATTTCTATTGATTTTGGTGTATCGATTAGAATTGTTCTTTGGATTACTGGGATTTCGGGGTCGTCTGGCAGGGTTAAGTCTAGGTGGCGCTTGGAGATAACTACCTTTTGTACGGGTTCGGTCCAGTGGCCATCATCGTTCAGGTTGCTGTAGGCCTTTATTACGCGGAGTGCGCAATCGCCGGAGGTTCTGCCGCTGTCGGCGTTTTCGAGTACGCGATCGAGGGCGGCGCGCAGATTGCGGCGGCGGAATTCGTGAAGGCCGGTGGCGCGGGCGTGATGGTAGATGACCATGCGGTCTGCGACTTCGCTGAACATGCGGGCGATCCATTCGGGGCCTAGCCAGTTGAGGTAGGCGTCCTCGATGTCCTCGCGATTTTCGGAATGGCAGATGGAGCAGAGGCGGGCGTGGCGTTCTGGGTCGATGGGTTGGGGGTTGCGGTGACGGGTTAGTTGGGTGGTTCGGTTATCGTTCATAGCGATGTGGATAACATGACTCGGCGCTTGGGGGTATGGTACGGATTGCGGAAATTCGGGGGTAGGGGAGGCGAAACTGGGTGCGGCGGCGGAATTACGTCGAGGTTTTTGTTTTGCGGTGGTCCGTCCGCGATTGGAGGAATTGGCTGGATCGCGGTCGTGAGAGCCGGCAGAGACGCCAGCGGTACGGGGTACGTTTATTGCGCGGCACCTTCGCGGAGTAGGACTACGTCGGCTTCGACACGGCGGGCTAGCACGCCGAGATTCTTGCCGTCGGGCGAGTAATCTATCCACGTGATCGGGTCGCTCTTGAAATTGGTGAGCTGGCGGCCCGCGGAGCCGTCGAGCGGCTGGAGCCATAAGTTGCCCACGCCATTCTGGGTGATGGCATAGACGAACGCTTTTCCGTCGGGCGTAAACCTCGGGGAATCGGCAATCGCAGGATTAGGATCGACGAAGCGAATCTGCGGCTGCTGGCCAGCGTCGAGCGGCACCACGGCAATCTTGTGGACGGGGTTGGTTTCGCCGATCGCGACGAGTAACGCCAGCGACTTGCCGTCCGGCGAGAAGCCCAGGATGTGGCCTGCGATTAAGGCGTGGGGAATCGACGTTCCGGGTACGGGCTCGGGCGTCCCGCCATCTACGGGAACGCGCTCAATTCGATTGGCGTCTCCGTTGAGGTAGTAGGCCCACTTGGAGTCAGGAGAACAGTCAACGCGGTAATCGTTTTGCCCATTGGAAAGCTGCTTCAGGTTGGTGCCGTCGGCATTCACGCGCCAGACCCGCGCTGCCGTACCGCCTCCCTGGCCGATCAGAATCAGAAGCACGGCGCGTCCGTCTGGGCATGCCGAGACAGCGAGGACCGGAACATTATTGAGGAGAGTAGTCGCGCTGCTTCCGTCGAAAGGTGCGCGGACCAGATGATTGTCCTCGGCAAGGTAGGCGGCATCATTTCCGGCCCAACTGGGAAACAGAGCACCTTTCTGTTGTTGCGGCAAGGCGGGATTCGGTGGGTTCGCTGCCGTCCCATTCGCCGGAATGGAGTAGAAAGTGTAAAGACGTTTCACCTGAACGGTTGCGAGAGTTTTCGAATCCGCCGAGAGCGTCAAGGATTCGTAGCTGTTGGTGTCCTTGGTGATGGTCTGAAATTGGCCGCTTGGATAGGAAACGAATCCGATCTGATTGTGGCTCAGGCCGGTGCTGAGATCTTGATACTGGACCAGAAGGCCGCGTCCATCCGGGAGCCATACGGATTTATTAAATACAAAATCACGGGTGGCCGCGAGCTCCTCCATCTTTCCTGAAGCAGCATCCAGCAGGTGGATTGGGCCGGGCACCAAGTTGCCAGTCGCCAGGGCGATGCGCTTGCCATCCGGTGCCCAGGCCATGAATTGGACGGAAGCAGCGGCGGGGCCGCTGGCGATCATTCTTTCGTTGGTGCCATCCGCATTGGCCACGAGATATTGAATTTTGCCGACTTCGGGATCGTTGGCGCGCAAGTAGGCGATTTGTTTGCCGTCGGGAGAAAACGAGGCGTTCGAATCAACGTCGCGAGCGATGATTTGCGGCGTGCCACCCAGAGCCGGGGCGCGGTAAAGGTCGTAGGCGTCCAGCGAGGAGGAGCGCGCTTTGCGGAAATGGAAATAATTCGCATCCGGGGAGAACTCGAAATTGTTATAGACCGCTTCCGCGGGGGCGATGATTTGCGTGTCGCTGTTCGTGGGGACGTGACGCAGCCAGACGCTGGCTTTTCCGGCGTCATTCACCACGCTCAAAATATATTTTCCATCGGGGGAGATGGCCGCGAGCAGCGATTTGCCGTTGTCGGTGATTTGGGTGATGGTGTAATTCTGGAAGGGAATTGCTTTTTTGCCGCCGCCGAGCATGGAGTACACGCCATAGCCCGCCGCGGCCAGCACGATCAGCCCGATCACGAGGCCTGCGGTGAGTCCCAGCTTGTGGCGCTTCGCTGCTTCTACCACCGAGCTGCCGCTCGGATGCGGCTCGCGGGTTTGTGTTGCCGGGGAAGCAGCCGTTGCGGAAACGGCAGAGGCGGCTTGCGATGATCCTGACGCGGCTTGTGCGCCGGTGAAGCCGGCTGCAGTGGAGTCGCGTTTGATGCGCTGCAAATCGGCGCGCAGATCGGCGGCGTGTTGATAGCGTAGCTGCGGATCTTTCTCGAGGGCCTTCTCGATGATCTCTTCCATTTTTTGCGGTAGATCGGGATTCAGGCGCACTGCGGCTACGGGCGGGCGGCTCAGGATGGCTTCGAAAATTACGGCGGTGCTTTCGCCGCGGAAGGGCAGCGTGCCGGTGGCCATTTCGTAGAGGACGGTGCCGAAGGAAAAAATATCGGAGCGGGCATCGAGCGCGCGGGCGCGCGCCTGCTCGGGCGACATGTAGGAAACCGTGCCGATGGCGCTGCCGGGATTGGTGAGATGCTCGGAATCAAGTTGCGGCGCATCTTGCGTCGCGGATTGGTGTTGGCTGGACGGCGGGGCGATGGATTTTGCCAGGCCGAAATCGAGAATTTTTACCGGGCCGCGCTTGGTGATGAAAATATTTGCCGGCTTGATATCGCGATGGATGATGCCTTCGGCGTGCGCAGCATCGAGCGCGTCGGCGATCTGAATGCCTACATCTACGATTTGATCGAGAGGCATCGGGCGGCCGGCGATGCGATGCTTCAGCGTTTGGCCGTCGAGATACTCCATGGCGATGAACCATTGGCCATCGCGTTCATCGATTTCGTGGATGGTGCAGATATTCGGATGATTCAGCGCCGAAGCGGCCTGCGCTTCGCGTTCAAAACGCGCCAGCGCTTGCGGATCTTTGGCTACTTCGTCGGGCAGAAATTTCAGCGCGACGAAGCGGTGCAGCTTGGTGTCCTCGGCTTTGTAGACGACGCCCATGCCGCCGCCGCCCAATTTCTCGACGATGCGGTAGTGCGAGATGATTTGCCCAATCATGGAGGAGCGCGGCGGAATTTTAGGCTGCGAGAATGGTTAAGTCAACGCGGAGGAGGCGCCGCGTTTACGCGGCGAATCCCGTAGGGCCCGCGCTTTGCGCCGGGCCTCTTCGTGCAGGATTTGGGAATAACTCGTATTTGTGGACGCCAACCATTCTCACCAGCGAGATTTCGTGGCGAGCCGCAATCGCGCCATTAACTTACATATCGCCCGGCCCGGCATGAAGCGCGGGCCCTACGGGAGCGCCCGCGGCAAATGCCGCGCGATCGGACTGTCCGCCGCAAAAGCCGCGCTGGCTCTACCTTAAGCGGAGGATGTAGGCGGGGATGTTCCAATCGTTGACTAGGACGAAGGCGTCGAACGCGGGGAAATAGCGGAGGCGGCCGAAGGTGCCGTAGCTGGTGTTGGGCTGATCGTTGGCGTCGGCGGAATTTGGCGGGCCGCCTGTGAAGGTCAGTTTCTGGCAGGTTAGGCGTTGGTTGGTGGTATCGGGCGTCATTATATATACGTTGTTGCCCTGGTTGGGCCACGCTACGAAATCGTTGGCTACGCTGTCGAAGGTGATTCCGGGATTTGCGGAATTGATGGGGTTTACGCCGCCGCTTAGGAATTCTGCGCAATTGGGATCGGCTAGCGTTGCGGTGGTCCAGTTTTGCTGCGTGGTGGATGCTGGGTTGCTGATATCGGCGACGAAGACTCCATCGCCGGCGGCGCAGGCGCCGCCCGAGCATCCGCCTACTAGAACGAATAGCTTGCGGGTGGGATCGATCGCGCCGCTCAAATAAATTCCGGTGATGAAACCCTTGGGAGCGGTGATTTGCGCGTACTTGTTGGTTGAATATTGATAGGTGTAGAGGGCTTCGCTATCGGAGACGAAAACCAGGCCGCTATTGGGATCGTAGGCTGCCACGTTTCCGTAGGGGCCGTCGCCGTCGGTGTTGGGCTTGGTTCCGGTTAGCGTGGGATCTTCGTGGACCCACGATGTGGAGCTCGAAATATTGGTCAGCGGGATGGTCCACGTGTTGCTGCTGCCATCGCCTTGAATGCAGGCGAGCGAGCCATCGAGAATCATCAGGCGATTCGGCGTGGGGAGAAATACCAGGCCGCCGTAGCCTTCGCGCGCATTCGGTGCGAAATTCGGGCTGCCGGGAGGGATGCCGTCGATGCAGTTGGCATCGTTCGCGAAATTGGTGGGGACCGTAGGATCTTTCACGCGCGTGAGCGTGATTGGATTGGCGATTAGATTTAGCGAATAAATTTCGTTGCCGAAATAATTATCGTGGCCGCCGCCCCAGATGATCAGGCGGTTGGCGGTGGTATCGGCGATGGCGCCATTCCAGGTGCGGATTACGTTTTGGCAATTGTCGGCGAATTGATAGGGATCGCCGCCGAAACCATTCGGCGGACAGGCGCCGCTGCCTTGGAGCGAAGTGGCGGTGGGTAACGCGTGCCAGCCGATTCCTGTTGGAAGGGCTGGATTGGGAGTGACGGTTACCACGTCTGTGCCGGAGATCGAGCCATCCTTCGCGGTGATTGTGGGAGTTCCGTTGGCGACGCCTTTGACCAGGCCCGTTGTGCTGACCGTTGCGTCAGCAGTGTTTGATGAAGCCCATGTCGCGGAGGCGGAAATGTTTTTTGTGCTGGCGTCGGTGAAGGTGCCGGTGGCGGTGAGTTGTTGCGTGCCGCCGATTACGACGATCGGAGTTGCCGGCGTCACGGCGATGGAGACTAGCAACGCCGGTCCGACCGTGAGCAGCGTGGAAGTGTTTACGCTGCCTGATGCCGCGCCGATCATGCTTGAGCCTTGCACGAGTGACGTTGCGAGTCCGGCGGCGTTGATGGTGGCTACCGTGGTGGTAGCAGAAGTCCACGTCACCGAGCTGGTCAGATTTTGCGTGCTTTGATCGGTGAATGTTCCGGTGGCGGTGAATTGCTGCGTTTGGCCGGCGGCGATTGACGGATTTGCCGGGGTGATCGCTAGCGAGACGAGAATTGGCGCGACGACGCTCACGCCTGTTGCGCCCGTGACGCTACCTGACGTTGCGAGAATATTTGCGGTGCCGACGCTGACCGCTTGCGCCAGACCCGCGGTGTTGATGGTGACGAATGTGGTGGCGCTCGAGCTCCACGTGACGGATGAAGTCAGATTGCTCGAGCTACCGTCGCTAAATTGGCCGAGCGCGGTGTATTGCTGCGTGGTGCCCTTTGGGAGTGACGCGCCCGCTGGGGTCACGGTGATCGAGACCAGCGTTGCCGACGTTACTGTGAGTTTGGTCGAAGCGCTTACGCTGCCCGATGACGCGCCGATGGTTGTGCTGCCCGCTGCGATGGTGGTCGCTAGTCCCGCGGCGTTGATCGTGGCCACCGCGGCGGTGGAGGACGTCCACGTCACTGCGCTTGTGACATCCTGCATGCTGCCATCGCTGAAAGTTCCCGCGGCGGTGAATTGCTGCATTTGCCCGGCGGCGATCGTGGGATTGGACGGCGAGATCACTATCGAGACGAGAGCGGCGGGGCTGACGGTGACGCTCGTCGAACCGGTGATGCTTGCCGAGGTGGCCATCACATTCGCGTTGCCTACGGCCAATGCTTTTGCCATGCCGGACGCGCTGACGGAGACGGTTGCCGGCGCGCTTGAGCTCCAAGTTGCGGAGGATGTTAAATCGCGCGTGCTTCCGTTACTGAATTGGCCGACGGCTTTGAATTGCTGAGACGTGCCCTTTGCGAGCATCGTTCCGGTGGGCGTTACGGTGATCGAAACCAACTCGTCGTTGGGGGGCGGGACGTTAGCCGCAGTCGACGAACTGCCGCAGCCATTCGCCGCGATGCACACTGCTAGTAAGCAGGCGATTGCCAGAACGAACCGATATCGTTTCGGAATGCAGATCAAGCTCTTAGTGCTCCGAGAGTCTTCGCCGGGAGTGAAAATGAAGACTTCCCACGCATTTTTGCTCTTAATCCTAACAGATATTGCGAATTGAAATGGCAATCCGGATTCCAATCTCTTGGGCGGTGGGAAATGCTCGAATCGGGCGTAACTTGCGGTATTTCGAGATATTTAACTGATTTTATGCACGAACGGAGCCGGCGCGGGAGCTGGATTTAGCGAGGCCGGACAAATTTATGCGCAATTCTGGAATTCGATTTCTTGCCATTGCTGGATTAGTTGCTTTTGCTCGATGAAAGATGCTGGGCTGAAGCCGCACCGCTACGAAGATCAGGCTACGGCGGATTCTGCTTCGCCCATAGTGGCGAAGGAATCGAAGAGGGGCTCGACGCCGGTTAGGCGCAAGACATTTGTCACGCGCGGACTCATGCCGACGAGCGCGAGGCGGCGGCCGGTCTTTTGGCAATGGACATAGGCGCGGACCAGGCCGCCTATGGCTACCGAGTCGAGTGACGGGACTTCGGAGAGATCGATGATCAGGCGCTTTTCGTTGACGGCGAGCACGGCGTCTACCAGCGTGGACGACGACTGGTGAGTAATCGGTCCTTTGGCGAATAGGATTTGCAATCCTTCGATTTTGCCGGGTTGCGGGATCACTCGGAATGGTTCGTGGGGCATGGGGCGCATTCTATTCCCGTTGGCACTTAATTCGTTAGATATTTTCTGACTGCGACACGCCGCGATTGCCGGGACTGGAAATTGCGAACGCGGCCGAGAATGGCCGCGATCGAAGACGCAGACGTTTATTTCGTTTTCGGATTTGGGGTTATCTCTTTGCAGCCGTCACCGGTGGCGATATCTTTGGCGGGATCGAAGACGAGTTTTTCGTCCGAGTTCGCATAGGCGGAGAAGCAGCCTGGGCATCCTGTTCCTGCCAGGAGCTTGTCGGTTTTCCAGAGGCGCTTTCCGGATTCGTCGAGGTAGATGCGGAGGAGTTCGCGAGTGCCGTTGGTGGAGCGGGCGGTGGCGGAGACGTATCTTAGGCGGGCGGCGCTGTCGTAATAGTAATGAAAATCCCAGGAGGCATCCTGGCCTTCGCTGTAGTTTTCGTACCAGGGCA
>Ga0206813_1047_pt3 | contig 30171 bp, 24 predicted proteins | sample Alteio_BWOrgCont_92_FD_152856 | JGI IMG/M metagenome (GOLD analysis project Ga0206813, IMG submission 152856) | Enriched cells from forest soil in Barre Woods Harvard Forest LTER site, Petersham, Massachusetts, United States -... | ecosystem: Environmental > Terrestrial > Soil > Temperate forest >...
ATGTATTGGATGGCACTCGAAGGCGCGCAGAAATTTTCCGGATTGCCGCTCGATGATTTGCACGCGCGCGCTGGAGCGCGCCGCTGGGACACGCCGGAGACGGCCAGCTTCACGAATCTCGCGGCGTGGGATGCGGCATTGCAGATGCTGGTCCGTATTGGGACCGACAAACTTTGCGCACACAACGCGCAATTGATCGGCATGCTAGTGGAAAGATTGCCGCATGACCGGTGCGTGCTGGCGTCGCCCGCGGAATTCGAAAGGCGCGGGCAATTCGTTTGCGTATCGTCCCGCGATACGTCAAAGAATGTCGGGCTCTACGAGAAACTGAAAGCGGAGAAGATTTATGTAGGTTTGCGCGAGGGCTCGTTGCGGATTTCACCTTACATCTACAATACGGAGTGTGATATCGCGCGGCTCATCGAAGTTTTGTCGGTGTAGCGGTCGCCACGCAAATTCAAAATTGACGCCTAGAAATCTGGCGGAATTCTGAAGGGGATGTGTACGACTGCTTCTAAATCTACCGGGGAACCGTCGCGCGTGGCCGGCGAAAATTTCCACCGCGAGAATGCTTCAATCGCGTTGCGATCCAACTCCGGATCAAGACTCTTCAGCACCTGAATGCTATCCACCGATCCATCCGCGCGAATGATGGCGTAGAGCACCACCTCACCCTCCACTCTCGCGGTCACCAGCGACGACGGATACTTCGGATCGATTTTGCGTACAGCCAACGGCGCGGAAAGATTATTCGGCGCTCGGCCGGAATGAAGTTCCTGCAGCTCCGCAAAATTCATCAGCCAGCTTCCACTGGCACTCGTCAAATTCGGAAGATTGATATACAGCGTATGAATCTGCTTATCGCCAAGAATTTTTTCCGGCGCGAGGCCGTTGTCAAAATCGCCGGGACCAAACGAAGGCCGGCGTTTCATCGGGTTTACAGGCGGATCAGCGGCAGGTTTCGGCTGCAAGTTGAGATTGGGACGCAAGCCGCCGTTCGCGCCGGTGCCGCCCATCGGCGATGTAGCGCCAGGTTGTGTGGATGTAATCGAAACTCCCGGCGGGCCCGATTTTCCATTTCCGCCTGAGCCGGGCCCCGCGCCTATTCCTCCTGCAGGAGTGCCCGTGCCGCCCGTCGCGTTCAAACCGCCGCCATTATTTCCTTGGCCGTTCGGAGTGCCACCGTTCGCCGCGCCGCCTGGGACGCCCGCTTTCGTGCCTCCGGGCGATGCCGAGAGCTTCGCGCTGAGATTTCCTTTTGGAATTTCAATTTTGGGCGATGGCGGCGCGGGGTTCGCGGAAAGCGAGACGAGCCGCCGCAAGCTGGAATCGCCGCCGGAATCGCTGCCCGGAATTGCAGGCGCCGCTCCGGCATCGCCGGAATTTTTCTGCACGCGCGCGACCGGCCCGCCGCCCGAACTTGTGCCCGCCGAAGGCATCCGGACCGACGATGCGCCGGAGCCGGGGCGCGCGAGACCCAGCGCAGTGTCGGAATTAGCCGGCGCCGCATTCGTGATGGATGGAGCAGGGCCAGCATCGCTTTGCGAGCCCGGCATATGCGCCACGCGCGCGCTGCTGGGTGCAACCGGCATCTTTAGGGAAGGAATATTTGAAGCCGATGGCGCGATATTCAGCGCACTGGAATTCGGGGCGTTGTTCTCGATTTGCGGAACGGCCGCCTCTTCCGGCCGACGCGCTTGCATCACCGGCGCGCTCGCCGGCTTCACGGGCATTTTGAGATCAGGAATCTTGCTGCCGGATTGCGCAAGGTTTGCCGGATCAGCCGGCTGCGAATCGTGGCGGATGTCAGGTGCAGCAGCCGATTCGCGCTGCCGATTTTTCAAAATGGGTGCAAGCGCGGACGCCGAAATTTGCAGCTTCGGCGGGGCCGCAGGAGTGGACTTTCCCCACTCGACGATATTCGGGAGCTGCGGAACAACTTTTGGCGGATCGGGCGATGCGTCGGGCTGGATCAAAGTTTGGCGCGGATGTGTGACGCGCTGCGGCTGCGACAAAATCGTCTGACGCGGATTGTAAGCGTCCGCACCTTCCGGCGGCAGCGGCTCATTCGGTTTGCCGGCGGGACTCGGCTTGGCGGCGGGCGCGGATGTGTGCGCGCTTGAAGGCGGCGTGACCGGCGGCAGCTCCGGCAGCGGCAAATCGTAAGTGATATGGAATTCCGGCGCAATGGGATGCTCCGGAGTCCAGTGAATGGCGCCCCAGATGGGTAACGCCATCACGAAAATCGCGGCGACGTGCCAGAGCGACGAAACCGCCATCGCGCGCGCGGGAACCGGCCCGCGAATCCAGGTGACGCGCAGGGGATCCTGCTCGGGAAGCGCATTCCAAGCGGGAGGTTTGGGGCCGTGACGAACGGCTTCAAGGCTCGATTTGAACGCAGCAATGCGCGATTCCCAAGCAACGCCAAACCTGGGCAGCCGAGAGGGGCTTTCTATCAGGGAACCTGCGGGCCGCATTCAGTGTCCATTATAGAGGCAAAGTGCCGCGAGCCGGGAGAGGCCGTCCGTACGGGCCTCGCTGGTACGAAGATGCCGGTACTCCGCCGGAGGTTGGAAAGCAGTTTGTAGGGGCGGGGGTCCATCTCCCGCCCGCTTTGGTATTGGGTGTTCGGCCTGGCTTCAGAAGCCGGGGATTCGCGCCCGGAAAAACGAAATGGAAGAACTTGGACTAACTGAAACGCGGAAGATCACTCCTCTAGAGAGGCCGCCGGAACTTTTGCAATGTCTACTGACAATTGTGGCGTTTATGGCGATGGTGCTCCTGATGATTGCAATCGCACAGCCGCACGGATACTGCTATGCAGATGACTTCGCCATCCCTGATCAGAGTGCGAAGTAGTCGCGGTCGTGGAATTTATGCGGCGCGGGAGAGCCGATAAAAGGTCAGCACCGCGTCGCCTTGTGCGAGGACGCGCGTTTGTTCCAGATCATCCACGAACGATGGCAATTCCAGATGATGCCAATGCTCGACGATCACGCGACCCTCAGGCGCAAGCAGCCGCGCCGAACCAATCAATTCAAGCACTGGCAGATACTGCGGCGTGTCGCCATAAGGAGGATCGACAAAAATGAAATCGGGAAGTAGCCGGCGATCGGAGAGTTTTTCCAGGCCGACGAGTGCATCCATTTTCAAGATTTCGGTGCCGCGGCTGATTTGCAGCGAATCGAGATTCTTCTGAATCAGCGCGGCGGCAGGAGCGTGATTTTCGATGAAAACTGCTTCGCGTGCCCCGCGGCTCAGCGCTTCGATTCCCACGGCGCCGGTTCCTGCGAAGCAATCCACGAAGAGCGAATCTTTGACGAGCGGACCGAGGACATTGAAAAGAGTTTCGCGCAGACGGTCGCTCGAAGGACGCATGGACAATCCCTTGAGCGATTTCAGCGGGCGGCTGCCGAATTTTCCTGCAATCACGCGCATGGGAGTGAGCTATCCGACGGCCGCAAGCTGATAGCGTTTCTGCCAGGCCGCACCGAGTTGCGCGGTGAGTTTTCGCAATTCCTCGGCGCGCTCCGGATTTTGCGCGATGGCAAAAGCCTCGGTGCGAGCCAGTTCAAGCAATTTGTGATCGCGCAACGGATGCGCCACGTGAAACGAGAGATCGCCATGCTGCCGAGTACCGAAAAATTCGCCGGGGCCGCGCAGTTTCAAGTCGTGCTCGGCGATTTCAAAGCCATTCGTTGTAGCGACCATGGTTTCAATTCGCTCGCGTGCGTCGCCGGTAATGTTTTTCGGCGCCACCAGCACGCAGACGGATTTTTCACTGCCTCGGCCAATCCTACCGCGAAGTTGGTGCAGTTGCGCCAGGCCGAAGCGATCCGCGTGCTCGATCAGCATAATCGTCGCGTTGGGGACATCCACGCCGACTTCGATGACGGTCGTGGCTACAAGGATGTGCAGCTCGCGGCGGCGAAAGCGCTCCATCACGCTTTCTTTTTCCTCGCTCGGCAGGCGCCCGTGCAGCAAACCGACCTTCAGTTTCGGGAAAACATCACGAGAGAGTCGCTCGAACTCGGCGGTCGCCGCTTTCAATTCCTGCTTCGATTCCTCGATCACCGGATAAAGGATATAGGCCTGGCGGCCTGCGGCAATTTCGCGGCGGATGGATTCCCAAGCCCCGGGAAGTTGCGCTTCGTCAAGCCAACGCGTCGAGACCGGCGTCCGGCCAGGCGGCATTTCGTCGATCACCGAAATGTCGAGATCGCCGTACACGGTAAGCGCGAGAGTGCGCGGAATCGGCGTGGCAGTCATCACCAGCACGTGCGGCGAGGCGCCTTTTTCCATCAACCGCTTGCGCTGCAGCACGCCGAAACGATGCTGTTCGTCGACGATCACCAGCCCGAGGCGCTTGAACTCAACAGCTTCTTCGATCAGCGCGTGCGTTCCGGTGATAAATTGCGCTTCCCCGCTGTGAATGCGCTCGAGCGCAGCCAATTTCTCGGCGCGCTTCATCCCACTCACCAGCATTTCCACGCGATAGCCGACGGGCGCGAAAATCCGGCGCGCAGAGAGAAAATGTTGCACCGCAAGAATTTCGGTGGGCGCCATGATTGCCACCTGGCATCCGTTCTCGATGGCGATAACCGCCGCTTCAAAAGCCACGATGGTTTTGCCGCTTCCCACATCGCCTTCGAGCAGCCGATTCATGGGCGAAGGCCCTTCGAGGTTTCCGGCGATCTCGGCGAGAACGCGTTTTTGCGCCGCGGTAGGCTTAAACGGAAGGATGCGCTTGATGGCCGAGCGAATCTTATCGTCGCGCACCTGCAAGGGAATGCCGGCCTGCGCCCGCTCTTCTTTGCGGCGCGCGGCGATGCCCAGCTGGAAAAAGAAAAATTCCTCGAAGATCATCCGAACGTGCGCGGGACTGCGAAAGCTATTCAGCAGCTCGAGGCTCTCGTTGGCCGGCGGAAAATGAACGTACATCAGCGCTTCGCGGCGCGATGGCAGCGCGTAACGCTTGCGAATTTCCTCCGGCAAAGTTTCGGGAATCTCGTTGGCCGCGTCGCGCAGAATTCCGTAAATCATGCGCCGGAGCAATCGCGATTTGATCCCGCCCATCGCCTCATAAACTGGAACGATGCGGCCAACTTCCGTGGAATCGAAGTCGGCGTCCTCAGCCTCCGTCGAATTCGAAAGAATTTCATACTCCGGATTAACCATTTCTCGCCGCGCGGTGCGAAACGGATCCATTCTCACTTCGCCGTGAAGCACCAGACGCATGCCCGGCTTCAACCGCCCTTCGAGATAGGCGCCGAAAAAAAAGCGCACGCTCAAAATGCCGCTGGAATCGCGAACTTTCATCAAAAACATGCGTTTGCGATCGCGCGCAAATTTAATCGTCGCGGCGGAAGTGACCTCCGCCTGCACCGTAAAAAACTGGCCAGGAACGATTTCGGCGATAGGGGTGAAGCGGATGCGATCTTCGTAGCGAAAGGGAAGGTAGTCAAGGAGATCGGCAAGCGTATGGAATCCGCGCTCGGCCAGCAGCGTGGCGCGTTGCGGGCCGATCCCCTTGAGCCGGGAAAGTTCGCTATTGAGAAATGTGGGCATCGATTCAGAGGCGCGTCCGCATCAACACGACGGACTAACTTTAATTTACACTATCGCGTGAAAGCAGGCGCTGCGCGCGGGTTTGCCGAACGGGATCTGAGCGAGATTACTTCGCATCCTATATTTTAGCAAAGCAGCTTGGGGATTCGACGATGGGCGCGAAATTCTTAGGCACCAGTCTTCGGCGATGGCTCGAATACCTCATCGCCATACTTCTCGGCAACGCCATCTATTATTTTTCACTGCAGCCGCATCTTCCTCCGATCTGGCGACACCCCGGCGCGAAAATTGATTTGGGCCTCTTCCTCGATTTCTTAGTTTGCGTAGGCGTCTACGGCCTCATCCGCCTAGGCATTTATGTACAGCGAGAAAGACCCAACGACGATGGTTCCACAGATGCTCAAGGACGGACGGGTTAAGTAGCGCCGGCGTCCCTGCCGGCATCTTACGAGCACAGATTCTGGCAAAGGCCGCTCTCGACGACGGCGCGCTAAGTCACGCAAATAGAGTTGTTTGACTTAAGAATCCGCCCGTGACCGCTGCCCTTAATGCAATCGCGCTCGCAAGATGCCGGCAGAGAGGCCGGCGCGACTTGTCCCACCTGTGGGACAAATGTTCGTTATCGGTCGTATGCATGCTTACCTGTTTCCGCGAGCCGCGTCTATGACAGTGGGGCTAGGAAGAAAGGCGAGTAACCGGGTCAGTTGCGAACCGGGAGCAATCCCGGCGGGCGGAAACAACGACCCGGCGCAACCGGTGGGTCACACCATGGGGATGAGCGTCGCTCTCGAGCGAGATGCGCGCCACGCAGCTGTGAAGGTTTCGGACGAACATGCCCTCGTTCGCGAGGCGCAAGCCGGAGACCGTCTCGCCTTCGAGGAACTCGTCCGCCGCTACGATCGCGAAGTTTTGCGTCTGGCGCTGAACCTGGTCCACCGCAGTGAAGATGCCCGCGACATTTATCAGGAAGGCTTTCTCCGGGTTTACAGAAATCTGCACCGCTTTCGATTTGAGTGCAGCTTCTATACTTGGCTGTACCGGATTGTGACTAACGTTGCGCTCGATCACTTGCGCCGCCGATCCAGCCGAAAAGAAGATCAAGCCCCGGCGCCCGATGAAAGCGAAGGAACAACGCGTGACTTTTTCGATCGCCAACCGGAAACGCGCGCAGGAGCAAATCCCGAGCGCAAGCTGCTCGGCGACGAACTCGGGCAGCATATTCAAGATGCGCTAGAGCGCCTGTCTCCGCGTGAGCGAATGGTTTTCGAATTGAAGCACTACCAGGGTCTGAAACTGAGAGTGATCGGAGATATGCTGGGCACTTCCGAAGAGACGGTAAAGAATTCGCTGTTCCGGGCGACGCGCAAACTTCGCGCGAGCCTCTGCGAAATGAGATAAGTGAGGCGCGATAGTAATGACTGACCCCTCCAATTCGAATTCTCGCGAACGGCGCGAGGCCAAGCCTTGCGAACCGTTCGCCGAGAGAATGTACTTGCTCGCAGCGGTCGAGCTGGAACAAACAGAAGCGATCGAAGCAGAAACACACGCCGCGCAGTGCCAGGAATGCGGTACTTTCCTTCTGCAAAATCAGCAAATGATGGAAATGCTTGCCGGAGCCCCGCGCCCAGAGCCAAGCGCCGATCTCCTCGCCGCCTGCCGAGCCGGCCTCACCGACGCACTCGATGAAGCCGAAGCGGCGAAAAGTCATTCCGGATGGCGCGGCTGGCTCGAAGCCTTCATGCCGACGCAGTGGCTGGCCTTGCATCCGGCCGCTGCAGCGGTGGTGCTGATTTTCCTGGGATTCACCGCCGGAGCATTTTACCCGCGGTGGTTGGGCCGCACGGTTATCGCCCCGCCTCCGACTCCTGCAGCACCCACCGCAAGCCTCGAATCGCTCGATACCACGCCCGGCGCGACTCCCATCGACGATCAATATCTACGCACCGCAGACATTACCGGAATTAATTGGGAGCCTTCGGCGGACGATGCCTCTCCCGAAGTACAAGTGCACATGAAGTCGCCGCAGCCGCTGGTGGTGCAGGGAACTCCGGCGAATAACGATGTGAAGCGCGTGCTGCTCTACGTGCTGCACAACAATCAGCGCTTCGCTCCCGATGTGCGCATCAATTCCGTAGAAATGCTGAAAGTGCGGGCGTCGGATGAAGATGTGCGCCAGGCGCTATGCCTGGTGCTACGCAACGATCAGAACGCGGCCGTTCGGTTAAAAGCACTCGAAGCGCTCGATACGACGCAGCCGCACGAAGTGGTTCAGCAAACATTGATGAACGCCCTCGTCGAAGATCCCAATCCCGGCGTGCGCATCGAAGCCATTAACACGCTTCGCGAAATGCAGGCCAAGGGCCAGGTGACTTCCGATCCGCGGCTTCTCGAAGTGCTCCACGAGCGCGCGCGCAAGGATTCCAGCACTTACATTCGTCTACAGAGCGCAGCACTGATTCAGGATTTGGGCCCGCGCGGAAAATTTTAATGCCACGCCATAGAGGATCGGAATGCTAGGTTGTTTGAATCAGCGCGGAGTTTCCGTTTCGAGTAGCGCGATGCAGCGCACTCTGCTGTCTGCGATGATGACCGTTCTCCTCACGGCGCCCGCAATAGTCGCCCGTCCGAAGCCGACCAAGGATCCCGTCCCATCGCCGCGCGCGAAACGGGAACTCGCCGGCGCGGTGAACACGCGGCCCGGCGAACGCCTCATCCTTTCCACCGATCTCGGCTGCATTCAAATCCACACGCGTGACACCGATCGCGTGGAATATCACGCTGTCCTTAGTACCGACGCCACCAAGCCCGACGCCCAGGAAATCCTGCAACAATTCAATCTCATCGAGCGGCCGGAAGCCGGCCGCGTAATTCTGCGCGGGCAACTGTTGAGCCCTAAACTGACCGGACGGCTGTGGGTCACGATTGACGTAACCGTCCCGCGAAAATTCAATCTCGACGTCACCACGCGCGGCGGAAATATCGACAGCGACGACGTGGACGGCGCGGTCACGCTGGCCACTTCAGGCGGAAATATTTCTGTCGGATCGTTGGGAGCGTCGGCAAAGCTCGAAACCGGCGGCGGCCACATTACCGTTCGCGATGTCGCGGGAGATTTGAGCGCGGTGACTGGCGGCGGCCACATCGTCGCAGGAAATATCTCGGGCGGAGCGACGCTGCACACGGGCGGCGGCCACATTCGCGTCGCGTCCATCGGGGGCATCGCGAGGCTCGGAACGGGCGGCGGCAACGTCTCGGTGGAAAAAGTCGGCAAAGAGCTTTTTGCCGATAGCGGCGGCGGGCAAATTGAAGTCGGCGAAGCCGCCGGAGTCGTGCGCGCCCGCACTGCAGGCGGCGGAATTCGCGTGGTCCGCGCGTCCGGTCCTGCGACGCTCGAGTCCAACAGCGGCAGTATTTATTTGACGCAGGTCGATAGCCCGGTGCGCGCCTTCACCAGCGCCGGCGGCATCACCGCGTGGCTCGGAAACGCGGGAAAAATTCCCGGCGGCTGCGACCTGCAATCGTCGGATGGCGACATCGTCGTCTACATCCCCAAAGAATTGCCGATCACCATCGATGCGTCGATTCAGCTCGGCGGGGCTCACGGATTTACGGTCGATCCAGCCTTGCCCATCAAGGTGAGCTACGACGATCAATCGAACGGCAAGCACGTGATCCGCGCCGCAGGCGAACTGAACGGCGGCGGAGAGTTGCTGCGTCTGCGCACCGTGGCAGGAAATATCCGCTTGGTTCTGAGCGATACCTCGAAGCAGGTGAAGATTTACAAGCTGCAGATGGAGCAACTCCAGCGCAAGCTCGTCGAGCTGCAAGACCAGCGTGAGGAGACGGAAAAAACGGACGGGCCGCCCGCAGATAATTAAGAGCGAATTGGCGTTTCATTTCGATTTCGAACTGGATGGGCTACGGGAGCAGGGTGCAGAGAGCGACGTAAGTAGGCCAGGCGCGATTCTTCGCACGGGAGGGAGCCGTGGGTAGGATGTTGACGCAGGCGTGGCACAGAGCCGGACGCAGGACCATTCTCGGCGCGCTGGTGATTACCGCGGCAATGCTCTGCATTCCCGGGCGAGGCTTCGCATTCAGCCAGGTCTATGAGCAGAAGTATCCGCTCGCGAGCGGCGGCAGTTTCGAGCTCGTGAACGTAAATGGCTCGGTGCAAGTGGATGGCTGGGATCGCGACGAAGTGGAAGTGCGCGCGGTGAAGACCACCACCGGCGATGAGCGCGATCTTTCGCGCGTGGAGATTCAAGTCGATTCGGCCCAGGATCATATCGCGGTGCGCACACGCTATCCGCAGGGCTCAGGCGTCGAGGTAGCCGTCGAATATCATGTGCGCGTGCCGTACCGCGTACTTCTCGGCGGCGTCGAAACCGTGAATGGCAATGTGCTGGTGCGCGGCGTGGATGGAAATGGCGAGCTGCGCACGGTGAATGGCGACGTGGACGTGAGCGAGAGTTCCGGCCGTTTCAACGCGCACACCACCAACGGCAGCATCCGCCTGAAATTGCGCAAGCTCGCCGATTCCGGTCCGATGTCGCTGGAGACCGTGAATGGTTCGGTAGTTCTCGCGCTGCCTCACGACGCACACGCCGCGCTCAACGCGGTGAGTCTCAATGGCGATTTTTCGTCTCAGCTGCCTGTGACCTCTACCACTTCCAGTGTCGGGCGCGGCGTTTCGGGCACGATCGGCGCCGGTGGCTGCAGAATTTCTCTTCGCACCGTCAACGGCGGAATACGCGTAGTGGTGGACGAGCCGGGAGTCTAAGCGGCCAATCCGTTTAATTCTCGAATTTGAAGTCAAAAGTTCCGGGGCGCAATTCTAGAAAATACGAGGGAACAAGGAGGGGTCGAGATGCGTATTAAGACATGGATGGCGCTCACTGGGGTGAGCGCGCTCGCTTTAATGCTGTTCGCGTTTCCGGGCACCAGCTTTGGCCAATCGGGAGCGCCCGCGCCTAAAGCGCCGCAGGCGCCCACCGCGCCGAGCGCACCTTCGGCGCCGCAAGCTTGCGAGCTGGACAACGCAGTAGCAGAAGCGGCGGACCTCGCAGTGGCCGATGAACTCGCCGCTGCGACAGATCAGTTGGCCGCGGAAGGCGCCCAACTCGCGGTCGAGGAGGACCTGATGGAATCGCAGGAGATCGGCAATCTCGACGCCCTCACCGCGAATCTTGCCAGCCTTCAATCCGAAGAGCTGGCCAAAGAAGCCGCCTCGCTCACACAGGAAAAGAAGCATGTCATCGAAATCAGCCCCGACTCACAGGAACTTTGGACTTCCGACGACAACAGCGGCTGGCTCGGCATCGAAATTTCCGAAGTGAATGCCGACAAAGCGAAGGAATTGAAGCTATCGGAAACGCGCGGCGTAGTCGTAGGAAGCGTCGACCCCGATAGCCCCGCCGCAAAAGCAGGCTTGAAAGAAAATGATGTGATCCTGTCCTACGAGGGACAAAACGTCGAAGGCACCATCCAATTCCGCCGCCTCGTGCGCGAAACGCCTCCGGGACGCTCCGTTCCTCTCAGCATTTCCCGCGATGGCAGCGTGCAGACCATCACCATCGAAGTCGGAGAACGCAGCAGCGTCTTCGGCCCCGGCGACAAAGACTCTGCTCCGCGCGTCTACAAATTCAAAGTACCCAACGTGCAAGAATTCAAAATGCCCGACTTCGATTTCAATCCCATGGTCACGCCTGAAGCAATGGATTTCCATACGCCATTGCTGGGCATCGGCGCCGAAGATCTAAGCGGCCAACTAGGCGATTATTTTGGCGTCCCAAGCGGCGAGGGAATTCTAGTCCGCGAAGTGCGCTCCGGTACGCCCGCGGAAAAAGCAGGCCTAAAAGCCGGCGATGTAATCACCAAGGTCGATGGCCAGACGGTGAAATCCACGCGCGACCTGCGCAGCCAGCTACGCCAGAAGATCGATCAGAAAACAGTAACGCTAAGCGTGCTGCGCAAAGGCTCGGAAATTTCTGTCCCAGTAGCAATCGAAAAGCCGCGCCGAATCGACGCCCCGCAAATCGTGAACAGGGCACAGCTCTAAGTAGCGCCGGCGTCCCTGCCGGCATCTTACGAGCGCAACAGCCGGCAAATATCCGGATCGTGCGCGGCGCTGAATGAACGGCACAGGCAGGGTTGTGTGGTCCGGCCGTGATCGCTGCCCATAGTCGGAATCGTATTCGTCGGATGCCGGCAGAGTCGCCGCCGCTGCTTAAATCCGTCGCGCCCCGCCTTACTCGCGGACAACTTCGGCATTCGATGCAGGCGCCACCAAGCGCATCAACCGGTGGCTGCTATCAAGGTAGAGGTCCACTTCCAAGTCCGCCGTTCTCACTCGCAGTTCTTCAAACTTCCCATTTCCCGCCGTAATTTCGCCCAGCGAATCCACCGTGACGCTTCCAGGCGTCAGCTCCTGCGGCACCAGCACCGAAAATGTCTGCGTCCCCATTTTCGCCCGGTCGTAAAGTCGCGCCAGCACCGCGTATTGATTGTAAGCATTGTTGTCGAGCACCACGATTTGCGGCGAGTTGAAAGTAAATTGCTGCGTGAAGGGCTTGGCACCTTCCACGCGAAGCACAATCGTCGCCACGTTGCCCTGAAAGCTGATATCCGCGGACGCCTTCTTCGCACCTTCAGTGCTCCAGTAGTAGCTGAGCGGCGCGCCATCGGGCTGAAGCGTTAGCCGCGAATTGACGCGAGTGGCCGCTCCTTGCGCCGGTTTCACGTCCGTAGTGCCCTGCGCCAACCAGTGATCGCCATTCGGGCGAATCTCAAATTCTTCGGTACCAAGCGGCTGGCCATTTGCCAAAATCCGGAATCTGCCTTTGTCCGCAGCAAGAGAAGTTGCTGCCGGCGCCGGCCGGAGACTCGAATTCGCCACCGCAAAGATGGACAGCGAACATGCCGCGGCCGCAACGACTCCAAGTGACAGCGCGACGCCCCAACGATACTTCTTCTTCGCAATTTTCATGCAAGCACCTTATCGAGAATTCCGAGTGCGAGGATTTGTTCCACCACGCGCAAAGGCTCAACCGAGCTCTCCACGCGGTAATGCGCCAATTCGTAGAAGGGAAGCCGCTGCTCATAAAGCTCGCGAAAGCTGGCCTCATCACGAAACAGCGGGCGATTCGTGATGTGCGCGCAGCGCCGCAGCAATTCCTCAACGGGGCAATGCAACCAGATTAAAGTGGCGGCATTGCGCTCGAGCACCGCCAGATTCGCAGGCTGCGCGGTCGTCCCTCCGCCGAGCGACACAATCGTAGGCCGCCCCAGCGCCTTCGCTTCACCGAAAGTACGCGCCAATTCCTCGTACTCCAGTTTGCGAAATGCCGCCTCGCCTTCGCCTTCAAATATTTCGGGAATAGAATGCCCGGTAGTATCGGTGATGCGCTTATCGAGGTCCACATGCAGCCAGCCGACCTGGCGCGCGAGCAGGCGTGCAACTGTAGATTTCCCGGCGCCCATGAATCCAGTAAGGCATAGAAGTCTGCGAGAGCGATTGTCTGGAGAGGCAGGCGGCGAATTTTCGCGGTTAGCGTTCAGAGCAACGCGGCGCTATTCGCGCCTGTGGATGTTGATTGTACCATCGAACGATTTCAGCTCGACTTTGGCTTTGCCCTGATTGTAGACACTGAACAAAGTTTGCGCGAAGCGCGAAACCGGCCCCTTGCGCGGCGCCGCAGGCGTGAGGTTTGCGTCATTCTGCACTTTGCCCTTCACGGAAGTCGCGCTCAGATCAAAGGAATCATCCGGCGAGAGCCGCACATCGATCAAGCCGCTGTAATTCGTCAGCCGGTAAGTGCCGTTCGCGAGAAACGCTCCGTCGAACACAATATCGCCGCGGGTCGTCTGCGCCCGCACGCTATAGCTGCGCATATCGAGCAATTTCACATTGCCGGAAATCGAAGTAATCTCAATCCGTCCCGCGCAACGAATGCATTGCACAGCCCCGCCGACGGTCCGGATCGAAAGATATCCCGAAGCATCCTGCAAAGCGATCCCCGCAGCGATGGTATCGAGCGCCATATCGCCGGTCACATCCTGCACGGCCACAGAACCCGAATCGTTATGAATCTGCAATTCTGCATCTTCCGGCACGAACAATTCGAAATTCGCGCGCAACTCCTCAGGGCTAATGTCATCCGCCACGGTACGCACGTTCAAATCCACGCGATTGCCGGTCTGCTCGGCGTCAATTTCAACTTTGTCGCTCTGACTATCCCCGACCAACTTCACCTCAGGGCGAGTCCAAGCCTTGATCGTCACCATGCCGTCCGGATTATGAATGGTGATCACCGGGTGCGCGCCCACTTTGAAGTGCTTCTCCAGATGGCGCGGCGCCGCAGTCACGCTGGCAGCGAGCAGGAGCCCGGTTCCGAAAGTCATCGCCGTTTTCGACGCCCACGAATCGAATGGAATGGAAACACGCATCATTGGTGGCTCCCCCCGCGCTCGCTCATCTGCTCGAGCAAATCCGCCTTCTGCTGATAAGCCCCGTAAAGATAATCCCGGGAAAGTTCGTCTTCCGGATCGTCCTGTACACTCTTCTCGCACTCCGCAATGTAGTTGTCAACGATTTCGAGATTCTTCTTGAACGCAACGTTCACTGTCGCATTCGGCTCATGCAGCGCGGAAACAGCATGCAGTTCGAACGTGCCGAGGTCCGCTTCGATTGGCGCCGTCGCCGCCTGGTTTCCGCTAACCCAATGCGCGCGGATGTTGTTTTTCTGATATTGATTGCCGAACATGAAACCGCCCGCCGCAAGAATCGCCAGCAACGCTCCCGCAAAAGCAGGCCGCATCCAAGCGGCGCCAAACGACGGCAGCCAGCTCAGCCATCCGCGCGAAGCGATCAATCCTTCCTGCTCGAGCTGCGCGCGTATCGCGATCCAAACGCGCTCGGGCGGCTCGACATCGTGCAGTTCGCGCGCAGCGAGCTGAATCTTGCCCAGGTCGGCCACCAGCCCATTGCACGCAGCACACGAATGCAAATGAGCTTCCGCGTCGGGGCGATGATCGCCGTCCAACCACTGATCGAGCGATTCCATGAATTCATTGCACTGCATGGCTGGCATATTTCTAGTCCTCGTCCATCTAGTTCGGTCCCTCTAGTGATCGATCTAAAATCGGCCTAAGTCTCGCCGGCCGCTTCCGATTTCACAGCCTGGCGCTGTTCCCGTGCTTCACTCCGCAAAGTCTCATGGAGCAACTCGCGAAGACGCATTCTCGCTTTATGCAGCTGCGACTTCGAATTTCCAATCGAGCAGCCCATAATCTCGGCGATCTCGTTGTGCTCATAGCCCTGCACATCATGCAGCACAAAGATCGCTTTATATCCCGGGGGAAGCTGTTCCACAGCGCGCTGTAAATTCACCCGGTCCACGGAACCGGTTAACTGCAAATCCGCCGTTCCAAAATCCCGTCGCGGCCCTCCCGACTCTTCGTCCGGCTCCGTTGCTTCTTCGAGCGAAGTTTCGGGCATGCGCCTCTTGCGCAACTTCATCAGCACTACGTTCACCGAAAGGCGGTGAAGCCAGGTGGAAAACGCCGACTCGCCCCGAAAAGAACTGATCTTGCGAAAGAGCTGAAGAAAAGCCTCCTGCGTCAGATCCTCGGCCTCGGCCGTATTCCCCACCATGCGCAAGCAAAGGGAGTAAACCCTCCGGTTGTGCATCCTATAGAGACGCTCGAAGGCAGACGGGTCACCACGCTGGGCGAGCCGGATGACGTCGGCTTCAGGCATCTCCTGGGATTCGTTTCGTCTCGTTCGGGTCACAAAGTCCCGGCGCGACGCATCACCTACTGCGATGCGGCATGCGCCCCGTGAGTTGTCCTTACATTTCCGTTGCGGTGCTTCTTTGGACGCCAAGTGCCGGCGTCGGGATTCGCCATGCTGTCGTGCGCTCCAAACGCTATCAAATGTGCGTCGAATGTGCGTCGAATTGATTGTCTTAGGAAAAGCGGCGTGCGTCTAGCCCGAAAACCCGGGAAACTTGGGATGGAAATGAACTAGTGCGAAACTCGAGAACGGCGGCTGCTGGAGCGCCGCAGCGCCGAAACCGGCGGTGCTTGCAGTCCTTCGCGGATGGCCTCCGTCAAAGCCGGCGGCAATTTAAGCAGCAGCGATTTTAAGACGACCTCCAACTCACGAGCACTGGTATTCAGATCGCATTCCAGGTCGGCCAGCGCAATCCATGGCGCTTCGATGTCGGTCAGCGACGATTCCGTCAATTCCGCCGAAGCGGCTGCAAAGTTCGAAGAGGCATCCCCGATTACCGAGCCGATGACGCGCAGTTTTTGGAAAAACTGCGAGCGCGCATCGAATAAAATCCAATGAAACATCGTGCTCCAATGCGCCACGCGCTGCGCCGCTTCGCTGCGGAAGTTTTCCGGAGCCAGCGGCTCAACGGACGGCAGGTCCGCGACGTGCCGGGCCTCATCATGAATCACATTGACGGCGTGGGTGAGTTCGACGGTATTGCGGGCCACCAGCTCGTTGGCCATTTCTACGTGCAGGCGCGCCTGCTCGAAACGGCCGTCGTCGCGCAGGCCAAAAGCATCGTGCAGAGCGATGCCCGACATTGTGGAATTTCGTTCCCAGCGTGTGGCGATGGACTTGAAGATTTCCAGTTTTTCCGGAGGAAGCCAGGCAATCCAGTCCTCGCGGACGGTTCGGCGTCGTGCAAACAGGGCCCTGACCATTGAGAGGGACAAAGTACCTCCACCCGAGGCACCGCATTATACCAGACCATGCAAGCACCTTCCTTGACGCTGTAAGAATCGCGCCGTTATACTTCGGCTGGATTCTCTGAAAGGATTTCCGATTGGAATTCGAACCGCTCGATCAGTTCCTGCAACGACGCAAGAAGGTGGCAGACATCGTCGCGCAGGGACGCGATCCTTATCCTCATAAATTCGACTGGACGCACACGGCAGAAGGTATTTCCGCTGACTACGAATCGAAATTCGCGGAAGAACTAAAATCCGAGCCGGTAAATGTGCGTGTGGCCGGCCGCGTCGTAGCGCTCAGGCCGCACGGAAAAGCCGGATTCGCTCACATTCTGGGCCAAGGAAAGCGGCTGCAGCTCTACGTGAAGCTAGACGCCGTGGGCGCGGAGAATTTCGAGCTTTTTCGCTCGCTCGATCTCGGAGATATCATCGGCGTCGCCGGCCATTTGTTCCGCACCAAGACCAATGAATTAACCGTCTGGGTCGAGAAGCTCGAACTCCTCACGAAAGCCCTGCTCCCGCTACCCGAAAAGTTCCACGGCCTCGCCGATCCGGACATCCGCTATCGCCAGCGCTATCTGGACTTGATCGCCAATCCCAACGTCCGCGAAATCTTCATCAAGCGCGCTCGCATCATCGCCGAACTGCGCGCCTTTTTCGTGAGCCGCGGTTACATCGAAGTCGAAACTCCGATGATGCATCCCATCGCCGGCGGCGCGACGGCCCGCCCTTTCATCACGCATCACAATACTTTTGATATCGATCTTTATCTCCGCATCGCCCCCGAGCTGTATCTCAAGCGCTTGATTGCAGGCGGCCTCGATCGCGTCTTCGAAATCAATCGCAATTTCCGCAATGAAGGCATCGATGCCACCCACAATCCCGAATTCACCATGCTTGAGTTCTATCAGGCCTATAGCGATTATCGCGATTTGATGGATTTGAGCGCGGAGCTATTAGCGTCGCTCGCCGAAAAAATCTGCGGCAGCACGAAAATTCCCTACGGCGAGCACGAACTCGATTTCTCGAAAATCGAGCGGCTATCTATGCGCGAAGCCATCTGCCGCTACTGGCCCGAACCCGCCGGCGCACCGCCCACAGCGCAGCAGCTCGCTCAACCCGGCGAAGCTCGCGCCGCGGCTGCGCGTTATAACGACTGGGCTGAGCGCAGCGGCCGTGAGCCTCTCGCGATTTCTGCCGCGGCATCCGATGGTGAAATCACCGGCGCGCTTTTCGATGAACTCGCGCAAGATCGTCTGATCCAACCCACCATCGTTTACGATTACCCGACCGCAATCTCTCCACTTTCAAAAGCGCGGCCCGACGATCTCTCGGTCACCGAGCGCTTCGAACTTTTCGTAGCAGGAAGCGAAGTCTGCAACGGCTTCTCCGAACTCAACGATCCCGAAGAACAAGAAAAGCGCTTTCGCGAACAAATCGAGCGCGGCGGCGACGAAGCCCCCAAGCAGCTCGACGAAGATTACATTCGCGCCCTAGCCCACGGCCTGCCGCCCACTGCCGGCGAAGGCATCGGCGTCGATCGCCTGGTAATGCTGCTCACAAATTCCCACACCATCCGCGAAGTTCTGCTTTTCCCACTTCTACGGCCGCAGGCCGCCGCGCGCAGCGATGACGCGGAAGACGCCAGCGCGGCCGGCGACGCCAAATGAATTTCGAATGGCTGGTGGCGCTACGCTACCTCCGCTCGCCCAATCGGCCAGCCGTCCTTCGTCTCGTAACTTTACTTTCGGTCATCGGAGTCGCAGCCGGAGTCGCCACTCTCGTAATCGCTCTGGCCATGAACACCGGCTTCCGCCAAGCCATCCGCGATCGGCTACTCGGCGTCACCGCGCACATAAATCTAAAACCCGTCAGCCCCGAAGGAATCCGCAGTTACCGCGAGCTAATCGCTAAACTAAATTTCACTCCCGGTGTGCGTTCCATCGCTCCCGCCATTTACAACACGGTCCTTCTCACGGCCGGCGGCACTTCGCGCGGCGTCGTCTTGAAAGGAATCGATCCCGAAATCGAAAAGCAATCAAACGAAGCGCTCCGCCGCATCGCCTCCGGCAAACCCGATTTCGCTCTCGACCCCGATGGCGTTCCCGCAATCCTGGTCGGCGCCATCATGGCCGAAGAACTAAAAATCTCGGCTGGCGATTACATCAGCTTAACCAGCCCACAAGGCAGCCTGACCCCATTCGGCATCGTCCCGCGCTCCAGAAGATTTCGCGTCACAGGCGTCTTCAATTCCGGTTTCTACGACTATGACGCGAACTGGGGATTCGTATCGCTACCGTCTGCGCAAAGCCTCGCCGGCATAGGAGACGTAGTAAGTCTCCTCGAAGTGCGCTGCTTGCAACTCGATGACGTCGAGCATGTAGCCGAAGTACTGCGAGCCCGCGCAGGCCCAGGATTCACAACCTCCACCTGGATGGACGAAAACCGCGCCCTCTTCCGCGCCCTTAGTCTCGAAAAATTAGTCACCGCAATGTTCATCGGCCTGATCACCTTCGTAGCCGGCCTCAACGTCCTCGTAGTAATGACCATGACGGTCACCGACAAAGCCCGCGACATCGCCGTTCTGGTAGCCATGGGCGCCCGCCGCGTTCAAATCCGCCGCATCTTCTTATTACAAGGTCTAATCGTCGGCGGCATCGGCACCCTTCTGGGCCTGATAGCCGGATACGGCCTAAGCTCGGCCGCCGATAAATGGCGCCTGATCCCACTCAACGCGGAAATTTATGCCGTGCCCTACGTTCCGTTCCACTCCAGCGGACTCGACGCCGTTTGGATCGCCGCCGCAGCCGTAGCCATTTGCATAGCAGCAACTCTTCTCCCGGCCCGCGCAGCTGCAAAAATCCTACCGGTAGAAATCCTGCGCTTCGAATGATGTGTCGCGCCGCAAATCCAATTCGCTCTTCAATCTCCGCCCTCGATTCGATCCATAAACTTGCACCTGACCAAAGGTTCAGTACTTTCGGTTACCGAAATAGGGCAAAAGGCTCTATAGCGCGCACCGAAGTCGAAAGGCACCATGTGAGTGTGAAGCAAATGCACTCAGTGACGAGCCCAAATCAGTCAAGAACGCGAGTGGGCACTTTGGCGGCTAAAAATGGCAATCTGTTCTCCACAGCCAATTTCACACTAGTGCTAATCGCTTGCATAAAAAGGACATACAGAACGCCAGCTTCGGCATCTAACGTGAGTAGAGACTAATACGAATATGCTCCAACAAGCCAACTTCGACGCCAACAACCCGGCCCCACCGTCAGCGGCGAATTTCTCGCCCGCCAACGGCTACGCCGAACTCCTCCGCGTCGAAGGCTTGCGCAAAACTTTCCGGTCCGGCTCAGCGGAAATCACTCCACTCGACAACATCAACTTCTCCATTGCACGCGAAGAAATGGTCGCCATCGTGGGACCATCCGGAGCCGGCAAAAGCACTTTTCTACATTCACTAGCCGCGCTGGACACTCCGACAAGCGGTACTATATACTTCGAGCGGAATTCGCTGGAAGCGCTTGCGGAGCACGAACTCGCCGAGTATAGAAATCACTCAGTGGGTTTCGTCTGGCAACGGCATCATCTGTTGCCCGACTTCACCTCGGCCGAGAACGTGGCGATGCCTTTGTTAATTTCCGGCGTCGCGCGGGAAACTGCACTCCGGTCTGCGGGGGAGTGGCTGGGCGAGGTAGGCTTGGGAGGTCGGGATAACCAGCGCGCCGGAGAATTATCCGGCGGCGAGCAACAGCGCGTGGCCATCGCACGCGCCCTGGTGAACCGGCCGAAACTGCTCCTGGCAGACGAGCCGACGGGGGATCTGGACGAGCGCAACGCGGAGCTGATCTTCGATTTAATGCGCCGCTTGCATTTAGCCCACCGTCTCACTTCCATCTTGGCGACGCACAACCTTTCACTGGCCCAGCGAGCAAACCGGGTTCTTCATCTCGAACACGGCAGGCTCACGCAGGTCGAGGAAGCAGCGGCGACGCGCTCGCAATCTGGCGCGCAGGCGGCCGAGGCTGGGGCAAACGCCCCGAAAGAGCGTGGGTGATTCGTGTTTGAACGCTACACAGAAAAGGCACGTCGAGTAATTTTCTTTGCTCGCTACGAAGCCTGCCAGTACGGCAGCCCTTATATCGAGACCGAACATCTTCTCCTCGGTCTGCTGCGCGAAGATAAGGCGCTCGCAAACCGTTTCCTACGCTCGCACGGCTCCATCGAATCCATCCGCAAGGAAATCGAATCCCGCATCACGGTGCGCGAACGGATCTCCACTTCCGTTGACGTTCCTCTCAGCCAGGAATGCAAGCGCATCATCACCTTTGCCGCCGAAGAAGCCGAACGACTCGGTCACAAGCACGTTGGGACCGAGCATTTGCTTCTAGGCGTGTTGCGGGAGGAGAAGTCATTCGGTGCCGAGATTTTGCAGGAGCGCGGTCTTCGCCTATCCACAGTTCGCGAAGAGCTGTCGCGCGGCGCCGGGGAGAAGGTGCCGGTGAATCGACCCAAGGAAGCATCTTTACTTGCAGAATTTAGCCGCGACCTCACGCAGGCCGCCATGGAAAGTCAGCTCGATCCGCTCGTAGGACGCGATCGCGAGCTCGAGCGCGCCATACAAATTCTCTGCCGCCGCACCAAGAATAATCCGGTGCTGATTGGCGAGCCAGGCGTGGGTAAAACCGCCATCGTAGAAGGCTTGGCCCAACGCATCGCTGATGGCGATGTGCCGCCGTTCCTCGCCGACAAGAGGATTCTCTCGCTCGATTTGTCCTTGATCGTCGCGGGCACCAAGTATCGCGGCCAATTCGAAGAGCGCCTCAAGACCATCATGAAGGAATTGATGGAGAGCCAGAACGCCATTATCTTCATCGACGAGTTGCACACGCTCGTCGGTGCCGGCTCGGCGGAAGGTTCGCTCGATGCCGCCAATATTTTGAAGCCCGCGCTAAGCCGCGGCGAAATTCAGTGCATCGGCGCCACCACGCCGGGCGAGTACCGCAAGTCCGTCGAAAAGGATCGCTCGCTCGAACGCCGCTTCCAGGCCGTAAAAGTCGGCGCGCCCAACGAAGAAGAAGCCGTACTCGTGCTGCAAGGCGTCCGCGACCGTTACGAAAAGTTCCACGCCGTCTCCTACACCGAAGAAGCCGTGCGCTACGCCGTCTATCTTTCGAATCGCTATATTTCCGATCGCTTCCTCCCGGATAAGGCCATCGACCTGATCGATGAAGCCGGAGCCCGCGTCAAATTGCGCCAGGCGATGCTGCCCGACGAGGTCTCCGAAGTTCAGAAGCGCGTGAAATTCATCACCCACCGCATGGAAACGGCCATCGCCAATCACGAATTCGAAAAGGCCCGCTTCTATTCCGAAGAAGAGCGCAAAGAAAAAGAGCACCTGCGCGTTCTTCGCGAAAAACTCAAGATCGATGATTCCGCAACCGGCGTAGTCGGCCGCGAAGATATCGAAGAAGTCGTCGCGCGCTGGACCGGCGTCTCCGTCAGCGCCATCAAGGAAGACGAACAGCAAAAACTGATGCGCATCGAAGAAGAACTGCACCGCCGCGTCATCAGCCAGGATCGGGCCATCACCGCTCTAGCACGCGCGATTCGCCGCAGCCGCGCCGGCCTGAAAGCTCCGGGCCGTCCAGTAGGCTGCTTCCTGTTCCTCGGACCGACCGGCGTCGGCAAGACCGAAGTGGCCCGCCGCCTCGGCGAATTCCTCTTCGGCAGCGAGAAATCGCTCATCCGCTTCGATATGTCCGAATACATGGAGAAGCACTCGGTCTCCAAACTGATCGGCGCGCCTCCGGGGTACGTAGGCTACGAAGAGGGCGGCCAGCTCACTGAGCGCGTTCGCCGCACCCCATATTCAATTATTCTTCTCGATGAGATTGAAAAAGCTCATCCAGACGTGTACAACATCCTGCTCCAAGTGTTCGAAGATGGCCAACTGACGGACGGCCTCGGCAACACCGTGGATTTCAGGAACACCATCATCATCATGACGTCCAACATCGGCGCGCGGCAATTGCAGAAGCAGTCTTCGCTCGGCTTCCAGTCCGCCGGCGACGACGTGGCCGCAAAGTCCGCCGACGACTTGGTGATGGTCGAAGTGAAGAAAATCTTCAATCCCGAGTTCCTGAATCGTCTCGACGAAGTCATCGTATTCAATTCGCTGAGCGACGCCGACTTGACCGGCATCATCGATCTGCTCGTCGGCCAGATCAACGAGACGCTCGTACATCGCCAGGTGCAAATCGCACTGACGCCAGAAGCGCGCCAGTGGATTCTAGAAAAGACTTGCGCTGATCGCAGCTACGGCGCACGCCCATTGCGGCGCGCGCTACAGAAGTACGTGGAAGATCCGCTGTCGGAAGCTTTGATTCAGGGTGGTCTGCAGCGTCCCGCTACTCTCGAGGTTTATCTCTCGACTGACGGTTTGGCGTTCCGTCCCCTGGTGGAAGCAACCCCGGTAGCCCACTAGGAATCCTACACGCGCGAGCCGGCCGCTTTCCCGGTCCGGCGGGGGAGCAAACAGTCTTGGGCGGGGAAATGCGGCCTTGACTACTGGTGTGGCCGCAATCGTAAGAAGATGCCTGCGCATTTTCATTGGCCTCGTCGCTGTCTGCCTCTTCGGCGTGGCCTCCGCGCCATGTGTGTCCGCTCAGATCTCCAGTGAAGGCTCCAACGGCACGATCACAAAAATAGAATTTATCGGCAATCGCCGCATTCAGAAAGCTACCTTGACTGCCCGCATGTTTTCGCGCGAGCACGATCCTTATAATGAAGAAAACGTAAGGCGCGACTTCATCGCCCTCTGGAACACGCAATATTTCGAAGATATTCGCCTCGAAGTCGAAGATGATCCGGCCGTTCCGGGCGGCAAGATCCTCGTCTTTTACGTCACCGAGCGTCCCGTCATCCGCCGCATCGAATACAAGGGCAACAAATCCGTCAGCGAATCCGACATCCTCGATCGCTTCAAGGAACGCAAAGTCGGCCTAACCGTTGAGAGCCGCTTCGATCCCACCGTCATCAAACACGCGCAAGTCGTTCTCCAGCAATTGCTCGCCGAGCACGGCCGTCAATTCGCCGTAGTGAAGCCCACTTACGAAAAAATCGCCGCCACCAACGCCGTAAAGCTAGTCTTTAATATTGACGAAGGTCCCAAAGTAAAAGTCGGCACCATCAAATTCGAAGGAAACAAATCCTTCTCCGCCCGCAAGCTGATTCGCGCCATGCACCATTCGCGCCCCATCTCCATCCCTCTCGAAATCACCGATATCAATATCTGGAGCAAGACCTTCGACCGCGACAAGCTCGACGAAGACCTCGAAGTCGGCATTCGCGGCATTTACCAAGACCACGGCTTCTTCCGTGTCATCGTTCACGACCCGGTCTTAAATACCGTCGACGAAGAAGGCGGGCTCCCCATTCCCGGCCTCGGCCACAAGCACGGCAAGCGCACCAACATCACCATCAAAATCGAAGAGGGCGACCGCTATCACATGGGCGACCTCCACGTCGTCAGCGCCGATCCCGATCAAGGCCTCTTCTTCAAATCCGACTTCCTCGAAAAGGTCTTTCCGCTCCATAAGGGCGACATTTTCTCCACCGACAAACTTCGCAAAGCCTTCGACAACTATAAAAAGCTCTACGGCGAATACGGCTACATCGATTTCACTTCGGAACCAGTATTCGATATCCACGAAGACACCAAAGTCGTCAATCTGACGCTGCGCTTCGACCAGCAAAAACAATTCTTCGTCCGCCGCATCGAATTCACAGGCAACACCACCACCCGCGACAAAGTCATTCGCCGCGAAATTCTTCTCGACGAAGGCAATCTCTTCAACAACCGTCTCTGGGAAGTCAGCCTGCTGCGCCTAAACCAGCTCGGCTATTTCGAAGTGCTCAAGCCGGAAAATGCCGAAATCAAGCGCAATCAAAAAGCCGGCACGGTAGACATCAATTTGAAAGTGAAGGAGAAGGGCAAGCAGTCCATCAGCCTATCGGGCGGCGTCAGCGGTCTGGCCGGCAGCTTCATCGGTCTTTCCTATCAGACCAACAATTTCCTCGGCCTCGGCGAAACGCTCACGTTCTCCGCGCAGATCGGCGATCGCCAACGCAATCTAGTCTTCGGCTTCACCGAGCCCTATCTATTCGATCGTCCCATTTCCACCGGCTTCACCGTCTTCAGCCAGAAATTCGATTACAACCAGCAGCGTGAAACATCCATCCTGCTAGGCCAGCAAGTCACCATCAATCCGGCCATCGAGCAGAATTACAATACCGACAGCAAGGGCTTCACCCTGTTCGCCAGCTATCCGCTCCGGCGTTTCTCGTTCACCCGCGTCGGCCTCACTTACGGCTACACCACCACCAACATCACCGCCTTCAGCCAATCCTCTCAATTGCTCTTCCAATCCCTGCAATTCCAGAGCCTGGCCGGCCCCTCCGCATTGCGCGGAATCGAATCGAGCAAAATCACGCCGACCATCAACTACAGCACCGTCAACAATCCGCAAAATGCCACCAAGGGCAAGAGCTTCTTCTACGGTCTCGGCTTCGAAGGTGGGCCGCTCGGCGGCAACACCAACACGATCACCAATACGTTTACAACGTCGTACTATCATCCGATCAATAAGAACCGCAACGTACTCGCCTTGCGCTTCCTCACCGCCTACAGCACCGGTTTCGGCGGAAAAGTCGAACCGCCCCAAAACCGCTTCTATCTCGGCGGCGAGAACGACATCCGCGGCTTCGATTTCTTCACCATTTCGCCTTACGTATTCATCCCCGAGAATATTACTCAAACGGTCGCCTTCCTGAATCCCACCAAACTGAATTCCAACGGCAGCCCAACGCTCGAATCTCTCAGCGTCCCGGTTCTCGATTACGTGGCCACCCGCCCCGGCGGCGACACGCAGGCCGTCGGCAACTTCGAATATCGCATTCCCATCGCCGGCCCCGTCACGCTGGCGCTATTCACCGATATCGGAATCAATGGAATCACGCGCAGCTCGCAGTTGGCTCTCGCCCCGCAGACGCTCAATCTCTTGCAGCAGCAATACCCCAACCAGGATTTTCCCAACACGCAGGTTCAGGCGAATTTGCCCATCGCCGGTGGAACGAACTTCCATCCTCGAGCCTCCTCGGGAATCGAAATCGTGGTGTTCCTGCCCATCGTCAATGCGCCTTTCCGCTTCTACTACGCGTATAATCCGCTGACGCTCGACGAGAACATCGTCTCGCCGCGCGGCGCCTTCTTCATCAGCGACGACGTGCGCCGCTCTCTGCCGCCGGGCGTGCTGCAGACCGAAATTATTCCGCAGCTTAATAACGTCTTGGACGTGAACGTCCAGCGGCTGCCAACTAGTTTGCTCGAACCGCATCACACGTTCCGGTTCACCGTGAGCCGGACTTTCTAAACGCAGTGCGCGTTGCGGGGGCTGTCACGGCTCGGGCGTTTGCTGAAGCCCAGAGCCGGCAACGCTGATCGGCGCAGCCAAAATCGCGCCGGTATTCAGATCGTGGGAGGGGTGGGAATGAGAGTTTGGAAATTTGCCGCGGCACTGCTCGCCGCCGGAATGGCCGCTGCCTGCGGGAGCAATAGCCCGACCATCAGCGTGGTCGTCGCGCCGGCCACTTCCACCGTTATTCAGGGAGGAAACCAGCAATTCACTTCGGTGGTCACCGGCACGTCCACCACGTCGGTAACTTGGTCGGTCTGCACCGCCGCCCCGAACGCCACTCCCGCTCCCACATGCAACACCGCCGCTCTAGGCGTAGTAAACCAAAACGGTCTTTACACCGCGCCGCTCACCATTCCGAGTCCCGACATCGTCCTGGTCGTCGCCACCAGCACCCAGAACGTAAACGATTTCGGCAGCGCCACCGTGACCATCGATTCCGGCGTGCGCGTGAAAGTAATTCCTGCAACGGACACTTGCACCGACGTCAATCCACCGGCATCAGCCACCATTCCGCCGCAAGGAACTTTCTCGATGTTCGCTTGCGTTACCGGCTCGCAGAACACCGCGGTCACCTGGTCCGTTAATGGCACCGCTGGCGGCGATGTCACCGACGGCTTCATCACTCCGGGCGGCGTCTACACCGCTCCTCCCACCGCTCCCGGCGCCATCACCATCACTGCCACCTCTCTCGCCGATCCCACCCAGAACGGCACTTTCGCCATCACGGTCGGTACCTCCGGCCTTCCCACGGTGAGCGCGCTCTCGCCACCCACGGCCGAACAGGGCTCTTTCTTCCAGGATGTCTATATCGAAGGCACCAACTTTTTCACCACCAGCAATGTGCTCGTCAATGGCAGCGTAGACGCCAACGAAGCCACCACTTTCATCAGCGCCACCACTCTGCGCGCGCGCATTTTCGCTCCGCTGCTCACCTCCACCGCGCCCATCGGCCTCAGCGTGCAATCGCAATGTCCTCCGGATTGCAGCACCTCGAACGTCATGAGTCTCAACGTAATCGCCGTCAGGCCCGGCCTGATTTCCGAATCGCCGGTCAACGTGCCGCAATCTTCTCCCGGCACCACCAGCGTTACGCTCACCGGCGGCTTCTATTCGCCGGCCACCTCGCTCACGTTCGGCGGAAATTCGCGGCCCGCCGCGATTCTGAGTAGCCGCCAGCTCAACGCCGTACTCTCGAGCTCCGATTTCACCGCCGCAGGATTAGTTCCCATCGAAGTGACCAACGCAGGCGTAGCCGCCGGCATGTCGCCCGACGCGTCCATCAATCTAGCGGTCTCCCCGCTCACCGGCATTCCCACCGCCGCCAATTCCACCATTCCAGTAGGCAATGGCCCGACAGCCATCGCAATCAACACCGCCACCGATACAGCGGTCGTGGTGAACACCGCCGACGGCACTGTAACTCTAGTCAACTTGCACACCGGCACGGCGTCATCGGCCATCGCCGTCGGCACCACTCCCACTGGCGTCGCCGTCGACAACTTGCTCGACGAAGCCGTCGTAGTAAACAGCGGCGACAATACATTCACCGTCGTGGATCTCGCCGCCGGCACCGCCGCTGCAGCCGTTCCGCTACCGGCGACGATGTTCGCTCCGTTCTCCGTCGGCATCAATCCGCTCACGCATCGCGGCGTAATCGCCAACGAATCCACGAACGTGGCCACCATCATCGACTTGACCACCAATCCCGCCTCGGTAATCCAGCAGGTAGGCGGCGCGTCAAATCCGGTGAGCACCGGCGCTACGCCGCAAATCGCCGTCGATCCGATTTTGAACTGGGCGGTAATCACTCCCGGAGGCGCCGGTACGATTTCTATCGTGGATCTCGGCCAACCCGCGAGTCAGGGCACTGGAATACGCAACCCCAATCTGGTCGCCACGCTGACTCTCACCACCACAACCAACGGCGTCGGCCTGAATACCGAAACTCACCAAGCCTTCTTCACCGATCCGGCGAACACCACCGTCACCACTTTCAGCATGCTCGATCAGTCCGTCACTACCATCAGCTATCAAAAATCGCAGATCGCCGCGGCCGTGAATCCGCTCACGAATCTCGGTCTCACCATCAATAATCTTGCCGGCCAGGCTGCCGTCTTCAACATCGGCACGCAGCAATTTGTTCAGACCATCACCGTCGGCAACAATCCGCAAGCCATCGCCATCGATCCGACCAGCGACGTGGCCGTCGTCGTCAACGAAAATGACAACGACGTCTCGCTAATTAATCTCGGCGCATTGCGCCCGCTGCAAATCACGGAGACCAGCGCCACCAGCACTCTCTCGTCCTCCACACCCATTTCCCTGACCGTGATTGGTGATGGATTCCTGCCCGGAGCCGTGGTCCGCTTCGACGGCACTCCGCTAACCACGTCAACCGTTCCGACGGCGTGTCCTGCTGCTCCCGTGTGCCGCGAATTGGTCGCCACCATTCCGGCAACAATGTTGACGTCCGCCCGGCGCTTCGTCGTCGACGTGCAAAATCCGGACACGACGATCTCGAACACCTCCTCGTTCTCGGTGATTCAACCAGTGACCGTCGGAAGTTCGCCGGTGGGCGTGGCCATCGACACTGATCTAGACGTCGCACTCGTCACCAACTCCGGCTCCAACGACATCTCGTTTGTGAATCTCACCGCCGGCACCGCCAGCGCCCCGCTCAGCGTCGGCACCACGCCAATTGGCGTCGCCACCATCCCGCGCCTGGGCCGCGCCATCGTCACCAATAGCGGCAGCAACGACGTCTCCATCATCGACGAGATCAATCAACTCGTTCTCGCCACGGTTCCCACCTGCAATTCCTGCCTTGGCCCCACGGGCGTAGCCATCAACCAGGACACCGCCCAGGCCGTAGTCGCCAACACGCTTTCGAATAACATCACCATCGTCGGCGTCGACACGCTCGCCGTCGGCTCCTCTCTCACCGTAGATCAAATGCCGCTCGCCGTCTCCATCGATCCGGTTCGCAATTACGCCGCGATCACCGCCGCGCCGCCGCCGCAATTCTCGCCCTCGAATACCGTCGATATCATCGATCTCAACACCAACGCGGTGCTCACGCGGCTCACCGGATTCGAAGATCCCACCGGCGCCGCCTACGATCCCAGCGCCGATCAATTCCTGATTACCGACAGCCTGAACAACAACGTAGTGGTCATCGATCCAGGCACTTTCGTGGCCACGCGCGTGCGCACCGGAATCAATCCCACTTCGCTCGATTACGATTTCCAGACCAGCACGCTGCTCACCGTAAATTCCGCCAGCAACACAATTTCGGTAACCGATTTGGTAAATCAAAAAGTCCAGGTAATCCTGGCTATTCCAGGCTCGCAGCAATTCTCAGTAGCCATCGACGACAAGCTCAGCATCGCCGTCGTCGTGGACCAAAATAATCAGCGAGTGCTGCTGGTGCCGCTGCCGCGTTGATCGAGCGCCGTAAAGTAGCGCCGGCGTCCCTGCCGGCATCTTACGAGCAAGAAAAAAACTTCGAGCACAGATCACGGACGGGGCGCAAAATTGTAGGGGCGGGTCTTTACGGCCCGCCCGGTTTGGCCTTGGGTGTTATTTTTCACCCCAGCGAGAAACGGACCCATGCGCCCGAAGCATCTCAGGGGATACCAGACCGCATCGCACTCCCAAGCAACACGCGCTAACGTCGTTGAATCCATTTGACCGGCCTCGAAAGCACCATATATAATCGCGGTTTTGCGACTAGCTCGATTTTCTCAATTGAAGGAGTTGGAACTAATGAAGATTCGAATCGCACTACCAGCCGTGCTGGCGCTCTTGATGACGTCAGTGGCTTGGGGCCAGGGCGGCGCAGCCGCTCCGGCGGCCGGTAAAGTGGCCGTGATCAATATTCAGTCGGCCATCACGGGGACCTCCGAAGGCAAGCAGGCCGCCGCGGAGTTGCAATCGCAATTTACGCCGCGACAGAACGAGCTCGACAATCTGCGCAAGCAGATCGACGATTTGCAGAATCGCCTGCGCAACGGCGCCACGACCCTCAGCGATGAGGAAAAGGCCCGTTTGCAGCGCCAGGGCGAATCCCTTACCCGCGTCTTCCAGCGCAAGCAGCAGGAAATGCAGGACGACGCCAACGACGCGCAGCGTGATGTGGTCGACCGCATCGGCCGCAAAATGCTCGAAGTGATCGACAAGTACTCGAAAGAGAACGGCTACTCGGTGGTCTTCGATATTTCCGCGCAAAACACGCCGGTAGTCTACGCTGCGAATCAGAACGACATTACACAGGACATCGTCAAGCTTTTCGATCAAGCCTATCCAGTGAAGGCCGCAGCGACGCCGCGTCCAGCAGCTCCCAAGCCGGCGCCGGCAGCCAAGCCGCAGCAGTAATTAACTG
>Ga0206813_1053_pt1 | contig 29833 bp, 32 predicted proteins | sample Alteio_BWOrgCont_92_FD_152856 | JGI IMG/M metagenome (GOLD analysis project Ga0206813, IMG submission 152856) | Enriched cells from forest soil in Barre Woods Harvard Forest LTER site, Petersham, Massachusetts, United States -... | ecosystem: Environmental > Terrestrial > Soil > Temperate forest >...
TATGGTTATGCAATCGCCCGGCGAGTCTTGTGGTACTGCATCTTCGCTCAGCTTTTGGTAATCGCAATTTTTGAATTTGTGATTCTCTATCCGCCCTCTGCGGTTATGACAAACAATCGATCGTACGTTGACGTGCTGTCTGCGGCTCCGCGCCTGGTTTTATTTGGCACTCTCGCGATGTTCGCAGGCGACATTGCCAATAATTACGTCCTGGCAAAAATGAAGGTGTGGACCGACGGGCGTTATATGTCGGCGCGTTTCGTGACTTCGACCTTATGCGGACAAACGGTGAATACCACCGTCTTCTATATCTTCGGTCTTTGGGGGATGATACCGACACACGTACTAACAAAAAGTATTGTCGTTGCAAGCCTTACAAAAGTCGGTGTTGAGCTTCTCTTGCTGCCAGTAACACTCAAAGTATGCTTGTGGCTCAAAAGAATGGAGAACATCGATTACTTCGACAGAGCAACGAATTTCAGTCCGTTGAAATTCTAGCCTCGCCGTGATCCTCTTTACCCCTTGTCAATTCGGATGGTTGCGGGGTACTCGGAAGTAATTGCGCAACAACAGATTCTCGCTCGGGAGGCGTGATTTGAGCCAACGAGCTTCGGTACTTATTTCGCGCACCTGCTCACTAGGCGGGCGGTTCCCTGCGTCCACTCAGAAGGACGACGACCAGAAGTTGCACACACGTAGGGAAACTTGGCTTAGCCGAAAACTCTGGGACGTGCACCCCAGGTTGAGACAAATGTGTGCATCACACTCTGGTTTTGGACCTAACAAACGCTTGGAAATTTGCATTCGAGTCCCGGATCGCGCCTGCGAGATGCGGAGAAACGGCGGTCTGCGACCTACGCAGGGCTCCTGTGAAACGCCCTTGTGCTCTTTTCCACCCAGCTTTGCGATTTCGCAAAGTGTGCATCATGAAACTGTCTCACTTTGGGGGTTCACTCCAGGCGATTTCTAGGAGAATGTGCACAGTGAACCCCTGACCAGTCAATACAAGCGCGTTTCTCGTTACCAGTCCGGTTGGCGCCGCGCCCTCTGCCGTGACAGCGTAGCGTGGATTGGTTTTACAACAACTTACAAGACCGCGAGGACTGCCAAAGTACCGCCAAGTCGTACATACAGCAGGTTGTGTTGAGAAGTAAATGTGTCCGATTCCTTATCGAGTAGATGTAGCTTCACAGAAGTACCCCGGTTTTCGGTATGGCCCTTGGCGCCACCGATGGCAGTCGTGGTTGGGGTAAAGAGTGCACTCGCTTGTCCATAATTGTGTTTCCTCTAAACTAGAAGCCGAGGTCGCTTAACCCTGGATGGTCATCGGGACGACGCCCGAGCAGCCAGTGATATCTGCGCTCCGATTCCAGAATGGGGATGTCGTTGATTGATGCATACCTCGACGCCATGAGCCCGTCGTCGTTGAACTCCCAGTTTTCATTTCCATAGGAGCGATACCAGTAACCTGAGTCATCGTGCCACTCGTAAGCGAAGCGTACGGCGATGCGGTTTCCAGTGAATGCCCACATTTCTTTGATGAGCCGATAGTCGAGTTCTTTGGCCCACTTGGCAGAGAGAAAAGCAGTGATTTCGGTTCGCCCGTTGATGAACTCCGAGCGGTTCCTCCATCGTGAATCGATCGCGTATGCAAGAGCTACTTTTGCGGGATCGCGAGTATTCCAACCATCTTCGGCGAGGCGCACCTTCTGAATCGCACTCTCGCGTGTGAACGGAGGCAAGGGTGGGCGGGCTGTCGTTTCACTTGCCATGAGGTCTTCTCCTTGCACGGCTCAAAAGCGAATGATCCAAATCATTTCTGCGGCTTCATGAACTGGCCTATAAGCGTCGCAATATCATCCGCTGCCGTATCCAACGCGAAATGACCACCATCGACAATGTGGACCTCAGCATTGGGCACATCTCGCCGATAGGATTCCGGTTCGGAGGAGTCAAACGATGACTCATACTTGCCCCAAATCACTAGCAGGCGTGGCTGCTTCTCACGCATCCAAGCTTGCCATCTGGGATAGTTTTCGACGTTGGTGCGGTAGTCGTAGAAGAGGTCGGATTGAATGTCCACTTGGCCAGGTTGATTGAGAAAGTAAAATTCGTCCGTCCAGAGATCAGGGTCGTGGCGTGCTGCGTCCGGGTCGTTGCCAGCGTGCCGGCTTCGCGCCGTCTCAAGCGACAAGAGATTTACGCGCAGCGCGCTTTCGTTGGCAGCGCGATCGGCCCAGAAAGCTCGTCGTGTTTTCCAATTTGCTCCCAGACCCGTATTGTGGGCCACTGCGTCTTGGACGATGAGCGCCTCGACCCGCTCCGGGTGCGCCAGGGCCATGCGAAAACCCACGGGACCACCGTAATCCTGCATGTAAAGCGTGTACCGCGAGAGCCCCAGAGCTTCGGTGAAATGATTCATGGTTTCGGCAATGTGGTCGAATGTGTACGCGAATTTTTTCGGGTCCGGCCAGTCACTATGTCCGAAGCCGGGGTAATCGGGCGCGACTAGGTGATAGCGATCGGAAAGCCGGGTGAAAAGAGGCTCGAACATCCGCGAGGAAGATGGGAGTCCGTGCAGCAGGAGAAGCGTCGGGGCGTCTTTTGGCCCGGCCTCTCTGTAAAAGATGGAGAGTCCATCTACCTGTATCGTGCGATAAAAAGTCGGGTATTTCACGGGGCGCTCCTTTCCCTGGGCGTGGGCCGGCAGTTGAAATATTGCGAGCATCACAAAGACTACCCGCGCCATACGAGAAACCTGCAAAAATCGGGACCAAGGGGACGAGTAGAAAAGGTGCATAGTTTACCTCCGCGTTAGAAATCCTGTACCGTTGGGCGGATGACCATCTCGTCGACTTCCACCTCGACCGGCTGCTCGATTGCGTAAGCGATCGCTCTCGCGATCGCGCTGGCCGGGATGGCCATTTTCATGAACTCGCGCAAATTCTTTCTGGTCGCTTCGTCCGAACTGCTCTCCGACAGCTCTGTAGCAATCGCCCCAGGTGAGATCATCGTGCAGCGGATATTTTGAGAATGCAGTTCCATCCGCAGCCCTTCCGTCAACGCGCGCACAGCCGCCTTGGTGGCGCAATAGACCGTCCCTCCGGGGGCGAACATTTTGATCCCGAAAACCGAAGCCATATTGATGATGTGGCCGGTCTTCTGCTTCTGCATGTGTGGCAGGGCGGCGGCAACCCCATAGAGAAGTCCTTTGATATTGACGTCAATCTGCCGGTCCCATTCATCTACCTTAAGGGCTTCCACCGGTGCGATGGGCATAATACCCGCGTTGTTGACGATCACATCGACGCGGCCGAAACTGTCGACGGCCTTTTGTATGAGCGCTTCAACTTCTGCCCGCTTCGTCACATCGCAGGCAAGTCCGATGGCCTTGCCGCCGGTGGCCGAGATCTCTTGAACCACTGCGTTGATTCGGTTCAGCCGGCGCGCTCCTAATACAACTTTTGCTCTTTGTTCTGCGAGAAGCTTCGCGGTGCTTTCTCCAATGCCGCTGCTGGCTCCGGTGATTACTACAACTTTGCCGGTGATATTTGACATTTCGATTCTCTTTTTCTCCTCATTTAAGAATTTGCTTTTCACGGCGGGCTGCGCTCTCCTGCATGATGGGCTCCACGATTTCAGAAAGCTTGGCGGTGAGCCGGTTCTGGTTCCAGGAAGAAGGCATGATCATCCCTTTTAATGCAGGTATTGCGCCGAACGTTTAGCCAGCGTCGATGCACTGGAATCTGGCACTCCCTGATTTTGGTTTGATCGCATTTACCGACTCAGTCCTTCTTCCCGTTGAGTGCCGGTAGAAGAATTTTCAGAAGCGCTTCATCAGAGAACGGATTCTGACCTGAGATCAGCTCGCGATCTTGAAGGACGTAGCTCTTCCATGGAGCGACCACACTTACGTCACCGCCCGCCGCACGCAAGGCGAAATCCGGATAGAAGAGCACCTTACCGCCAATCTCAATCGGCTCCCGCTGCTGCTCTTCCGCTGTCGAAAAGATGGTCATCTTATATCCGGAATATATCCAATCTTGAGCCTTTGCCCGCGCTCCAGCCGCATCGCCCGCCTTCAGCGCGCCGACCACTTCCGACGCATTCGGAAGAGCCGCGAGAAGTGAAATCGGGCCATGACAGAGCACTGCCGTAGGTTTGGACGTCTTATGAAAGTGTCTCAGGACAATGCCCGCGTTGGGATCATCGAGAAGATCGATCATTGGGCCATGGCCGCCGGGGACGAAAACAGCGTCATATTGATCCAGGCCCGATGCAATGACATCCGAGATACGAGTTGGATTTTTGAGCCCAGTCAGGCTGTCGCGGAAGCTTAGATAGTCCTGAAGCTTAGCGTCGTCCCCACCGAAGAACATGGCCGTCGCTGAATTGACGTCCAATTGCGGCGTGTTGCCTTTCGGGTTGGCGAAAGTGATTTCATAGCCATCCTTCATCAGGGCGCGAACCGGAACCGTCAGCTCGTTTAGGTAGTAGCCAGCGCCGGAATAAACCTTGCCATCTTGCAAGGGCAAACCGTGACCGCTCGAGACTAGTACCAAGACTCTTCCTTTTGTTTTCATTTTATTCTCCCGTTTGAAATCGAATCTGTTTTCTTAGATCGAAGCCAGCTCATCGACGCTGAACGGTCATTGAATGCCGGGGTGAGTTCTCGGAAAGTCGGCGGTGCACCGGACCCGCGTGAGTAAGTCCAGAAGATCCGAGATCGGTCGCGCATCGAGTTGCTGCACAACCTGGATGAGCCTGTTCCGAAGGTCTTCATCTGCGAAAGGTTCACTCAGCCAGTGGAACTTCTCGACAGTACGGTCCCACGACATGGGGTTATTCAGTCCTCCCTCGTAGCCGTGCTGCTCTTTTACAAAAACACGTTGGTCCTTGGTGCGAATGGTGACGCGGGCGCTTAGCTCATGGGGGTAGCGAGCGCTAAAACGCTCATCAGGGCGAATTTCGACACGCATGAGTAAGGCCTGAACATCTGGAGCCTGAATGCGCGCCTCTTCCAGTTGCGCAGGCCCGAGTTGATCGTCAATCAACGCCGCAGCGATGAGGTACTTCAGGTTGTAGTCGCCCTGCTCTTTGACCCGTGGATGGTCCTTGGCGCCGAAGCCTCCACCGCCTGCGAACTCGAAAGCCCCCTGGAAGACGTCGCAGCGCACGCCTTCAACGTCGGCCGCTGTCAGACCGTTGCAACGTTTCAGATCCAACAAGGCTTCCAGTACGGGTTGACCATGGATGAGCGAACAATATTTCTTCATAACCGTCTGTTTGACCATTTCGAGCGAGGGATCGTCCCAATCCACGGGGATTCGCTGCGCGAACATGTGTTTCAGTCCGTATGGGCCCTCGAACAAACCTTTGGGACCTGTGAAGCCCCGCTTGGCCAACGAGGCGGCGTAGACGGCACGCATCCCGGTCATTCCGGGCGAGAAACCCTTCCACTGCGAAACCGGTTCGGCATGCACACATGCGAGCGAGACGTTGTCGACGGTCGCAATCGCGATCGCATTGGCGATTTCACCAGAGGAGAGTCCGAAAAGTTTCCCAGCACCCGCAGCTGCGGAGATCGCGAGTTGAGTGGCGTGGTTGAAGCCCTTCGCCATTACCTGGACGGCAGCCGTGAACCTGCATTGGATTTCATAGGCTACGGCGAGCGCCAACATGAACTCCTCGCCTGACGCTCCTGCCTGTTCGGCTGCTGCAAGGATGGTCCCAAAGTTGTCGCTGGGGTGACAAAGGCCGCCAATCGCCATATAGCTGTCCAACAAATCTACATAGCGCACCAGGCTTGAGTTAAAGAGCGCCGCTTGATCTGCCGATGTTTTGCCGCCCCCGATCAGCGTGCAGCGACCGGGAGCTCGATATTCCTCGAACTGTGCACGCAGCGCCTGGAAGGGGCTACCTTGAAGCCCAGCGATCGCGCACCCTATGCTGTCCAGAATGTTGCGCTTGAAAAGCTGCCGGATAGCGGTTGTCAGGTGCTCCGGTCGGGCGGCAACTGCAAAGGCGCCGATCCGTTCAACGGCCGAGTGTGTTTCTGCCTGCCGATTAGGTGTAATGAGTTCAGTCATATTAGCCATCTCAATCTCTTCTTGTCTCCATACACTAGCCGACAAAGGTTCTTGTCTTTACCGAAGACATCTTGCAAAGCTCTGAAGCGCCTTCGGCGAGTTTAGGCTGATCGCGGACATTGCCCGAAGTGGCCACTGCGACCCCGAGCCGGACGACCCGCTTCACTTTGTCGAGCGATCCCAGATGCTGCTTCGCGACGGCAAGGCCATTCAGCGCCTCTAGGCGAGCAGCTGCTTAAACGTCCACAATCTGATTTTTCACAGCGTCCCCATCCGAGGATGCGCCGTTGTAGATGCTCAGCGCTTTCCCACGAAATCTCCCAAGCGATTTTCTGCATCGCCGGGTTTGCAAAAGCCTCGCTCTATTAGCGTTTTGATTCTCTGCTGTGTGGCTGGTCGTGCCATCGAAGCAACGCAAGCGTTCCACCCGGATTCAATTTCAATATCAGGCGGCAAGCTGGCAACGTTGACTTGGCGCTTGGTATCCGCGATTGTCTGTTTGTCGAAGGAGGCGATTCGGGTGGCAAGCGCATCCACAAATCCCTCAAGGTCGGCGTCCGGCAACGAGCGATTCACATAACCGTAGCGCTCTGCCAAATCGGCGGGTATGTCGTTTGCGCCCAAAACCACTTCCAGGGTGCGCCCTCTTCCCATGAGGCGCGACAGTCGCGCCATGGGGCCACCGCCAGGCACCAGTCCGGCTCCAACTTCAAACTGCGACAAGATGGCTTTTTCGCGACTGGCAAAACGCATGTCGCAAGCAAGCGCAAGTTCACTTCCCATACCAGTCGCTCGCCCGCGAATCAATGCGATCGATACGACAGGTGAACGACTCAGGCGCACCAGCATTTCGGGCCATGGATGCAAGCCAGTGGCTCCAGGAGGGAGATGTGCCAAATCGTCAAGTTTTGCAAGAAAATCCAAATGAATCAGAAAGAAACCTTCAACGGCACTGTCAAAAACCACCACCTTAACCTGCGCGTCAGTTTCGATTGCCGTAATGATCTCGCCCACTTGCGAAAGCATCTCCGGACCGAAGATGTTGAGCGGTGGATGGTCAATGGTGACCCGCCAATACTCAGGCGAGCGCCGGGCCATGCGTATCTCAGCAGTCTTTGTTGCCGCCTGATCTTTCATGTGTGCTGTCTCCCCATCATTTGGGTTGTCCGCGAATAAATCGTCGTCCCCTTGACGATCACCCGCCCGCCATCGCCGGTACTGGCGGCTTGCGGGCCGTCAACGCGGCGGACAACCGCGGATTGTGCGCCGCCGTCGAAGGCTGAGAAGCGCACCCGGTAAGAGATATCGGCAATTTTCCCTGGCTTTCTTCCCCGGCGTGCTGATTACGCTGCGAGCATCTAATTTCACGGCGGCCATAGTTCGTGACGTTTTTGCCGCACTCACGGCCCGCGAGAGCCGAAGCAGTCCCCGTAAAACGGTGTCGTACAAGTCCGACTTATGCCAGGTTGAGCGTGACGTCGATATTGCCCCGTGTAGCGTTGGAATATGCACATGTCTCGCCGTGCGTGGCGTCCACAATGGCCTGGGCGACTTCACGCTCCAATCCCGGCAGGCTGACGTTCAGCCGTGCTCGGAGGAAGTAAACGTCGCCAGAATTGCACAGGTCTACTTCGGCATCGACGGCTGCGTCAGCCGGAAGTTTGACCTTCATCTTGTTGGCCACAAGCCCCATCGCACTAATGAAACAGGCTGACCAACCAGCGGCAAACAACTGCTCCGGATTGGTACCGGTTCCTGGGACTCCGGGAACCGAGAACTCTACATTTAAGCGGCCATCATCACTGCGGGAGACGCCGCCGCGCCGACCGCCCGAAGTACGGGTCTTGGCGGTATACCGTACCTTTATGTCTTCCTGGGTTGAACCAGCTACTACGTTGGTCTTCTGATAAGTGGTCATCGTCTTTTTTTCTCCGTGCGCCGGTCCACGCCGACAAGGTGTAGTGGACAATCACGGTTCATGTGGTGAAGGACTAGGGAGCCATAACGCCTCCAGGTCACGTGGAGCCGCCTGCGACACGGCAACGAAGCGTGCCCGTCCACATCTGCCCGCGTGCGCACCCTGAGCAGAATTCTGAGTAAACCTCACATCGGAACCGGACTTGTGCGGATTTCTGCTGGGAATGGTCGGAATCCTGCTAAATTCGTGCTTCCCTCAGGAGCACTCCAACGAGTCTGGAGTTTGCTTGAGGGATTCGACGACGAGGGCTCGCCTGCGGAACCTCTTGCAGGCCACTTCAGCTACCGCGTTGATTAGCGCTTATGTCGCCAAACTCCCGAGGAACTGCAAAGTCATAGGACAGTACACATGGGCCCCGCTGTTGTGTATCGCAGTTGTCTGACAAGACGTTATCAGAGACGAACCAGCCAGCTCGCCGCCGAGAGTGCTATGACTTGATCCGGGCGATGGAGGACAGAGCAAGTTCGGCCTTTGCACGAATCGAATCCGCATTGGCACTGAGAAAATCGAGAAATCCGCGCACTACGACTGAGGGCTCGCCGAGTTGCCACGCCACGACCAGGTCGAGATACAGGTCTGGCACAACCCGAACGAATTGCACACCATTCGACCGAAGGTTGCTCGTGGAGGCAGGTACGATGGCTATGCCTTCCTCCGCCTCAACCAACGAGAGGGTTGTCTGCATCGAATTCGGCTCGTTCTCAACTCGCGGAGAAAAACCTTGAGATCGGCACGCTCCAACGATTGTGTCGAATACAGCAGGTGCTCCCTGTCGGTGAAAAAGTATGAATCGTTCATTCGCAAGGTCGGCCAGCCGAACCTTTTTGCTCTTCACCTTTCGTGATCGAGGGAAGACCGCAACCAGGGGGTCGCGCAGCAACACTCTCGATTGTCGATTCTTGCTGCGCTCAAGCGAGAGGGTACGCGTGATGGCAATATCGATCTCGCCTTTGTCACATGCTTTGTCCAGTTCGACAGGATAGAGGTCATGGAGTGAGAGCTTTACGTTCGGATACTCCAGTTTGTATCTGCGAATGAGGTCAGGCAGAAAAGAGAGCGTTGCAGAACCGATAAACCCGATCGAAAGCCTCCCAACTTTGCCTTGGGCCGCCCGCTTGGCGGTGAGGATGGCAGTCTCCGCCTGTTGAAGGATGCGAACGGCGTCCGCATAAAATATCTCGCCTTCCGCAGTCACACGCGCGTTACGATGGGTTCGCGAAAAAAGTTTTAGCCCAAGCTCGTCTTCCAGATCGGACACCGCCTCACTGATCGAGGGCTGAGCAATATGCAGCCGGCGCGATGCCTCCCGGTACCCATTGCACTCCACTACCGCGGTAAAGTAACGCAGATGTCGTAGTTCCATCTGATAGGCGCCTCCTATCAGACTGATTGGAACATACGACGCATCGGAATGTCACTTTCCGAATCTGTTATCGTTATGTAGAGATCAGGTCTGGCGGAAGCGCCTTCGGTGAGTGAGAAGTTAGTCACAACACGAGGCATGGAGTAAAAAAATGAAAGTTGAACTCTTGGCTCCCGACCCCGAAACTGAGCCGCGTCATTGGGTACGGCATGATCAGGCTTTCGCAATGATGTTGCAGCCCGGCTCAATTGAGTGGGGCTCGAAGCGTTCCGCGCTGGAAAAGTTCGACTACGCGCCCGGCGACTTAGCACTGTGCGATCGTCATGTGGGCGAGTGGGTCGGACTCATGAACGTATCGCATCTGCAGCTCGGTATTTCCGATGCAGCACTGATGGCCAGCTCTGACGGAGCTTACGGCGAGGTTGAACTGCAACCTTCGCGCAAGTTCGCAGACGCCCGCCTGAGGGCGCTGGTTGCGGCGGCTCATACGGAGATGATTGCTGGGTTTCCGAGCGGGCGACTGTTTCTCGATTCTGTCGAACAGGCGATGGCCGTAGCGCTAGTGAAGGATCGTGCAGTAAGACACCGTCTCGTGCAGATATCCCGCGGCGGACTAGGTCCAGTGCGGTTACGAACGATTAGAGAGCTGGTTGATGCGAAGTTGGAAGACGATTTGAGTCTCGATGAAATGGCGCAATCGGTAGGATTGAGCACGGCCCATTTCGCGCGGATGTTTCGCAAGTCAACGGGCCAGACCCCGCATCAATTTGTCTTGCGCCAAAGGCTTGAGCGTGCCAGAGCGATGCTGCGAGCTCGCGATGGGCGCGTACTGGACGTGGCCCTTGCCTGCGGCTTCAAGACCCAGCAGCACTTTGCACAGGCCTTTCGTGCCGTCTGGGGAGTCAGCCCGACAGACTATCGCCAGGAACTGGTCGGCTCCAAAGCAACTGGCGCGTCGGAAGCCCATTCCGAAGATACATCGCTCCTGGTGATTGGTGATTAGCAGCAAAAACTTCAGTCTCACAGGCTGCCGTTCACTTCCTTGTTAACGTCTAGCTCTGTCCGGAATTTGTAACTCATCACTCATCGCTGCTTAGCTTCTTGCACCGCCTCAGCACTCTGTTCTCCGCCAAAAATTCTGACTAAGCCACTTCGTAGCTCACTCGAACTCTCATTGTCGTTTTTCCATGCAAACTAGAGCACAAATTTAGCAAGATTTCGACCATTCCCAGCAGAAATCCGCACAAGTCTGTTTCCGATCTGGCGTTTACTCATAGTTGCGAGCGAAGCTCGGTCAATCGATCGGATTCAACACAGGAGTGAACGTCAATGGAAGCAATCGGATTGTTAGTCACGCTCGAAGCGCGCGCAGGAAAAGAGGCCGCTGCCGAGGCATTTCTAAGGTCAGCTCAGCCACTCGCGCTGGATGAAAAAGGGACCTTGAAATGGTATGCGTTCAGGCTCGGACCGCGGAAATTTGGCATTTTCGACACCTTCGCAAATGAAGCGGGCCGCAATGCTCACTTGACTGGCGAGATCGCGAAGGCATTGGGAGCGCGAGCCAGCGAATTATTTGCGGTTTCTCCGCAGGTGGAAAAAGTGGAGATCCTTGTAAGCACCCCCTTGAAAGGCTGAGTGCGAGGTTCCACAAAGAAACAACAATTAAAGAAAAAGTGATCATAAAGGAGAACGAAATGAAAATCTTACAATCGTACCCAACTAATTCCACGACTCGGCATTCCAAGTCAGTGCTCCCAGGCATGATGCTGCGCCTCGGCTTGACCCTTCTCGCTTGCACCTTCGTCGTGGGTGTGACAGAGGCGCAGCAAGCGGCCCCTCCGATTGACGGTGTCATCGGAAAGCTCCAGTCATTTGATGGTAAGTCGCTTGATGTTCAGACACCTTCGGGCGTGGTCCATGTGGTTGTGAAGCAGCCCCTCACCACCTATAAACAGATACCCTCCGATTTGAGTCATGTCGCGACGGCGCCTTATCTCGGTGTTGCATCGACTGAGGCCGACGGGAAGCAAGTAGCGAAGCAGATTTTCATATTTCCCGTAGAACTGAGAGGAGCTGCGGAAGGGAGTGTGCTTACAGACCCCCCAGGTGCAACCTCTCACAGCAGAATGACCAACGGCACAGTTTCCCGCCCTACCGGATCGCACTCACGCATGACGAACGGAACCGTCCAGAAGAGCGGCGGCACCACGCTCGTAGTTAATTACCAGGACGGCTCCCAAACGATCACCGTTCCGCCCAATGTCCCGGTCACAGAAGTCGCACCTCAAAAGGTGACTTTTAGCCCGGGCGACGTTGTCTACGCGACTACTCAGAAGCTCGCGGACGGAACACTGGTGACGGACAAGATTTTCCAGTTCGTTCCAGCCGCGTCGAGCGACACCAAGCAGTAAGGGTTCTGAGCGATGGGCCCTTCAACAACTCCTGATTGTGAACCGAACTCCACGAGCACGCTGCCGGAACAGGCGGGCGTGCTCGTGATCAAGAGACACCATTTCTTGGTGCGCTGGAGTCACTGGCTGAATGTGCCGATCCTTCTTGGTCTTATTCTGACTGGCATCTCGATTTACTGGTCTTCGCCGGTCTATCAACACAAGCCAGATCCGACTACGGGAAATTTCGATGTGGCGGCGGATATTGGAATCTGGATCTGCGCTCATGTGCGGGGACTGCATCACTACAGCGATCCACCCAACTGGATTTACAACCACATGAGCCTTGGGCCGGGCATGTTGGCACTGGCTCTGCGACTACATTGGTTCTGCGCCTACTCATTCATGCTGAATGGCATGGTGTACGTTGCGGGCTTGGTTTTGGGAGGAGGCTGGCGGTCGTTGCTGCCTCGCCGGACCGATGTTCTTGAGGCGTTGAAAATGTTTCGGTACTACGTCGGATTTCCGTTCGCCAAATTGATACGGAGAAACTGGCTTCATCCCGTTTTCAACACGAAGTACAACGCGCTCCAGCGCGCGGCATACTTCTCTGTTCCGGTTGCCGGGTTCCTTTCGGTCGCTACGGGATGGGCGATTCACAAGCCCATGCAACTTCATTGGCTGGCTGCGTTTTTTGGAGGGTACAACGCAGCGCGGGTCTGGCATTTCTGGCTGATGTGGATTTACGTCCTCTTCCTTGTCCCGCACCTGATTCTGGTTCTCGCCGACGGATGGAACACGTTGCGCAGCATGATCGTAGGTTGGTCAACGAGGGTAGATCGGTCGGAGGTCGTCGCACATGAAGCATAAGGAAAATGGTGACGACTCATTACAACCGAAAGATAAACCTTCGACAGCAGTAGAACCGAAACGAGAGACTCCAGAGTCACCGAAGGTTGGCCCTGAAGGTTGGGCTCTTTCCGTCCCCATGGAGCTCGAGAAACCGATGGCCGGTGGAACGGTAGAACACCGAGGGGATGCGGATGGTTCTCCTTCGTCATTAGGGGCTCACAAACCGGGAACTGATGAAGCGAATCCGCGTGTTGCTGCGAAATCTGTCTCCGCGAAAAAGCCGCAAAGCTTTTTTGGAGAACGACCTCTCCCAGCAATCGAGATGGCTCCCCGGGTCATGCGTTATCGGAGCCGGCGCGACTTTCTGCTGTTTGGGGCTGGCGCGCTGGCAGCGTTGGCAGGAAGTGCATTTCTCCTACCGCAAGAAACGCTCACTCGCATCGGTATACATCGAAACATCGACTCCCCAGCGAAGGAGTGGTTTCTAAACAAAGCACTGCGTATCGACGATGACGTTGCAGAAGCTCTGTACTCAGCGAATCGTAGCGTACCCACCTACACCAAGTCGCAGATTACCCCGCTCAAGAACAACTACAACGGGGCTACTCCCGATCCTGGCTATATTCCTGGATGGAAACTGACTCTGGATGGGCTCGATTCCGGCCTGAGCATCTCTCTCGATATTCAGAATCTCCTAGCCCGCTTTTCGGTGCATGAGCAGATTACGCGGCTGGTTTGCGTTGAAGGCTGGAGCGCAATTGCCTGGTGGGCTGGTCTGCGGTTGGATGATCTGCTTCGCGCCTACCCGCCGATGTCGCAAGCTAAATGGGCGCGTGTGGAGTCTTCGGTCAATCTCGATGCCTCGGGGAATCTTGACCCTTACTTTATGTCGCTCGACCTAGCGACGGCCCGCCATCCACAGACGCTGCTTGCCACACACTTCAACGGCCAGCCCCTTACGGTGGAACACGGAGCCCCGCTCCGTCTGTTGGTGCCGGTGAAACTTGGTTTGAAGAATGTGAAGGCCATTACGAGGATTACGTATGCCGCGGAAGAGCCAAGAGACTATTGGGCCGAACGGGGATATTCCCGATACGACGGAATTTAGGTATGTGATGTCGGTGCTGCAAAATTGATTTCAAAAGGAGCAATTATGGCAAGCAAAGGAACAGTTATCGTAACGGGCGGCTCGCAGGGAATTGGGGCTGCCGTTGTTAAAGCATTCTTGGATCGCGGATATTCCGTCGTCGCAAATTCACAAAAGATTACCCAGGCTGGTCTAAGTTCATCTCCAAACCTCGCGCTCGTAGACGGAGACATCGGCCGTGCCGCTACTGCACAGAAAGTGGTCGAGACTGCAGTTCAGAAGTTTGGCTCGATTGATGCTCTTGTAAACAACGCCGGCATCTTCATGGCGAAGCCCTTCACTGATTACACCATTGAAGATTTCCGCGCACTTGCCTCAACGAATCTCGAAGGATACATCCACATAACCCAGCTTGTGGTCAGGCAGATGCTCGCTCAGAAGTCGGGCGGCAGCGTCGTAGCCATCACGTCTTCGCTGGTTGAAAATCCCATCGGCGGCTTGCCGGTGTCCTTGCCGATGATCACGAAGGGCGGTCTCGAGGCCATTACACGCAGTCTGGCTTCGGAGTATTCGAAGGAACACCTCCGCTTCAATGCAGTCGCGCCCGGAGTCGTTGATACTCCTCTTCACAAGAACAACCCGAAGGATTTCCTGAAGACCTTGTCACCGATGGGTACGATCTCCACGGCAGAGGAAATCGCAACCGCGGTGGTCTATCTCACCGAAGGGCGCCAGATCACTGGGGAGGTGCTGCACGTAGACGGCGGTGCGCACAACGGCAAATGGTAAGCCCGAAGGGCTCGCAGCCGGTTAGCGCGGAGCGCCGGCTGCTGGACCTTGGAGTTGTGCTCCCGAATGCTCCCCACCCGCTTGGCGCATACGTCGAGGCAGTCCAATCAGGCAACCTACTCTTTCTCAGTGGAACGCTGCCGATTAAGGATGGAAAGCCTCAGTACATTGGACGCCTGGGCAAGGAACTCGATGCAGATGCTGGTCGCGATGCTCTGCGAACCGCGACGCTGAATGCTCTATCTGCAGCGAAGGAACATCTTGGGTCCCTGGATCGTGTGAGCAAGGTCATTCGTGTAGGAGTCTACCTGGCCACTTCTGGAGATTTTTACAACCAGCCCATCGTCGCGGACGCGGCATCGGAGCTTCTCCGGGATGTATTTGGAGAAGGCAAGACATCGGTGCGGTCAGTCATCGGAGTAGCCAGCTTGCCTTTGGGCGTGCCGGTAATCCTTGAGGTGACGTTCGAAGTCACTAACTAAGAAAACGGGGAGTTCATATGTTCAGGTATGTCGCCACCATCCTTTTCGGGATATTGCTGTCAGCGCCTCTCGTGGCGGAAATCACGCCGTTTCCGGCCAGCTTTCACACGCAGATGATTCCGACGAACGGCACCAGCCTCTACGTTCGAGTCGGCGGCAAGGGTCCGGCCGTCGTGCTGTTGCATGGCTTCGGCTTTACGGGTGATATGTGGGCCCCCTTGGCAATTGTTCTGGCCAAGGACCATACCGTGATCGTCCCCGACCTGCGCGGCATGGGTATGTCCGATCACCCGAATACCGGCTACACCAAGAAAAACCAGGCGGTGGACATTGCCGGCGTCATGGATGCACTCAATGTCCAGAAGGCAGACCTGGTCACACACGACATCGGCAATATGGTCGGCTATGCGTTGGCTGCTCAATATCCTGACCGGGTCACGCGCTGGGTGGTGATCGATGCACCGCTGCCCGGAATAGGCGATTGGGACAACATCGTTCGCAGCCCGATGCTGTGGCACTTCGATTTCCGGGGTGCTGACGAGGAGCGCTTGGTGCAGGGCCGGGAGCGCATCTACCTCGATCGTTTCTGGAACGAGTTGTCCGGAGACCCCAAGAGGATCGATGAAGTTACACGGCAGCACTATGCTGCCCTGTACGCACGGCCGCATGCGATGCACGATGCCTTCGAGCAATTTGGGACACTTCGCCAAGACGCTGCCGACAACAAGGCGTTGCTCGCCAAGGACGGCAAGATCACGATGCCGGTACTTGCCATCGGTGCCGAGAAGTTTTTCGGAAAGAACATGGCCGATCATATGCAATTCGTCGCCAGCAACGTCACGGGCGGCATCGTGCCAAACTCTGGGCACTGGATCATGGAGGAGAATCCACAGGCCACCATCAAGTTGGTTACAGATTTCCTGTCCCAGTAGGCTTGGGCTTCAGACAATCTGACCCGAGGCGCGGTCAAGCTCGCTGGGCCGCGCCCTCGCCGAAGCATCGGCAGCGTGTCGTTGCGACCCGGGTGTTACCCAGCGATGCTCTGAATCACCCGCATAGCTCGCGGCTTTTCTTCGATCACAGGGGTTCGTGATGGCAAATCGAGAGAGCTCAAAAATGTGGACGGAAAATAGACTGACCTCGCGTTTGGGACTGCAGTACCCGCTCATTCAAGGTCCCCTTGGAGGCTTGTCGTCGCAGCGGCTCACGGCCGCCGTTTCAAACTACGGGGGGCTCGGATCGTTTGGCGCTCATGGCCTCAAGCCAGAGGCGATCCGCAAAGTTATTCGCGAGATCAAGGACCTTGCGCCAAAGCCATTTGCGATGAATCTCTGGGTATCAATGGAAGACGAAGGAGCCCTCGCCTCGACGGAAGAGGCATTCGATCGTAGCCTCGCACCGCTGGCAAAACATATTGAAAGTGTCGGAGGATCCAAGCCCTCGTATCGCCCTTACGAACCAATTCGTTTCGAAGATCAGGTGCAGGTTCTCCTGGACGAAGGAATTCCAGCATTCAGCTTCATTTATGGCATTCCTTCCAAACAGATTTTGGATGAGTTCCGCCGCAAGGGGATCGTGCTGATCGGAACGGCGACCACGGTAGACGAAGCGCTTGCCTTGGAACAAGCGGGCGTGGACGCGATTGCGGCCTCCGGTTTTGAGGCGGGCGGCCATCGCGGTTCCTTTCTGCAACCGTCCGAAGATTCCCTGACGGGAACAATGGCGCTGGTACCGCAGATCGTCGATGCCGTGAAACTACCCGTCGTCGCCGCGGGCGGAGTTGGAGACGCGCGCGGAATCGTGGCAGCGTTCGCTCTCGGAGCCGAAGGCGTGCAGATGGGAACTGCTTTTCTCGCGTGCGAGGAGTCGGGAGCGAACCCGCTTCATCGTAATGCACTCCTCAACGGTCAAGCTAAGCAGACTGCTCTCACTCGCGGATTCACCGGAAGACTCGCTCGCGGCATCAAGAACCGCCTGCTCGACGAGCTTAACCAAAAAGATATAGAGATCCTGCCGTACCCACTTCAACGTGCACTCGTGCGGTACTTATCGATTCCAGCCGAGAAGGCAGGGAGACCCGAATTGCTTCCTCTCTGGGCAGGACAGAGCGCCAACTTATCGCGCTGTACCAATGTGCGGGTGCTACTCGACACATTAGTGGAGGAGATTTCTGAGATTGGCGGTGCTGTTCAGAGCTGGAGCACTCATCGTCGTCTAGTCTTGGCGCAAAAACGATGAGTAAAGGGAGTATAGAAGCCAGAGCTCGCAATGATGTGACGGCGATTTGAAATTGGACTCGAAAGAGGAGAAAGAAATGAAAGAGTCGACAACGCATATCTCACGCCGAGAGATTCTAGTCGGCGGTGTCGCTGCGGTGGCAGTCGCGGGATTTCCCCTGTCGGCTGCTATCGGTCAACCAAATGTTGCAGGCGCTCCTGCGCCGGAAAAACAAACTCGAGGAGAGATTCGCATGAACAGGATCACAACGAAGGATGGCACGTCAATTTTCTATAAGGATTGGAGCACGGGACCGACGGTCGTTTTTTCGCACGGATGGCCGCTGAATGCGGACGCATGGGATGCGCAGATGCTTTTCCTCGGTCAGCGAGGTTACCGCGTGGTTGCGCACGACAGACGTGGGCACGGCCGTTCTGAACAGACCTGGACCGGCAATGACTACGATACCTTCGCAGACGATTTTGCGGAGCTGCTGGAAAAGCTCGATCTGAAGGATGTCACGTTGGTAGGCCATTCCATGGGCGGCGGTGAAGTCGCTCGCTATATCGGTCGTCACGGCAACAAGCGCGTCAAGAAAGCTGTGATTATCGGAGGAATTCCGCCGGTGATGTTGAAGAGCGATAAGAACCCTGGCGGCTTGCCCATGTCCGCGTTCGATGGGATCCGCGCAGGGCTTGTTGCAGATCGTTCGCAGTTTTACAAGGATGTATCTATGCCCTTCTATGGCTATAACAAGCCGGATGCCAAACCCTCGCAGGGTGTTCGCGATAATTTCTGGCTCCAGGGAATGCAGTCTTCAGTCGTCGCCTCGTACGAGTGCGTCACAGCCTTCTCGGAAACGGACTTCACGGAAGATCTGAAGAAGTTCGAGGTGCCTACGCTGATCATTCATGGAGACGCGGATCAGATCGTTCCGATCTCCGACTCAGCGGAACTGTCTTCCAAGATTGTGAAGAATGCGACGTTGAAAGTGATCCCCGGCGCGCCCCATGGCCTGTGCACCACACACGCGGATCAGATCAACGCCTTGTTGGTCGACTTTCTCAAGGCATAGTCACGCGCTGCGCATCTTGCAGCGTGCGCAGCCTGGCCTTTACCTTCCTTGCCTGGATCTGACGATCCCTTGTGGCAGAGCCCCTGCTCACTAGGCAGGCGCTTTCAGAGTCGCCGGAGATGCGCGATGCCTCCTACGCTTGAATTGCTTCCGCACAGTTCTCCTGCTTGCAAAGCCGGACAATCGCCTCCAACAACTCGTTCTTTTTTCTTTAGCTACTAACGTTTACAATCAATCGGGGAATTTGCTTTTCGCTCAAAGCTAAGTTCAACCGATTAAAAATAATCGATTCTTGCACACTTCGTGCACAAGGCGATGTCTGAGAGAACGTGCACGGTTACATGCATCGAAGTATCCTCAAATAACCGCTACCTTGTCATCGCCGTATTCCAAGCTACGAATCCCTGCGAATTGGGGGCCATTTCGATGCTGTAAACATTAAACAACCATGCGACAAACAGGGTCGGCGCACGCAAAGTTGGCTAATCTTCATACTATCGAATAGTCGGCTAAAGAGACGACTTTCGACTTATGGAGGCGCAATGCAAATCTTCGGTCCGATAGTCTCAAACCAACAGGACGTGGTGCCCAGCTTCGAGGTCCTAATTGTGGTTGGCATCACGAGCATCCTTGGCTTGACCGGGACGGTTCTCAGGGTGATGCGATCCTACGGCGATGAATTTCTTGAGTTTGCGAAGTGGTTTAAGACGTTCGTTTCAGAGATGCGCAAACTCAAGAAGTAAAGGTCTATCGAGAGACGGCGTACGCGATCGATTGAGATCTTAGGTTGCCGGCCTCCAATGCATTTGAGATTTTTTCACTATTGTGGCCCGTTCCATGCTAAATCAATGCGATCTGCCGCCTCGCATCACCGTAATCACAAAGAAATCACGTAATCTTGCCAATCTCATGTTGTTAGCATTACGGTGGATTGAAAGTTGCTCCATATCTGAAGACTGCGGTTAATTACGGATATGAATCGGATCGACATTATGCGTCCTGAGCCACTCGTCGCTTGCGATGGCAAGGTAACACCTATCACGGGCAGGCAAGGAGAACTGCTGCGGCTCTTTGTTCTCCACGAAGGCGAGATCGTTACCAAGATTCAAATAGCCAGACTCAGACAAACAAGCCAGAAGGATGTTGGCAGTAAGGTCCGCTATCTCCGGGAGCAGCTCGAGTCTGTCGGCTGTGCCGAACTCCTCGAAACTGACCGTTCTATTGGCTATCGCCTGAACTTAAATGGTTGGCAAGTAGATGCACGCGACTTTAAGTCAACAATCGAGGCGTTGGGCGATGGATTTGACGAAGATGTCACAAGCCTTTTGGTCAATGAAGCGGCCGCCGCTGACGATGTTAAGCGGCTCACTGGAGTACTGGGAATGTGGCACAGCAATCCGGCAGCGGGCATCCCCAAATTCGAGGAGCGTTTCGAGGCTTTGAAAATCAAGGCGGAGAATAACCTTCTGATGGCCAGGTTATCCACTTGTCAGCCAAACGAAATCCGGGAAGCGATTCAAGAGCTCGAACACCGCATCCGAACAGCAGCCGAGGACTTCGTCTGGATGTTCTTGTTGCTGGCGTACGACGCGATTGGGAATGTCGGCAAGGTAGATGCCACTATCGAACGAATTGAATCGCATTATCGTGGGCACGTTCCAGTTAGAGTCGAAGAACTAATGGAAGCGATGAAGAGGGCGAAGGTGAAGAACCCTTTTCGGGTCGATGATGCCGTCGCTGTTGTCCCGCCGCTTCGTTCTAGCCTCGGCCCTGAACGCCTCAGCACGGACGATAGCACTCTGCAAGCGCTCTGCCGGACTTTGGGAATTACCACTGCCTCGGAATTGCGGTTGGGTGGTTCACACCTGACTCCGCTTGCATGCATAAACCGTACGAGAAAGCGCCTTTATTTTTCCGGTGTGTTGGCGTCGAAGTGGGTCATCGAGCCGGCGATTCGTAGTGAGTTTAACGAACTTCTTACAAGACTTGACGAGAATGGTGGCGAAGCTCGTTTCCTCGTCATCAACCCCAATGGTGATGGTTTCAAGCGGTTGCGGGAATTGCGAGCCGGCAACATTTCAACAGAATCTATCGAACCACTACTGAAACTCGTGAAACAGCACCGCAGCCTGAAGGTCCGTGCTTACGATAGCCTGCCGGCTTTCCGCATAATAGTTATCGACGACGATGTTGTGACCTTTTCGCCGTATCGGCTTTCCGCCGAGGCATATCGAAAAACCGACCGAGGGTGGGAAGCACCTCATGTCGCTCTTGATCCATTGGCTAGCCACCCGCTGGCCGAAGCATTCGAATTACTGTTTTTGGAAACGTGGAACAAGTCCATTGAACTTGAGGCGTGCCAATGAACGCAGCAACGCAATACGGTGTCGTTTTGGGGCGCTTTCAGCCTCCCCACTTAGGTCATATGGAGTATCTCGAAGCAGCAAAACGCAGATGCGACCGTCTGGTCATCGGCATCACGAATCCGGACGCATCATCCTATAAGTTTCACAGCGCTGATCCGAAACGTTCAGAACCAGATAACAATCCATTCACCTATTTTGTACGTCACGAGATGATTGACGAGACCTTGCGCGATTCCGGATGGCTCCCGGGAACTTTTGCAATTGTTCCGGCGGATATAACCGACATTTCGAGAGTCGGTATCTTTCTGCCGGAGATAGACCACACGACTGTTTTCATCACGGTTTACGACGAATGGGGCGACGAAAAGGCGAGGAGGCTTGCATCGATTGGCTATCGAGTAGAGATTCTCTGGCGGCGGAAGATGTCCGAACGGCTTACATCAGGTACAGAGTTGCGACGAAGCCTCAAATCCAACACGCCTTGGACACACTTGGTGCCGCCTGCCGTAGCCCGATACTTGAACCGCGCGGTGACGCAAGGGAATGCTGCGATTGGGACTCCAAAACATCCCGAACATAAACTAACTTCGTCAGCCGCGCAAAGACGAACAACGGAAGGACCAGATGATTGAACTTCACGGAACAGGGAATCTAGACCGAAACCAGGTCGGGGGGAAAGCTTTCTATTTGGATCGCCTGATTTCTCTCGGATTTCGTACTCCTGAGACACTCGTCATATTGCCAGATGAAGACATCAATACTGAATCTCTGCAATCTTGGGTTGATTCCTTAGGTCAGGATGGCTCATCCCGGCGATTGGCGATCCGCAGTTCAGCTGCGAACGAAGATTCTAAATCCGAATCGAAAGCAGGTCATTTCCTGAGCCTTGTCGGTGATTTCTCGCTGGAAGCGATAGCTCCAGCTGTAAGACAAGTCCGTGCATCAGGGCCGGACATGGCCGTCCTCGTTCAGCCGTTGCTACGTGCAACCTTCGCGGGCGTTCTGTTTTCGTGCCACCCACTTACCTTCAACAAGACTGAGATGACCGTCGTATGGACGCGGGGTTTGGCAAACCGGCTGGTCGCTGGCGACGAAGCAGGTCAACAGGCGCACACAACACGAAATGGAAAGCTCGTCGACGGTAACTGGCCCGTGTCCCCAAACCTACTCGAACAGTTAACTCATCACGCGTCTGTAGTTGAGGAAGCGCTGCAAGGACCCGTCGACATCGAGTGGGTGATAGATCAAGATCAAGTCTTATGGTTAGTTCAGGCCAGGCATATTGTCCTGCCAAAGGCTGCCCGCGTATGGCTTTCAACGAAGGATGCCTTCTCCGCCCTGCCATCAATAGTGCAGGCGCACTCCAAGATCCGATTGCGGCGCCAAGCCATCACACATAACGTGCCGATGGCGCCCGCCATCGTCGAGTGCTGTTCCGAAACGCAGGTCGAGCCACAACTGCAATCGAGCTTGTTCGAAAAGAGTGCTGGTGTCAGCGTCGTGCTGCTTCATCCTGAACGTGTCGACCAACAAGTGGTGCGTGAATTCGCACCCGTGCTGGGGTCCGACGTGAACTTCTTTGCTCGGACTTGCCGAAGGTACGCAATTCGCCGGTATCCTCGAACTACTAACGTGGATTCTGCTAGGGTCGCAGTCCTGCAAGCCGGAATGGCGATTTCTTGGGTTTCCGTTGCCATCGTCCAAGCTGTTTGGGACGCTTACGCAACCGGGATAATTCAACGTTCGCCAAACGGCTATTTAATTGAAGTTGCGCTTGGCCATTTCGTCCCTAAGGGCGTGGTGCCAACTTCGACGATCATACTATCTCCAGAAAAGCAGATTGTCTCTACATTATGGCGCGACCAGCCGACCTCTTACCGCTTCGTCGACGGACACGTAATAACCGAAACACCGCCGAAAAATCACCTCAAGCTATCGCCGTCCGTGTTAACTGACATTGCAAGCACCCTAGATCCATTGTTCAACGTCTACGATGCTCCGGTACTTGAGTTTGGGATTCTACGAGGCCCCCTGGGACACAGGGTGTACCTCATTGATGTTGCAGAAGGAAACGATACAGCCGCAACTCTGGACACCGCACTGGTTAACTCTGGGGTTTTATCCCTGGGACGCTGTAGGGGTCGCGCATGGCGAGTCAACCTGTCTGCCATAGGTGCCTTGGACACGCACTTCTACGACCGTCCGACTGAAGCATCCGTGGCCGGAGAAGGCGTTGTAATAGTAGCTGAACGTGCCTCAGTTGACCTTTTACCGTTCGCAAGCACGCCAGGGGTCGTCGGCTTTGTATTCGAAAGAGGCTCCGTGTTGGCCCATCTTGCGGTTGTTCTCCGCGAAAAAGGTATTCCAGCCGTGGCTCTTGAGGACCAATTCCTAGCTTTACACCTCGTAACTGGCTCCCTGATCGAAATCGACGCAACATCACATTCTCTACCGCACTCAAAGCGGGTCAAGGTGGTTGAAGATGCCAATGCAGTCGATCATCCTGCCTTACACAAATCCTGATCTTGATGGCGTCGCCTGCGCCGTCGCTTTGGCGCACCTAGAGTTAAACTGGGTTGCTCGAGTGATTGGACAAATAGATCAAGAAACGCGTGTAGTTCTTGCGGTTTTGGAAATCAACTCGCCGCCGCCTGTTACTGACTGGAAAGTCGTCAGGCAGATCTGGCTTGTCGACACTCATCATCCCAAACAATTGCCGCCTGAGTTGCCCAACGCGTTCGTTGTTCGAATTACCGACCACCATCCTGGAGGCGAACCTGAGCGATACCCAAATGCCACAATCCAGAACGAACTAGTTGGTGCAGCAGCTACTCTTGTGTATGAGAAATTCGAACGAGCGAATTGCAAGATGCCCTGTGGCATTGCCTTGCTATTACAGGCAGCAATCGCGTCAAACACGCTTAATTTTAGAGCTGCGGCGACAACAACAAGAGATCGGAAGGCATTCGATTCTCTCAGAGCAATTCAACAAATTTCTGACGAGCTACTAGAGCAAATGCAGCGAGCACGCAGCATCGTGTTGGGCTTAGACACACCGACCCTCCTCCGCACCGACTTCAAGTCCTTTCAGACCGCATCCGGAACAGTGGCTATCGCACAAGTTGAGGCGCCGGGCGCGCTGGAAGTCTTAGGACGGCAGGACCTCTCCCGGAGTCTCCGTGAGTTCGCAGTGTATGCGGGCAGCGCATTCGCGGTGCTGAACCTAGTGGACACTCTCCTAAACCACAGCGCCATCATGTCGACACACTCCCACCTGGCTGCTGCTATTGCAAGTGGCTTGGGCGAAAGCGTGTGTGACGATGGCTCAATTAGGACGGACCGCTTGCTACAACGGAAAACCGATATAGTCCCTTACATCACGTGACGGCATGACATAGACCGTGAACATATCTGCATCGAGACTCCAATTAGATAGATAGCCTTTCGACGATTTCGTCGTCCGGCGCCATTAGCTGCGACTTGATTTGAACCGACGATCCCTTGTGGCAGGGCCCGTGCTCACCAGGTAGGAGCTTGAGAACCGCGGCAATCAAAAACTGTCACAAAACATGGGTTCACTCCACCGACTTCGCGAAACGCAGCTCACCTACCTTCGACGACCGGCTTGTGATTCAATTAGCGGATGAACCGCGCCGGGCTGCCTCGGATCGTCTTATCAACGATCTTGGTAATCTCTCCACATGCCTTGCCTTCATCGTGGGTCAGTACATTGTGATTACCAAGCTCTGTAAGGAACGGTGGATTGCGTGACTGCCACAACATCTGGTTTCAAGCCATAACGTATAGCCTATTTCTCACGGTCCATTCAGATAGTTGTCCGTGTGGGTTCGGACCTACCACGATCTGTGTCCATCGAGGCAAAGTTCAAGGGATTTGCTACAAGGGCGAACCTCGAAGAATTGTACAATTTAGTGGCGCATGACTATTTCTGGACCTTGGTGTTGGCAATACGATGGATGGCAGCCTAAATGCCCCAATGTTTCGCAATGGCGGTTCCAATAATGAATCCAACAACAAAAGCCGCCGCTACCACTACGACAGCGCCACCGACCCCGAGCCCTACCACTCCGAGCACTCGCACGTTATTGTGTCGCGTTCGAGAATCCGACTTGCGAGCTTTGCCGAACGATTTCGACACTTTTCTAATCGCTGCTTGGCAGTTCGACGACTTGAGAATTGCCGAACACGCTTTGATCGACGCAGCAGTCACAGCTTCTTGACTGGTTTTTCCTCGCAAAAATGCTGTTAGCTTCTTGGCTGCGAAGTCGTGAAGCAGTTTGTACTCCTTTGGGTTTCGTTGCATCAATTCCCAAGATTTTTCCGAAATGTTAAAAGATAACTCAAGCGGGCTAATGTTAGCGGGCATTCTAAGCGCTCCTTGTCTGATCGCGGGTTAGAGTTGCGTACGCCGTAGTGATCGATGCAGCGGAATAGAAGTGCAACGCCGTTCTAATGGACACCTAGGACGCTCCCGCTCTCGAAGGTCTTAAACGCGGCGCGTATAGGCAGCGAACCGGAGACCCAGCTTTCACTCCGACCCCGGGCGATGAGGCACTTCTACGGGCTGGAACCAGAACGGCCATGAACACGCCGAACGACCATCGGGAAAGGCGGCACACGGAGTCGGCCAGGGTTTCTCTTGTCCGGCCTTGTAATGGTCGTGGAGTTCCCTTGTGGTCTTTATCTCGATTTGCTTGCCATCAACTTTAATCGTCGTCTTGATGCCGAGCTGGGCTAGTTTCTCGACGGCGTTCGCAGTTTCGGTTCGACCGCGTCCCAAGTGCCCAACCAGTCCGCGCGCAATCAACTCGGCAGTTTTTGCTTGCTCAGTCTCGCGCATTGGGTCGCCGCCATGAATCCAATGCCAGAGCGTGATTATCCAGAAAACATCCATGCTGTGCGCAAAATAAAGGTCTCGTTCATCAGTCGTCATAAAGGTTTCTCGTAGGTCCCGTCAAACTATAAACTCAGGGTAATCATTATGTGAGTTACTGCAGCATACGATAATGTACCCTTACGAGTATGTCCAGTGAATTATATTATGCGCTCTGGCAGCGTGTGGCGGTACTCCTCGCATTTGACCCCTCCGCACCAGACACACGGACGCATCACGCACGGTGTGGCGGGTTGGCATTTCATCCTGCAAAATGAAACCGGACTCGAAAACTATTTTTCTGAGGATGGCAGGGTTTACTCGAATGCTGTCGTTCGCTCGGAGAATCTCGTGATCGCCTCGTCGGAGACCGATAGCCAAAAGGTTAGACTGCTACGCCGCCTTTGGGAAGAATATATCATGCGTTTGGACCTTCTCCTCCTAGACTCCCCTGACGTTGTAGCCATCGTCTGACATTCTTCGCTGCGAAGCTCAAGGGATTTTTTCGCAGACCGCCAGACAAAGCAGCGGCGCTTTGAGATGCGGCGGATGCAGGCTGACGCCAAGAGCGCGGACCTCCACGCCAGCTACATTCATCTCGGCACGATGAAGCGGCTGTGGGAGACGGCCGGGCTGCGCGGCCTGCCGATACGCCGCCTCGACGAACAAGCCTTCATTCGCCCCTTTGTTAATCAGCAGCTGAAGTGGAAAGAGAACCGGGGCAGGCTCAAGCAGGCAGGCTGCCGCGGTGCCCGATGTAAACTATGAATTCGCCAACGGCTTAACGATTTCAGCCTGTTTAGGAGCGGCGCGCTCGCGGTCTTTGTAATCCTTTGCCATGCGTCCATCCAGATTCTATGACGCCGGCACTTTAAGTGTTCAGTGGATAACGCTCGGGTTCGAGAGCTTCAACCGCCGAAAAACGATCATGTACTTCAAGTTTCGAGTACAAGTTCGTGAGATGAAATTTGACCGTGGCGTTGGTAATCCCAAGAATCTCCGCAATCTTTTGGTTCGGCAGTCGCTTTTGAATGAGCGTCACGACCTCTTTTTCGCGTCCGGTAAGTCGGCTTGGAGCCGGGCGATTCTTCGATTGACTCAGATTGCGCAAACAGTCTTCAAGCACCTGTACAGGCATCCACATTCTCCCTTTCGCGAGCGCCCGCACCGCCTTGATCAGCTTTGTGGGTATGTCTCGGTATGGTAGACATCCGTCCGCACCTAACGTCAACGCCTCGATTTGTTGCGCTTTCGAAAACCCGCCGTCCACAATCAGAATCCTTGATTTCGGCGTAAGTGACCGTATTCGACGCGTAATTTTCTTCCACTCCTCAAATAGACTGCAGCGGTCGATTATATAGACAGCGGGCTGAACGCTCGGCCTACACACGTTGAACGGGGTAGTCAAGTTCAGTGCGTGGATGCCCGGCCCCTTCCGCAAGGACCTTGTGAGTTCTCGGGCAGCCAGCGGATTTACTTCGATGAGGCAGACGGTGATTTTTGAATGTCCGGTCGGCTTTTCACGAATCATGGTGGAACCCCCGGGCCGTCGCAGATGCTTGCTGATAAGTCTAGAGATATGGACGTGTCGAATCAAGTACTGAACGAAGAAGTGAGCTAGCCCTCGCCTGTCGTGGGTAGCCAACCGCCCGGCTAGTTCTCACGGGGTCCCATCTCGGCTACCGTAGACCTGGCTGGTGCAATTTCAAGGAGGAATTAATGGCAAGCCAATCACAACTGAGAGTTCCAAGCGGTGGTATCGTGCGAGTCAGCGTGCCTGTCGAGACGTATTTCAATCTCGAAAAAATTCAGCAAATACAGAAAACCATTCTGGGTCGTTTGGGATGTCAGGCTTGCTGTTCCGGATTCCGCATCAATTTCGTTCCTGAACTCGATTTTGCGGTGGACGAGAAGCTAAACATTCGAACAGTTACCGGTCTTCGCGACGAAGAAATTTAGTTTGACGTTAATTCAAGTCGCAAAGGAAAACTTGAACGGTGGGACGAATTGCGCAAACACGCCTCCCCGAGCTCGGGTCGGGAATGATCTTCATACCCGGCCTTGAGCCCGTCATCGAAGCCTGCAACGAATGGATTGACGTTATCGAAATCGAACCCCAAACCTTCTGGTCCGGACTGAGTGTTCAATCCGCACAACAACGCGCTAATCCAGAAATCCGGCATTGGATAAGACAACTGTCGAAGCCTTTACTGCTTCACGGTGTTGGAAATCCGCTGGCCTGCAGCCTGTCGATCCACGACGTTCAAACAGCGGCATTTCGGGAAGCTGTTGCTGAATTCAATCCGCCCTGGGTCAGCGAGCACCTCAGTTTCAACAGGGTCGCAACCGACCAAGAACCGTTTTGGACCGGATTCTTTCTGCCCCCGTTACAAACATCCCCAGTCGCGGCGTATTGCGCCAAAAATGTGAAGCAATTCCAAAACGAGGTCGGCGTTCCCGTGCTTTTTGAAACAGGCGTGAATTACTTGCAGCGCCAGGACGAAGAGATATCTGACGGAAACTTTGTTCGCGCCGTTGCAGAACGAGCCGATTGCGGAATTTTGATGGACCTCCACAACATGTGGACCAACGAGCGATGCGGAAGAGATGCAGTGTTGGATGTCGTTTCCGAAATACCTGCGGACCGCGTTCTTGAGATCCATCTGGCAGGAGGCGAGCAAGTGAATGGATGGTGGCTCGATGCCCATTCAGGCTTGGTTCCCGAACCACTTCAGAAAATCACAGAGCAAGTTGTTGCACGCCTTCCAAACTTAAAAGCAATAATCTTTGAAATCATGCCGCAACATATTCGAGCGAATAAACTCGACATGCGCAAGATTGCAGATCATCTCCAGTGGATTCATGAAGTATGGAGGACGAGAGGCAGTCGGGTTAAAGCAACTTCAAACCTCGGGTCACCGAAAAGCTTTACACAGAGTTTTAAGGAAAGTAGCCTCAGCGGATCTGATTGGGAAAATGCATTGGGTAGACTCGCCATCGGGCGAATAGCGACAAGCGCACTAGAACGTAAGCTGGCCTTAGATCAAGGTGTCCGAGTCTTTGCAGACTTGATCATCAGCATCCGCGGAGGCGGCCTGCAAGACACTTTGCCTCTCACGTGCGTTTATCTCAAGCTCAGTCTAGGAGAGGCACAATTTCGGAAATTGGTCGCCGAGTTCTGTAGAAGATATCCCCCCACCGTGTTTCCAAGCGAGGACGCAAAGCATTTCACCGAATATCTCCATCACGAGAAAATGGCCATCCCGCATCTGTTGCAAGTAGCGCACTTTGAACTAGCCGTTATCGAGATACAATCCAGCGACTTATCCGTCTCGGTCCAATTCACGTGTGACCCTGAGCCGTTGCTAGCCTGTTTGGCGGCGGGAGATCTGCCAAATCCCATGGTTTTGGAGGACCACGAAATTACAATCATCCATGATCGGGAGGCAGGAACAAGTTTGCATGTCCGCTCAGTCACAAAGGGATGCTCTACAGAGTCTTGTTAACCGAGAACATTTTTCGCTGCGCTTCCGTCCGAGTGATTCCCTCCGCGGAACGGAATTGAAAGAGAAGAAACTTTGGTTGCAGAGGCTTCAGTTGAACTGACGATGCCTTGTGGCAGAGCCTGTGCTCACCGGGCAGCTGCTCAGCTCCCTAGCTCTCTGACCGCCCGCTTAGATGGTGACCTTTCGAGAGCACGGCCGAGATAGGTTCCGTTGTGACGCTAGCTCGCCTCGAGCGCAACGCAAGCCCGCGCCTTGGAAGCACGTCAGAGAGGCCGCACGAGAACGTGAGCAGAGGGTCTTCGGGCAGATTTCGCGAAGCTGAACGGCGAGGCCATAAGCCGCGTCGATGCAGAGCTGCTCCGAACACCGCGACGAAGCCACCGTCATGCTGCTCAAAATACCCTCGAGAAGAACGGTGCGCCCGGCGAGCTTCTCCTAGCCGGTGAGCGAGGAACGCTTGGCTCGTCCGAGCGATTCCTTCCGCTGCGGCGCGTGCCGAGCAGCAAACCTTCTGTGCCGAGAGCCGGCAAATCGGCCGGCCGACTCTCGGCCCGGTCTCGGCACTACTTCCCCAGAGTCAGATTCTCCAAGAAAAGACACGGTGGGCCTGTAGGGCAGTACAAAACATACCAATCCCAGACCAGACCGTCTTCATCGTCCTGAACCGCATTGTCGATCGCGATCCATATCGATTTCGTCGTGCCAAAGTAGGCGCGCGGGTCTGTTACTTTCAGACTGGAGAGGA